>Ga0209515_10008879_pt1 | contig 11588 bp, 11 predicted proteins | sample Subgroupgradi54m_FD_187454 | JGI IMG/M metagenome (GOLD analysis project Ga0209515, IMG submission 187454) | Subsurface groundwater microbial communities from S. Glens Falls, New York, USA - GMW60B uncontaminated upgradient, 5.4 m (SPAdes)... ... | reverse complement strand
CCGGCACCGGCACCGATGGCACGCTGGGGCTGCGCGGCATTCTCGGTGCCGGTGGCATTACGCTAGTGCAGGAGCCGGCCAGCGCCAAATACGACGGTATGCCCGCCAGCGCGATCAAGGCCGGCTATGCCACCCATGTCATGCCAGCGGAGAAAATGCCCGAGGCCTTGCAGAACGGTGTGCGCAGACTGACCAGTAACAGTAACAGTAACAGTAACAGTAACAGTAACAGCATCAACCGCATCTTGATGCACTTGCGCAGAGTCACGGGCAACGATTTCTCTCAGTACAAGAAAAGCACCATCGGCCGCCGCATTGAGCGGCGCATGCTGCAACACAATCTGGAAAGCATGGAAGACTATGCCCGCTATCTCAGGGAGCAGCCGGCCGAAGTGCACAAGCTGTTTCAGGAAGTGCTGATCAATGTCACCTGCTTTTTCCGCGACGCCGAGGCATTCGACCTGCTGCGCAGGAAATCCTGCCAGCGCTGATCAAGGACAAACCGAGCGACGCGGTGTTTCGCGTCTGGATCGCCGGTTGCGCCACCGGCGAAGAGGCTTACTCGATTGCCATGCTGCTGCGCGAAGCGATGGACGAGGCGCAGCACGAATTGAAGGTGCAGATCTACGCCACCGATCTCGACGATGACGCGATTTCTACCGCGCGCGCCGGGATCTATCCCTTCAACATCGGCCAGGATATTTCTCCCGAACGGTTGCGCCGTTTTTTCATCAAGGAAGACACGGTGGGCTACCGGGTGAAAAAGGAAATCCGCGAGATGGTGGTGTTCGCGGTGCAGAACGTGATCAAGGATCCGCCCTTCACCCGACTTGATTTTCTTGCGTGCCGCAACCTGATGATCTACCTGGAGCCAGATCTGCAGGAGCGGCTGATCGCCACTTTCCATTACGCCATCAAACGCGGTGGGGTGCTGTTTCTCTCGCCCTCGGAAAGTATCGGCAACCCGATGGGCATGTTCATTGCGCTCGACCGCAAGTGGAAGTTTTACAAGACCATCGACTCAGTCGCCCCGGCCCGCACCATGATGGCGGGCAAGTTGCCACCACCACTCCCCTTGCCAACCGCCAACAAAATTCCTGAAGAACTTGCACCGCGTATGAAAGAAAACAACTTTGCCGAATTTGCTCGCCGTCTGCTGTTGCAATCCTTCGCACCGGCTTCGGTGGTGACTGATCTGGCCGGTAACATCCTCTATGTACATGGTGAGACCGGCAAGTATCTGCGCCCCGCCCCCGGCAAGGCGACTTTCGATGTGATCGAGATGGCACGCGAAGGCTTGCAGCTTGAATTGCGTGAAGCGCTGCGCAGCGCTGCCAGCCAGGGGATGTCAACATTGAATCGTGAAGTTACCTTTGTGACCAATGACGATTCCCATACCGTGAGTTTCAGTATCCGTCCGTTGCAAGGTTCCGGTGATGGTCAGCATCTGCTGCTGATCAGTTTTCAGGAGGTGCCGTACCCGGTGACGAAAAAACCGGCACGCAAGCGCGCCCGCGTTCCAGCGGGGTCGGTCGCTTCTGCTGAGGCGCGACGTATTGAAGCACTGGAACACGAACTCGGCTATACGAAAGAGAATCTGCAGGCCATTGTCGAAGAACAGCAAGCCTCCAACGAGGAGTTGAAATCGACCAATGAAGAAATGCAGTCCACCAACGAGGAGCTCCAGTCCACCAACGAAGAGCTGGAAACCTCCAAGGAAGAATTGCAATCGATCAACGAAGAGTTGATCACCGTCAATGCCGAACTGCAAAACAAGATCGAGGAAATGGCGCGCATGCAGAACGACATGAAGAACCTGCTCGATAACATTCACTTCGGCACCATTTTTCTCAACCGCAATATGGCGGTGCGCCGCTTTACCCGCGATGCGACGCGTGTCTATCGTCTGGTTGAGTCGGACGTTGGCCGGTCGCTGAGCGACATCAAATCGGATCTGCGCTACGAAGACCTGCTCACCGATGCGCAGATGGTGCTCGACACGCTGGTGCCGATGGAGCGCGAAGTTGCTGGCTCCGGCGGCCCCAACGGATCCTGGTATCTGGTGCGGATTCAGCCTTATCGCACCATGGACAATGTCATCGATGGCGTGGTGCTGACCTTTGCCGACATTACCGAACGGGTGGCCAGCGCGGCGGCACGCAAGGTGCTGGAGTTGGCCAAAGGCATCGTGGACACGATACGTGAACCGCTGATCGTGCTGAATGGCGATCTGGCCGTGGTTTCTGCCAGCCATTCGTTCTATAGTACGTTCAAGGTCAGCGCGGATGAAACGCTGGGGCGGCGTATCTACGATCTCGGTAACCGCCAGTGGGATATTCCAGAGCTACGCGAATTGCTGGAAAACATCCTGCCGCGCCAGCAGAGTTTCGAAGACTATGCGGTCGCACATGACTTCCCCACCATCGGCCCGCGCCGGTTGTTGCTCAACGCGCGCCGCCTGGTGGACAAAACGGGAAATAATGAATTGATTTTGCTGGCAATGAAAGACGCCGCCAGCCCATGAGGGAGTAAAGCCATGGCACAAAAATGGAAGGCATCAAAGCAGGCTGAATTGCCGCTGCTGATACAGCCAACGATGCGCCCGGAGGAGCAGCTGCAAGAGTTGCTACATGAGCTGCAAGTGCACCAGGTCGAACTGGAAATGCAGAACGAAGAATTGCGGCGCGCCCAGGTCGAATTGGAGACGGCGCACGACCGCTTTGTCGATCTGTATGATTTTGCCCCGGTCGGTTATCTCACGCTGGATGCGCAGGGCATGATCGTCGAAGTCAATCTGACCGCAACCGGGCTGCTCGGCAAAGAGCGCAGGCAGTTGCTGAAGCATGCCTTTGGGCGCCTGGTGACAGTGGAGGACAGCAATCGCTGGCATCTGTATTTCCGCGACGCACTGCAACGTGACGACCCATCGCGCATCGAATTGAGCCTCAAGAGCAGCGAGGGTCATCCCTTGCATCCCTTGCATGTGCAAATGGATGCGGTACGCGTGATGACACAAGACTCGGTTCCACTACTCCGCATCACATTGACCGACATCGGCGAACGCAAGGTAGCGGAGGCCGAACTGCGCATCGCCGCCGCCGCTTTCGAGACACAGGAGGGCATCATGATCACCGATGCCAATCGGGTGATCCTGCGGGTTAACCGGGCCTTCAGCGAAATCACCGGCTATTGCACCGACGAAGCCATCGGCAAGACCCCCAGCCTGCTCCACTCGGGGATGCATGATGAATCTTTTTACGAAGCGATCCGCGAGAGCGTCAACTGTTTCGGCATCTGGCAAGGCGAAGTATTGAGCCGACGCAAAAATGACAAGGTCTATCCTGAATGGCTGACCATTACCGCCGTGACAGATCAAAAAAAGAAAATTACGCAGTACGTCTATACGATGGTCGATATTTCGCAGCGCAAGTCGTGGGAAGAGATCAACCAACTCGCGTTCTACGATGCCTTGACCCTGCTACCCAACCGGCGCTTGTTGATGGATCGCTTGCATCAAGTGCTGGCGAACAGTGCCCGTACGCGGCTCGAAGGCGCACTGATGTTCATCGACCTGGATAATTTCAAAAAACTGAACGATACCCATGGCCACGACAAGGGCGACCTGCTGCTGTTGCAAGTCGCGCAACGCCTGACCGACTGCGCGCGCGCAGGCGACACGGTGGCGCGTCTGGGTGGCGACGAATTTGTGCTGATGCTGGCCGATCTGAGCGAACACCCCGCAGAAGCGGCCGAACAGGCCAAGACGGCCGGTGAGAAAATTCTCACGGAATTGCGCAAACCCTATCAGCTTGCCGGCCACGATTATCAGAGCACGGCCAGCATCGGCATCGTCCTGTTTGGCAATCATCAATACAACGCCGCTGAGCTGTTGAAGCAGGCCGACCTGACCATGTATCAGGCCAAGGCCGCCGGTCGCAATACCGTGCGCTTCTTCGATGGCGATGTGCAAGCCGCCGTGTCTGTCGGCGCTACCCTGAAGCACGACTTGCGTCAGGGCGTGCTGGGGAATCAGTTTCTGCTCTACTTCCAGCCGCAGATGGACGACCATCAACACATCACGGGTGTCGAGGCGCTGGTGCGCTGGCAGCACCCGCAGCGCGGCTTGGTTCTGCCCAGCGAATTCATCCCGCTGGCCGAAGAAACCGGCCTGATTCAGGCACTGGGTCAATGGGTATTGACCATGGCCTGTGCTCAGTTGAGCCAATGGGCCAAGCGCCCGACAACCGCCCACCTTACCCTGGCGATCAATATCAGCGCCCTGCAATTTCGCCAACCGGACTTTGTCGGGCAGGTCATCGCTGCACTCGAACGTGCCGGTGCCGATCCGAAAAAACTCAAACTGGAATTGACCGAAAGCGTGATGTTGGACGATGTCGAAGGCATGATCGAAAAGATGGCCACCCTGACGGCGCATGGCGTCGGTTTGTCGCTGGATGATTTCGGCACCGGCTATTCATCGCTGTCCTACTTGAAGCGCTTGCCCTTAGGCCAGTTGAAGATCGACAAGTCTTTCATCCGCGATGTGCTCACCAATCCGAACGATGCTGCCATTGCCTGCACGGTCCTGACACTGGGACATACCCTGGGGCTTACGGTGATCGCCGAAGGTGTGGAAACGCAAGCGCAGCGCGAATTTCTGGGCGAACACGGCTGCCATGGTTTTCAGGGCTACCTGTTCAGCCGGCCCATGCCCTTGAAGGAATTTGAATTACACCTTGGGAACAGCGTGCCGTTCTGAGGGGCCAAGAGACGTAGCGAAAATGGGGTCAGATTCGATTTTTCTCCGAGGTGCTTTTACGAAGTTCGAAGGCACAGAAAATATCGAGTCTGACCCCTTTTTCGCGGGACTACGAAGTGCGGAGGTGCCGGGGGGTTGCCCCGGCGGCAAGTTACTTTCTTTGCTTCGCCAAAGAAAGTAACCAAAGAAAGGCGACCGCGAAGACGCTGCCCCTTCGGGGTACCCGCCAAAATTCAATCCAAAACGGGAAACGAAAGAACTCGCCCTCGCTGCGCTCGGTGCTCAGACAGCTTTCGTTTCTGATCCGTTTTGCATTGAATTTTGTCGGCAGCGTCTGAGCGGGGTTTTAACAGCAACGGCAACTTCAACCCCATCCCCACCCTAGCCCTCCCCTTGAAGGGGAGGGTAAATTCATCGTGAGGCGTCGAGGATTTCTTCGGGATAGATTGCCATGTCAACTACGAAGTAAGCACGGTCGCATCAATATCCCCTCCCCTTCAAGGGGAGGGTTAGGGTGGGGATGGGGTTGAAGTTCAGTACGCTGAAACGCTGCCGCTAAAGCGGAGGGAAAAGCGGATCAGAAACGAAACTGTTTGAGCACCGAGCTTGCGAGGGCGAGTTTTTCGTTTCCCGCTTTTCCCTCCGCTTTGGCGGGAACCCCGAAGGGGCAGCGTTTGCGGTTCGCCTTCTTTTGGTTACTTTTCTTGGCGAAGCAAGAAAAGTGACTAGCCGCCGGGCTACCCCCGGCATGTATCCACGAAGCTCCCGTCTTCAAGCGATTACCCTGCTGGTATCCCAGGTGAAAACGCAGACGACCGCTTACGCACCGATTTCATCCGGTAACAACCGCTCGCACTCCCGCTTCACCACCGCATAACACTCACACGCGCGCGCTTCCAGACCCTCGCGGTCGAGCACAGTAATGCGGCCCCGGTGATATTCGATCAATCCCGCCTTCTGCAGGTTTCCCGCCGCCTCAGTCACGCCCTCGCGGCGCACGCCCAGCATATTGACGATCAATTCCTGCGTCATGATCAATTCATTGGCGGGTAAGCGATCGAGGCTCAGCAGCAGCCAGCGGCACAGTTGCTGATCGAGCGAATGGTGGCGGTTGCACACCGCGGTCTGCGCCATTTGCGTCAGCAGTGATTGGGTATAGCGCAGCAAGAGACGCTGCATCGGCCCGGCACGATAGAACTCTGCCTTCAGCAGTTGACCGCGCAGGCGGTAGGCATGGCCGGCGCTTTGCACGACCCCCCGGCTGGACGTGCTTTCACCGCCCATGAAGAGAGACACCCCGACGATGCCCTCATTGCCGACCACAGCAATTTCAGCCGAGGCACCATCTTCCATGACATAGAGCAGAGACACGATCGCGGTGGTGGGGAAATAGACATGGCGCATCTGAATGTCGGGCTCATACAGCCCCTCGCCGAGTGCCAGCGGAACCCGTTCGAGATACGGGAAGATGCGCACGCGCTCATCCGGCGGCAGGGCGGCCAGAAGATGATTTTGACAAGGGTCGTAAGAAAAAGGCATGGGTGATCTCCCATCTCCGCTGTGATCACTACAAGGCGCAGCCGTTATGGCGCGCTATCACTATTCGATCCGATTATGGGCGACAGCTGCAAAAGCGACAAGGGATCCAGTAGCAGGAATCGTCTGATTTTTGCGGGCTCTTACTCCGGTATGTGCGCCAACAGACAGAGAGTGCGGGGCTCTCCGCCTAGACTGAATAAATCAGAGTCAACAGCGGTGCAATCTCGCACCGTGGCAATGCGCGTTGCTTGCAAGCCGCGCGATGTTGGCGATGACAAGTGTTTGTCCGGCGCAGTTTGCCGATGCGGCACTTCACAATGACGAGAAAGAGGTAAGACCATGAAAACAATGCAAAGATTGACGCTCGGTGGAGTGACGCTCGCGCTGTTGCTCAGCTTGAGTGCATGTTCCGGTATGTCCACGCGAGACCGGAATACCGCCATTGGCGCCGGTGTCGGTGCGGTCGGCGGAGCCATCCTGACGGGTGGCAGTACGATCGGCACGGTTGGCGGTGCTGCGGTGGGCGGCCTCATCGGCCACGAAGTCGGAAAATAAAAATGATGCTTGACGTGCGGTGCTCCACCGGATCTGGCGGCGCATCGCACATCAGAGGAACACGTCAGAGGAACACGTCAGAGGAACACACAAGGGAAAGGGATGCTCCACCTATCGGCGGAGCATCCCTTGTGCTTTCATGAAACAGGGTCACACGCTCAAGCGCGGCGTAACAATCCAAACACCAGCGAAATCGCAAACAGCACGACAAACACGAAGAACAGAAGCTTCGCGATCCCCACCGCACCGGCCGCGAGTCCGGTAAAACCGAACAGAGCGGCGATCAGCGCGATGACAAAAAATACAGCAGCGTAATAAAGCATTTTATTTCCTCTCATTCAAGATCAGTCAGCCGGGCTGCCGGAACACCAGATCGGCAACCCGGCCTGCGGTCATTTGAGACGCATGTCATTCTTGACTGACTGCACACCATTGATGCCGCGAGCAATCTCGACCGCCTTGTGAATGGCGGTCTGGGAGCTGACAAAGCCGCTCAGTTGCACCACGCCCTTGTAGGTTTCGACATTGATCTCGGCAGATTTCAGCGTTGGTTCGTTGAACACGGCTGCCTTGACCTTCGTGGTCAGGACGGCGTCGTCAACATAGCTTGCGGTCCCTTGCCGCGTGGGTGTTTGTGCGCAACCCGCGATCACGGAAAAAAGTACCGCGAAGAAGAAAGCGGAAAAACGTTTGAGTTGTTGTGTCATGATTAAATTCTCCAGATAAGATTCCAAACAAACGATAAAGCCCAAAGCCCCTCGACACTTGAATCGAATCGAGAAACACTCCCCGAATGTTTCGTTATACGTCTAAACGGAAATTCGGGGCCATCCATTGCACTGCAGTCAATCCAGGGTGGCGGGTCAGATTTTTCCCAGCATCCACAGAATCAGCAGGATCACCAGCACCAAGCCAATACCACCGCTGGGCCCATAGCCCCACGACCTGCTGTGGGGCCAGCTTGGAATTGCACCGATCAGCAATAACACCAGCACGATCAACAGAATTGTTCCTAATGTCATTTCAGTTCTCCTCATCGCCGTACTAGAGAAAATTCCCACGCGGCATACTTTGTATCCTAGTCAAATATGAAAAACCGTTTGTACGCCAACGCACCGACATCGTGTCAGCCAGCGCCTACCCTGTATCTGCATCCTGAGTTTTCAGACGATCAATCCAGATTGCCGCTGCACAGGCGCACGCAGCGGCAGTCTGGCGGAAACACAGCATGCACGATTGGCAATTCTGCCAATCGAACTTCGGACAGAAGGAGATTGAGATGAACTGGGATACCGTTGCAGGAAACTGGAAGCAGTATCAAGGCAAGGTGAAAGCACAGTGGGGCAAACTCACTAACGATCAGCTTGATGTGATTGCCGGCAAACGTGTTGAATTAGCGGGCAAGATACAAGAGGCGTACGGCATCACGAAGGAAGAAGCCGAGAAACAAATTCTCAGCTTTGAAGAGCTTACCAAGGATGACCGTCCGAAACGTTCTTCCTGATTTGAGTCGGAACGTATGAAGTGTTGGCGCTGTGCGTGACGTTGATCTATTGATCCCGCGCAGCGTCGCACGTGCCAGGTCGGGCACATCTTTGGAAGGACATCGCATCATGAACAATCAATACTTTGCTCCGCCCGCGACGCCGCTGAGTGGCGTCGCGGGCGCTGCCATCCACGTCGCTACGATGACTGAGCTCCTGCGTGAAAAAAGCGCCAAGCGACAGAAAATAGAGCTGAACGATTGGGAAGAGGAGGGCGGAAGCCTGGCCGTACCTGTCACCGCCCCACCAGGATCCAACGCGCCAGGTAGCCCATCAGGTAGTGCACAGGGTGACGCATACGTTGGAAATATCGTGGATAAAAATATCCAATGATCTCGCACAGCAACCCCAATGCTCGCGAAAGCGGGCTTCAGCAGCGATGACCCCTATGGATTAAGCCGGGCGTGCCGTAATTTGAGGATTGAATAATCGAATACGGGCTGCGAGGGTTTCATGCGTTTCCGGCTGTTGTGTGCCGTCATCCTGTCATCCCTGGTCGGCGCTGTGTCATCGACGGCTGCTGCTGCGCCGTGTGGCGAGGTCGTGACCCTGTCGGTACACGGCGGCACCACCATGCACTATGCCCTTGCCAAACCCAACCGCCCCAAGGAGGCATTGCCTGGTGGGCCGATTGCGCTGGTTTTGCTGGCGGGTGGCGGTGGCCACCTCGATCTCGACGCTGAAGGTTGCCCGCATGCGCTGACGGGGAACTCGCTGGTACGCGCGTTGCCATTGTTCCATGCTGCGGGCTTCACCACTGCCTTGGTCGATGCGCCGTCCGATTATGTCGGCGAAGATGGGTTGGGCGGATTTCGCATCGCGCCAGCGCATGCGGCCGATCTCGGTAAAGTGATTGTCGATGTGCGGGCGCGCACCCAGGCGGTGGTCTGGTTGATCGGCACCAGTCGCGGCACGATTTCCGCAGTCAATGCGGCCGCGCGCTTGACCGGCGCCGCCGCCCCGGACGGCATCGTGCTCACCTCCGCGCTGATGTCGGGCCACAGCGGCGGGCAGAAAGCCTGGGTCGAACAGACCGTATTCAGTGTGCCGCTGGAAGCAATTCGCCAGCCGCTATTGGTGGTCGGCCACGCAGAAGATCAATGCATCCGTTCACCCGCAACGTTGATGCACCACATCACCGCCCGAACCAACGGCGTGCGCGAGCAGGTGGTGCGCGTCACCGGTGGCCCCGGCCAGCCCGGCTCGCCAAGTGTGAACGCCTGCGAAGGCCGCGCGCCACATGGCTATGTTGATCAGGAAGAAGAAGTCGTTGCCGGCATCGCGCGGTTTGTGCGCGGTGGCCGTTATTAGGGTCTGTTAACAATTGGTTTTTGGGGTTCACTCACACAAAATTACGCAGTGCAATGGTCAACCGCAGTCCCTCATCCGGCGCTACGCGCCACCTTCTCCCGGAGGGAGAAGGGGCTGTCTTCCCTCTCCCTCCGGGAGAGGGACCGAGGGTGAGGGAGCCGAGCGTGCTAATGCACAGTGATCAGCTATGACGGCCTGAAAGTCTTAATTGTTAACAGACCTTAGAGTGTATGACGCAGTAGGCAGGAATATAGCCACCCTTTTGTAGGGCGGAAAACCCAGTTTCAGGTATGGCTAGAGAAAATCCACCAATATGACCGCAGTAACGATCCAGTATGAACCCGTGCCGAACGTCAACGAGCTTGCGCTGTTGACCGCCAGCCTGATCGCCTCGAACAATGTGTCAGGCCCGCTGGAACACTGGCAACGCGTCACCTTTTTTGCGCGCACCCCGACTGGTGAAATCATCGGCGGTCTGGACGGATATACCCACTGGGGCTGGCTGTTTGTGCGCCAGCTCTGGGTCCGCCCCGACTATCAGCGTTACGGCTACGGCCGTCAACTGATGCACGCCGCCGAACAAGCCGCCCTCGCACGCGGCTGCGACAAAGCCCACCTGGACACCTTCGATTTTCAGGCGGTACCGTTCTATCAAAAGCTGGGCTATGTCGTATTCGGCCAGTTGGCCGATTATCCCGTTGGGCATACCCGCTATTTTCTTTTCAAACCCAGCTTGTCGTATTACCACGGTCTTGCGTATTGAGCGGGCGTGAAAACAGCATCGTAGGGCGGAAGGCGCTGCGCTTTTCCGCCCTACACGAGTTCTGCGCTAGTGATGTCTGACGGGGTTCGACTCAAGCGCGTTGGTTTGAGTAAATCAGTCGGCAGCTGGGAAAATGTAGGATGGGTGGAGCGCAGCGATACCCATCATCGTTAGAAAGCAGCATGGGTTTCGCCGAGGCTCAACCCATCCTACGTGCTTTCCCTTCCGTTACGCGTGCAATGTAGTTCGACCATGCTCTAATTTCTGGAAGTTCAGAAATTAATGTGACAGCTTGCTCTTTCGTTATTGATGTAGGTACAACAATTGCACGCACACTTGAAGTTGGCGTTGAAGCTGGCGCTAAGGTGTCAGATTCTTTAGAGCACCCTAACAACAACAGTAAAATAGTAAAAGTTTTTGCAATCCTCATAAGCACCCTAATAACGAAATGACTGTGTGTAATCTGTGCTGCCTAGAGTTGTGTTTCGTAGTAACCAACACCGTTGATGTGCCAGCAGGAAGAGCATACCCGAGGCCGGTTTGGCGCGGCAAGGGTTTTGCCGGGACTTGGATTTACTGGCTGTTTTGAAGCGCTTCAATCAACGCCACAATCTCCACTCCATACGTCTGCAATTTCTTTTCCCCCACGCCGGAAATATTGCGCAGTTCATCCAACGAGCCGGGCATGGCTTGCGCGATTTCGCGCAGTGTCGTGTCGTGGAAGATGACGTAGGCGGGGACGTTGTGGGAGCGGGCGGTGGCCATGCGCCAGTCGCGCAGTTTGTCGAATACCTGCTGCGCTGCGGATGACAAATCGCTTTCGACAAAACTTTTTGTTTTGGGCGGGCGTTTTTGCTTGAGCGGTTTCTGGTATTCGCGCAGCTGGATTTTCTGTTCGCCGCGCAAGACGGGTTTGGCATCGTCGGTGAGTTTGAGCGCGCTGTAGGCGTCGTGATCGACCATCACCAGGCCGAGGGCAATCGCCTGGCGCAGGATGGCGCGCCATTCCTGTTCGCTACGGTCGGCGCCGATGGCGAAGGTGGTGAGTTGATCGTGGCGCCATTGCTTGACCTTGTCGGATTCGATGCCGCGCAGGACGTCAAACACGTGCATCGCG
>Ga0209515_10008878_pt1 | contig 11588 bp, 9 predicted proteins | sample Subgroupgradi54m_FD_187454 | JGI IMG/M metagenome (GOLD analysis project Ga0209515, IMG submission 187454) | Subsurface groundwater microbial communities from S. Glens Falls, New York, USA - GMW60B uncontaminated upgradient, 5.4 m (SPAdes)... ... | reverse complement strand
TTCTCTGAGATTTGAATTGGCCAGCGAGGCGTTTCCTTAAAACCCCTTTTCCCTTGAGTTTTCTGCTCCCCTTGGATAGTTCCAACCGTTCCAAGAATGTCTCCTAAAACCCTCAGAGTGATTTTGTTTCTTTCTTGCCTCCTCTTTTGCCCGGGGTTTGGTGTTTTGGCAAAGAGTCAGGACAAGGAGCTGGCCCAAAAGACCGAGCACCTTTTCGGCCCCCGTTCGGGCAAGATCGTTTATTTAACCCTGAAGGAATGTCTTGCACAGGCCCTGGCCCATTACGGTGAACTCCGGGTGGCCGATGACGATCTGGAATTGGCCAAAGAAAAGGAGGTCGAGGCGAGTCACATCGGCACTCCGATCCTCGAATACGAGTACGACCTTGGCCCCGCCCCGAAAAACATCAACGAGGCGGTCGACAGCTTTTTTTCGGGTGACCTGACCGTTTTTAACAAATGGAAGGTGGGGGTCGGGGTTCCCCTCACCACCTTCGGCAAGGTCAAGACGGGACGGGCGCTCGCGCGCGTCGGCATCGAGGCGGAAAAGGAAAAGAAGGTGAAGAAAAAGGCAGAGGTCATTTTAAAGATTAAGCAGCTTTACAACGGCATCCTCCTTGCTCGTGAGGTCAACCGACTTCTCTCCTCAGCGCATGACGGGGTTTATGACCAGATCAAGGAACGGGAGGCCAAGGGGGGAACAGACCCGACCCAGCTTCTGAAGCTCAAACTTTTTCGGGCGGAACTCGAGAAACGGATCCAAGAGGGGGAGACGAGAGAAATCCTCGCCAAGGAAGCCTTGGGGGTCCAAGTCGGAATGGATCCCAAGGTCCATTTTGAGATCGAATCCGGCAAACTCCGGCCGGTCGATCAACGGATGAAAGGATTTGAAGAATATCGTCAGGAGGCCTCCCAGTGGCGGAGCGATTTGAAGCTCCTCGAGTTGGGCACCTTGGCCAAAGAGACGCAGTTGACCTTGGAAAAAAGGCTGATGACCCCCAATCTCGCCGCCGGCGCCTTTTTTGAAATGGGATACACACCCAACATCACCAACGCCGCTCAGACGGATGATTTTACCGACCCTTTTAACTTTACTCGGGCGGGGATCGGTCTCCAACTCAAGGGGCAATTTGATTTTCACAGCTCCTTTTCAAAGGTGCGTCAGGTGAAACGAGAGATTCATAAGCTCGAGATCCAGAAGGAACTCGCCGCCGAGGGGGTTGAGCTTGAGGTCAAGGAGGCCTTCCTTGAAGTGCAATCGACACATCAGGATGTGGAACGGGCTGAGGAGGCGGGCAAGTTGTCCCGGCAACTCCTCTTTCTCACTCAGAGTAACTATGATATCGGCTTGGCCGACCCTGAAGATTTCATTGACGCCCTGAAGTCATTCCTCGAGACTCGCGGACAGTATTTTGAGGCGGTGTTTCACTATAATGTTGCCGTCGCTCAGTTGGATCAAAAGGTGGGCCGGGTTCCTTAAAGGAGAATTATGAAAAAATATATTATTCTGATGAGTGCGATAGTCTTGATCGGCAGTGCGTGCAAAAAATCACCGGCCCCGCAAAAATCTTCCGACGCTCCGGACATGACCCAGACGGAAGAGGTTCCCTTCGTCATTCCTGCCTTTGCCAAAAAACAGGAGAAATATTTTTCCGAGGGGACTCCTTCCCGCGCCATTCAGGATCTTGATGATATGCTCGATTCCTACATTCTGAATCCCAAGACCCCCAAAGATCATCAATACAATGCAAATCTTAAAAAAGCGGTGCTCCACGGGACTTTTGATATTCGTGAACTCTGCCGACTCGCGCTCGATCAACACTGGGGAGAGAGAAGCTCGAGGGAACAAGACGATTTTGTCAGTCTCATGATCCATCTTCTCGAAAAGAAGGCGATTTTTTCCAAGGAACAGGGGCAGAAAAATACACGGAGTTCTAAAAATCTCTATCAAGTGATCTACGAAGGGGACAAATTTTTGGGTCCCGACAAAAAAAGTGCCTTGGCGATGAGCGCCGTTCACGTCCCCTCCGAGAACTTGAAAATCGGATTGAATTATAAACTGAAGAAAGAAGGGGAAGAGTGGAAGATTTACGACGTCATCGTCGATGGGGCGAGTCTTTTGGATAACTACAAATATCAGTTTGATCGAATTATTGATAAGGAGGGCTACCCGACCCTGGTCCACCGAATGGAGTCAAAATTAAAAGAATTAGAGGAGAAAGCAAAAAAGGATAGTCGCGAGTGAAGAGATACAAGCAATGCATCATGATCTTGGCCGATGGCGCGCGGGCCGATGTGATGGAGGATCTCTTACAGTCGGGAAAACTGCCTGCGATTTCGGAATTTGTCGACTCTCCACGATCGGCGGTCAGCGCCTTTCCTTCCACGACCGGACCGGCCTATTTACCCTATCTGACCGGTTGTTACCCCGGCACCTGCAATCTTCCCGGCATTCGATGGTTCGACAAGGACGCCTACGCCTCGAAAAATTTTTCCAAAGATCGGTTTCGAAGTTATGTCGGTCCCGAGTCGTTTTTTATGAACGGCGATATCGACCCGGAGCGAAAGACCCTTTTTGAATTGATCCCCAACTCGATTAATATTTTCAGCCCCATCAATCGAGGGGTGAGTTTTTACGGAGATAAGACAAAATTTTCTCGGATCTGGCACTGGTACTACGCCCATCTCACCGATCGCTGGGGACTCATCGACGAGGCGGCGGAGAAAAAGACCGTCGAGGCTTTAAAGGCGAACCCCGAATTTCTGTTTGTCGTCTTTCCGGGGATTGATGAGTTTTCGCATCTCGCAAGCCCGCTCCATTCTCGGACGCACGAGGCGTATCAAAGGCTTGACCGGGCGGTCGGACGGATCGTCGCCTCCTTAAAGCAAAGAGGCCGATGGGAAGAAACAATGGTCTGGATCGTGAGCGACCACGGCCTTTCGGAGACGAAAAACCATCTTCCGCTCAATCAACTCCTGGAAGGAGCGGGGACCCCGACCCTTTTTTATCCAAAAATCATTTTCAGACGGAACTTTGGGGCAGCCAGCATGGTGTCGGGCAACGGGATGGCAAACCTCTATTTCAAAAACGGCAGTTGGAAGGGGCGCGCCTCTTGGGAAATCTTAAAAGATCGGAAGGATCATATCGTCGATCGGCTTCTCGAACGGCCCGAGGTCGATCTTCTGGCGGCGCAGAGGGAAGACGGATCGATTGTTGTCAAGAGTCGGAGAGGAGAGGCGAGTTTAAAAGCAGGGGGTAGGGAAGGGGAGATTGAGTATCAAATTGATGGAGGAGATCCGTTTGGATATGGTCCGTTGCCTTCAAAAATGACCGATCGGGAGTCGTTGGAGCGGACCGTCAAGACTGACTACCCCGATGCCTTGGCCCAATGGCTGCAGATCTTTCGCTCTTCCCGGGCGGGGGATCTCATCCTTTCGGCCTCCAAGGGGAATGACCTGAGGCTTCAGTATGAGCTTCCGGAACACAAGTCGTCCCATGGATCTCTTCATCGGGAACATATGAATGTTCCGCTCATCACCAATGTCAAACTTCCAAAGCAACCGATCCGGTCGGTCGATGTCTTCCCGACGGTGCTGCAACTCCTCGGCCGTCCGGTTCCTTCGGGCATTGACGGACAGTCGCTTGACATCGCTTTATCTTGAGTGATAGTGCCATGAATGAGTATTCATTCATGGCGGAAAAAAACAACAAAACCGGTCGAATTCTGGACGCTGCCATCCGTATCTTTGCGCGCAAGGGGTTCTATAATTCCACAATTTCGGATATCGCGAAGGTGGCCGAGGTGGCGGAGGGGACGATCTATCTCTACTTCAAAAACAAAGACGACCTTCTGATCTCGATCTTCGAACACAGCATGGAGATGTTTATCCAAGAAGCGGAGAAAGAGCTGGAAGGCTTGGAAGATCCCAAGGAGAAGATGAAACGTTTTCTGGCCCTTCATCTCCGGATTGTCCAAAAAAATCCGGAATTGGCCCAGGTCCTCCAGATCGAACTCCGGCAGTCGTCGAAATTCATGAAGGAATATGAAGGCGGGAAGTTCAGCGATTATCTCAATGTCGTCCGTTCGATCATGGAAGAGGGGCAGGAAAAAGGGGTTTTCCGCAAGGACCTCGATCCGAGGATCCTGAGGCGCGCCATTTTCGGGGCGGTCGATGAAATGGCGCTCGACTGGCTGTTGATGAAAAAGAAGAAATACAGTTTAGAATCGTGCGCCGAGCAGATCGGGGATCTGGTGATTCGAGGGATGAGTGTTTAAAATGGAGGCGGCATGAAAATCGGAGTACTCGTCAAGCAGGTCCCCGATACGGAGACCAAGATTCGGATTAAGGGGGATGCGAGTGGGATCGAGGTCGACGGAATTAAATACATCGTCAATCCTTATTGTGAATTCGCCGTCGAGGAGGCGCTGAAGACAAAAGAAAAGATCGGGACCGGGGAGGTGGTGATCCTCTCCCTCGGCCCGACGCGGACGGTCGATGTGATCCGGACCGGCCTGGCGATGGGGGCCGATCGCGGAATCCATATTGACGACGGCGGGATCTCTATGGACAGTTTTACGGTGGCCGCTGTTTTGGCCAAGGTGATTCAAAACGAAAAATTCGATCTTCTTTTTTGCGGCAAGCAGGCCATTGACGACGACTGTGCGCAGGTCCCCCAGATGGTCGCCGAGCTGGCAAATTTTCCTCAGGTCATGGTGGCCGACAAGTTCGAGGTGCGAGGGGACAAGAAGGGCGCTCAAGTCCATCGTCGAGTCGGCGGAGGGGCGAAAGAGGTCTATGACGTCGATTTTCCCGTCTTGATCGGTTGCGAAAAGGGGATCAATACCCCGCGCTACGCCTCGCTTCCCGGCATCATGAAGGCGAAGTCGAAACCTCTCGCGGTCTTGAAGGCGGTCGATCTCTTGGGAGAGTCGAAGCCGAGGACGATCGCGGTGAATTATCGCCTCCCTCCGGAACGGAAGGCGGGCAAGATTCTCAAAGGGGAACCGGAACAGATGGCGAGGGAGTTGGTGAAGCTACTGAGAGAAGAGGCAAAGGTCATTTAGGGAGAGCCTATGGGCAACATTTTAGTCATCGGCGAACATCACGAAGGAAAAGTCAAAAAGGTCACTTTCGAGTTGGTGAGCAAGGCGGCGGAGTTAGCTGCAACCCTCGGTGGTGAAGTCGATGCCGTCTTGGTGGGACATGGCCTTCAAAATCCGGAAGAGCTCGGAAGTTACGGGGCAAAAAAGATCTACGTCGTCGATACCCCCAAGCTGGAGAAGTATAATACGGAAGGGACCGTCAAGGTCATTTCGGAGATCGCCACGGAGGTGAAGCCGTCGGTCATCCTCGGCACCGCAAGTTCTTTAGGAAAAGATTTCTTCCCCCGTCTGGCGGCCCGATTGGGGGCCGGTCTGGCGACCGATTGTACCGACCTGAAAATACAGGACGGAAAATTACTGGCGACACGTCCGATCTACGCCGGAAAGGCTTTTGTCGACGTGAAATTTGAGACCGAGATCCAGATGGCGACGGCTCGGCCGAATTCCTTCCAACCGAAGGTGACACAAGCAGGGGCAAAGGCCGAGGTCGTTTCCAAGGCGATCGATCCAGGTGCCCTGCGCGCCGTGATGAAAGAGATCGTCAAAGGCCAGTCGGACAAGGTCGATCTGACCGAGGCCTCGATCATCGTTTCCGGCGGACGGGCGATGAAAAATGCCGAGAATTTTAAGATCCTTCAGGAGCTGGCCGACGTCCTCGGAGCAACCGTCGGGGCCTCGCGGGCTGCCGTCGATTCGGGCTATGCCCCGCATGATATGCAGGTCGGACAGACCGGAAAGGTCGTCAATCCGAATCTCTACATCGCCTGCGGCATCTCGGGAGCGATCCAACACTTGGCCGGAATGAGGACTTCGAAAGTCGTCGTGGCGATCAACAAAGATCCGGAAGCGCCTCTCTTGCAAAAGGCCGATTATGGGATTGTCGGCGATCTGTTTCAAATCGTCCCGTTGTTGACGCAGGAGTTTAAAAAGATTTTAGCGGAATAATATGTCACTCCCGATCGGTGGCGCCTTTCTCCTTGAAAAAATCGGCGATCGGGAGATTTTTATCCCCGAACACCTTTCCCCGGATCAACTGAATCTCGCCCAAGCAGTAAACGATTTTGTTCGCGGCGAGGTTGTTCCCCATAGCGAAGAAATCGAAGCACAGAAATTCGACGTTACATTGTCCTTGATGCGAAAGGCGGGAGAGTTGGGGCTTCTGGCCGCCGAGCTTCCCGAGGAGTACGGCGGCCTCGCGGTCGACAAGGCAACGATGGTGGCGATGTCGGAAAATGCCGTGTTTCAAGGCTCGTTCAGCGTCACCATGATGTGCCACACCGGCATCGGCACCTGGCCGATCCTTTATTTCGGGACTCCCGAACAAAAGAAAAAATACCTCCCTCGACTCGCGACGGGCGAAATGATCGGGGCCTATTGTCTGACGGAGCCCGGCTCCGGCTCGGACGCCCTCGGGATGCGATCGAAGGCGGTCCTCTCGCCCGACGGAAAATATTGGATCCTTAACGGAGAAAAGACCTTCATTACCAACGGCGGCTTCGCCGATCTCTTGACGGTCTTTGCCAAGGTCGACGGCGAGAAGGTCACCGCGTTTTTGATCGAGCGAGGCATGCCGGGACTTTCGACCGGAAAAGAAGAAAAAAAGATGGGGATCAAGGGATCGTCGACGACCCCGGTCTTTTTGGAAAACTGCAAGGTGCCGAAGGAAAATCTCCTGGGAGAGATCGGCAAAGGACACAAGATCGCCTTCAATTGTCTGAATCTCGGCCGCTTTAAGCTCGGAGTCGGGGCGACGGGCGGATCCAAATATCTTCTCCGCGAAGCGGTCAAATACGCCAAAGAGAGAAAACAATTCGGCCAGCCGATCTCCAACTTCGGACTCATCCGGAAAAAAATCGCCAACATGGCAATCCGGACCTACGTCTCCGAAGGGATGAATTACCGAACGGCTCATCTCATGGATCAGAAGATCGCCGCCCTCGACTCGTCGAGCTCGGATTATTCCGGCAAGGTGATGGAGATCGTGGAAGAATTCGCGATCGAATCTTCCATCGCCAAGATCTACGGATCGGAATGCGTCGATTTCGTTTGCGACGAGGGACTACAGGTCCTGGGGGGATACGGCTTTTTAGAGGAATACCCCTTTGCCTCGGCCCAACGAAACATCCGGATCAACCGAATCTTTGAAGGAACCAATGAGATCAATCGCCTTCTGATTCCGGCGATGTTTTTCAAACGTGCCATGAAGGGAGATCTCGCCCTCATGGAGGCGATTCAACAGGTCTTGGATGACCTAAAGGAAGGATGGAAAAAATCAGACGAGGGAATCCTCGCTCATGAAATTCACCAGGCGGAGTTGGCGAAAAAGTTGACGATTTATGCCGCCGGTACCGCGGCTCAGAAGTACATGGACCGGTTAAGGGAAAAACAATTTCTTGCGGAGTTCATTGCCGACCTGGCGATAGATACCTATGCGATGGAGACGTCGATCCTGCGCACCCTCCAAATCGTCAAGGAGTTTGGAGAGGAAAAGGGCTCCTTGGCCCTGGAGATCGTTCGGACGTTCGTGAACGAAACTTATCCCGAAATGGTCGGACGGGCGCGCCGGATGATGATCGCCGTCGCGGAAGGAAATCTGGAGGAATTCGGCCGTTATGAGAAGGCGCTCAAACGATTCGACTATTTTCAGCCGGTCGATACGACACAAACCCGAGATCGGATCGCCCAAAAAATCATCGAAAGAGACGGATATCAGATCCTTTAGAGAGACTTTTCGTAAATCCGATAAGTTTTGTAGCGTTCTCCCCCCATCAATTCAATCCCCCGATTGATCTTTTCGTTGTCCTCAAGAGTCCATGAGAGCTCACTGGCTCGAAAACCGCGGGCCCTTCCCCGTTGACCTATCTCCACATAGAAAAGTACGGAAAGAGCTCCCAGAACACTCCCTCGATACTCTTTTTTGATCCCCAAGAGGATGACCCGTCCCGATTTAATTTTACGGCGCTTCACTCGGTAGAGGAGCTTGAGAAACCCGAAGGGAAAGAGGCGACCGTTCAGATCTCGGATCGCCTCATTGAGATTAGGGAGGCCGACGCAAATACCGACCGGGAGGCCGTTGACCTCGGCGATCAAGGCCACGTGCGGATCCAAGATCAGCTTAAAATCGTCGGCCATCTTCTGGACTTCATGCTCCGTCAACGGAACAAAACCCCAGTTTTGACTCCAGGCCGAATTAAAGACATCGACAATGATCTGGACGTCTTTTTTGAGATCTTTGGGATTGACCTCGCGAATTTTGAGTCCAGGATATTTTTTCACTTCTTCGATAATTCCGTACACCTCTTCCGGAAACGGTGAAAAGACGTCACGGTTCCACCCATACAGATCTTTGACCTTTTTCAATCCCGATTGTTCAAGGAGATTCGAGTAATAAGGAGGGTTGTGAGGCATCAGAATGTAGGGAGGATATTCAAATCCCTCAATCAGGAGTCCCGATTCCTCATTGATGGAGAAACTGAACGGCCCCCGCAGGGTTTTCATTCCTTGGTTGCGAAGCCATGCGGATGCCTCTTCAATCAGTGCAGAGCTGACCTCAAAATCCTCCACCGACTCAAAAAATCCGAAAAAACCGGTCTGTTCTTTGTGGGTCCGGTTGTGGAGGTGATCGATCTGGGCCGAAATCCGTCCGACAACTTCTCCGTCTCTTTCGGCCAAAAATAGCTGGACCTCGGCGTGTTCGAAATACGGATTCTTCTTCGGATTCAAAAATTGTTTTCGCTCGAGAAGGAGGGGCGGAATCCAGGCGGGATTATTTTTGTAAATCTTCCAGGGAAGTTTAATGAATCGGTCGACCTCTCTTCGTGTCTGAACGGGTCGAATGGCAACGGACATCGGAATTCCTTTAAGTTTAAGCGGCTATTTCGTAATGTTTGGCGATCTTCTTAAAAATATCCAGCGCCCTTGAGAGGTGCGATTCGGTGTGCGTGGCGAGATAGCTCGTCCGGAGCATCTCCTTGCCGTGAGCGACGGCCGGGTAGAGGACCGGATTGGTATAAATCCCTTCGTCCAACAGCTCTTTCCAGATCATAAAGGTCTTCATCGAATCTCCGATCTCGATCGGGACGATAGCGGCCTTCGACTCTCCCGTTTGATAGCCGATCTCCCTCAAGCCGCGACTCATGATCGCCGTATTTTTCAAGACCTGTTCGGGCCTTTCCGGTTCGGCGATGAGAATATCAAGCGCCGCACCGGCCGCTGCCGTGCACGAAGGGGGAAGGGAGGCGGAAAAGATCATTGGACGTCCGAAGTGTTTGATGAAATCGATCACCTTCTTTTCGGCCGCCACGAATCCGCCGATCGAGGCAAGACTTTTACTGAAGGTCCCGACGATCAGATCGACCTCGTTTTCCCGATGAAAATGATGGGCGGTCCCTCGCCCGCCCGGTCCGATGACGCCGATTCCATGGGCATCGTCGACGGCGAGCCGGACCTTGTATTTTTTGGCCAGCTCGATGATCCCAGGGAGAGGGGCAAGATCTCCTTCCATGCTGTAAACGCCGTCGACAAAAAGAAGCGCCCCCCGATCTTTGGGAAGAGAACTCAAAATTCGTTCTAGGTCTCCGAGATCGTTGTGCTTGAACTTGAGGGTTTCTCCCTCGATCAGGCGACAGCCGTCATGGATACTGGCATGCGCAAGGCGGTCGACGACGACGAGCGATTCCTTATTGATGAGCGCGGTCAGCATCCCAAGGTTCGCCTGATAACCGGTCGTGAAGACGAGGGCCGCCGGTTTGCCCAGAAAGTCGGCCAGCTTTTGCTCCAACTCTTCGTGAAGCATCAAGGTCCCGTTCAAAAATCGCGACCCGGTCATGCTCGTGCCGTATTTTTTGATCGCTTCGATCGCCGCCTCGCGGACCTTGGGGTGCGTGGTGAGCCCGAGATAATTGTTGGACCCGAGCATCAAGACTTCGCGACCCTGATAGCGCGCGACGGGGCCCTGATTTTCTTCGAGGGGCTGAAAATAGGGATAGAAGCCGGTCTGCGACACCTGCTCATAGAGCTTCCAATCAAGCGCCTTGGCCAGGACATCGGATCCGCCCTGTTCCCATTGGCTTGTCCAGTTGCTAACGTCGTCGTCGGTAAATTCCATAATCAGGCCAGAGATTCCGCCACGAGTTCGACCACATCCTTCGTTTGAACACTTTCTGCAACTTCCTTATCACGAGTCGCGTCGCGGAGCATCGTGATGCAAAAAGGACAAGCACTGGCGATGATGTTCGGTTTGGCGGTCTGAAGGTCTTCGAGCCGCTTGTGATTGACGCGCGTTCCGACCCGCTCCTCCATCCACATCCGTCCGCCCCCCGCGCCGCAGCAGCGCCCTTTTTCCTTGGAAAGAGGAACATCGATCACTTCCGTCCCGGGAATCGACTTTAAAATTTCCCTCGGGGCGTCGTAGTTGTCGTTGTAGCGGCCCAAATAACAGGAATCGTGATAGGTTAATTTCTGGGCAATCGGCCGCACCGGTGTGATCTTTCCTTCTTTGATCAATTGGTCGATCAATGTGGTGTGATGGACGACCTCGTAACTTCCGCCGAGCTGGAGATACTCATTGGCGATCGTGTTGAAGCAATGCGGACAGGCGGTGATGACTTTGCGAACTTTATAGCGATTGAAGGTCTCGACATTCGTCTTGGCCAATGTCTGATAGAGATATTCGTTCCCGATGCGCCGCGCCGGATCGCCCGTGCAGCCTTCTTCTTTTCCCAGAATCGCAAAGTCGATATTGGCTTTTTGCAAAATTTTCACCAGCGCCGTCGCGATCTTTTTGTTCCGGTCGTCGAAAGAGCCGGCACAGCCGACGAAGTAGAGATAATCGGCGTTCGGATGTTCGGCAAAGGTCTTGACCCCCATCCCTTTGCACCAATCAGCGCGCGTCTCGAAGCTGATCCCCCACGGATTCGAATTTCTCTCCATGTTTTGAAAGGTCGCTTGGACCTCGGTCGGCATCACCCCTTGAGTCAACACCATATGGCGGCGGACATCGACGATCCGATCGACAAACTCGATCCCGACCGGACAGGCCTCTTCACAGGCCCGGCAGGTGGTGCACGACCAGAAGACTTCCGGATCCATGACGAAAGGGGCGAGAAATTGCTCTTCTTTCGCGGGAGCAGTCGCTCCCTCCGCTCTCAAACCAAACGGTTTCCAATGAGAGTCGGAGCCGCCAAGGTCAAATTCTTTCCGCATAAACTCCCGCTCGTCGATATTGATCTGTTTGGGACTCAAGACCTTGCCGGTGTTGTAGGCGGGGCAGACCGAGGAGCAGCGCCCGCACTCGGTGCAGGTCGCGACATCCAAGAGATCTTTCCAAGACATCTCCTTCACCGTCCCAACCCCGAAGGAGGTCGCGTTCGGGTCTTCCAGATTGACCATCCGCAACTGTCCCAGCGGTGTCGTCCGCATGAAAAAGACGTTCGGCAGAAAGGTGAAGACGTGAAAATGTTTTCCGTACGGGAGAAAATTTAAA
>Ga0209515_10008877_pt1 | contig 11588 bp, 10 predicted proteins | sample Subgroupgradi54m_FD_187454 | JGI IMG/M metagenome (GOLD analysis project Ga0209515, IMG submission 187454) | Subsurface groundwater microbial communities from S. Glens Falls, New York, USA - GMW60B uncontaminated upgradient, 5.4 m (SPAdes)... ... | reverse complement strand
TGGTGTAGTGGTAGAGCGCTTCTTTGGCAATCAGGGTGATGAGCGCGATCCATAGCGTCATCGAAGACGGCACCACGAAGGTCTGCGTGTGCAGCATGCGAATGCCAGCATTCGCGGCGATGCCGACACCAACCGCGACCAGAATCGCGCCGAGCGCCAGCGTTACCGCGGTTTCCATGCGCGCGTGGCCGTACGGGTGTTCTTCGTCCGCGGCCTTGTGCCCGTGGCGCAGGGCGAACAGCACCATGAAATCGCTGATCAGATCGGACAGGGTGTGCAGGCCGTCGGCCACCAGCGCCTGCGACTTGCCGATGATGCCGACGACGATCTGTGCCACCGTCAGCAACACATTCGAGCCGACGCTGACGAGCGTGACGTGCACGCTGGCACGGTAACGATCCGGGCGGAACGGGTCGATCAGCAGTTCGGTGTGATGATGCTCGCCGCTCATGTCTTGCGTACACGTAACCGGATATTGATTTCATGCGCGCTGCGCGCGGTATCCAGCACTTCGTGGCCGTGGACCCGGCACCAGGCTGGAATATCGTGCAACACGCCGGGGTCGCTCGCCAGGACTTCCAGAATGTCGCCGGTGGCGAGCGTGGCGACGCGTTGTTGCGTGCGGATTACGGGCATGGGACACAGCAGACCGCGCGTATCGAGCTGGTGCTCGCTCACAATTGAAGCCCTACTTCGTGCCGCTCCGTTCGTCTCGCCATTGAAAATGTAGCCCTGAGCCGCTTTCGCTGCGCTCGTCCTGTCATTATAAATACCACTCCGCCGGGATTTCGTTCGCCGGCAGCGGTGCCACCGTCAGGTCGCGTGCCATGCCGTTCAGATCGGTTACCGACACCACTACCGACTCGGCGTCGCGGCCGTGGCCGAAGCGCGCCGTCAGGCGCGCGGCGAGCCACAGGTCTTCCGCGTTAAGCTCGCTGCTGCCCGCGCTGCTGCTGACATCGAGCAGCACGAGCGGGCCGGTGTGGCTGGTGGCGTTCAGGTGCACAAACTTTTTGCGGTACCCCTGCAGGTAATTGTTCTCGCCCTCGTCGCGCCCGACGATGAGCTTGAAGTGCGGGCGCGGGCGCAGATGGCGGCCGACTTTCAGTAGCATGATGTCGTCGATTTCATATTCCTTGGTGCCACGCGTCTTCCACATGTCGCCGAGTTTGTTCGCATACTGCTCGTTGGTGAGGAAACAGCAGCCGCCGGCGGGCTGGGCGTAGTCGTTCAGGCCGTACTTTTCGGCCATGGCCATCTGCGGTTTACGCGAACGCCCGGAGAGGTCGAGGAGCTTGTCGCGGTCGATCCAGCCTTCGCGCTCGGGCAATGTCGGTGGCAACGACTTCCCGCACAGCGGGCGCACTAACCGATCGAAGGCGCCGGACTCGCGCGCCACGATGGGCATGGTGTCCTTGCGCTGCGACATCGGGCGCTGGCCGATGACTTCGCCGGTGATGATGAAATCGAAGCCGTTTTCTTCCATCCACTGGCGCGCCTTGCCGACCATGAAGCCCTTGCAGTCGAGACACGGGTTCAGGTGCGCGCCATACCCGTGCTTGGGGTTGATGACGACCTGCTTGTACTCCTCGATGACTTCGATGATGTGCAGCTTGATGCCAAGCTGTTCGGCCACCCACAGCGCGTTGTTGCGCTTGGGCTTGTCGCGGTGTTCATTGCGGATGGCGTGGGTATGCCCCTCGACGCAAAAGCCGGTGTAGAAGTTGATGCCCTCGACGTGAATACCTTGCTCCTGCATCACCTTGGCAGCGAGCATGGAATCGAGTCCGCCCGAGATCAGCGCGACGGCTCGGCGGTTAACAGGTCGGGGAGAGAGTGTTGACGACATGGAAACGTCCAATTGGGCGGCCATGGTACCTCAATTTACCAATGCCCAGGGAGTCCGCTTGCTCGATGCTCGGCCACTGTCCGCTAATGCAGCAGTGCCCCGATCGTGCATTACTCGCCGTTGTCATAAAACTAGGCCGGTCGAAACAATGGTTTTCCGTTGAGCGACCGCACTGCCTGTGCCGTAGCGGCTTCGGCCGGGAAAAAGGTTTCCGGCGCCAGCGTGGTCATCCATAAGATACCCACCCATCTCCGCCAAAAAAAGCCGCCGTTCACCCCCGACCGTGTTCCCGAATGCCGGGCGCCGCCGAGGTAGCGGAGGAAATGCTCGACTCGCCCCGTCATGGAGGCCGCCTCGAGCAGGGGCAGGGCGCGACTACACCCGCGCTCACGGCCGGCGTGCGCCCACGCGCCGAGCAAGAGCGCGGATCACAATGTGGGACGACAGATCGATCTCGGGCGAGGGGCTTTTATATTTCCTGTATCCTCTCGAATCAAGCACTGCTCCACGTGCAGCGATCAACGCCGTCTGAATGACCGCGACGCGAACCGGTAAAATCGTTCGCTCGCACAGTTGCTTTTTTCGTTACGGAATAAACAGCGCCATTGACATCGGCTTGCTGCCGGCAGCGTCGCAGATGATTGGATTCAGCCCGCCTCCGGCAGTGATCTCAAGCGACGCAACGCGCGGACCGATGATATTGCCCGCCACCGCTCCGATCGGATCAGTGATGTATAGCGCCTTCCCTCTAGGATCGACCAGCACTTGTCCAGGCCCCACAGGCGGGAGGAGACACCATTGACTGAAGGTTGGTGTAAACGTGATCGAGCGGGCGCTGAGAGGATTAGCGGTGCCGACGGTTAAGAATCCGCCCTGGCGCGGTAGAAACAGTGTTTGCCCATTGGTCGATACTGCCATGCCAACCGTGTTGGCCGCCCCAATATCAAGGTCCGTCCCGCGGTGTGTTAACGCACCGGTTGCGGGATCCACAGTCCATGCAGAAACCCAGTTCGTCACACCGAGTGCAGGGGCGACGGTTGCATTGAAGAGTAAAAAGAGCACGCCGCCAGTGAATTGCATCTCCTGCGGTGCGCCGTTGACGGCGACACAACTCGGTGTCGCCGGGAGTGAACCGTCCGGCTGGAGTAGATGTGTACAGACCTGCGGTCCAGTCGCGCCGTTGGTACGGCTACCAGTAAAGAGAAATTTTCCAGCGCTATCGAGTTGCAGCGAGTTCACGCCGTTGGATGTGACCGTCTGCAAGCTGGCAAGATTGCCGGCGGCATCAATGGAGTACACAGAGAGGTTGTTTGAACCGCGGTTCGCGACATAGACATTCTTCGCGGTTGCCGCCATCGAATACGGAGGACTGCCCGCCGGAATTGTGCCGCGCAAAGTCAGGCCCCCGTGAAGAGGATCGATTGTGAATTGCGCGATTGAGCCGCCGCCAGCCGCCGCGTAGAGAGATTTGTCGATCACCGTCATCGCCATGACTGCGCCCGCGGCCACTGGAATTCCACTTTGACGGATCATCTGCGGCACACCACTCGGGTTGAGTGTGACATTGAAGATCTCGATGCCTGGAACGGAAGTGCCGAGGTACAACGTCGGCTGCGACAGCGAGCGTGGCTTCGGCTTACAACCCGCGAATGCAACAACGAGTCCAAGTCCGACGATAGTGACAACACTCCAGCGGTAAAAACCGAGTCGGCTCTTCGCTGAAGAAGAAGTGGAATGGCGCATGTTGTTCTCCGTCCTAGTTATGCAGCTCACACAGCAGGAAGTCCGTCAAACTGCGAGGGAGGATAGGCCTAGTCGAACAACGAGTCCAGACGGCGTGCCCGCCAATCTTCCGGATAAAGATGAATAAATGCACTGAACTGCAAGCCCTGTCGACTGAAGAATGCCGAATGTGCGGTGGATATCCGTTTGCGTGCCCACGCTGCCGCTCCTTCTGCAACAAGCAGCGTGCCGACAGCATCAGAGATTGAGAAATGAATTTGAATCGGGCGTAAGTGCTATGCACGATAGTGCTACGTTGAGACACACCACCGTGTTGGCAAAAGCGCAAACGGAAAACTTGCTGTCGGTAGACAAGGTACTGCAACGGATGTCCCGTACGGGTGCTCGCGCGCCCTTCTATCAAACGAATATAGCGAAGATCAGTTCGTCGGCTCGGTCGAAGTGTAGGACCAGTAACCGATAAACATTAGCGGCGACGCCACGGGGGTGGAGCGCCGGCTGAGTTTGCTGGCCTTGCGCAGCCAGGTGTTTAGGGGCTTCCATTTGAGCCGGCATGGTAGCCGAGCGCATCCGGTCGACCCAAAAGGGAAAATAAAAACGGGCCTCCCCCCACAAGACGTGGGGTGGGGCCCGCTATTTTTTTCTCCTCCGGGTGGTCCGGGCGGGCGCCATTCCTTCGAATGGGCCGCGGCGCTGCGGTTGTGCTGCAACGCCCGGCGCACCTTAGCGAAAAGCCAAGGGGGTGTCCAGCAGGCCCTTATTCAGGGGATTTAGAAGCCGAACCCGCAGAGGTCGATCCAGCGGCCGGATCGCCATCGGCCTGTGCCCCGGGGGGGAGGCTGGTGGTGAAGCGGTTCTCTTTCCAGTTATAAGACCGCAGATGCGCCGCTCTTCCGGCCTCGAACTCGCTGGGTTCGACGACCGTGTAGACAATGGCCTCATCGCAACTGAAGGCATAGCGACCGGCACGGAAGTTGAGATCAAGCCTCCTGATATCGCCGACCTCGCACTGGATGCCGCCGAGCTTGCGAAAGCGGTTCAAGGCCACTTCCCCCAGGCGCTTCAGGTCCTCATCGAGGTGCGCATAGGTATCCGCGGCCACCGCCTTGATCGGCGGCGGCACCGGAACAACGTCACCTGCCGGTGTGACCGGCACGACCCGGTTTACAAACTGGCTCTCAATCGGATCGACGACCCCGGCGCGCGCCAGCTGCGCCTGCGCGTGCTGAAAGGCGATCATCGTCACGGCGATCCAGGCGATGGCAAAAAGACTGCGCGCGACGGCGCCGACGCCAAAGGGGGCAACGCCCGGAATCAATGCCGCGGCGACCCAAGCCGCCGGATGGCGCCGCGCCGTCGAACCCGCGCCGGTTGCGACACCGCGCAAGTGAGCGATGCGCCGACTCAGATAAGGTGCGGGTGAGGCGAGCTCGAAGAAAGTAAAGGCCATGTCGGCACGCGCGCTTTGCTCGGCGTAGTGCGCGACACTAAAAGATTTCCAGCGCCGCGATCCGGCCGCGAGCAACGCCAGCGCCAGCGCCGCGTCCACGCGCGCGCGGCAGGCCGCGATGCCGTAGCGATCGTAGGTGTAGATCTTGGCGCGCGCGTACGCCGGCCCGAGTAACGGCATGACGCGCGCCGGCAGCAGCAGCCAGGAAAAGGGCCGGTCGGGGTCGTGCAGGCGCCCGAGCTCATAGCCGATAAAAAAATCGATCGCGCCCTGGTGTTCGGTCAGGATGCCGATGAGCTCGCCGTTGAACGCGAGATAATCCCGCCCCCAATAGCGCAGGCTGAAGGCGCGTATCCCGCGCGGGTTCTGAAACAGGTAGGCGAGCGGTGTTTCGGGAAAGCCGAGGCGTTTCACGCAGGCCCGCACGCGGGTATGCAGGTCGGGAAACTGATCGGGACCGGTTTCCACCGCATGCCCCATCAGCGCGGCCGCCCGTCCGGCCTTGCGCAACCAGGCGCCGACATACGTTACAATCGCGGCCGCGCCAGCCAGCATAAGGGTGTCGGAGAGTGACAGCGTGATGGCGTAGTGCTCCCAGAGCGTCCACAGAAACAACAGCAGCCCCGACCAGAAAAGCGCGGAAACGAGAATAACTGCCGCGCGCAGCGGTCGTTCGTGTGGATGAGGCGCGATCATATTTTCACGGTGTGTTGGTTCTCATGGTGGGCGCGCGCTGCGTCCCGGTCAAGGTTTCTTTTGCGGTGCGATCGTAATGAAGGGTGCGGCATGAGTGGGTGGGGAAAGATCATACGTAGTCATCCCGTGCGCTTTGTCCTGCGTACTGGCACGGTCCTGCGCTGGACGCTACGCGTGGCGCTGGTGGTGCTGATACTGGATCTGTTTTATCTCGCCCTCACCTGGCCTGACTGGCATCACCTGGCCCAGGGGCCGACGCCCAAGTCGGCGTTCATGCTGGAGTACGAACGCGAGCATGCTCAAAACGGCAAACCGGCCGCGCTGCGCTGGCAGCCGACGCCGCTCCTCGGTATCCCCAAACATGTGCAACGCGCGGTCATCGTAGCTGAGGATAGCCGTTTCTTCGAACACAGCGGCTTCGATCTCATCGCCTTCAAGGAGGCGATGGATTACAACCTGAACGAGGGGCGGCTCGCGATCGGGGCCAGCACGATCTCGCAGCAGACGGTCAAGAACCTGTTCCTGTCCTCGGCGCGTACGCCGTGGCGCAAGTGGCATGAGCTGATCCTGACCTGGGGCATGGAACGCAACCTCACCAAGGCGCGCATTCTCGAGCTGTACCTGAACATCGCCGAATTCGGTCCCGGCGTGTACGGCATCCAGGCCGCGGCCCAGACCTATTACGGTGTCACGGTCGCGCAGTTGAACCCGCGCCAGGCGGCAGAACTCGCCGCCACGTTGCCTAGCCCACTGCGCAATAATCCGCTTACGCGCACGGCTCAGTTCGAGAAGCGTGCAGCAAAGATCTTGCGGTTGCTGGTGCGTCATCCCGGCAACGCCGTCGAAGAGGTGGCTGGCTGGCAGCACATACTCGACCAGCCGGAAGACAATTCCGAGATCGTCGAGGCGCCAGTGGTGCAGGAATGCACCGGAGATGATTGTCCGGTGAGCACGACCGGGCCGACGCCGCTGTTGCCGTTTGCGCCGCGCATGAATAACGACGCCGTGGTAAATCCCGGTTAAGAGTGGCAGTCGAAAACGGGTGACGAATTGATGAACCAGAAACAACTCGTCGTGCTCGGCCTGGTGTTGGCGGCCATCCTGTTGCTGTCGGCGATCCATCCCTTCGATCGCGGCACGTGGTTGCTGGAAGTGGCGCCGGTGCTGATTGCCGGCCCGATCCTGGTCCTGACGTATCGCCGCTATCCGCTTACCGCATTGCTCTATGCGCTCATCTTTTTCCACGCCGTGGTGTTGATTGCCGGTGGCACCTATACCTACGCGCGCGTGCCGCTCGGTGCCTGGATGCAGGACGCCTTCGCCCTTGAGCGTAACCCGTACGACAAGATCGGTCATTTCATGCAGGGCTTCGTGCCGGTGCTGGTGGCGCGCGAGATTCTGTTGCGCGGGGCGTTTGTAAAAGGCCGCAAGATGCTCGCGTTCCTGTGCGTGTGCGTGGCGCTCGCCGTGAGCGCGTGTTACGAACTGGTCGAATGGTGGACGGCGCTCGCCTTCGGCCACGGTGCCGACGATTTCCTCGGCACGCAGGGTGATGTGTGGGACACCCAGTCGGACATGTTTTTCGCGCTGATCGGTGCCGTAACGGCCCTGACGCTGTTGTCTGGGTTGCAGGACCGCCAACTCGCGCGCTTACGTCGCACACGCTAATGGCTTGTTTTTGAGCCAATTGAGACCGCCGGCGCGGTGCGCCGACGGATTTTTTGCCCGCCGTCGCGCACCGGGTGTAGCCGCAATATAATGGCCGGCCGACAACGACACCGTTTCCCGTGAACTTTCAAGAACTCGTCTTCGCCCTCCAGGGCTATTGGGCCAAGCAGGGCTGCGCCATCCTGCAACCGTACGACATCGAAGTCGGCGCCGGCACCTTCCACACTGCCACCTTTCTGCGCGCGCTCGGACCCGAGCCGTGGAAGGCCGCGTACGTGCAACCCTCGCGGCGGCCGAAAGACGGCCGCTACGGCGAGAACCCAAATCGCCTGCAGCACTATTACCAGTTTCAGGTCGTGCTGAAGCCCTCGCCGGACAACATCCAGGAGCTCTATCTCGACTCGCTGCGTGCGATCGGCATCAACCCGCAGCAGCACGATATCCGCTTTGTCGAAGACGACTGGGAATCGCCCACGCTCGGCGCCTGGGGCCTCGGTTGGGAAGTATGGCTGAACGGCATGGAGGTCACGCAGTTCACGTACTTTCAGCAAGTCGGCGGTCTCGACTGCAAACCGGTGCTGGGCGAGATCACCTATGGTCTTGAGCGCTTGGCGATGTATCTGCAAGGCAAAGAGAACGTGTACGACCTCGAATGGACAGCCGGCGTGACCTACGGCGACGTGTATCACCAGAACGAGGTCGAGCAATCGACCTACAACTTCGAGCAGTCGAACGTCGAATGGCTGTTCAAGCAGTTCAACGACTACGAATCCGAGGCCAAGCGTTTGATGGAGGCGGGGCTGGCGCTGCCGGGCTTCGAGATGGTCATGAAGTGTTCGCACTCCTTCAACCTGCTCGATGCGCGCGGCGCGATTTCCGTCACCGAGCGCGCCGCCTACATCGGCCGCGTGCGCAATCTCGCGCGCGCCGTGGCGCAGGCGTATTACGATTCGCGCGAGAAGCTCGGGTTTCCGATGCTGAAGCCGACGCAACCGGCAAAGAAAAAGGCGCGCGGCTGATCATGGTAACGAAAACGAAAAAAGCCCCGAAGGGCGATCTGCTGCTGGTCGAATTGCTGACTGAAGAATTACCGCCGAAGTCGCTCAAGCGCCTGTCCGAGGCATTCGCCAACGGTGTCTTCGACGGCCTGAAAGAAAAACACTTCGCGAGCGAGCGCAGCAAGCTCGAGGCGTTCGCCACGCCGCGGCGCCTGGCGCTGCGCGTGAGCGGCGTGGTCGCGATGCAGGCCGATCGCGTAGTCGAACGCAAAGGGCCGTCGGTGCAGGCGGGTCTCGATGCCAGCGGCGCGCCGACGCAGGCGCTGCTCGGTTTCGCGCGCTCCAGTGGTGCCGATGTAAAGAAACTCGAACGGCGCAAGGACGATAAGGGCGAGTACTTCGTTTTCACTGCCAAGCAAAAAGGCGAGCCGCTGGCGGATCATCTGTCGGCGATCATCGAGGCGTCACTAAAGAAACTCCCGGTGGCCAAGCTGATGCGCTGGGGCGCGCGCGAGGTGCAGTTCGTGCGCCCGGTGCATGGCTTGATCGCGCTGCACGGCAGCAAGCTGGTGCCCGCGGAAGTGCTAGGCCTGAAGAGCGGCAACAAAACGCTTGGTCATCGCTTTCTCAGCAAAGGCGCCGTCGTTGTCCGGCGCGCCGCCGATTACGAAAAGTTGCTGGAGAAAAACGGCAAGGTCGTGGTGTCGTTTGAAAAGCGCCGCGACGCCATCATCAAGGAGCTCGAAAAGGCCGCGGCCAGGCTCGGCAAGGGTGCCGAATGGCGTCTGGGCAAGGAGCTGGAGCTGGTCGACGAAGTGACGAGCATCGTCGAGAACCCGCACGTCTACGTCGGTGCCTTCGACGAGGCCTTCCTTGAGGTGCCACGCGAGTGTCTGATCGTGAGCATGCAGCAGCACCAGAAATATTTCCCGGTCGCAGACAGCGCCGGCAAGCTGCAGTCGAAATTCCTGTTCGTGTCCAACATGCAACCCAAGGACCCGAGCCAGATCGTTCACGGCAACGAGCGCGTGTTGCGCGCGCGCCTGTCGGACGCGAAGTTCTTCTACGATCAGGATCGCAAGCACACGCTCGAAGAGCGCGTGCCGCGTCTGGCAAATGTCGTGTACCACAACAAGCTCGGCAGCCAGTTGCAGCGTGTGCAGCGACTCACGAAACTGGCCGAGCATATCGTGTGGGACAAGCGCCTGACGGCCGCGGCCGAACAGGCGGCGTATCTGTGCAAGGCCGATCTGTTGACGGACATGGTCGGTGAGTTTCCGGAACTGCAGGGCATCATGGGCCGCTACTACGCGCGCCACGACGGTGCCGCGGCGGAAGTCGCCGACGCCATCGAGCAGCATTACTACCCACGCACCGCCGGCGGTGCGTTGCCGCAAGGGCCGGTCGCCATCACGGTCGCGCTCGCGGACAAGCTCGATACGCTGGTCGGCATCTATGGCATTGGGCTGGTGCCGACCGGCGACAAAGATCCGTTCGGATTACGCCGCGCCGCGCTCGGCGTAATTCGTATTCTGATCGAACACTCGCTGCCGCTCGATCTGGTGGACCTGCTCGAACACGCGCGTCAGCAGTTCCCGCGCGACATCATGCCGAGCACGGTCACCCAGGACTTGCGCAAGTTCTTCATGGACCGCTTGCCGCCGTATCTGCGCGAGCGCGGCTATGCGCCGGATGAAATCGACGCGGTGCTGGCGTTGGATGTGACGCTGCATAAGCTCGACCACGTTATTCCACGCCTGGACGCGCTAAAGAAGTTCCGGGCACTGCCCGAAGGCATGGCTCTCGCTGCCGCGAACAAGCGTATTAGCAATATCCTGCGACAGGCGGGCGACGGCAACCCAGACAAAATTGTACCGGCCATCGACGGCTCGCTATTGCAAGAAGACGCTGAGAAGGAATTGGCAAAGCAGCTCGGCGAAGTGGTGCTTAAAGTTCATCCGCTGGCAGCGAACAGCGACTACGCCGGCGCTCTCAAGGAGCTTTCCCGACTGCGTGCCGCAGTCGACGCCTTCTTCGACAAGGTAATGGTGATGGCCGACGACGTGGCGCTGCGCAATGCACGCCTCGGGCTGCTGGCTGAAATCCGCCGTGCGTTCCAGCAGATCGCCGACGTCTCGAAGTTGCAAGGGTAGACACAAGGACAGCCATGAAACTCGTCATTCTCGATCGCGACGGCGTGATTAACGAAGACTCGGACGACTACATCAAGTCGCCCGAGGAGTGGGTCCCGATTCCGCACAGCATCGAGGCCATGGCGCGTCTGTATCGCGAGGGCTACCACCTGGTGGTGGCGACTAATCAGTCCGGTGTGGCACGTGGCCTGTTCGACCTCAATATGCTGAGCAAGATCCACAACAAGATGCTGGAGGCGGTGCGTGCCGCCGGCGGCCAGATCGAGGCAATTGTGTTCTGCCCGCACGGCCCCGACGACGGCTGTCGCTGTCGTAAGCCGCTGCCGGGATTGTTTGAAGAGATCGTCGATCGCATCAAGGGCAATCTGCACAATGTCTATGCCGTCGGCGATTCGGAGCGCGATGCCGTTGCGGCGCGTGCTGTCGGTGCGCGGCCGGTGCTGGTGCGTACCGGCAAGGGTGAACGCACGCTGAAGAAGGGTGCCACGCTTACGGATGTGCCGGTGTTTGCCGACCTGGCCGACTTCGCCGATGCGCTGCTGTCCGGCAAGCTGCCGGCCGAGCAATGAAGCCCCGCTGCGCTTCGCTCGTCCTGAGGTAAGAAATGTTTCTCCGCTCGGCGCTGTTCAATCTGGTGATGTGGACTGCGGTCGCGATTTACGCGCCGTTGTCGCTGCTCACGGCGCCGCTGCCGTACCCGTGGCGCTATCGGTTCATTATTCAGTGGACGCGCTTTCATATCTGGCTCGCGCGCTGGCTGCTCGGCATCACATACCAGGTCGAAGGCCTCGAGCACCTGCCGTCCGGCGCGGCGGTGGTGTTGTCGAAACATCAATCCGCGTGGGAGACGCTCGCCTTTCCGGAAATTTTTCCGCGCGTGACGTGGATACTGAAGCGCGAGCTGTTGTGGATTCCCTTGTTTGGTTGGGCGCTGGCGCTATTACGGCCGGTGGCGATCGATCGCGGCGCCGCGCGTCGCGCGCTCAAGCAAGTCATTGCGCAGGGCAGTGCGCGCCTGGCCGAGGGTACCT
>Ga0209515_10008876_pt1 | contig 11589 bp, 8 predicted proteins | sample Subgroupgradi54m_FD_187454 | JGI IMG/M metagenome (GOLD analysis project Ga0209515, IMG submission 187454) | Subsurface groundwater microbial communities from S. Glens Falls, New York, USA - GMW60B uncontaminated upgradient, 5.4 m (SPAdes)... ... | reverse complement strand
CGAGGGCGGGGCGCAATGGGGTCCTCGATTCCTTCTCATCGCCTCCCCGGCGTTGATCGTGCTGGCAGCCTGCGCTGCCACCGATGCCGTCAGGCCCGGATATCAGAGGCCTCTTCGTCAGGTACTTGTGGTCATCATTCTGATCGCAGGCGTCTGGACAACGCGCGCCGCCTACCGCGAACTGCGAGGAACGAAACGCTACTATGCGCGTGTCGTCGGCGCGACGCAGTCGGTGAGCCCAGAGCACGGATACGTCATCTCCGATGTGTGGTGGTTCGATCAGGTTGTCGCGGCTCTCTATCAGAGCCGGACGTTTCTGTACGCGCCCAACGTGTCGGGCGCCCGGGAGGTTCTGCGGCAGCTGGCAGCCGCCAACGTATCCGATGTCACGCTGGTGTGGACGCGTGAAGGGACCGAGAGTGCGCCGTTGGCCGATGCCGTCTCCGGGACCTGCTACCACGTGACCGGGGTGCACGACATTCAGGAGAACACTCTGACATTCGCGAACGTTGAGTGTTCGCCGAAACTGGCAACTATTCCTGGGGCGCGCGGCGCAGTTGGCTTCCGTCTCTCCTTCTAGAGTTGATCGAGGTGCGTGCGCTCGAGGATGCTGCGAATGGCCTGCCACGGTGACTCGTCCGGGCTTGTGCGGATGCTTCAATTGCCGATGGCTGCCCTTCGTCTCGACCAATTTCCATCCGCGTCGGCCAACTTTTTCAAAAGGTCTCGCACCTTCACTGACGCGGAGTGTACCGCGCTTGGTTGCAGGGCTCGCCTCCGGTTGTACCGGAAGCTCTGATTTAATGTCGTCTACTTGAGGAGACGCGGGTCTATTGCGTGCTCGCTGATTTGCACCACGCCGACCTGCCCAGATTGCTCGTGTGCTGGATTCAGCAGCACGTTGAACGTTTCAGGTACCACTGCGGAAGGCACTCGGAGCAGGGATGAACGTCCCATCTGAAGCCACCGATCTCCAGTCGCGCGTGTGAGATCGGTTCGTTCGAGCCAGTCCGTCGGAAGATCAGCTGCCGCCAGGTCTTCGACGACGAGATCGTCGGGTGCATGAAGCTTGAGCAGGCGGTAACGCGTGGGCAGATCGCGAACGTCAATCTCGAAATGAACCAGGATCTCCAGCAACGCCGCTGCCGGACTCTCGCTGCAGTAAACGACTCGACGACCACGCGTGTGCCAGCGGCCCGAGGCCCGCATTCCGCCATCGCCGGCCAGCGAAACGTGGTTGCTGATACGCCACAGGACCACTTACGCGGCCATGCCCTCGTCGATGCGATACAGCAATTCCTCGACCAGCCTCGCACCGGCCTCTGTGGCAAGCAGGTCTAGAGGCGCCCGCCCTTTGAACTGGCGCTTGGCATCCCGAAGCCACCGCCAACTGCGGTCAGGCTCGCCGAATACTTCTGCGCCCAAGGCGACGACACGTGCGACTCGCACCGCGCGATCCGACTCGTCGCGGCTCAGCGCCTCGTGTCGTGCACGCCGATGGGTCAGCGTCCGCCGAGGAACGACGAGGGCGTAGACTTCCTCATCAGTCAGTCCTGATTGGCGCAACGCGTCGATAGCTCGGGACGACAATCGTTCTTCGACGAGCTTCATCAGATCCTGGTCCGTGCGCAGACGCTGGACGCCGAGGATCTCTTGAATCCGCTTAAGGACACTCGGGTGTTCGAGAGCGGGGGCGTCGACAGTGGTCGCCTTTGTCACCGCGCCTCCTCGTGTGGCATCATTGCCCATAATGTTATGGCATCTTGCCAAAGATAGTCAAAATGCCAGCAATTCACAAGGGCAGCCTGGCGGACGGCAGCAGTATTTACTACAACACGGTTTCGGTCGTCTCGTCCGTGTGGCGCCTGCCGACTTCGGGCGGCGAGCCGGTCAAGGTTCTCGACGGGGTCGTCTGGTTCAATTACTCGTTGCTCGACAAAGGCGTCTATTACATCGACCGGCTCGGGGACGAAACACGGCTTCAATACCTCAACTTTGTGACCGGCAAGTCGACGACCGTTGCCCGTAACCTCGGTGAGGTCGGGGCAGGATTGACCGCGTCCCCCGATGGGAAAACGATTCTCTTTACCCGTGTGGACTCCTCTGGCGACGACCTGATGCTGGTCGAGAACTTCCGGTGAGCAAAGCGGCCCTGTTCAGGGCGGGGTGCAGCGCAGGGCCGCGCTCGGCACGTCGCGATAGACCCGGTGGCAGTTTGCGCAAGCGTCGGAGATCTGATTGGTGACGTCGCTCACCGCCGCCTGATTCCTGGTCTGCGATGCCCGGTAGGCCGCGCGGCCGACCTCGACGAGACCCTGCACATACTTCTGCCAGTCGGCGCGATCGACGGGAACGGGCTTGCCGTTCTCGCACCGGCGTCCGGGCGCCATCAACAGCGGCCCTACTTCGGCGATCGAGATCGCGGCCGCGTCGACCACTTGCCAGGGCGCGTACACGTCGCCGTACCGGGACGAGGTGGTCGTCGCGTCGGCACGAGCGACGCCGCCCTTCGCGCCCGAGCCCGGATCCCGGGTCTGCACGTCGAACAGCACGTTGGAGCTCGGAAACAGAATGCCTCGCATGACCTGGTTCAGACTGCCAACCGCGGGAAACGCGATGGCCGGCGCGGCCGCGGCTGAGGGGGCAACGGTCCCCGCCGGCGCGAGTGAGATCTGCTTCAGCGCAACGTCGTTGGCGGCGAGCACTGCCTGGCCGGCCGGAAACTGATTCGCCTGGAGAATGTAGGCAACAAGATCCGCAGCCTGCGGCGCCTCGAGCGTCCCGGGAGCATCAGCGGGCATCGTGTCATGGATTTTGTCGAAGAGGTCGGAGAGAGGCAGCGTGTTCCAGGTAGCAAGGAAACTCTGGCCCGCGAGTGGCGGCCCGGCCTCCCCCGCGAGCGTCGCGCCGTGGCACATGACGCACCGCACCTGGTAGATCGCTTCGCCGCGCTTCGCCTGCGCCGCGGTGTAGACACCGTCTCTCGCGGTTCGCGCTTGCTGGGCGTGGAGACGGAACGAGAACGACACGCAGAACACGCAGACCACAACCGTCAGACAACGCGCGAACGAGCGGCTCACTTTTTCTCTTCGCGCTCGATGATCCTGGCCTTCGCGTCATCGACGTTCCTGGTCGTACCGGGCGGCGGCAGTTTCCCCTGCTCCTGGGCCCGCGCGTTCCTGAGCGCGGAGAAGATATCCTCGTTGTTCTCGTTGCACGCGTATTCGAGCATCGGCCCGTTGATGCGATGCATCGGCAATTCGACCGACCATGGCTTCGTCCACGTCGCCGGATCCTCGACCGTGTACGTGTGGATGATGGTGTCGTCCGCAACTCGAGTGAAGCGGTCCACGAGCGTGAACGTCCCCTCGGAACCCAGGAAATTCCTCTTCGAGGTGAAATTGATCGTCTCGACCACCAGCGTATCGCCCTCCCAGTGGCCACGCGCATCTCCGGCGTACGTCCGGACAGACGAGGGCCCGTGCGGACGGCCGTCCAGCGCGATGACCAGGTGCTCGCTGTTCCACTCGTACGTCAGCACGATCCAGTCCTTCGACTGCACGATGTGATAGTTGCTGCCGTACGGCGCCACGATTGATGGAACGGCGCGGTCGTGAAAGACGCACCAGACCGTGCCGCGATCGTCCCTCCAGGTGAGCGCGAGAGGTCCCCTGGCCCTGTCGGCCGCCTGCCGCGCCGCCACACGTTTCTCAGCGTCCGGCGTGAACGGCGGAAGACGGCCATCCGGCGGATCGATGACGAGGGACGTCCGGCGGTTCGGCTTGGCTCCGGTCTGAACCGGCGTCGCCCCGAAATCGGTTTGCACATAGTGGACGACCTGGTTCTGCGAGTCCGCGACGGCCTTGTTGAACGCGTCGATCGCCTCCTGCTCCGTATAGAGCGGCTTGTTCGCAAGCGCCTTCGGTCGTTCGAACGGGGTGTACGTCAGGTTCGTCCAATAGCCCTGAAGGTCCGGCTGTCCGTCCTTTGTCCGTGGAACCTTGTATGAACCTGATCGTTCCTGGGCGACGACACTCAGAACCGAACACACGACGAAGACCGCGACGAAAGATCGTTGATTCATCGAACGGGTCCTCTCTGGTACTTGCCGAAAATCAGGTCGCCCACGAATTCCTCGCACTTGAACTCGCCGAGCTGCATGTTCGGCTCGAGACGACGATAGAGCGGCATGCTGATGGTCCACGGGCGGGTGTACACGTTCGGATCCTCGATCGTCGCCTGGTACAACAGGTGATCGGGCCCGGTCCGGCGGATGCGTTCCACCACATGCAGCCCGTCGGTGTGATAGTTGCCGGCGCGATCCAGGAATCGCACGTGCACCGTCCCCTCTGCATCGAGAGCGGAGATCGTGCTGCCCATGAATCCCTTCGAGTCGATCACCAGCGTCTCCCCGTCCCACTTGCCGTTGGACCATCCCATCCAGGTGTCCGCGGGCGGCGGGGCATTGCCGTTCATGTAGATCGTTCGGATGGCGCTGGCGAACTCGGACATCATCATGATCGTCGAGTCGCTCTGCACAATCTGAACGGGATACGGCATGTACATCATGCGCGGCACGCCCGGCAGGTAACACTTGATCTCGGGGTCTTCCCGCAGGGCGTCTGCGGCGTACTTCTTCTTCATCGCGAGCGCGTCCGGCCGATACGGGATCGGTCCATCCATCACGACGCCCTGTCCCGGAGGAACGGCATACGCCGCACCCAGCTGCAACACCGGCCCCGGCGCCGCCTCGTGGGCTTCGAGATCCCAGTGCGCCGTGTTCAGTGCCTGCCAGAACCCATTCAGATCCGGTTGACCGCTCGCGGTCCGCGGAGCCTTGTAGGCTTGACCCTCTCCAGGACGGGGAAACACGGCTACAAGAAGAGCCGCCGTCATGACGATAACTTCCAACTTCCGGATTCGCGTCATTTGAGGTTGCCGCGGGCCTTGGCCGTGGCTTCGGCGCCTTCATTGGCGAGCCAGAATTCCTTTCCGTCCGCCTTCTCGTACTTCACTCCGGCCACCTGATTGGACGACTCGTCGCGGGGGCCATACCCATGGACGACAAGCTCCTCGCCGATCGTCAGCGAGTCCTTGGTAATCCCGTTGCGGATCAGGCCGTTTGGCGGTCCGCCTTCGATTCCCCATTTCGCGACCGTGCCGTCCGCGTTCTTGACGTCGATCCAGATCCAGGCGTGAGGGTTGACCAGTTCGACTTTCGAGATCGTCCCCCGCAGGACCAGCGGCTTGTCTTCGCTGAAGACGGTGTTCCATGAATGGTGAGCGCCCGCTGGCATCGCGCTCAGAACGACCATGACGCCAACGAAGACCGCAATGATTCGCGCCTGCATGTTCGTCGCTCCTTCCCTCTCGCGGAGACTCTCGACGATTAGACCGGTAGTGTCAAGCATCCGTCGAGGTTCGCTCGACGGATGCTCCTTGACACAGGTGAGCGGCGCTCTATATAAGCCGCCTGTGATGAATAGCTTTCTGAGGACGTTCAGCGGCGTGATCCTCGGTCTTTTTCTGACCGCTCCTGCGTTCGCGCAGCTTTCGACCGCACAGCTCGCCGGCAAGGTGACGGATACGAGTGGCGCCGTGCTGCCCGGAGCAACGGTCACCACGACCCAGGCCGAAACCGGGGCCGTGCGCAGCGTGGTGACTGACGCGGAGGGGGCGTACCTCGTGTCGAACCTGTCCCCGGGTCCGTACCGACTCGAAGTGTCGCTCCAGGGGTTCCGCACGTATGCTCAGACCGGGATCGTGCTCCAGGTCGCGGCGACTCCCACCATCAACGTCTCGCTCGCGCTCGGCGATATCCAGGAAACCGTCACGGTTGAAGCGCAGGCGCCGCTGGTCGACGTGAAGAGCGCCGGTGTCAGCGAGGTCGTCGAGAGCGAGCGCATCGTCGAGCTTCCGCTCCAGGGGCGAGACGTCACCAGCCTGCTCGTGCTGGCTGGAGCCTCCGTGAACACCGGCAGCCCGAACAGCCGCAGCTTCGCGGGTGCCGTCAACGTCGCCGTCGCCGGCGGATTGCCGTTCGGCGTGGCGTATCTGCTCGATGGCGCCATGCACAACGATTCGCAGAACAATGCGAACCTGCCGCTGCCGTTCCCCGACGCGCTGCAGGAGTTCCGAGTCGCCACGACCGGCCTCACCGCGCAGAACGGGATGCACTCGGGCGCGTCGGTCAACGCCATCACGAAGTCGGGCACGAACCGGTTCTCCGGCAATCTGTTCGAGTTCAACCGCGACAGGCGTTTCAACGCGACCGACCCATTCGCGCGGGTGGTGAACGGCAAGCGCGTGGACGATGGGCTGTCTCGCAACCAGTGGGGTGGGACGCTCGGCGGGCCGATCGTGCGCGACAGGCTGTTTTTCTTCGGCGCTTACCAGGGGACCAACGTCCATCAGGTGCCCGCCGGCAACATCGCGTTCGTGCCCACCGAGGCGATGCTGCGCGGCGACTTCACGGCGTTCGCGTCGGCGGCGTGCAACGGCGGCACGCCGCTCACGCTGCGCGCGCCGTTCGTGAACAACCAGGTCAGCCCGGCGCTCTTCAGCCCCGCCGCGGTGAAGCTCGTCTCGTACCTGCCGAAGGCCGACGATCAGCAGTGCGGCCAGGTGACCTACGGGCAGCCCGCTGACCGCAAGCAAGGGCAGGCGCTCGGCAGGATCGACTATCAACTGAGCTCCAAGCACTCCATCTTCGGCCGGTACATGGCGACATTCGACAAGGCCCCGGCCCCGTACGCACAGACCAACAACATCCTGACGCTGGCCGGCGGCGGCGGCATCAACAACCTGGCGCAGTCCTTCACCGCCGGCGAGACGACCGTGCTCGGCGCCAACTTCGTCAACGCGCTTCGCGTGGCATTCAACCGAACGTCCATCCACCGCGGGAGCCCGGCATTCTTCGATCCCACGGATCTGGGCGTCAGGAACTTCTACAGCTACCGCCAGGACGAAACGGTGATGACCGTCACCGGCGGATTCAACATCTCGGCGGCCACGGCAACCACCGGCGTGTTCTGGACGAACTCGTACCAGGTGGCTGACGACATCACGCTGGTACAGGGGCGCCATCAGTTCGGGCTCGGTGGAAGTTTCGCCTACTGGAAGTCCTCGCAGACGTCGCACGCCCGGTCCGGAGGCAGCTGGATGTTCAACGGGCAGACGACCGGCCGCGGGCTGGCCGACTTGATGATCGGAGCCGTGGGCAGCGTGGAGCACGGCGTTCCGAACCTGCTCATCATGGACATGCCGTACGCGGGACTGTACGCGCAGGACGCCTGGAGGATGGGCGACCGAGTCACGCTCAATTATGGTGCTCGCTGGGAACCCTTCATCGGCCAGCAGATGCTCTATGGCGGGGCCAGCATTTTCAACCGCGACAACTTCGTGAGCGGCGTCAGGAGCAAAGTGTTTGTCAACGCGCCCAACGGGTTGCTCTACCCGGGCGACAGCGGCTTCCCGGCGGGCAAGAGCGGCTACAACCGGAGGTGGCTGGATATCTCGCCGCGGGCCGGCATTGCGTGGGACGTGAGAGGGAACGGCCGTCTGGCGTTCCGGTCCTCATATGGACTGACATACGACTTCCCGAGCGGCGATTTCATGAACATCAACGCATCGGCGCCACCGTGGGGCAACCGTTCGCTGATCACGACGACAATCTTTGACGACCCGTACTCGGTCGTCGGTGGAAACCCGCACCCGATCGCCACCAATGCCAATACCGTCTTCCCGGCCTTCGGCGCCTTCGGCGTGATGGATCCGAACATCGAGCCGCCGCGCGTGCAGTCCTGGAACGTGACGCTTGAAAAGCAGCTCGGTGACAACTGGTCGGCGACGGCGAACTATCTTGGCCGCTACTCGGATCACCTGTGGGCGGAAGTGGGCATCAATCCGGGCGTGTTCATGGGCCTTGGGCCCTGCACGATCAACGGCGTCGCGTATCCGGTATGCAGCACCAACGCGAACTTGAATCAGCGCCGCAAGTTCACGCTGGAGAATCCGAGGGAGGGAGGCCTCCTGGGGTTTGTGGATCGGCACAACTCCGTCGGCTGGCAGACCTACCAGGGTCTGAGGCTCACCATGACGCGCCGCGCCGGATCAAACGGAGTGAGCATCAGCGGGAACTACACGCTGTCGCACTGCATCGGCACCGCCACGCCGGGGAGCTTCGCGCAGATCGCCAGCGGCTACACGAATCCTGACAATCCGGAGATGGATAAAGGGCATTGCGATCAGGACCGGAAGCACCTGGCGAATGCGACCGTGGGATACCAGACACCCGAGGTGAGCAATCGTGCGGTGAGGCTGCTCGCGTCGAACTGGAGGGTGTCGGGCATCCTCAGCGTCCGGTCCGGACAATGGCTCAACATCACCACGGGCGTCGACAACGCGCTCAACGGCCAGCTCCTGCAGCGCCCGAACCAGGTGTCCGACGACGTCTATGGTCCGAAGACGCTGAATAACTTCTTGAACAGGGCGGCCTTTGCGTCACCGGCGCCTGGCACCTTCGGGAACCTGGAGTACCGCGCGGTCGAGGGACCCGCGTACGGGGCGATCGATATTGCGCTGTCGAGAATGATCAGCCTCGGCACGACTCGCAGCCTGGAAGCGCGGCTCGAGGCGTTCAACGTCACGAACCGGTTCAACTGGGGCCTCCCCGCGACGAACCTGAATCAGTCGCAGTTCGGGCGGATTACGACCAACGGCGGGACGCCGCGCATCCTGCAGTTCGGCATCAAGTACGGCTTCTAAAGTCTAAGGAGGCCTTCCTCTATCCCGCCGGGGGGATCACGCCGACGTACTGAGGGCGTGCTCCTCGGCATCCTTCTGCTGCTCGTCATCCCGTTCATCCTCCCGATCGTGAGCCTCGTCTCACTGGCAGGCGTCAGGAGGCGTCTGCGCGACCTCGAGGACATGCTCGAGCGGCAGCAGGGCGCGCTCGACGAGCTGACCAAGCGCGTGCGGGACGTGAGAAAGAGCGCGGCTGCCGAAACAACGTACACGGCCGCGGCGGAACCGGCGAAGCCCGAACCGCCTGCTGTGCCGGTCGCGCCGCCTCAGCCACCGCCCACTGTCGCACCGCCGCTCCAGCCACCGCCGGTTGTCGTACCGCCGTACCAGCCTCCGCCGGTTGTCGTGCCGCCCCCGGCACCACCTATCTCGTCCGCGGCCGACGTCGCACCGACACCTGTCACCACGCAGACGCCTGTCAGCACACCGGCGCCGCCGCCACGAATGCCGGCCGCGCCGCGCGTTGGGCCGCCGCCTCCGCCCAGGACCGCCCACGGCAGCATCGTGAAGCCGCCTCCTCCGCCGCCTCCGCCAGCCCAGCCCTTCGACTGGGAGCGGCTGATCGGCGTGAAGATGTTTTCCGCCATCGCCGGCGTCGCGCTGACGCTCGCCGCGGTGTTCTTCCTCCGCTACTCGATCGACCAGGGCTGGCTCGGGCCGCCGATTCGCGTCGCCATCGGCGTGCTGACCGGCATCGCGCTGCTCGTCGTCTGCGATCTCAAGGCCGCGCGCCGCTACCCGGCGACCGCCAACGCGATGGACGCGGCAGCGATCGCGATCCTGTTCTCGACCTTCTACGCGGCGAATGCGCTGTGGCATCTCATTCCGGCGGCCGTCGCCTTCGGTCTGCTGGCGCTCGTGACCGCCGTCGCCGTGCTGCTGTCGATCCGCCGCGATTCGATGTTCATCGCCGTGCTCGGTCTGCTGGGCGGCTTTGCCACGCCGGCGCTGTTGTCCACCGGCGAGAACCGGCCGGTGCCGCTCTTCGCGTATCTGCTGCTGCTGAACATCGGTCTCGCGTGGGTCGCGCACAAGAAGCGCTGGTCCGCCCTGACGATCCTCACGCTCGTATTCACCGCGATCTATCAGTGGGGCTGGGTGATCAAGTTCCTCACGGCGAGCCAGCTGTCGCTGGCGATGGGGATATTCCTGCTGTTCGCACTCACGGGATTCTCGTCGCTGATGTTCGGCGCGCGCGCGTCGGCCGGTGAACCCGAAGAACAGACGCTCGAGAAGGTCGGGCTGGGGGCCGCGGTCATGCCGCTGCTCTTCGCGGCCTTCCTCGCCGCGGTGCCCAAGTACGGCGCGCAGCCGGATCTGCTCTTCGGCTTTCTGCTGATCATCGACGTCGGACTGGTGGCGATGACGATCGCGCGGCGTGACGAGCTTGCCCACGCGATTGGCGCGGGCGCCACGGTGCTGGTCTTCGCCGTCTGGCTGGCCATGTCGTATGCGAGCGGCGCATGGACGACGGCGACGGCGTTCGCGGTGGCGTTCGTCGCCCTGTTCGCGCTGGCGCCGGTCGTGGCTGGGTGGTTCTCGAGGCCGCTCACCGGTCTTGCCGAGCAAGCGGAGTACGCAGCGCCGATTCTGCTGTTCGTCTTTCCCGTGATCGCGCGGATCGAGCCCGCCGTCGAAGCGCCGCTGAAGCTGTTCGCGCCGCTCTTCGCGCTGCTCGCGCTGATCGCATGGCGAGCGATGGCCTCCGAGGAGTTCCCGCTGTACTTCATCGCGGCGTTCTTCGGCGTGGCCGCCGAAGCCAGCTGGTCGGTGACGCATCTCACGCCGGAACACTTGACCGCGGCGGTCGTGCTCTACGCGGCGTTCGGCGTTTTCTACATCGGCGTCCCGTTGATCGCGCGACGGACCGGACGCGAGATCGCTCCCGCCTGGGGCGGCGGCGCGGTGCTCATCGCCAGCCTGTTGCTGCTGCTGTTCCTGGCGTCGGGCACGCGGCCGGCGGCGTCGTTGTGGGGCCTCGCGGTCCTGCTTGCGATTCTCGACGCCGGAATTTTCGTCGAAAGCGCGTCCGGCGGATTGCCGCCCGTGTCGATCATCGGCGGCGCGCTGTCGTGGGTCGTCCTCGCGGTGTGGTGGCAGGAAGCCGCGGCGGTGGTCGGGTTGCTGCCGTCGCTGCTGTTCCTCGTCGGCCTGACGCTGATGATGCTCGTCGGGCACGCGTGGGCCCATCGCCGGACCGCGGGCACGTCCTCCGACATCGAAGGCGTCGGGTTCCGCCACGGCACGTACCTCGGCCTCGTCGGCCACCTGTTCCTCTTTTTCGTTGCCGTCGATCCCGCGTGGTCGACGCCCCCGTGGCCGCTCTTCGGTGCGTTGACCGTCCTCACGCTCGCGCTCAGCGCCTCGTCGCTGGCCGTCCGGATGACCGCGCTGCACGTCGCGGGCGTCGTCGCGGCGTCGGTGATCGTGTTCGGGTGGGCGCAGGTCTCCGGTGTCGCCTGGACACCGACCATGCTCGTGGCGGGCGAGTCGGTCGCCGCGTACGCGTTGATCTGGGCGGCTCTCGCACGCATCCGCGGCCTGTCCATCGGCGCGGCGGCCGGCGCCGTTGTCACGCTCTTCGTTGCGGAGCTGACGCTCATCGACGCATCCGCCATGGGCAGTTCGTTGCCGCTGGCGGCCATCACGGTCACCCACGCCGTGAACCTCGCGCTCGTCCTCGCCATCGCATGGATCTATCGATGGCCGTGGGTGGCCCCGGCCGCCGTGCTGCCCGCGGCCGTTGCCGCGTTCTTCTGGCGGAGCACGCAGCATCCTGAACCG
>Ga0209515_10008873_pt1 | contig 11592 bp, 9 predicted proteins | sample Subgroupgradi54m_FD_187454 | JGI IMG/M metagenome (GOLD analysis project Ga0209515, IMG submission 187454) | Subsurface groundwater microbial communities from S. Glens Falls, New York, USA - GMW60B uncontaminated upgradient, 5.4 m (SPAdes)... ... | reverse complement strand
TTCATTGTCCATGCGCGTCGTAGGCGTTCTTCTCATCGGCGCACTTATGGTCATTCCCGTTATTACTGCGATGCAGATAGGGAGAAGCTTCAAACAAAGTATATATTTTTCTCTAGGATTTGCCCTCGTCTCTGTCATTATTGGCCTTATCCTGGCTTATTACTTAAATCTACCAGCCGGCGGAGCTATCGTTTTATTATCTTTAGCAACATTTGGATTAGTAGCTCTTACGAAGAAATGACTTCCTTCCATACGCGCGCTAACTTCTGAGAGATATGTTCCCATGAATAATGCTCTTCTATAGATCGTCGCGCAGTCTTCACCATGACTTGCCTCTCTTCTTTTTGAGCAAGAAGTAAAGAAGCTGCTTTGACCATTTGTTCAGACGAATCAGCAATCATAAGTTCTTTTCCGTGCGAAACGTCAAGCCCTGCGGCTCCCTGCGTCGTCGTAATGACCGGAACTCCGCTTGCCATGGCTTCTAAAATTTTAAATTTCGTACCCCCGCCAATACGAATCGGGGCAAGTAATATATCAGCTTTTTTATATTCATCACTAATTTCAGATACTCTTTCTAACAATTTCACCCTATCATCTTTTATGTATTTTTTTATTCGATCCGGCATATTTCTGCCCACAATACGAAGTTGCGCCTTTGGATATTTTTCGAAAATAAATGGCCATATATTAGAAAGAAGATGCTGTACCGCGTCCTGATTTTGAATCCAAGAAAAATTGCCAACAAAAAGGAATATCGGCTCATCAGTAGTAAATTGTTTTTTTGGTACAAAAGGAAATTGCGCTAGATCAACGCCATTAGGCACAACAGCAATTTTTTTAGTATCTATAGTATTTCCAATAACTTGTTTATCATCTTCTGATACCGCTACCAAACGATTAGCTCTTCGCCATATCTTTTTTTCCCACCACATGAGTTTTAAAACATCTGCATAGAGCAATGGTCGCAGTGGCACTATGGGAAATTTCTGAATATATCCTTCGTAAATAGTGTGTTCTATATTGTGCTCGGCAACAACCAATGGAACGGAAATCTTTGGCAAAGATGGGAAAACATATCCTGGCTCGATATGAACAAGGTCGTACTGATTGTTCTCGAGTTCTTCAGCAAGTTTTTTCCGCATCAAACCGTTGACATATGTAGAAAAAAGGAATGGATATGTACTGACAACAGCCCGAGCGATATACAGAAGTTGCCAAGCTTGTCCTCGCCAAACTGTTTCAACTTTTTTGCAACATAATAATTCTTTTTTATACTGGTTTTCTTTCTTGTCGCGGATAAAAGAATATAACGTAATATCATGCTCGCGACTCAATGCTTTCAGAAGGTTATAAATACGTATCTGCCCACCAGAATATAGGGGATACGGAAATACAGCGGATACAAAAAGTACTTTCATATTTGGTTTTTAATGTTACTGAATTCAGTTACTTTAAACGGGATTAATTTATTTTTTAAACCCGTCGATCTCAATCCCTTTAACACTAATTTTTTGTTGTTTCTTATTATTCATGCTTCTGCTCAATATATCTCAAAATCATTTTTTCTTCGGCCCTATGTATACAACCTCAAGCAAAATTTTGTCGGGTGACTCAAACATGATTTGGTAATACGTTTCATCTTCGTTAGAGGTAAATTCTGGTCGGTGCCGTGGCGTGTCAAATAACATCACAATATTATTTTTCTCCAAATAACTCTTCACTTTGTCGACATCATCCATTTGATCAACTCTCAACGAAGTATGATTAACTCCCTTTGCGTCATAGTCACTCGTTTCATTGTGCTCTGCTTTCACAAACCAGAAATCGCCATTCGTACCACTTTTGTAACCAGCGACATTCGTATCTTCAAAAATGACACTCCATCCCATAAAGGCCAGTAACTCTCTATAAAAGGATACATTTTGAAAATCTATGTTTATTTGTAAGTGATAAAGGTATGATTTCATCTTGCTCGTTATCTTGGTTTTGTTAAATCAATGATGGCAAATTTATCATTCCTCACTAACACAGTAAACCTGCTAGCAAGTGCCCTAGTCTCCCCATCGTTGTCTGTCGGAGATACAGTCACATAATGTGTGGCACCCATCTTGATTTTCTTATCAATATCAAATCCAAGCGGCCATCCTTGACGATTTATTTGATAAAGAAATGTCGTGTCGCCATTATATGAGGCAATCACTTTTGCATTTTTGGGGAGTAATTGATCGGCCATCTTCCCTGCTTCGACAATTTCCGGCCTATTAATCCAGTAGTACGTTCGGATAGTAAACCAAGAAAATGCAACCATAAATATAACTGAAGTCACCGCGACACTTATACCAGCAATCCTGCTGATTCGTTCATGTGGTGCAGTAAGAAATGCGATACCTTTTGCTGCATATATAACAACGATCGGTATAATAAGTTGTTGATAATAGTCATGCTGGACGTTTCCTCTTGCTAACACAATGAGATACAACAAACTCCCTAAAAGCCATATTCTAAAAAACCACCCCTCCTTTTTGACAGATGCAATGGTCAAACCTATGCCAAAAGGAATAAGTCCCCAATATCCCAAAATGAGCTCTCCCAAGCGCCTCGCAAACAACCAATGAAACCATGCGCCTTTAAACCGAATATTGCCTTCATTAAAAAGCCACGTATATACAGGAATTCCTTCAGGAAACTTGGTAATCCATCCTCTCCACCACCAGATAGGAAAGAAACAAATAATTGAATAAATAAATAATTGAGTAAACAATGATAAAGATAGAGAATTTTTTCGATACAAAAGATATGGAATTGGTAATAAAATAAATATTCCCACCGGCTTTGCTAACAGTGCCACCGCTCCGGCAACTCCCCCCGCGATGACAAAAAACCAATCGCGTCGACCTTTTGCTTCAAGAGTTTTGGCAACAAGATATAAACTTAGTACTGACCAAAAAACCATAAATCCGTCCGGGAGAATCGTTCGACCATAATAGACACTGTAGGGAAGTACCGCATAAAGGAATCCTGCAAAAAATCCTGTTGTTTTGTCAATAAAATTTGAGACAAGAAGTACCAAGAGTAATGCCGTGCCAGCACTTGCCGCAATAGAAACCAACCGCAAACTCATTTCAATGGATAACATGGGAACGAATGCTTTCAGCCCAGCTCCGAATAATTGATACAACGGAAACTCTACCATCCGCCACCCCTGTGGATTATCTTTTCCGGACTGAATGTTGGAAAGGTCATCATAGCGGGGTCGGAGCGGATCAAAACCAAATTTAAAAAAGTTCCGTGCAACAGCGGCGGTATCTGCCTGGCGCCAGCTATGCCAGTCCGCAATTGGACTGGTCAGATGATACAGACGAAAAGATATCGCTATTAAAAAAATTATGAAAAGAAAAAAAATATCTAATTTCTTCATTGAACGCTGAGTGGCTTTTTTGTTTCTGTGATGATCCCTTCTTTATCAAATACAAATATTCTCTGATTTTTAGAGTCATATTTTACTGCATTGAAGCCTTGTGTAAGCGATGGCCACATATACACCTTAATGTTTGGATTTCGAAAAACAAACCACAGTGCATCCGGCAGACCCACGGGAAATACCCATGCTTGTCCATATCGAATTGGCACATTGACAAAATGAAACTCCATAGGATCTCTCGACCAACTATCAATATAGACACTGTCGACAGAAACGAAAAAGTTTCTTACCTTTTCTCCGGCTTCATACCAGTCGCTATGTATCTGCTGCAACTGCACAATCTGCAAAAGGCTAAATATACTCACTAAAATGATTATACTGGTAATGGCGACATCCCGACCATTACTTAATAGATACATATAGAGCTTATCTATGAAAAATATGAAAAGAAAAATAATGCCAACCGAAGATAAATAACTATATCGGGAGGATATATTTCCCAGCCCTAAAAAGGGCAATAACGTTATAATAGAAAAAAACATTCCAAACAGAAAAACTTTTGCTTCATTTTTCTTTATAAGTTTATATGTTTTCTTATATACAAAGCCAGCAATAAAAAACGTTATAACGACGATACAAAGAGCAATCAAAGCATGACCTCTTAGAAAATTTCGTGATGTTTGATAGAAAGGTTCAGAAAAAGAACCGACAAGAGTAAGAGATAGATACCCTATGGCATTTCCTATGATATTAAAGGGGAGTTTTAAAAAATTATAATTATAATCCCCGCTTAACCAATGACTTCGGGCTATAAATCGCATCACTAAATACATAGGTATGGGAAGAAAGAAAATCCGATAATGAATGTCTTTCCATAAGCTTCTCAGATTGATCTGTTCATCAAATATCCATTGGTACAACAAAAATAAAAGTGGAGTCACAATACCTAATTCATGAAATAACAAAGAAAGAATAAAAAAACCCAGAGTTGCAATGAAATATATTGTCTTCTTTTTCTCTAGCCAGGTAATAAATAGAAGCAAACTTGAAAGCGTGAAGCACGCGGTAAAAAGAAATCCTGTTGCTGAAACCCAAAAGATTGCTTCAGAAAACCCGCTGAGCATAAGAAACAAAAACGCTGCAAGCACAGCATGGATACTACTTCGAAATATTTTTTTCGCAAGTAAAAATACCAGTACGCTAACCGTAAAATGAAGAAGCAGAGAAACCATATGATACGCCGTTTGATTGAGCCAAAACAGTTGGTACATGAAAAGAAAATATGTTTTTGCTCCTGGTCGGTAGAAAAACCCATCCGCTTGAGTGAAGTAACGGAGGATTGTCAACGGAGTAGGTTGGCAACGCTGCGCACTACTCATGTGATTGCCGCAATCTGCCGCCCATCGGAACCATGTAAAATCGTCTCCGACAAAAAAATTTCTCGTCATGGGCGAAAAAAGTAACACCGTAGTAATGAGCAAATATACGATGATTGCATACATTGAAGTAGCAACTTTTTTAAGCTCTTTATATACATCAAGCGACACATGTTGATACAAACGAAGAATCCCAATAGCTACTCCGGTTAAAAGCCATAGGGTAAAAGCAATTTTTGAAGCTTCAAAAACATCAATGAATAGTGCGTTGATTGCAAGTCCCACGATACCCGCAATAAAACCAAAAATGAAACTTTTTACTGGACGTGATTCAATAGCTGGCAATGTTTTTCTTATGTAAATGCCGATGATTATAAATATTGCCAAAAATGAGGCAAAACCCAATACCCCTACTTCTGCAAGCATACGAAGATAGCTATTATCAACAGCCAAACTTACGGACCCATAGCCGCTCCCAAATAAAACATTTCTCTTGAATGCTTCTATAGCATGTGGCCATTCGCCTTGAAATCTCGTCGTAAATGATAAATCGTACGTTAATGCTTTTTTGATCAAGTAGTCACCGTTAATAGTAAACACCTCCACCAAGCCAGTTTTAAGATCGGGTTTCCGTTCATAATAAAAATTCCCCAATCTTCTGATAACAGGTGAGAGTGATAGATTGATGTAGCCGGTTCCCTGTGGCAGATCTTCTCCTGTTGGCGCGTTGGGTTCAATAAGAAGCATAACTTTTTCCGGTAAATATGTGTAAGGGAGCGCCAACACAGAAGATGGACTGGCGTAAGCATCCAAATTCGTTATATTTTGTGAAAATTGCTGCTTAACAATTTTCTTCTCAAAATAGGTATTCGGCACTTCTTTGACATGCCCAATGATATTCCCAGTTTTTGCATCAAGTAAAACGTCAATATCCTTAACAGTACTTCCAAAACGAGCAGAAAGACTTGGCAAAAAACTTAACAAAACAATAGTAGCAATTACTATAGCGGGAAATGAAAAAAGTACCAACTTTTTTTTCTGAAAGAGAAGTACGAGACCCAATGACACAAAAAGAGCAAAAAACGAAATTCGTGACACGGTCATAAAGAGAACAAATAAACCTGACATTGCAGCCGCTATAAAAATCGCCTTCACCAACCAGTTTCGATATCCAAAAGCCAAACTAACCATGATAGGAATAACCAACACAAGGTAAGCAGCGAGATCATAATGTCCACCAAACGTTGATGAAACACGTGATAAAGCAGAAAGTTGTAAAGCTAGTCCTTTGGCAAATTCTTCATTCATGGTCAAAAATGCATAGAAACCTAAATATTTTTGACCGATACCATAGCCAATAATCAAAAAGAGTGTCACCGTCAAAACGACAACAACATACGAGAAAAATCGTTTGTCTTTCATTCCCCAATAGGAAATAAAAAATAAACTCATATACTCAATTCGACGCAAAAAACTTAAAAATGCTACGTTAGGAAACACATTCTGCAGTCCTGGAAAAATCAAAAGGATGCTATGAATAGTTGCCATAGCTCCGATAATCCAAAAGACCAAAATCGGCACAGTAAGAGGAGTTTTTAACGTTGATTTATTACGAACAACCAACAGTCCCCAACACAAAAGTACGAAAAGGACAATAAAGTCTTCTATCCGTACATACACCCATACATGCCGAATATTCACCAATGGCAATTTGGGATAGAGCGGTATAAACGCCAACAAAAATAAGGTAAACAGGAAAAAAATATTATCTTTACACCAATTGAATACCCTGTTCATAAATTGCAACCAACGTCTTATTACCAGTTAATCTTCCAAAAAATAACGCGATGAGCGCCTTTACATAAAGCATCAGTCGAAGTATCCGCTCTTCTATTATAGAACGATGCTTATGGTAAAAGTAAAGGAGTCCCCGATAGATGTTTACTACTGGTTCTCTTCTACTTCCACTACTTGCTGCTCCACTATGGATAAACCGAGCGTTTGGATAAAAAAGGGTAGTATATCCTTTTTGTTTTGCCCGATAAAGGAATTCTATTTCCTCCATATACATAAAAATTCCCTCATCAAAAAGCCCTACATCAATGAATGCCTCTCTTGTACTGATAACACAGGCACCTGATATCCAATCAACATTAGTAATGTTTGAAGGAGATGACCGTGTAATTCCCAATGCATCACCTTTTGCAAAGAGCATCAAAAAAACAACAGGCAACGTGTACATGGGGCCACAAGATGCTTGCGGCGAATTATCTTCATTGAACAATTTTCCGCCGATAAATGCATGCGGATGTTGCTGGGAAAATTCATAAAGAGATTCAATCGCACCATCAAGCACTTTGATATCGGAATTAAGCAGAAGTATATGTTTTCCATGAGCTTTTTGAATACCTTGATTGTTCGCTTTTCCGTACCCGACATTGGTTTTATTGAATAATTTAATTACTCGAGGATATTTAGTTTTCAATAATTGAATAGTACCATCTGCAGATGCATTATCTACAACAATAATTTCGTACTTCAACGAAGAGTCTTTAAGACTCTCACTAATAGAATTCAAACATCGATCGAGAAGCGCTTTTGTATTAAAGCTGGGAATAATGATTGAAATATCCATGGTTATTGAAAGAGTCGCGCGAATTTGAGGCTGTAATGAAGATCTTTTGATCTATTTTTGATAAATTTTGCCGGCACTCCTCCAACCACAGTGTATGAATCCACATCTTTGGTTACTACAGCACCAGAAGCAACAACTGCACCCTTACTAAGATGCACGCCAGGTAAAATAGTCACTCTTGTTCCAATAACCACATAGTCGTCAATAGCAACCGGCGCTCCAACTTCTTTAAAATCTGGATCGTCAATGTCGTGCTCCATAGTATAAATACGGACTTCTCCAGCAATGGATACATTATTGCCGATAGTCAACGGTCGCACCTCCGGGCTAAAAAATTCTTTAAAATACCGCAAGAATTTAACCTCTTTCCCCGACCACTTTCTTGGATATCTCCCGTCCAGAAAGGCATCGTTACCAATAATCGTATTATTGCCAATTGCAATGCCTGATGGTTGATTAAACTCCGCTCGCCAATGTACAGAAGAGTCTTTACCGATTTTGATACGAAAAAGATTACGGTACAAAAAAAGACGAATCATATGGCTAGGAATATAGCCAGTTAGGCTAGCAAGATATACCCAAAAATCAATAAACCATCTCATACTGTCCCCTTTCCTACTTCTTTTAATACCTCCAGTGTTTGCTTTGCCGCTTTCTCCCAGGTAAACTTCTTTACTTGGGTTAATCCCGCTGCAATTCGTTCTTTGCCCGATCTCTTCTCCCGCTCATCTAAAGCAGTTCTCATACCCTTGGCGATACTTTCCACATCTTCGGGATCAACATAGATCCCTGCTTTTTCTGCTATTTCCGGGAGACTAGAAACATTGCTCACTACAACCGAACACCCATACGCCATTGCTTCCAAAACTGGCAATCCGAACCCTTCATAAAGACTGGGGAGCGCAAAACACAAGGCATGTTTGTATAAAGTAGGTAAATCTTCATCCGGCACAAAATTAAGAAACTTGACACGACTCTGGACACCAAAACGCTGTGGAGCACCCAAGATGTCTTCATACAACCATCCTTTTTTCCCGACAATGACAAGCTGCATATCATCAAAATCAGCACCTCTGAGTAAAGAAAATGCTTCTATCAGGCGCACAAAATTCTTCCGCGGCTGCAATGTACCGACGGAAAGGATATAGTTTTTGCCGATCTTATATTTTTCTAAAACATTTGTCATGTGAAGTTTGTCACCTGCCATTTTTGTTATACCCGGATAGGTCACGACAATACGATCAGAAGACACATGATACTTTTGTATTATAGCATTTTTGGTAAATTCACTGATCGTCAAAATCTTTGTTGCATGACGCACAGAATACGCAGTCCACTCTACCAATTGATGAAGATCTTTCGCTTTAAACATTTCTGGATAAGAAAGATAGGAAAGATCCATAATCGAACAAACCCGCGGAATCGAAATAAATCGTGGGATATAATGCGTCGGAGAAAAAACAACATCTGCTTTGGGAAAATCTTTTGATAAAATAAGAGGCAATCCAATAAATGTCCAAAGTTTCGATGGTTTTGCGATACGGTAATTCCACCATGAAGTAACTTTGGGCATGTCAGAGCGTGGCGGGCAAGGCAAATAAACACGAACCGAATCACGTGAACCATCAATCATTTCATGTACATGCATCAGGATTTCAAACGCATACCGGCCTATGCCTACACGATTTTCCACATTTGCTTCATATCCATCAATTGCAATAATCATATACTAAATCCTGGATAGATAACCCGCAGTTTTTTTTCATCAATATGAAGAAGTGTTTTCACATCTTGTTTTGTTACTTCTGAGTCACATAAAAATACCCGACACTCTTTCTTTGCTTGTGCTAATCGCCTCTTTTGAACAGCAAGTATTTTTGCATCAAAACTTTCTGGAAAACGCAGGAAGCTCACGTCATGAATTGTCGTAATGCCCCTCGCGTTGATTAAAGGCGGCTGCGTCCAATCGCTACTCCAAAATACATCTACAGTACCGATTAACCATTCGACAGGAAGAATATGCAATTGATTCCAAAGTAAATCAAGTAATATCGGCGGCAAAAACCATATGCTTAATTTTATTGTTTTATTTAATTTCTTAACTTGATTAAAAAATGTATAAAACTTATTTCTTTGCCGTAAAGAGGAACCAAATAAAACATACTCATTTTCTTGATCTAAACTCAGAAGTGATATTACCATCTCCCGCACATAGCGCCCCACTCCCGTACCCTCGTAGATGATCTGACTAATATCAATTCCTATACGCATAATTATTAATACCCATTTGGATGACTTTTGTGCCACTTCCAGGCAGTTTTAACAATTGTTTTGATGTCCGAGTATTTTGGTGACCAACCAAATTCTTTTTTTAGTTTGCTGGGGTCAGCAATAAGTTCAGCCGGATCTCCTGCCCTCCTCGATTTCACTGTAACTGGAAAATCAATGCCGGTTTCTTTTTTTATCTCTATAATCACTTCTTTATTCGTTATTCCGATCCCTGTTCCGACATTATAGACATCTGACCCATGACCATTGGCAAGCGCATCGAGAGCTAAAAGGTGAGCATTGCAAAGATCTTCAACATGAATATAATCGCGCATACAGCTTCCATCACGCGTTTGATAATCACTCCCAAAAAGATAAAATTCTTTCTTCTCCATTGCAGCTCGAAGTCCCAAAGGTATAATGTGTGTCTCCGGCTTGTGGGCTTCTCCGAATTTACCATCCAAGGATGCACCTGAAGCATTAAAATAACGAAGAACTATTGAACGAATTTTATTTTGACGATCAAACAAAGATAGATACAACTCGAAACACCATTTTGACAATCCATAAGGGCTCGTGGAATTTTTGGGGTGATCTTCCGGAATCGGAACTTGCTCTGGATTTCCATACACCGCGGCAGTAGAAGAAAAAATAAGCTTATTCACATGATGAGCATCCATCGCTTCAAGCAAGGTAATCGGCGAAATGAGATTATTATGAAAATACTTTTTAGGGTCCTGTACTGATTCTTCTACGGAAATGTATCCCGCAAAATGGATAACTGCGTCAATATGATCTTGGGAAAAAATGCTGTCTAATGTGGCCTTGTCAGCCACATCACCGAGCACCACCTTAATGCCTGAAGGAAGAGCCGCTTTATGGCCAAATTCCATTGTGTCTAAAACCACTACTTTGTGTCCGCTGCTAACAAGCATGCGCACCATATAGCTTCCGATGTAGCCAGCTCCGCCGGTAACCAAAACATTCATTCTTTTATTGTACCTTACCAGACTCCAGAAGGGAAAAAATGATAAAAACGAAAAAAAATACTGCTGCGTACCAAGCTAACCGTTCGGCAGTAAAAAATACCCACGCGGCAAAAAGCGGGATTGCCAAAACAAGGCACGAGAGTCCAGCAAAAACGAAATATTTTGGCTTTCGAGAAAATAGAAGGAGTATTCCCAAAACAAAAAACATAACATCTTGCGGTTTCATATTATTGAATTTCAAATACGCCAATACGAGAAAATGCATCTATTTTATGGAGCCAGGGAACGACAGAAATTTTATCCATAGTATCAAGATATAATTTCTCATCATATTTCCGATCGGTTAAAAATAATTCACCACGGGAATCATATGGCACGATGACATATTTGACTTGCATGGCCGTCAATTCTTTTTGTATTTTCTCAGTAGCAATCCATTGAATCATGCCTGAGATGCTAGACTGTTTTGATAATAATTGTGCATCAATACTAGGATGTAATTTTGAGGAAAACCCAAATCGTTGTCGCTCTGGAATCCAAATCGTTTGAAATGTTTGCGGTTGAGCAATAAAAAAATCTTTGAGTTTTATATATTCCTGTGGTACGTTCGCAGGACGAAATGTACCAGTGAGTTGTCCCAACAAAGCTTGTCGAATAGTAAACGACCAAAATAAGATAAAAAATAATGAAAGAAGCTTTGTCTTTCCTGTTCGTTGGACCACTAAAGGAATAAGAACACTAAAAGCAAGTGCTGGATAAAAATAAAACTTTGTTGAATCACGAAATAAAGAAAAGCCTGGGACATGATTAAATAACCATATATATACTTCACCAAATGGTGGATTAACTCCTTTTGCTAAAAATGCACCTACAAGTGCCAAAAAAGAAAAATAGATTGCCGTA
>Ga0209515_10008872_pt1 | contig 11592 bp, 14 predicted proteins | sample Subgroupgradi54m_FD_187454 | JGI IMG/M metagenome (GOLD analysis project Ga0209515, IMG submission 187454) | Subsurface groundwater microbial communities from S. Glens Falls, New York, USA - GMW60B uncontaminated upgradient, 5.4 m (SPAdes)... ... | reverse complement strand
AAGTTTGGAGTTTCGAGTTTTTGCTCAAGGATTTTGAAACCACTTATGTTTAGGTGTTTAGTTATCTTTTGTTGTGGACTTAAAGAAAATTCATCAATTCCTGTATCATCCCCACCGATAACCAATTTCTGAATAATCGCAGTTGATTGTCCAGTATTTTCAAAAATAAGATCGTATCGCCCTGTGTTATGAGTAAAACTATCGGGCCTTACGATAATTTGAGGGGCATGGTTGCTAGCAACAGTATAGTTTGTAACTTCCTGATGAACCTTCGAAAAAAAGTTTCTTGCCTCTTGATGTGTAGAGTCTTTATAAATGCGTTTTTCTGATCTGTTAAATGTTAATCTAATAAGGTTTTGTATTTTTACTAAACCTTCTAATATATTTTCAAACATCGTTTTTACCTCCTTCCACAATCGATATTTCTTCCGGTGTAAGGCCGTAGAGTTTATAAACTACCTGGGCAATTCATTTTTCGTGTTTACAGGCTTGGTTACTTTGTCTTTCCTATCCTATATTTATTATGTCTTATGTTGCTAATAATTCTCTTTATTAAAGAAGCAAAACCAGCTCCTAAATAATAATCCTTGTCAATCCGTTCTGCTTGAATTAAATACTTGACGAAATTTACTGGAATAACATAGCCCAATATTGCTACCGCAAAACCCGCGAAGGGATTATTTCCGATGAATGTATTGATAAGTTTTATAATACCAAAATAACTAAACCCACCAATAAATATCGGTACTAGAAGATCAGCACCAATATCAAATAACCTATCAACATTTGCTTCCTCAACATAATATTCGTGTACATCGAGTGAAAATTTATTTTTGTCACGTTGTTTATATCGTAAAGGCAAAAAGAGAATATAGAGTAAAAAGAAAAATATTGGGATTAATCCAATAACAATAATAAATAGACTGATAATATTTACCCAGTCGTTTTGATTTGTAGAAGAATGATACAAAGCAAGAAGACCTATGTAGGCACCTACAATTAAAGCTATTACTGCCACCTTGTTTTGGATTCTTGATTCCATTTAATGCCTCCTGTAACGTGAACGAGTGTCATAACTTATTTATTCTCTGCTGGAAGATACTTTGTAATCGCTTGTCTGATGACTTCTGCAAGACTCTGACCATGTTCTTCTGCAATAGCTTTGAGAGCTGCCACTTGCTTGCCGTTTAGCTGAATATTAATTCTATCAATGTTTTCCATTGCATCGTTTATAAATCGACGGGCTTCCTCTTCAGAATCAAAGAGAATATCACGCTTCCATGTGATTGTACGGTCAATGGTTTTATCACCTTCATGAATATAGATGTGTATTTTCGGAACCCATTTTGACACTCCTTCAATTTCTACCTTATATGGTTTTGGCGTTACAGTGTATTTGCTCATATTCATATCATTATATCATGGTGTATAATGTTTGGATATATGAAAAGAATCATAGCTTCGAAGTATCTTTGGATAATACCTTCCCTTTCTCTCCTTGTGTTAATTTTGTTTTTTGCAGCACAGCGATTTTTTTTGACTTCTCAGTCCATCGCGCTTCCTCCATCTGCCAATCAGGGAAATGCTCGTGAAAATCAAATTGAGAGGGAAATACCAAAAGAAATTACTCTTGAAACATTTTTTGATGACATCGAAGAAAGTGGAAAAGAAAAAACGACGATAGTTGCAACAGGTGATGTAATTCCTGCACGCTCCGTAAATAGAATTATGCGGCAGAAGAAAAATTTCCGTTATCCGTTTGAAGCAACCGCCGATGTGTTGCGGAGCGCAGATATAACACTCATAAATTTGGAATCGCCACTTATTGATGATTGCCACACAACCGATGCAGGGATGATATTTTGCGGCGATCCGCAGTTTATAGAAGGGTTACAGTTTGCAGGAGTAGATGTGGCAAGTCTTGCCAATAATCACAGTACAAATTATGGGAAAAATGGCGTGGAATATACGACGAAACTTCTGGGTGACAACGGCATAATCCCCATTGGCTTGGGGAGAGTAGAGTATAAAACGCACAACGGCGTACGATTTGCTTTTTTAGCATACAATGGCATATCACCATTAGATGAAAGTATTGCCAATATAGATAGTAAAAGGATTCAACAAGACATTGGGGAAGCAAAGAGAAATAGCGATGTCATGATTGTCTCCTATCACTGGGGAAAAGAGTATGAGCGCTACCCAAAGACTGACGGGGAAGTGGCACCATTTGATCCTGTAGCTATTGCTCACGCGACTATTGATGCAGGGGCAGATGTTGTGGTAGGCAATCATCCCCATTGGTACCAGGGGATAGAGCTATACCGGGGAAAAGTGATATTTTATGCGCTTGGTAATTTTATCTTTGACCAGTTTTGGTCAGAGGAAACCCAGGAGGGGTATGTAGCAAAACTTATATTTGAAAAAAAGAAACTAGTGGATATTGTACTTTTACCCGTGTACATAAAAAATACGCAACCCTATTTTATTGAAGGCGCCCAAAAAAGAGCACTCCTTGCAAAAATAAAAGAAGCAAGCATGCTTTTGGTTCAAAAATAATTGTGCTATCCTGCAAGGGCAGTCCTTGCAGAAATCAAATTTATGACACCAATCACGCTAGCCACCATCGCGGCAAAACAGGCTGGGGAAGTAATTAGAAACCATTTCCGCGGCAGTTTCACTATTGGTACAAAAAAAAATTTCCGAGACCTACTTACATCTGCTGATCTTTCATCGGAAAAAGTAATTCTAAAAGCTATTCACGAGTATTTTCCCGATCATGCGATTTTGTCGGAGGAAACGAGGAAAGACAAATTACTTAGTGAGCGACTATGGATTGTAGATCCTATTGATGGAACGACTAATTTTGCTGCGGGATTGCCACTTTGTTGTGTATCAATAGCGTATGCGGAAAAAGGCGTCGTGCGAGCTGGTGTCGTGTATAACCCGATAACACAAGAGCTTTTTAGCGGAGAGCGCGACAGTGGAGCGTGGCTCAATGAAAAAATCAAATTAGCGGTCAAACATACTTCTACCCTTCATTCTGCTTTGGTTTCTTATGACTATTCATCTGTCGACGATTATCGAAAAGAAGTCGTCAAGATAACTCAAAACCTTCCATTTCATGTTCGAGGCGTTCGTGTTATTGGTGCTGCAGCTATTGAATTTGCTTATGTTGCCGCCGGGTTTTTGGATGCTTATTTGTCGCGCGGTTCGCACCCATGGGATGTGGCGGCGGGAGGCTTATTAGTCGAGGAAGCGGGAGGAAAAGTGACGGATTGGAATGGTGAATCCTGGAAACTTGACTGCGGCAATTTTCTCGCTACCAATGGATACATTCATGAGGAGTTCATAAAGGAAATTATTCATGAAAAAAAATAGCTGATACAATAGAATATCTATGACTCCGGATCTTTCCCAAGGGATACTACGCACAGTTTACCTGACATTTGCTCACAATGAGCTTGTGATGGCGTATGTGGCGGGGTTGTGTATATCGGCAATCATGGCGTTTAAAAAGCCAAATAGATTTTACCTCTCACTGCTTATTGGTTTTGCCATACTTGCTTTCAACTTCGAGTATGACAAACACATCATCGATTCGCTTCGGGAACAAACACTGGTCTCAATTGTTGCAGATCCCGGTAAACACTTTAAAGTGCAGCGCTTTATAAGCCTAGTGATAACAGAGCTTGTTCCTGTGGTTCTTTTTCTCGCCGGTTGGGGGATGATTTTTGTGGCAATCATTTCCCAAGGACTCAAGTCTACACAAAGAGAATTAAAAAAATGACGGTATATTTCATTTCACTATGTCAGCGCCGATAGTACTCGATTTAGAAACCAAACACACATTTCAAGAAGTGGGTTTCGACCATAGAAAACTGGGTATTTCTATGGTCGGCATTTATGATTATGGAAGAAATGTTTTTGAAGCGTATTTTGAAAATGATTTAAATAAATTATTTCCCCTTCTTGAAAGCGCTTCCCTCATCATCGGATTTAATATTCGAAAATTTGATTTTCCTGTACTTGCACCCTATTATGTCGGGCAAATTGATAATTTGCCTCTCCTCGATTTGCTTGAAGATGTGGAAAAGGCAATGGGTTTTCGGCTGGCTTTGGATGTGCTTGCCAAAGAGACGTTGGGTGCACAAAAAAATGGTCATGGGTTATTAGCAATAGAATACTATCGCACAGGCAATCTAGAAAAATTAAAAGAATACTGCTTATCCGATGTTCGTATCACCCGTGATCTCTATGAGTGGGGAAAAAAACAGGGAAAAGTATACTTTAAAGATGCCAAAGGCAGACGTGAAATACCAGTACAATGGAATAAAATCGGACTATCCCAAAGTAATATACCCCTTACCCTACCTCTGTAAACAGCACATATGAAGGGAATGCTCGTTGGCATATTGACTCGCTTACATTTTCTTCGGAAAAATCACCCAGTAGTCCTTTTATCTAGGAGTTTTTTCCGAATCACTCTATCGACTTCTCTCGGTTGGCGCGTTTTATTTTTTAAGGAAGAAAAAAATTTTTATTACAATAAGTTTAGTTTGTCTTGCTACGTTGACACGTATCCAAGGTCTTTTTCTACTTCCTGCCGTGATTTGGGAGTTTTATGTTTTGCGTCTAGGGCAGAAAGGGAAAAAGTCGAGGTCTGGGCTATTGATAGTTCTAGTGCCCCTGATTTTTATCCTTTTCCAACAGATCTTTTTTGGTAATCCTCTGTCTTTTTTTGCAGCACAAATGCTCTGGGGAAAACCCGTCACGTTGTCCGCTCTAGTCTCCCAAGTAATCGGACTGCATAATGGTAATGCCAATACATTTGTATGGATGATGATGACCGTTTTTTACGCATGTATGTTTCTCATGATTACCTATCAACTGGCAAGGAAGATTCGATTCTCCTATGCTATTTACTTTGGACTTTTTACCATCGTCCCGTTTTTTACCCTCACGTTTCAAAGCCTGAACCGCTATATCTCTATTTTCTTTCCAGTCATGGCACTCTTGGCAATGATTATTCCGACAGGAAAAATGAGGGGCGTCTTTCTTACCATATTTTTCTTCATGGCTCTTTACGCAACGATGCTATTTACCTGCGGTACATTTATCGGCTGAAAAAAGATGGATGATAAGCCTTTTACTGTCAACACAAAGTATAAATGTCCTTTTGTAAACGATTTAGAAATGTCCTCCTTACTCATAACCCCTACGACCCTGCCCTTATCTCAAGGGGAGGAAACTAGTTTCCAAACGGGTTCTTAGGTAGACCCTCATTTGCCAGTTTATTCCACGCGAGATACGTTTAACTGGAGATGAGAGCTTGGTCGAAGCGTTGAGATAAATAGTGGTGGCGAGAATGTATCCGTACTAAACTCTAACTGTTCAAGCATTTTTGCCAACACCACTGATCCAACATTCATGGCGAAATGCTCACCGATGCATCGTCGCTTACCTAATCCAAAGGGGAGATAGGCGATTTTCTCTCCCCGATCGGCCTCGAATCGATTGGGATCAAAAGTTTCGGGATCTGTCCAGAATTGTGGGTGTCTATGCGTAAGGTATGGACTAATAAGTACGCAAGATCCTTTGGGAATAGCAAGCTTTCCAAGAGGTGTTTCTACCCGAATATCCTCCGTGGTTTCGCGGCTAGTCATGTATATTGGTGGATAAAGTCTCATCGCCTCCAAAAATGCGTTTCTGACTAGTCTCAAGGCGCCGGTTTTGTTACCACGTTTTAAGTCTTTACGTATTACATCTTGATAATGTCGATTGGTCGGGTAAGCCAGAAGTTGTAAAGTAAAGGCGATTGCGGAGGCTGTCGTGCCGTGTCCTGCCGCAAGAATAGTAACCACTTCATCATGCAGGTCTTTCTCACTCAATCTGCTACTTTGCTCCGGACCGTATGCAATGAGGTGTGCAAGAAGGGGTGAGGCGCAAGCAGTTGGTGAGCTGAGAACCTGTCGGGTATAGGTATCAAGCGTTTCAACTGCCTTGCGAGTCGAAGGAAGAAAAGCAGGCGCCTTCCGATAGAACCACTCGGGCAATCCCGCCATGAGCGTATTGGCGGCTATAAATGCGTTGATTTTTGTCAAACTATCAGCAACTCTGAGGGCCTCATCTGTCTGGGCATCAACACCAAGCAATGTTTTCACAGTAATCTGAAAACTTAGTGTTTTTATATACGTATGGACATCGTGGATAACTCCACCTGTCCGAAGTTGTAGTATCATTTGGTTGGTCAACCTGTCGACGTCTTCCCCAAATGCTGCTATATTTTTTGGTTGCAGATGCGGACCAATTACGGTGCGTCTTGCTTGCCAAGTCTCGTCTTCCTTCATGGTAAAGAGTCCTTGGCCCGCAAACCGTCTCACCGCCTCGTAAAATGGTCCTGTTTTATCCAATGCTGAAGCGCTCTTGCCCCATACCGCCTGGACGTCGAGGGGATGCTTTAGTAAGAAAATAGGGGGAATATTTTCTGTAGGATCCAAAGCTGTGAAAACAATCCTGTCTTCCCATTTTCCTAAACTCTCTAAAACAGCTTGTCTACCTCTTATATAATCGATCACGAGTTGTGGAATTTCCAAGTAATTGACTAAATGTACATTTGCCGGGTTATCATAATTGGTAGACAAATGGGAAAGCCCATTTCCCGAAAAGTTTTCTTGCGTCATATAGTCTTATATTATATACTATAAAGTTGATTTCAAACTATGGCTCAGGTCGAAACTCTTCTGCGCAGAATGCGCAATGGTATCTATGAACGCTTTACCCAAGAAGGCGAAACATTTAGTGAGCTGGAAAAATACTGGTACAACTGGGGAATACAGCACTCCAATCTCGCTTGGGCCCAGTCGCTAATCGATAACATGATTGGAATAGGTCCCTTATTCCGCCACATCACCGAACTAGATCGTCAAATTCCCGATAAAGGAGTTGGTTTCTTTGCCAAGGCATTCCTTGCGAAAATAAATTGCCAAACTATTTGGGACGATGGCGTGCCAGAATGGTTGCAGCAAGAGGGTGTGCCTGTGCTTGCTTTTGGAAACCATACTAATCGTATCGAACACTTATCACTCCTTGCATCATCAGAACGGAACGATTTACGATCTATCGGAGCAACATGGGCTTCCGTCCCTGGTCGGGAGTACCAAAAAGCTCTCTTTTTGGTCACGAGAGTACCAAGAGATGGAGAAGTAGTGCGTTTCGCCGGAGTGGATCACAACCGGGAGGCTGCCAAAGAGTTTAACCGTAATTCATATCGGCAAGCAACAGATCATTTGTTTAGTGGCGGCAGTATCGTGATTGCTCCCAATGCAACGTACAACATGCATCGCGATACACTCTCATGGAAAGGAATCGGCAGAATTATGGCTAATATGGATGCCCAAAAGCAGTCAGAGATACGTCTTGCACCGTTATACACTTACGGTGTGAGTATTGGGGACATCTTGACAAATCTGCGCCAAGCCTATACAGGAGGTGAAGTAGAACCTTTAGAGATGCACATCAAGCAAGGACACGTTTTTACAGTCGCAGATCTATTATCAGAAAATAGTGGGCAAGTCCCACAAGTAAATAGGGGAGAGCTTGAGGATAAAGCGCAATTCTTCAATGAACTGTTACAACGAAAATATGAGTCAAACCAGGAATATGCGCTACTTTGAACCTGGCTTTAATAAAGTTTATGCTGTTTTAGATGAGTGATGATAAAGGTGAGACATAGTTTTGACCAATTTAAAGACGTAACCGGTTGACCCTCGCCTGGAAATACTTTTCTCTGTTTCACAGCATCCATAAAACCTTCCGGAGTAGGTTTATCTGTTTCCATAAATGTATATTGGGTTGGAATTTGCCAGGCGTGATGAAAATCAGCGAAACCAAATTGGGCAAGCTTAAGTCTTCTGGTCAAGCTCAATACCTTTAATTCTCTAACACTGGCCCTTTTTGGCATTAACCTGGTTGACCAGTTCCTGACTTCTAAACCAACATGCGAGATAGTTTCTTTAGACAGTAACTCGGGTAATTGTTCTATTAGTTCAAGTGTCGTACTAGCAAGTTTAGGTTCTCCTGGGTGGGCAATAACAGCTATTGCATCAAAGTCATTTACTGCCGTATTTATGGTCTTCGCTAACCCATGGCTTTGTCTTTGTTCACTCCACCGGTTGCTCCAGTCACAAAATTCCTGACTAAAATCACCTGGTTTAGCAATTATCACATCCCCTTGTGTGGTAGTAATCTCCACTGCCGAAACTGGTATTATACCTATTCCATAAGCATCTTTAAGTTGAGCTATCTCTTGATAGAGCCTAGGTAACCCATTGCTCGTATTGTGATCAGAAATCCCAAAAAATGTTATCTCCGCTCTTTGAGCCTCCTTTACCAAGTCTTTGATAGGGCTTAGACCGTCACTATATGGTGAATGTCCATGAAAACTAGCCTTATATCTGCGTTCTACTGACATACCTTTTTCAAGTTAAGCTCTCAAAGAGTGAAAACTTCCCCCTAAGTCATCCATTATACACAAGTCCTATAACTAAAATCCTTCATTTGTTACAAGCGACCAATATCTGGCCTTTCGCCTTGTGATAGCTTGGATGGTTTGATAGAATGGATACTTGCTTCCCAAATGTAAATATGTCTATACTTTCTATTTCCAATCTGCACGCTCAAATTGCCGGTAAAGAAATTCTCAAGGGAATTTCGCTCACGGTGAGTTCCGGCGAAATTCACGTGCTCATGGGTCCCAATGGGAGCGGAAAGTCAACGCTATCCTATGCACTTATGGGACATCCACTCTACGAGGTTAGCGCTAATAAGAAATCCAAAATAGCAATTGATGGCAAAAGCATTACCGATCTTCCCCCAAATGAACGAGCAAGACGAGGGCTCTTTTTGGCTTTTCAGAATCCCTTAACTATTCAAGGTGTGCCTATAGCAAGTTTTCTGCGCACGGCATATCAAGCGATCACACCAAGCAAAGAAAAATTTTCTATAGGAGATTTTAACAAAATGCTTGTTGAGAAAGCCCAGAATTTGGGTCTTACCAGAGAATTTCTCCGGCGCTCACTCAATGACGGCTTTTCCGGCGGAGAGAAAAAGAAAGCGGAAATGCTTCAAGCGATAGTGCTTCAACCTAAATTTGCTATTTTTGACGAAATTGATACGGGTCTGGATATAGACGCGCTCAAGGTAGTGGGACAGGGCATTGGGGAGCTGGTGAAAGCGGGTGCAGGCGTGATCATTATCACTCATTACCAGAGAATATTGCGCTACGTGAAACCTGATATGGTCCACATACTCAAGGATGGAATCATAGTCAAATCAGGCGGATATGATCTTGCAAAGCAAATCGAAAAAGAAGGATACGCCTCTATAAATTCAAATTTCAAAGCTCCTGCCCGCAATGCTACGCAAAGTGTTGCAGGCGGGCAAATTTCAAATAAAGTTCAAAATGCAGAATCCAAAATTTAAAATCATATGACTCAACTTGTTTCCGACTACAAATACGGTTTTCATGAACCTGAAAATTACGTTTATAAAGCAAAAAAAGGTCTCAATCGCTCTGTCGTGCTGGATATATCCTGGCATAAAAATGAGCCGGCGTGGATGAGGGACTACAGACTTAAAAGTTACGCTTTTTTTAACGCACGACCAATGCCAATGTGGGGAGGTGACCTTTCCCATATAGATTTTAACGACCTCTACTACTACATCAAACCTACTGCAAACAAAGTAAGTACCTGGGAAGAGTTACCGGTTGAAATCAAGCGTACCTATGACCGAATTGGAATTCCCGAAGCCGAACGAAAATTGCTTGTTGGGGGAGTGAGTGCTCAATATGATTCAGAAGTTGTCTATAAAAGCGTCCAGAAGGCGCTTTCGAAAAAAGGCGTTGTCTTTCTCGATATGGATTCCGGGCTTCGGGAGTATCCCGAGATTGTCAAAAAATATTTTGGCACGGTGATTCCTGCCAATGACAATAAATTTGCAGCCCTCAATTCGGCGGTCTGGTCCGGCGGCTCATTTATTTACGTCCCCAAAGGTGTTCATGTTGATTTGCCTTTACAAGCATATTTTCGCATCAATGCGGCAAACATGGGCCAATTTGAGCGAACACTAATTATTGCCGATGAAGGCTCCTACGTGCATTATGTGGAGGGTTGTACCGCTCCCATCTATAGCACGGATTCACTCCATTCGGCAGTGGTTGAAATCATCGTTAAAAAGGGTGCGAGAGTCCGTTACACGACGATCCAAAATTGGAGTACCAACGTATACAATCTCGTCACCAAGCGCATGCGGGTTGAGGAAGAGGCAGTAGGAGAATGGGTGGACGGAAATATTGGTTCAAAACTTACCATGAAATACCCCTCCGTATACCTTATGGGTAGGGGTGCGCGGGGAGAGATTCTCTCTATTGCCTACGCAGGAAAAGGTCAACACCAGGATGCAGGGGGAAAAGCTATCCATGTGGCATCAGATACAACGAGCAAGATTACTTCAAAATCGGTAAGCAAAGGAGGCGGGCGAACTTCTTATCGGGGGTTACTTCAAGTCTACAAGGGTGCAAAAAATGTGAAATCAAAAGTAGTCTGTGACGCACTCATTCTCGATGAACATTCCCGATCAGATACCTATCCCACAATGCGCGTTGATGAGCACAACGTACAGATAGAGCATGAAGCGACTGTCTCAAAAATCGGTGACGAACAACTTTTTTACCTCCAGAGTCGGGGCATGTCGAAAGCGGAAGCCGAAGCAATGATTGTAAACGGCTTTATTGAGCCGATAGTGAAAACGCTGCCTGTCGAATACGCAGTTGAGATGAACAGACTTATTCAGCTTGAAATGGAGGGGAGTGTCGGTTAAGCCATCGCCATCTATGAAGAATCGGATTATCATAGAACGCTTAGGAAGTACCAAAAAGACGCTCCAGATTGCTGTGGGGGAAAATGAGCATTTAACATTTGTACTCCTGGGCATAGATGAGATGGGTGAGAAAACTGTTGAAATATCGCTTGTTGGTCCAGGCGCTAGTGCAGATATTGTAGGAATAATTATCGGTGAGTCCGGTGTAGGAAGCGTACATACGCTTCAACGCCATGTTGCTCCCGACACGAAAAGCGATCTACTCATTAAATCGGTCTTATTTGGCTCATCGAGCCTTCACTACGACGGACTCATCAAGATCGAAAAAAAAGCCCAAAAGTCAAATGCCTACCAAAGGAACGAGAACCTTCTCATGGGTGAGTCGGCTAACGTTTTTACCAAGCCTGAACTTGAGATTGCCGCCAATGATGTGCGTTGTACGCATGGGGCTACGATTGGTGTGGTAGACGAAGAGGTGCTTTTCTACCTTTGTAGTCGTGGAATTCCCAAAAAAGAAGCGGAAAAACTAGTAATCAGTGGTTTTTTTGCCCCAGTACTTGCTCGCATCCCCGAAAAACAAGCGAAAAAGATAGACTTATCAATTCGCAGAAAACTTGCTACAATAAACTATTGATTTTCATCTTTTTTTTGGAGCACTCCTATGTCTTTTGTGAAAGCAGCAAAAACAAATGAAATTGAAAGTGGAGCATG
>Ga0209515_10008870_pt1 | contig 11593 bp, 8 predicted proteins | sample Subgroupgradi54m_FD_187454 | JGI IMG/M metagenome (GOLD analysis project Ga0209515, IMG submission 187454) | Subsurface groundwater microbial communities from S. Glens Falls, New York, USA - GMW60B uncontaminated upgradient, 5.4 m (SPAdes)... ... | reverse complement strand
CTCTTTGTCTATGTTTTGGGCAACGAGATGTATCGATGGGGGACGAGACAGGTTCCTGCTGCACCAGCGGCAACTGTCCAACAGCAAGTAGTGCCGCCTGTTCAGCAGGTGGCGCCAACTCCGCAGCCCCAGTGGAACACCTACGTCGACTGTCAGCGCTACTTTGTACTGACAGTTCGCAGGGACCCTGAAGGGATGTGCGACAGCCTTCCTCACTAGGGGTCAGTTCTGGCCCAAACCGCATTTACAATCCCGTTAGAAGTAAGACGCCCTTTGGGTCGTCTGCCAACCATGCTTTCGAAGCAGGTTGGACTTCTAACGGGACCGTATCGCAAATGCGGTTTTTTCATACAAAATATTTTAACTGTTTGAATTTTTATTGCCAATTTTCACCTGGCACTCAATCAAACGGCGGAGGGCGTAGGCCTTTTTAAAATTAGTAAATTTTTAAAAGACCTACGCCGCAGCATGCATGGTCATACGACCACTGCTCGCCTACGGCGGTTGTAGGGTTGTGTGAACTATCTTATTGAAAAAATGCTTTAAAAAAGTTAAAGTAAGTCATGATTTTTACTTCCCATAGCCCAAAAGAAACCCAGAAAATTGCAGTCGATTTAGCTCACAAAATTTTAAAAACAAAAAAAGGTGTCATAATAGCCCTGGAAGGGGAGTTGGGTGCCGGTAAAACTGTTTTTGTAAAAGGTTTTGCCAAGGCCCTTGGTATAAAATCAAAAATAAAAAGTCCGACATTTGTTTTAATGAAAAAACATGTTTTTGCCGGAAGAAATTTATACCATCTTGATTGCTATCGAGTGGGGGACCACAAAGATTTAAAGATTCCTGAACTGAAAGAAATTTTTTCAGAGTCGCACAATATCATCTTGATTGAGTGGGCAGAAAGAGTTAAAAAGATTTTACCAAAAAAACACATTACGGTTCACCTTGACCACATTAGTGAAAACGAAAGAAAAATTAGCATAAAATGAAGAAATTAATACTTATAGACGGACATGCTTTGGTGCATAGAGCATTTCATGCTTTGCCTCAAACACTGGCTTCACCGACAGGAGTTTTAACCAACGCTGTCTATGGTTTTACGGCGGTATTGATTAAAGTAATTAAAGACATAAAGCCGGATTACATTGTGGCCACTTTTGATTTAGCTGGCCCGACATTCCGCCACGAAGAATTTGCGGATTATAAAGCCCATCGTGAAAAAGCTCCCGAGGGATTACATGAGCAAGTTCCAAGGGTAAAAGAGGTTCTCCAAGCTTTCGGAATACCTATTTTTGAAAAAGCAGGATTTGAGGCCGATGACGTGATTGGTTCTGTCTGTGAGAAAACGAGAAAAGTTAAAGACCTTCAGACGATTATTGCCACAGGAGACATGGACACGCTTCAGCTTGTTCAGGACGACAAGGTAGTAGTCATGACATTGAGAAAAGGAATAACTGACACCATTGTGTACAACGAAGAAGAGGTTATAAAACGCTATGGCATTAGTCCGGAGCAGATGGTTGACTACAAAGGACTGAAAGGAGATCCGTCCGATAATATTCCTGGAGTTCCCGGAGTAGGGGAGAAGACGGCGGCAATGCTTATTAAAAAGTTTGGGAATTTGGAGAAACTCTATGAAAGCATTACCGCAGTTAAAAATGAAAAGTTAAAAGTGAAAAGTAAGGAACTTTCGGAGAAGTTAGTTCAGAAACTAATAGAAAACAAGGATATGGCCTTTTTCTCAAAAAAACTCTCGACAATTATCAGAAACGTGGATATTGACTTTAAACTTGAGGATGCCGATTGGCACAAGAGAATGAAAAGAGACGAAATTTCAAGGGTTTTCCAGAGCATGGGTTTTTATAGTTTGCTTAAGAGGATTTCCGAAATTGATGGTTCGACTCATCTTGCCACGGATCAATCAGCTGGAGTACAGACCTCATTTTTACCTCCTGCGGCAACAGGGCCAAGAGTTGAGGAATTAAAAAATAATAAGGAAATAAGTGGCTTATTGAACAAGCTAACCAAGCAAAAAGATTTTGCTCTTGATGTATTCGAAAACAGTATTTCTTTCGCCCTTGACCCCAAAGAATGCTTCTCAGTTTTGTTTGAATATTTTTTAAAAAACGAGGAACTAAAGTCTCACCTTAAGGCCATTTTAGAAAACCCCAAGATAAACAAAACGGGCCATGATTTTAAGGCAATTTCGAAACACCTTCTTGGCATGGGGACCCACATTGAAGGAATAAGCTTTGATTCAAAAATTGCTATGTATCTTCTGAATTCTGACCTTAGAGACTACTCACTGGACAAGATTTATTTCATTGAGCTTAAGCAAAATATGGACCAGGACCAGAAAAAGAGACCTGGCTTTATTCTCGAACTGAAAGACAAACTTATAGCCAAACTCAAGTACACTGACACTCTTTGGGTGTTTGAAAAAATAGAGCTCCCGCTTTCTATAGTGCTGGCCGAAATGGAATTAAGCGGAGTAAAAATAGACCTAAATGCTATCACTAAGCTATCCAAAACCACAATCAAAGAACTGGATAAGTTGGAGAAAAAAATACACGAACTGGCCGGTAAGGAATTCAACATTAATTCCCCTCAACAAATGTCGACTATTTTGTTTGAACATCTGAAAATAACAGGAAAGCTCAAGAAAACCGGTAAGGGGGCTATTTCTACGGCGGCACCAGAGTTGGAAAAATTATCGGGAGCGCATCCGATAATCGATTTGATATTGAAATATAGAGAACTTCAGAAGTTAAAGACCACCTACATCGATCCATTTCCTAATTTGGTCAATAAAAGTGGGCGTATTTGTACAACCTTCAATCAAACTGGCACTACCACTGGCAGACTTTCAAGCGAAGAGCCAAACCTTCAGAACATTCCCATCCGCACCGATATTGGCCAGGAATTCAGAAAGGTTTTCGTCGCATCTCCCGGGTATAAATTAGTTTCTTTCGATTATTCCCAGCTTGAACTCCGCATTGCCGCCCACATTTCCAAAGATAAAAAAATGACGGAGGCCTTCAAAAGGGGAGAGGATATTCATACTCGGACTGCTGCCGAGATATTTGGCGTCGAAGTTGACAAAGTTACTACCGGTATGCGAAGACAAGCTAAGGTTTTGAATTTCGGAATTTTGTATGGTATGGGGGTTCTTGGTTTTCAGAGAGTTTCTGGTGTAGATAGAGCCAAAGCCAGAGAATTCATCGACAGGTACATGCGTGAATTTTCCGGTATCGCCAGATATATGCAAGAGATGAAAGATAAAGTCCGTAAAGACGGTTATGTAACGACAATTTTCGGCAGACGTAGGCAGCTGCCTGAAGCATTCTCGGGTATGCCCCAGCTTGTAAGCCAAGCCGAAAGAATGGCTATCAATATGCCTATTCAAGGAACGGAAGCTGACTTTTTGAAATTGTCGATGATCAAAATCCACGATCTGATACACAAAGAAAAATCTGAAGAAAGCGTTAGATTGCTTTTAAATGTCCATGACGAGCTTTTGTTTGAAATGAAAGAGGGCCTGATTAAGAATTGGGCCGTTAAGATAAAAGAAATAATGGAGAATATTCACAATTTAGAGGTGCCCTTAATCGTTGACGTTAAATATGGTAAAAACTGGGCAGAAATGGAGTCAATTTAAAGTTTATTACCCATGCCGGAACTACCAGAAGTAGAAACAATTGTAAGAGAACTAAGGAAAAAGATAGTCGGTTTAAAGATAACCGATGTTTGGGCTGACTGGCCCAAAACACTGAAACAAGCGGGCGGGATTGATAATTTTAAAAAGCAGGTTAAGAATAAAAAAATATTGAGTGTAAGGCGCCGGGCAAAGTACGTTATAATGGATATCGTGGGCAAAAAGACTCTTTTTATACACCAGAAGATATCTGGACATCTGTTGTATGGTAAATGGAAAACGGTAAATGGAAAATGGCAGAGCGTTGTTTCTGGACCGTTAAAAGAAGACAGGCAGAATGGATATATCCGTTTTATGTTGATGTTCAATAATAGCTATCAATTGGGATTATCAGATCCAAGGCGATTCGGAAAAGTGATATTAGTAGACAACGACAAGGTTAAAGATCTGAAAGAAATAAGCGGCCTGGGTCCAGAACCGCTGGAAATAAATTTTAACCAATTTAAAAAGCTTTTTGAGAAAAAGAAAGGAAGAATAAAGCAGGTTTTAATGGACCCTAGATTTATTGCCGGTATAGGAAATATATATGCCGATGAGATCTTGTGGTCTTCCGGTCTCCACCCTTTTTCAAGAGTGGAAAACTTAAACGAAAAAGACTTAAAAAAAATCTTTAGCTTCACTGTAAAAATACTTAAAAAGGCGATAAAATATCAAGGCTCGAGCATGGATGATTACAGAATGCCTTCCGGAGAAAAGGGGAGCTTTCAGAATTTACAAAACGCTTATCAACTAACAGGAGAAAGGTGCAAAAAGAAAGATGGTGGTATTATGCAGAGATTAAAACTAGGCGGTCGCTCCGCTCATTTTTGTCCTCAACACCAGGTATTAAAATAATTTTCAATGAATTTTAAATTCTTAAAACTTAATCTAAATAAATTGTTAATAGTTACCGGTGCAACCGTTCTTATTTTTATTGTCATATTTATTGTTTGGTGGAACAAAGAGATAATTATCAATAATGGGATAAGTATTATAAATAAAGACGAGAGACCCAAGAGCTTAATCACGGGTCTTGACTGTCCTGGTGCCGATGTTAGACCTGTCGCTGTTATGTTGGCATCAGACCCCGAGGCCAGGCCTCTTTCCGGAATAAGCCAAGCTGACATGGTTTTTGAAATGCCTGTCGATCCGACCGGTATTACCAGGTTTATGGCTGTTTTCCAATGCGAAAAGCCGAAAGAAATCGGCTCGATAAGATCGGCCAGAAATGATTTTATTCCCTTAGCGGCAAGCCTTAAAACAATATATGCTCATTGGGGTGGGGAACATGGAGCTCTTGAAAAACTGGACAACCACATCATAGACAATATTAATGCCTTAAAATACGAAGGAGAGACCTTTTACAGAAAAGCGGGAATTAACCCGCCCCACAATGGATTTACCAATCTTGACCTGCTTACAAAAAAAGCTCAAGACCTCAAATATGATTTAAAAAATAGTTTTCTCGGATATTCTCATCAAGATAAAGAGCCAAATAAAAACCTGTCTAATTTAACTGACCAGATAAGCGTAAATTATTCCGGGTTGCACACTATTGGTTGGAATTATGATCCCGGAACAAACCTGTATAGCCGGTTCAGAGGTGGTAGTGCTGAGATCGATAAAGACAACGGTCAAGCAGTTAAAGCTGGCGTTGTTGTTGTGATGAATACAACTTCAAAATTCTTAAGAGAACAATATGTAAGCGTTGATGTTCAAGGGGAAGGAGTGGTCCAAATCTATCAAAATGGTGTAGTTATAAACGGAAAATGGAAAAAAGATCCCGCTCGACTGGACAGTAAATTGTATTTTTATGATGATTCGGGAAAGGAAATTCAACTCGCGCCCGGCAAGATTTGGGTTGAGATAGTTACAGAATAAGTTAATTTTTTGTTATGGTCATCTTTTTATACGGGCCGGATAGTTATCGGCTGAAACAAAATAGTCAAGTTGTTATGGATAACTACCGAAAAAAACATCCGGGCGGTGTTTTTTTTAAATTTGATTTATCAAACCCAGACGAAACTGAAAAAGTTGAAGACGCTGTTAAGAGTGGTTCTTTGTTTGGTGGGGTAAAACTGATAGTTATTAAAAACTTATTTTCCAACAAAGCCGCCTCGGACCGGATAGGGGAGTTGATCAGGACTCAAAATCTTCTTAAAGAAAAAAATACTGTCCTTATGTTTGTTGAGAGCCAAGATGGAAAAGAATTGGCCAAGAATAAAACACTTTTTAACTTATTGACCGGAAAAGACAACGTAATAAGAAATATCGAATATCTCAACGGAGAAAAACTGACGAAATGGATACAGGGCGAGTTTGTCTTAAGAAAATGCTCCATAGAATCGGATGCAATAAAAGAACTAACAACAACCGTAGGAAATGAGAGCTGGGCTTTGGTTAATGAAATAGACAAATTAAGTAATTATAGTGGTCAGACCACTATAATTACGGAAGATGTGGCACTTCTGGGTTCCAAAAAGGTTGACTTAAATATATTTGATTTTATCGATGCCATTGCCGGAAAGAACAAGCCGCGAGCCTACGAGATCTTGTTTAAAGAGACGAAAAATGGCCGAGACCCCTATTATCTTTTGACCATGATCGTTTACGGCTTTAGAAGCTTGTTGAGCGTAAAAGACTTGTCTGATAGGGGACTGTCTATAGATTTCATAGTCAAAAAAACTCGCCTCCACCCATTCGTAGCGAGAAAAACATACCAGAGCGCGGTAAAATTCAGTTTGGATGAGTTAAAAAGTGTTTATGGCCATTTACTCGACTTAGATACTCGTTCTAAAGAGGGAACTCTTAATCTCACCGATTCACTCTTTGCGTTTGTGTTGAATTAATCCCTCACCTTTCTGAAAGATGAGGGATTAAAAAACGCCCCGTTGTGGGCGTTAGGTTTTTTGCTTTTTTTCGTGGGTAAAAGATATTTCTGCTTCTTTTCCATCAACTATTGTCCCTAGAAAAACTTTTTTACCCCAGAGATAGTAAACTTTATCTAGGGTGGCATTAAGGTACTTCTTGTCCAGTTCATACCCATTCCAAACATGCTTCAAGAGCAGTTGATTTTGGCTGTTATAGTTTCCATTTTCAACCTTGACCAGAGGCACTCCATAATAAGTGAACTGATTTTTTAAAATCTCTCTGATTACTTCCGGATCATCTTCGGCAATTACATAAACAACCTCACCATTGTCTCCTGGTAATCCCATCCAGATATATAGTTGCTGTTCTCTGATAAACTCATCGGTGAAAAATTCTTCCACTGCCATTCGGTCACTGTAAAACGAACGAACTTGGAATATCTTTTGATTCCCCAGCCCGACGGCCGTGTCCCACCGGGAGTGCTTAAAAGCATTTCTTTCTTCTTCGTATTCTCTGCCAAATTGGCCCTTATCCCATCTCTCTTTGATATTTTCGAATAGAGCAAGGTAAATTCGGTACCAATTAAAACCCGCTTTACTCTCTTGGGTTACACTTGCATTGAATTTGTTAAAAACCCCATGTTCTTCGGCTTTTAATGAAGTACTAAATTCTCCTTCTGTTAGTAATTTCTCATTAAAAAGTCGTCTCATTATTCTGACATGCCAATAGGTGGCCCAACCTTCGTCGAGCCCCTTGGTTTTTCTGTTGGGAGCTAAACTGCGGGCTTGGTTCCTTATTACCGTTAAGACATCTACCATCCAGGGCTTAAGAGGTTTAGGCGATTTTTTGATTATGTAATTAAGTAGGTCATGGGTTGGTTCCGGCGGAGTTTTGGCCGATAATTTTTCTAATCTTTTTTCTATCTGCTCAACTTCTTCTTTAGTTTCTTGTTTTTTAAACTTTGATTTTACGTCCTCAAATCTTTCTAGCTGGGCTCTTTCAAAAGCCATTAACCTTTCTCTGACGACCTCTTCGTCCTGTTCTTCAAAGAAAGGATCGGGGTTTTGGTGCCACTGAATTGACATTCCGGCGTCAATTATCTTTTCAACTTCATTTTGTCCATAGCGCGCCTCATATTCCTTGAAACGCCTTGAAGCATTTCTTGCTTCCTCGGCAACATTAGAGAAAGAGCGTCCATGTTTTAGGTACCGATTGGCTAAGAAAAAATCAACGTGACCATAAACATGGGCTATTACCATAATATTTAATGCTAACGGATTTGTTTCCACCAAAAACGCTTTAGGTTTGTCAAAGTTCCAAACTTGTTCATAGGGTATTCCGGCTCCGGTATGCTCATAGATAGTCCTGTATTTTTCATAGTCTCTACCGAATGTCCAATGGGAAAAATTGACCGGAAATTCATAAGCCATTCCTTCAAGAACTCTCTGGGCTGTGGTTATTTCAAATGTGATCTCGGTAGTTAAGAGACCCGATTCTTCCGCTATTTCTTTTATTCTTTTTTCAATTTCGATTAAGCGTTCTACTTCTTGCTTCTTCACTGGGTCCACCTATCTTTTTTCAGGAATGCTTTCAGGGCTGGTAAAATTTGTTCCCGTTCCATGAGACGGACACACAGAAGAGGTAGTTCCTTATCGCCCTCGGCTATTCCTAAACCGTTATCCTGAGTTTCTTTTAAGGAGAAGTGCTCTTTAAATTTTTGCCAGAGCTCTGATCTGTCTCTTTTAAACAAACCAAGATCAGCGTCCGGCTGAACCTCTCCATAGCCAACCATGTTCACATCTTTATTGATAAGTTTTCCCAGTTCTTCGATAGTTCTTTCGGGACTAAAGTCTTCACCATCGGAAAAATGCCAAACATAAACGTTCCAGCGACTGGTTGGGTATTCTGTGTCGATCAAGCCGTTGGCCAATTCGTAGGCCGTATAGCAATTGGTTCCTCCACTTGATCCAATTTTGAAAAAATCTTCTTCGGAAACAATTCTGGCCGTTACATCATGGGCCACAAATCTGATCTCAACCTTTTTGTAAACGTTTTCTAGCCATCTTACCAACCAGAACAACATCGCTGACACCAAGTATACTTTCATGTCATTCATAGAGCCGGAGACATCCCTCATGGCAATAATAACGGCATTGGATTGATTTTCCGTGTCTTGCTGAATTTCCCGATATCTCAAGTCGCCAGTTTCAAAAATAGGAAAGGGGGTTATGGCAGGTTCTTTGAAAGTAACCTGATTTTGTTTAATAATTTCAACAGCTTTTTCTAGCAACCCGTTAGCCTGCTTAAGGGCGTTGAAACATGTTAGTTCGTCAAATCCGGTCTCTGCTTTAATGGTCTCCAAAAAGACCCAGAATCTTCTCATTCCTTCTTGAGCGGTAGCTCTTCTATCCAGTAGAGGCCATGAGCCGGACCTTACAATTCCACCCACTTTAAACCCTAACTCTACCAGCAATTCCTTAACCTCTTTTTCTTCCAGTTTGGGTAATCCAAGGTCTTCAAGCATTAATTCAATAATTTCTTCTATCTCGACCTCTGTTTCTATATAATCTTCACCAGGCTCTTGTCCCGGTTCTCCTGGCTGACCTTGGCCCGGTCTATGACCAATGACATCTCCGGGCTGACCACTTCCTTGGCCTATCCCTTCGGACTCATCTCCTGTCTTTGGACGGAAACGGGGCAGGTCAATGCTTCTGATTGGGATTTTGATTATCTTGTTTTTTCTTTGGGTTATTATTGACTCATCGGCAATAATTTCGGGAAGTTTGTTGATTATTGCTTCTTTCTGTTTTTCACGGTGCCGACGGGCATCCTTACGTCCACGCTCGGTTACCGGTTCTGATACTATGATAGGCATAGATGTGGGCCTCGATAAATTTTTAAATTTCTGAAAAAAGAATAGCAACAAACCCCGCCTTTGAAAAGGGGTAAAATAAAAAACTCCCAATTAAGGGAGTACCACTCTTTTCAAGAGCGGGGTTATTCGTTTAAGAATTCGTCAGCCTTTTCTATAATTTCTTTAGCACAAATGTTACAGAACCCTCCAGGTCCGGTGAGTTCAGAGAAAAGATCATTGGCTCGTTTCTTTGTTTCCTCATCTTTTGATTTATGAATTGCCAAGACTGTTTTTAGCATGTCTTTTGAATCGGAAAGAAGTTTCTTTTCAACGGCTCGCGCGAGGGGAGAATATGTGTCGTAAGTAATATTTCTTGCATATAACATTTCAGCTCGGTAATTATCAGCTTCAGATTCAGAGATGGGAACATGTTGCTCAACTTCTCGCAAGAATTTTACGTTTGGTACTTTGGGTCTTCCTGTCAGTTCATCTCTGACAAGATCAGTTCGACTTCTAACAAATTTTGCCTTCTGCTCCATGTAAAACCTTGCTTCTTTTAAATAATCATTGAACATTTGACGAGCTAGGTCATCATGGGATTTAAGAAATGCTTTCTGGACAGCATCGATTGTAAATTCTTTATATTCGGCAACAACAGTTCCGCCTTCACTTGAAGAAAGTAGTTCCTTGTAGCGTCCCACTTCTTCCGGAGTGACACCCATTCGATGTTCAAAGATTTCCCTTAAAGCAGCAAGAACAGTTCTAGAACTAACCCCAAACATGCCTTCTATTTTGGCAATATCCGGTGATGACCGGCCTTCTTCAATAAGCTCCCGTATATCAATTGGTTTTTTTGTCCTTATCTCGAAGTTCAGTCAAGGCTCGGTCGCCGTTATAAACCTTAGCTTTTGTTAATGCTTCAACGCCCATTTGTGAAGGTGTAAGCCGTGTCAGAATAGCAAATAGTGCTGCAAGCTCCAACGCTCCCGGAGCAATATGGCACCCCTTTAGCCGGACAAAGTCGCTTTCTCTCTCGATAAGCTTTTTATAGAGTCTCACTTCATCTCTTATCCGCAGAGGATAATGGAAAGGCACCACGATAAATCTGTCATGGAGCCCCTCATATTTTTTGTTAGATGAAAACTCCTTGAAAGCGGTCAGGTTGGTGTGGCAAATAATAACGGTATCAACAGAAAGGTGGGGGAAATATGAACCCTCAATCTTTAGTTGTTTTTCCTCGGCCACACTGAAGAAAACTCTCAAAACCTTAGGATCGCTTGAGGTGGCCTCTCGTCCTTCAACAAAACCTCTTTCTCCAGCCGGAATTTCTCCGCTTATTTCAAAAGCTCGAGGATGTTTGTGACCATAAGCCGGATTTGAAGTAATTCCGATATTTTCCCGGCCACTTAGAGCCGTAGTGTCGGAAGTTATTTCGTTTGACGGTTCGAATGAACCAATACCGCGCCGGCCTTGAATAGAGAATGTGAAAGTTTCTACTGGAACTTCAGACCAACGGACCGTGCCATCTGGATCAGTATATTTTGTTTCCAGAAGGTTTCGGCAAACAGGGCAAAGGTCGCCTTCTATTTGGATTCCGAGATGGATATGTTTCGGTTTATCTGATTGCAAGCATTCCGGACAATCTTCTTTTCTTTTAGCTACTTCGACCCGCATATAACGGGGGAGTAGGTGAAGCGGTTCTTCGTGTTTGGGGCATCCCTTGATGTAGAATACTGGTCGTGTATTATAATTTTCCAGCGCCTTTCCCAGAATCCTTACCCAAGTTGATTTTCCTGCTCCTGGAGGGCCAACTAGAATCAAAAGATACTTTCCGGTCGAACCTCTAGTTGCTCCGACCTTTAGATGTTCAACTGCTTCCGACATGGGCTTATCGACTCCATAGAGTTCATTTCTAAACAGATTGTATCCAGTGACAACTCCCAACCATTGTTCTTCTTCGGGAAGTTTCACTACTCCGGCGTTTTGAATTATTTCCCACAATCTGGCAGCAGACAGTTGGGCAATGGCTGGATCTTCGGCCACCAAAGCCAAATATTCGCGGAACGTGACTTCTTTGTGAAGCTTCTTTTTTTCTCTTTTCCGCTCAGCATCTTCTTGGATAACGCCATTCAAGTGGTCTTTTCTCTCTTCTGACATCGGTGTCTCCTTAAACTGGT
>Ga0209515_10008868_pt1 | contig 11594 bp, 4 predicted proteins | sample Subgroupgradi54m_FD_187454 | JGI IMG/M metagenome (GOLD analysis project Ga0209515, IMG submission 187454) | Subsurface groundwater microbial communities from S. Glens Falls, New York, USA - GMW60B uncontaminated upgradient, 5.4 m (SPAdes)... ... | reverse complement strand
CGAAACTGTCACCTTAATTGATAACCAAGGTCAAACAGTTACCTTAAATCCGACTGTGGTTACTGTTGCTAACGTTGCACCTGAATTCGCGACTTTTAACAATAACGCCTCGATTCCCGGTAACGTGTTGCCAGGCGCGGCAGTGGTATTGACTGGCACTGTCGGTGATGTGGGTTCGTTAGATACCCATACCGTTACGGTTAATTGGCAGGATGGTCAGAGCGAAACAGTAAATCTCACGGCGACGCGAGAATTCAGCTTCGAGCATTACTATGCTGTACCCGGTATCTACGATATCGACATCAGCGCAGTGGATGACGATGGTGGAGTGGTAACGCAAACTTCTCGCGCCTTCTTAAGCGGGGTGGCGTTGCGCGATCGTGTTCTCTATATCGTGGGAACTGCCGGCGACAATACAGCAACACTGGCTGAAGGTGTGAATGGCGCACTGACAGTTACAGCCGATTTCCCCAACAATTTAGTAGAAAACCACCTCTTCAATCGTAGCGATGTAGACAGCGTTTGGGTAAATCTCGTGGGCGGCGCGGATAAATTCAATGTCATCGGAAGCAACGCTGCGGACAATTACACCCTTACTGATCACAACCTGTTGATCAATGGTGGTCTCAGCACCACTCTTATAGGTGTGGAGAATTTATTGGTTGACGGTGCCGCTGGCGCGGATAACTTTGCGATTCGCGGTAGTCAGTCGAATATGGTGAGCACGTTGTATGGTGGAGCTGACAACGATACCTTTAAAGTTGGTAGCGATACTCATACGCTCACGTCAATCAACGGCAATGTGGTGATTAACGGTGACAACAGTGCATTCAGCAGTGCTTCTGCAACGACTGATCAGGATGTAGTGCGCATTTTCAATGACGGTAGCGTTCTCAATGACACTGGCTCGTTAACTGCTAATGCATTAACTGGCCTTGGCATGGCTGCCAGCGCTAACTACAGTAATGTAGATCAGCTGGATCTGTATATGGGTCAAGGCAATGATGCATTTACCGTGCAGAACACGGCAAATAATCTCAAAGCCAATATCTATGGTGGCGCCGGTAATGATCAGCTCACAGTGCTCGGCCGTGGCAACGATACTACGCTCGTGATCTTTGGCGACAGTGTTCAAGACGGCAGCGTGCATACTGCAACCTTCGGCAGTGCAACCACAGAAAACGCCTATAGCTTTGCTCAAAGCGGCAATGATCAAATAGATGCGTCAGCCAGTTTGGCTAGCGTGTTTATCTACGGCGGCGCTGGCGATGACACTCTGTTCGGCAGCCAAGCCAATGACGTGCTCTTAGGCGGCAGCGGCAACGACAGCATTAGCGGTGGCAACGGCACTGATCTGATCATTGGTGACGCGGGACTGAACGCCAATCTTCAGCTGGTAACTGTGTCTTCGAGCACGCTATCGACTGCTGATACATTGGTTACTGGTGCCGATAACATCGGCGGTGGTGCAGGCGACGATTTCATCTTCGGCGATAAAGCTGCTTTGAACACCAGCAGTCTGTTGAATCTCAATCTTAACGATAACATTATCACCTCTGTGCAGACGGCTTCCGGCATGGCAGACGTGTTGCTGGGTGATGACGGCAATGACGTTGTCGTCGGCGGTCTGGGTAACGACCAACTCAACGGAGGTGCAGGTAACGACATTCTGTTAGGTGACCAAGCGCAAGTCACTCGAATTGCAGGCAAGACCAGCGTTGTCTCAATTGATGTCACTAATGCACTCCTGGGCGGTAGCGATACCATTTATGGTGGAGCAGGCGATGACATCATCCTGGGTCAACAAGGAGCGGATTCACTCTACGGCGACGCAGGTGACGACGATATTCTCGGCGGCCACAATGTTATCGGCGGTGTTGATGGCAATGATGTGATTCGCGGTGGTGATGGCGCGGATGTCATTTTAGGTGACAACGGCTTGATTAACCGTTTCAACAGCCAAGTAGCCGGCGAACAGTGGGCCCGTTATAGCGGAACATTTGCCGCTATTGTCCGTGATGTACAGCGCTTTGACGACGCCGATTTTATTGGCGGCAACGATAGCCTGTTCGGTGATGCTGGTGATGACATCATCCATGGTCAACGAGGTAATGATTCACTCGATGGCGGCCTTGGCAGCGACGAACTGATTGGCGAACTCGGCAACGACACGCTTAGCGGTGGCGCGGGCAACGATTACCTGATCGCTGATGTTGGTTATCTGTTTAAAACGTACAATGCCGATGGTACTGCACGCCTTAACAGCAATGGCTCATGGCATCGCGATATGTTCCTGGAAGAAATTGGTACTATCACTGGCAAGATCGATATCGATAGCACACCGTTCCGCACCGATGATCCAGCCATCGCAGAGAAACTGCTTGGCGCTGATCAGGTGTTATTGACCGGTGCTTATAAAGCTGACGGCTCAAAATTGCTGAACAGTGATAACTGTGCCTGGGATACCGACATGTTGTTGATCGATTTGGTCGACGCCAATAACGACAGCATGGACGGTGGCGATGGCGATGACTTTATCATCGGCCAGCGTGGCCAGGATTCACTGTCGGGCGGCAATGGTAACGATGTGCTGCTCGGTGACGGTATTGTAAATACTGAACCCTATGTATCTGACTTACCGAGTGTGCTGCAAGGGGTGCGTTTACTTAATAGCGCTCAAGCGGGCGATGCACAAATCACTATCGGCAATCTGGGTAGAGTCGTCACTTCAACCATCACGATTAAACCAGAAATGTTGGGAGTGGGGCCGATAGCGGATTACCAACTCGGTTTGGGTAGTCAAGTTGCCAGCACTGTCACTGAAATGCGCCATCTCATGGGCGCAGATCAGCTGGCCCGTACTAATGGTACTAAACTCGAAGTGTTTGCCACGGTGATCCCAGAAATCGTCAACCATAAAGCGGTATTGGCAGCAGGCGATACACTCGATGGTGGCGCAGGCAATGACTGGTTGTTTGGCGATGATGTGCTGATTGCTACGGTTCCACAGACGGATTTCTATGTGTTGAATGACACCCGCGATGCAGTCAGTGATGAAGTGGCCGATATTCAGTACGGGCTAACCCATTTGGCACTGGATCAAAGTCAGCTGTACTACCAAACCCATGCAGTGACACGCGTGCACGATGTGGTGGTGGGTGCTGATCAGTTACAAGGTGGAGCCGGCAATGATCTGATTGTGGGTGATGAAACTGTGATGCTGTCATCGATCGCGATTAATATGTCTCAATCAGATTGTCAGCGCGCCGACGCGGCATTAGCAGAACATCGTGCATTGCGTGATATGCAAGTGGTGTTAAATGACTTTAATCAGGCGGTGCATGAGATTCATCATCAAGTGTTGGCGGATGCCCTGCAACTCAACCTACCTAAGTTGAATTCTGATCCCGACTATCACGACCTCGTTATCGGTAACGATATCATCGCTGCTGGCGACGGGACTGATACCGTAGTGGGCGATCAGGCGATGTTCTTAACGCAATTGCTGGGGAACAGTAGCTTCAGCTTTATGGGAGAAAGCAGTGAGTTGTCTATACCGACGACGGTTTACGTCAATGCCCAACTGTTCACGCAAAACTTCTGTGAGGATGCTTCACTGAGTCTGCATAATCAGCAGCATCATGTGCGAGGGGACTGGTTCGCTCCGCAGGAGCATTCCTATTTTCAGCTCGAATCACTCTCCAGAGATTATGCCTATGACATCAAATTGGGTAACGATAATATCCTGGGTGATGCCGGCAACGATCTTGTTATCGGTGACTTCGCGGTAATTGCCAAACCAACGCTCGTAGTTGGCGCAAGCAGTGCGAATTTTGCGACAGATGCCAGCCGCATCATTTACGACAGTGAGTATTATCTCAATTGCAAACAGTCGGAGGAGTATTACAACGGATCATATCGCTACTACTCTTCAATCCACAGCAGCTATTCGCAACGTTATGGTATTTTTGAAGCAGTGACGATAACGGCTGGCAATGATGTGATAGATGGCGGTGCTGGTGATGACATCCTGTTAGGAGATAGTCAGTCTATGCTGTCGATGCCAGCGGCATCGGCGCAAGCGGTTTGTGAAACCTTCGATTTGAACTACTTGCAGCAAAACTTCTTGGCCAATTCTTTCTATGGATATTACGCTACCTACAATACCGATGCTGATGTCATCAGCGGCGGCGACGGTAACGATCATCTCTATGGCGAGCAGGGCAAGGATACGATGTATGGTAATGCCGGCAATGACGTACTCAACGGCGGCAGCGGGGCAGACACACTCAATGGCGGCACGGGAACTAACACGCTCAACAGCATCATTGGGCCGGAAACTTTGACTCAAGCGGATCTCGATTTAACAGAGGCCCAAATGAATCAAACTATCGCGCAATACACATCGAGCGAATGGCTGGTTATGTCCCGTGGCGTGCAAACACTGGGTAGTTTGATTCACTGGAACAACGAGGATGAATCGGAGGAGCTTTCTCACTATATTGGTTAATATGCGTTCACTAAAATAAGCCAATTTATACTCACAATGAGTATATTTTGGCTTTTATTGCGCAGTGTTAGTCTATAGAATGGCCACTCTCAAATGTAGGTTGGGTTGAGGTACGAAACCCAACAATTGACTAGTAAATTAGTCAGTGTGTTGGGTTTCGTACCTCAACCCAACCTACGCAATAGCCAAGTATATATAGGCACAATTTGTTATGAATACAGCCAAGTCGCCCCAAATCGCCTATCTCGATCAAGCGCTATGGAAACGCTTCAATGATCCTGCGATAGAGCGCAATGATTTCGCGAAGGTGTGGCTAGCACTACAGTGTTCGATGATCACCAGTAATCAGCGCGGCTATTCAATCACACGCGGCTGTGTCGTTTTTAAAGAACAAGAAAAATTTTCCCCCGCAGCCTATTGGCCTGAGGCAACACAACCAACCCCTGGTATGTCAGCGGCCGCTGAATTAGCGATTCGCGAACAGCGCGGCGTAGTCTACAAACCCAATGAACAAACAGAATCACATCCCCAAGAAGTACCGATTGCATTTCCCTTTGTAGTCGATGGTTCACTGGCTGGAATTGTGGTACTTGAAGTTATCGCACAAAGCAACGCAGAGGTGGGCGCGGCGATGCGTCAACTGCAGTGGGGTTTGGCCTCGCTGGAGAATTATTGCCGCCGTTTACAGGCACCGAAGTCATCGCACCTCGTAACAGCTCTGGAACTCACCGCTGCAGGTCTGGATGCCAAGAATGACCTCTCGGCTGCCTTTAGCATGGCGACTGAAATGGCGACTGCACTGGCCTGTGAGAGTGTGACCATCGGTTTTAAAAAGAGCGGTGTTAAAAAGGGCAGCAATATTCAAGTGACGGCGCTCTCCCACAACGCACGCTTTGATAAGCGCAGCAATCGAATTCGCGCACTTGAGCATGCAATGGATGAGGCATTGGATCAAAAACACCTGATTTCCTTCCCATCATCCGACAATCAATTACAAATTACCAGCGCCCATGAAGCGTTGCTGGCGATTACCGGCTCGCAGAGTATCTGCACGATTCCTTTAATTGATAAAGGCGAGTTTATCGGTGCCATCAGCATAGAGCACCTGGATAAAGATTTTTTCGATGCGACTAAAATTGCACTGTGCCAACGACTCACGTTCGCATTGGCGCCTATATTGGAACTTAAACGTTTAGAAGCACGCTGGATCGGCGAAAAAATTGCCGATGCAGTTGCCGCGCCCATCAAAAAATTGATCGGCCCTCGCCACTATGCCATGAAACTTGCGACACTCGCCTTGGTTGGCATAATTGCTTTGATGTCAATTGCTGTTGGAGAACACCGTGTCTCTGCGGCTGCTACGCTTGAAGGATGGCAGCAACGCCATATTCCCGCAGCTATCGATGGCTACATTGCGCAAAGTTATGTTAAAGCCGGCGATGTAGTAAAGGCCGGACAACCGCTCTTTGATCTCGATGATCGTGAATTACAACTGGAAAAAATCAAATGGTCCAATCAAAAAGAGCAGCTACAGAAAAAGTATCTCGACGCTTTTGCGCAGCGTGATTTAGCCCAAGTCGGCGTGTTGGAAGCACAAACGTTACAAGCGGCTGCACAACTGGATCTGATCAATGAACAACTGAAACGCACGCGCGCTGTGGCGCCGTTCGAAGGTGTTATTGTCGCCGGTGATCTGACTCAACGCTTAGGTTCGCCCGTCAAACGCGGCGAATCACTCATGCAAATTGCACCATTGGACAACTACAGAATTATCTTAGCCGTTGGCGAAAATGATATTACCCAACTGCAACTGGGCCAGCAGGGAGTTATCAATCTTTCCGCGTTACCTGATCAAACTTTTCCGTTTACCATCAAACAGATCACACCTGTCGCGGAAGAGAAAGAAGGCGTTAATAGCTTTTTAGTGGAGGCGCATCTGGACGAAGGCGCTCTCAATCTACGACCAGGGATGCAGGGCACCGGCAAGATCAGTATTGGCCAACGCAAACTACTCTGGATTTGGACCCACAGTTTAGTAGATTGGCTCAATGTTACGATCTGGCGCTGGTGGAAATAACTGGCGAGCTTTATGAGCAGATCCCTTTTTAGTGCCCAATGGTATCGCGTTGCCGAGGTTAAGCCACGTTTAAAAAGCCATGCGGGTATTCATCGCCATTATTACCGGAATCAAATCTGGTATGTGCTTGAAGATAAGCTCAGTGGCCGTTATCACCGCTTTACCGAAAGCGCCTATTTAGTCATGAGTTTAATGGACGGTGAACGCAGCCTGCAAAGCATCTGGGAAGCGGCTGTTGGCCAACTTGGTGAAGATGCACCAACCCAAGATGAAACGATTCAACTGCTGGGTCAACTGCATACCGCCGATGTGTTAAGCAGTGATGTGGCACCGGATATTGTCGAATTGTTTGGCCGCCATCAGCAGCATCATCAACAGAGTTGGAAACAACGTTTGCTTAGCCCCTTAGCCATTCGTATACCACTTTGGGACCCGGATAAATTTCTCAATCGCACCCTTAAATGGATCAGCCTGGTGTATTCACCTGTTGGTGCGCTCATATGGTTGGCACTGTTCATGGTGGCGCTGGTACAGGGCGTATCTCACTGGGAGCCGTTCACCAAAAATATTGCCGATACTGTGCTGACACCGCAGAATTTGCTGCTCATGGCCTTGTTGTTTCCCGCCATTAAAGCCTTACATGAATTTGGCCACGCATCGGCGGTTAAAGTCTGGGGTGGGGAAGTGCACGAAATCGGTATTATGTTTTTAGTGTTCATGCCGGTGCCCTATGTAGACGCGTCGGCCTCGGCGATTTTTCGCGAGCGTTATAAAAGAGTTATTGTCGGCGCTGCCGGCATGATGGCGGAATTTATCGTCGCGTCATTAGCCATGATTTACTGGGTAGATGCAGATCCAGGGATTGGCCGCACGATTGCCTATAATATTATTTTAATCGCGGGTGTTTCTGCGCTGCTCTTTAATATTAACCCCTTGCTGCGCTTTGATGGCTATTACATTTTTGCCGACTTTTTAGAGATCCCCAATCTCGCGCAACGGTCTTCAAAATATATCATCTATCTGTTGCAACGTTATGTCTTGCGCCTAGACGCAGCGAGTTCTCCTGTTACCGCACAAGGAGAAAAATTCTGGTTTGCATTTTATGGGATTGCGTCTTTTATTTACCGCAGCACTGTTTCAATTACGATTGCGCTATTTATAGCGAGCAAGTTTTTTATTGTTGGCGTGTGTTTGGCGATATGGTCATTGGGAGCGATGTTTGTCCTACCCATTCTTAAGGGTCTGTTGTTTATTGTCACAGACGCCAGAGTGCAAAAGCGTCGCCTCTCGGCGGTGGGACTGACCGTAAGCAGTTTAGCGGCGGTGATCTATTTTATCGCTGGCGTACCCTTGCCTGTCTGGACCAATACTGACGGTGTCATTTGGTTGCCCGAAAAGGCAATAGTTCGCTCCGGTGCAGAATGTTTTATCACACGTCTGCTGGTCGAACCTGGCAGCACTGTGGTTGCGGAGGACGCGTTAATCGAGTGTGAAGACCCATTATTGAAGGCCGACTTCTCTATTGCTAAGTCAGCCTACGATGAAGCCAACGTCCGCTATACCGATGCGCTACAACGCAGACCGGCCGAAGCCAGCGTCATTCTTGATGAACTCAATACGCTCAATGCAGATGTAGTACGCCTCGCGGAGAAACAGCAAAAATTAATTATACGCAGTAATACGCAAGGCCGCTTTGAAGTCCCCAAGCATCAAGATCTTGTTGGCCAATATGTGGATAAAGGCCAAGTACTCGGTTACGTTTTAGGTGCGGAACCCCTAAAAGTGCGGGTTGCCGTCACTCAGGACCAGGTGGCGTTAATTCAAAACGATACCTCCTACATAGAAGTGATGCGGTCCAGTCTGGTTGGCGATGTACTCCAAGGAAAACTGCAAAGGGAGGTGCCAAGCGCCGGAGATAAACTGCCAAGTGTGGCGTTGGGCAATGTAGCTGGGGGAAATATCGCAACCGACCCAAGAGATCCAGAAGGCTTGCAAACCTTTCACAAAGTATTTCAATTTGACATTGAATTGCCGGAGTCAGTCAACTCCGCTGTCTATGGAGAACGCGTGTATGTGCGAGTCCACCATGAGGATGAAGTGCTGAGCGTTAGATGGTATCGCAGCATACGACGACTGTTTTTGGAGAAGTTCAGTGTCTAGTGCAGCGTTATTTCCCTTTGCCATTCCGTTTGGCTTTTATCCTCAAAAAGAGGATAAGTCAGAGAATCCTTTTAATCGCTATATAGAACGAAATCTAAAACATTTACGCTACCTGTCACGTACAGGCAACCGTTCACTCGAGCAGTTTTTACAAAAAATAGAAACCCATACTGAGAAGCTGCAACAGTCACAAACCACAGAAATTACCGAGGCCGTAAAGCAGCTGCGTTTTAAAGCACGTAAGCATGGCATTGATGATGTGTATGTCGCTCATGCCTTTGCGCTGGTGCGCGAGGTCGCAGACAGAACCCTGCATATGCGTCATTACCGCCATCAACTTATCGGTGGTTGGGCGATGATGCAAGGCATGATTGCGGAGATGGACACGGGCCAAGGCAAATCTCTGTGCGCAACCTTAACGGCGAGTACTGCCGCCTTAGCGGGAGTGCCAACTCATGTGATCACAGTCAATGAATACTTAGCCAGCCGTGATGCAGAAACCATGGCGCCTTTGTATAATGCGTTGGGTTTGACGGTTGCTTGTGTGCTCGAATCCATGTCAGAGAAAGAGAAACAGCAGGCCTACTCGCATGACATCGTTTATTGCACGAATAAACAGGTCGCATTTGATTATCTGCGCGATCGAATGGTAATGAATCGCCACAGCTGCGAACGCAATCTGCAATTGGAAGCGCTTTACAGCAGTTCTCCGGGCGTGGATAAGCTGATCTTAAGAGGCTTATGTTTTGCCATTATCGACGAGGCTGACAGTGTGTTGATTGATGAAGCTGTTACGCCGTTGGTAATTTCTGCTAGCCGAGAAAGTAAAGACAAACGCAAAGTGTATGAACGCGCTCTGGCTTTTGCCAAGCAACTAACAATCAACGATGATTACAAACTCATTGCCCAAGAGGGGCGAGTGCAATTAACTACACGCGGTAGTGAGCGCTTGGATGTAATGGGTAAAGCCGTTGGCGGCCTTTGGTCCGGTCCAGTGCCACGGGAAGAACTTGTGACACAGGCTTTAAAAGTGATCCACTTTTTTGTCTGCCACAAACATTATTTAGTACACGAAGGCAAGGTCCAGATTATCGATGAATTTACTGGCCGAGTCATGGCAGACCGCAGCTGGGAATCAGGTCTCCATCAAATGGTGGAGATCAAAGAGGGTTGCGCCCTAACAGAGAAGCGAGAAACACTCGCTAGAATCAGTTATCAACGCTTCTTCCGTCGCTATCTTAATTTATCTGGCATGACAGGCACTGCCGCTGAAGTTAAAAAGGAATTGAAATCCGTCTATGGACTGAATGTATTCCGGGTTTTACCTGCGCAGATCTCGCAGAAAAAATTTCTGCCGATAGAATTTTGCGCGACGGAAGATGCAAAGTGGCTCAGTGTAGTAGAGCGCATCAAAGCACTGCACGCAGTGGGTCGTCCTGTGCTAGTTGGAACCCGAACCCTCAAGGCTTCACTGCAAGTAAGTCATCTATTGAAGCAGTATGGTCTACCGCATCAATTATTGAATGCGCAACAACATGAAAACGAAGCGCATATTATTACGCAAGCAGGCGAAATGGGCTGCATCACTGTGGCGACGAATATGGCTGGACGCGGCACTGATATAAAACTCCCAGAAGAGGTAAAACACTTAGGCGGGTTATATGTAATCGCGACTGAAAGACACGAATCGCGCCGTATTGATCGACAACTCTATGGCCGTTGTGGTCGGCAAGGCGATCCCGGCACAGTCGACATTATTTTATCTTTCGAAGATGATCTCATTGATCGTCACGCGCCTAAAATAATACGCCGTTTGATATTGTTGATAGCGAAATTCGGTAATGATCGCCTGGTGGATATTCTCTTTACTGGTTGTCAGAAAATTGTCGAAAGACGACAGCAAGCTGCCCGATCTCAGGTTTTAAAATTAGATGAGCACTACGCTAATCTTTTAGCGTTTAGTGGTCGAATGGAATAGAAGCAATGATTAAATTAAATTGTTCTGCGGCATTTTTTGTATTAAGTCTGTTGGCCGTTACAAGCCCTGTGCAGGCATTGGAATTGGTTGGCTTGGTTGAACCACACATGGTGGTAAAAATAGGTAGTCCCGCATTAGGTATTGTCGAATCAATCTCAGTCGACCGAGGCGATCAAATCAAAAAAGGCCAACAGGTGGCCCAGCTGGATTCAAGAATTGAAACAGTAGAGGCTGATCTCGCCAAGGAAAGATCAACTTTTTTATCGGGCAAGCACGACCGTTTAAAAAGCCTTGGGACCAACTCAATGGCTTCAATAGAAGAGATAGATCAAGCGAGATCAGAAATGCGCGTCGCTAATTACGAAATAGCTCGCCGTAATATCTTACTGCAAAACCGCCGTATCGAAAGCCCCGTGAATGGCGTGGTAGTACAGCGGCTTTTATCGCCTGGAGAATACGCCTACGAACAAACGCCGGTGATGGTGGTAGCGCAAATTGATCCGCTGAATATCGAAGTATTAGCGCCAACCAGTTACTACAGCAAAATTGTCAAAGGCATGAAGGCGACAGTGACGCTCGAAACAGGCACAGATAAACCTCAGACTGCTAAAGTGATCGTGATAGACAAAGTTATGGACGCTGCCAGCAACACATTTGGTGTGAGGCTTGAATTGGCCAATCCCAATTTTGACATCCCGGCTGGGCAGAAGTGTAAGGTTATTTTTTCGGATTTATAAGTAAGCCATTGCAAATAGATAACAATTTTACAAAAGCCTGATCCTCTGTAAAAATGAATACAGGGTTAAAGCAAGTCTAGATATTTAAAGCGAGTGCATATGAAATTAAAGCCCATTGAAGAATGCGACCTA
>Ga0209515_10008866_pt1 | contig 11594 bp, 6 predicted proteins | sample Subgroupgradi54m_FD_187454 | JGI IMG/M metagenome (GOLD analysis project Ga0209515, IMG submission 187454) | Subsurface groundwater microbial communities from S. Glens Falls, New York, USA - GMW60B uncontaminated upgradient, 5.4 m (SPAdes)... ... | reverse complement strand
TAAAATCACCGAGCGGCGAGTTATCATAGGTATACTGGGTTTGATTACCGGCCGCGTCGACAGCCTGTGTCAAAATGCCGTTTTGAAAATCGAATTTTGAACCGTTGGAGCTTTCAAGATGGATCAATTGTTTGTTGGCGTCGTAACGCAGCAAGATGGGTTTTGTACTTGTATCCCCGGAAGAATTCTCAAGACGGGTTTCAAAACCGCCTGAAATGGCCGTGATTTGAAAATTGAGAAGCACTCCGGCGGCCGTTTTGATCTGCTTCAGCATGCCGCCGTCATAAACAATCGTTTCGCCGCTGTTTGTAGCGCGGCGTAAGCTACCCTGGGCATCGTAGAATGCGGTTCCGCCGGCAGAACTCATGACAGAAGCAGACGCCACCCTCGTCGTAAAACTATCCAAACGCGTTGTCATCGTCGAAGAAATGCCTGAGGAATCCATCCTGTTTTCAAGTTCCCCTGTTGCCGAATAGAGGCTCAACTCTCCCGACGGTTCGAGGATTTGACGTATTTTCCCTCGCAGGATCTGCAGCACGCGGTCATCCTGAAATTTAAGAATCCCATCGGTCAATTGTCCTTGATCATCGAACTGAGGCTGCCAAAGTTCGGCGCTATCGCCGCCAAGCAAGTCGGAAAGTTTTTGGTTCGAGGCTGTTTGCATCTGGGTCAGATCAAGATTGAAATGGACCGGTTGATCCGTGGCAGTATTCGACACCGCTTCCGGATGAAGGATATAGGGCATCTGAATGAGCTGGGTGGTCAGCGGAATCAAAGGGGCGTTGGAATTATTGACCTGATAGCTGAAAAAGTAAGGTGCGGAGCTGTTCCCTGCTTCAATGATCAATGTGTTGGCGCCTGGCGCTAAATGCCAGTTCTCTTGGTGTGCCATCCCATCAACCGTATACTGAAGCGTGTAGTCTGAATTAACCGTAGTGGCAGTAGAGGTAAATACCACAACCGGGGCCGCCGCATCCTTTACTTTCTTCAATATAATTCCCTTCACGCCAAGGTATTGACCAGTCTGCCTTGAATCAACCCCAATCCTCAGATCGTGCATCCCGGCGCTTAACTTAAAGGGCTGCGTTTTGTAGTCCTTGTAATTCCAGTTACTGTTGCCGATTTTTACTTCGCCGCCGGCCATAACACCATCCACCGTAACGCGCAGGGATGGTACCGGACTTAGGCCTCCGTCATGACCAACTGCGATGATCTCCATTTCATAGGTGCCCGGTTCGGCGATATTCTGGGCCTGATGCAATGCCCCGTCGCCCCAAAGCGAGATATATTCCCCGCTGCTCCACGTGGCGCCGCTGGCATGCATTTGGAGAGCGCCAACTGCGGCGGCTGCCGGTTCGTAGTAGGGAAAGTCTGCAACTTTCCTCAAAATAATTCCCTTCACGCCCAGAAACTGGTTCGCCAGTTTTGAATAAACCCCGATCCTCAAATCGTGCATCCCGGCAGTCAACTCGATTGGCCCGGATTGATACACTTTGTAATTCCAGTTGCTGTTCTTAATTTTAACTTCATCTCCAACCATGACGCCATCCGACATGATGCGAAAAGACGGCGCCGGGCTTAATTCTCCGTCACTGCCAACCGCGATAATCTCCATTTCATAGATTCCCGATTTGGTGATGTTCTGAGCTTGACTCAATTCCCCATCGCCCCATAGCGCGACATATTCTCCGCTGCTCCACGTGGCGCCGCTGGCCTTCATCTGCAGCGCTCCGACTGTCGCCACCGGTTGAATATCCGCAACTTTCCGCAAAATAATTCCCTTCACACCCAGCAGCTGTCCGTCCAGTTTCGAATAAACCCCAATCCTCAAATCGTGCATCCCAGCGCTCAACTCCATTGGCCCGGATGTATATTCCTTGAAATTCCAGTTGCTGTTCTCAATCTTAACTTCATCCCCAACCATGACGCCGTCCGCCATGACTCGAAAGGACGGTGCCGGGCTTAGTCCTCCGTCACTGCCAACCGCAATGATCTCCATTTCATAGATTCCCGATTCGGTTATATTCTGTGTCTGACTCAATTCCCCGTCGCCCCACAGCGCGATATATTCTCCGCTGCTCCAAGTCGCGCCGCTGGCCTGCATCTGCAGCGCGCCAACTGTGGTTGTTGCCGGTTCGTAGTAGGGCAGATCTACAACTTTCCTTAATATGATTCTTTTTACGCCCAAAAACTGGTTCGCCAGTTTTGAATAAACCCCAATCCTCAAATCGTGCATCCCAACGCTCAACTCAATTTGCCCCGATTCATGCCCTTCATAATTCCAGTTGCTGTTCTTGACCTCGACTTCATCCCCAACCATCACACCGTCGGCCATCACACGCAGTGATGGCGGCGGTTTTAATCCCCCGTCATCACCCACCGCCACGACTTCGATCTCATAAATCCCTGATTCCGTTATATTCTGACTCAGATGCAATTCTCCATCGCCCCAAAGCCCTACAGTGTCGCCGCCCTCCCAAACCCCGCCGCTGGCCTGCAGACTCACCGCATCAACGGACGTCTTCAAAGATTCATACGCGATTTCAGCTGCTTTCCTTAATATAATTCGCTTCACACCCAGAAATTGATTCGCCAGCTTGGAATAAACCCCAATCCGCAGATCGTGCATCCCGGCGCTCAATTCAATCTGCCCCGATTCATGCCCTTCATAATTCCAGTTGCTGTTCTTGACCTCGACTTCACCCCCAACCATCACACCGTCGGCCATCACACGCAGTGCTGGCGGCGGTTTTAACCCCCCGTCATCACCCACCGCCACGACTTCGATCTCATAAATCCCTGATTCTGCTATATTTTGAGCCAGATGCAATTCCCCATCGCCCCAAAGCCCTACAGTGTCGCCGCCTTGCCAAACCCCGCCGCTGGCCTGCAGACTCACCGCATCAACGGACTTCTTTACAGATTCATATGCAATTTCCGCTACTTTCCTTAATATGATTCTTTTTACGCCCAGAAACTGGTTCGCCAGTTTTGAATAAACCCCAATCCTCAAATCGTGCATCCCAGCGCTCAACTCAATTTGCCCCGATTCATGCCCTTGGTAATTCCAGTTGCTGTTCTTGACTTCGATTTCATTCCCCGCCATGACACCATCCGCCATCACCCGCAGTGACGGGGCCAGGCTTAATCCTCCGTCATCACCCACCGCCACAACCTCAATTTGATAAATCCCTGATTCCGTTATATTCTGACTCAGATGCAATTCTCCATCGCCCCAAAGCCCAACATGATCGCCGTCCTGCCAAATCCCGCCGCTGGCCTGCATCTGAACCGCTTCAATCGAAGTCCTTACAGATTCATTCGCGATACTGCCCGTTTTTCTTATGATCATCTTGTCAATGCCAAGGTATTGCCCTGCAAGAGACGTATAGACGCCAAGGCTGATCTCATGAGCCCCCGGGGTTAATTTCAACCCGCTCACCAGGTAACTTTTATAATTCCAATTGTCATTTAAAACCGGGATGGCTTTCCCGGCCATTACGCCATCCACCATCACTCTCATTTTGGGCGGGGGCTGCTGACCGGCGTCAATTCCGAGAGCCATTACTTCAATTTCATAAATTCCGGACTCCTGGATTTGATAATTTTTCTTAAGTTTTCCATCCCCCCAGATAGTTTGATAATTGCCGCCGTTCCACGCACCGCCTTCAGTCTGCATGGACTCCGCTTCAAAAATCGTCTCGGAAGCGCGGACGGGTTCTTGCACTACTTCACTCAATGTTCTTGATGTTTTCTGAACAGGGATTTCAGGTTCCGGTAAGCTTATTGGATTTGTATTTCCGAGAAAATCGAGCGAACCGGATGGAAGAAATGTGTCATTCCGATTGGGGACTGGCTCTATCGTATTATCCGCTTTTTTTTCGGGAGGGACATCGGAATTAAGAATCTGGGTTACCGGAATACCTTGGGCATACCCCAGCTCAAAACTGACAAAGCTGACAAGCGTCACCCATGCCGCTATACGGATAATTTTATTTTTCAGCATGTTGCCGGAATTATAACCAGCGGTTTTAAACACCGCAATATGAAAACAGCTTTTTTATCGCCGGAATCTATTTAAAATAGATATTATAAATTTAAAATTGATATTTAAACTTAAGAGTTTTAAAAAGTTCTCTATCAATATTTTAAAGGTTTGGCGGCAGGGTTCCCATTTTTGAATCATGGTTATCTTTGTCTGTGCTAAAATAATCTTTTTCTATCAATTTTTCTGAACAGCCATGAACCGGATGCCATGCCGGTGAGCTCTGAATCGATGAATGGTGTGATTCTCCCGAATCACCATCGGAAATAGTTCTTTATAGATAGGACGTTTTTGATCAATGCTGCTATACAACAGGGGGCGTTCCAAAAAGCGTTTCTAATCTTTCAGCGCCTGAATAATCCGGTCTTTAAGATCCTGGCAGGGTTTGAGGAGGCAGGCGGCGGGTTTAAAGGATTCGATTTCTTCAACGAAGTGGATGCTGGCGGTCACAACAAAAACGGGTATTAAGGGGTGGCGCTCTTTGAGGTGACGCAAGATATCGCGCCCTTGAATGCCTCCTTGAAGCCGCCAGTCGAGGACGACCAAATCGGGTACCGTGTGATTTAACTGCTTTAGAGCTTCGGCGCCATCATTGAAGGCTTGTACTTTGAAAGCCTCCTCATATTGGAAATTCAGCATGAAGGCCTCTGTGATTCGAGGCTCGTCATCGATGATCATGATTGTTTTCATGTTCGTCATAGGGGACAGACCGTAGAATATTGTCTGTCCCCTATTCTCCTTTTATCGCTTGTCGCTTATTACTTGCCGCTTAGGCTCTGCGGAAATGGATGATAAATTCAGCGCCCTGGCCTGGCACGGAAAAAGCCTCGACCCTGCCGCCGACTTTCTCAATTTGGTGCCGAAGCATGGAAAGCCCGATGCCCGCGGCTTCAGAATCCGACTTCGTCGTGAAATATTCATCAAAAATATGCGGCAAAATTTCCGGCGGGATACCCGGCCCGTTGTCGCGCATGGAGATTTTTACAAACCCGTCGGTCTCGCTCGCAATGGCAAGATCAATTTCTCCATGGCCTTTCATCGCTTCCATGGCGTTGTTAAACAAATTAAAAAGCGCTGTCTGCAAAATACCGGGCGTCGCGAGAACTTTGCAGCTCTCAAGAATCTGCGCGTTCACACGAATGTCATCCAGCTTATGCCCGTCTTTCATCAACGCCAAAAATTTATGAATTTCTTCATCCAGCCGCAGTGCGAAAGGCACTTCCTGCTTGTCTGGCCGGGCAAATTGGGCAAAGCGCCCCAGAGAATCGCGGATGCGGGCAATTTCAGAAAGCATGGCCTCAAGACGCGAATGGATCTGACGTATCAAATCCTCAGGCAAAAGATTGTCCCAGCGCTGCGACTGAATTTCTTCTAGTGTCGCACCGGCAAACAGCGACAGGGCATGCAGAGGGTTACGCACTTCATGGTGCACTCCCCGCGCCAAATTACGCAGGGCCGCCATTTTTAATCTCTGCCCAAGTTCAAGGCTTGAGCGCGCGGCTTCTTTCAAAAGGACCGATGAAAGAAAAAACATGGAGATCTTCTCCATCACCGTTTCAAGAAGTGCTTCTTCTTCCCGGCTGAAAGCATCCTCCGATTTCTTTCTTCCCAGCAATAAGACGCCGTGAATATTCTCTTCAAGAAAAAAGGGCACCGCGGCGGCCACACCCGCTTTTCTTATCACGATCCGTTCTTCCCCCCGGTTCAGTCCAAACCCGTCAAAGGGTCTTAGGACCACGGGTTTCCGGACGCGTCTTAACACGTTTAAAAAAGGTTCCTGAGATTCGAGCGTTCTAAAAGGAACCCCGCCCCGGCAAGAGTTTAAAATAAAGTGATTGTCATCAGGATTCTTAAGATAAACAGCCGCCCATTGCAATTCCATTTCACGGGTCAGATAATCCATCATGGCTTCCGCGACCCGGTCGGAATGGTGCCCGTAAGCAAATTGGTCCGTGAGTTCCTGAATTTTCTGAGCATAATCTTTCTTTTTTTCAAAAAAAATTCTCCGCGTTACGCCAATGACGACTTCACTTAGAGGCTCATAAATCAGCATGGCCAGAATAAACGAACTTGCGGAAAGTGCCGATGTGGGAATCCCTCTCCACAAAAACCGGATCAGAATACTCATTAAAGTCACGCTGCCGTAGACCGCGCTAAAAAGCAAAAGAAAAACAAAACTTTTCTTCAGTGTCCGTGTACAAAATCCTTTGAAGTAGCCTATCATGAGATTATCCGCCAAAAAACACGGCGAGATTCGTCGGACGGATTCCGCCGTGCTTTGTGGCGAACTTCGCTGCGCTCGCAATGACGAGCTGGTCGAATAGGGTTTCAAAATACAGGAATGCGTCATGCCGCCGCCCCCATGGCCAAAAACTCTGGAAAAATGAGACTGAAAACAGCCCCCTGTCCCGGCTGTGAGCGCACCCGGATTTCCCCGCCCATGGCCTGCATAAACTCGCGTGCGATAAAAAGTCCCATGCCGGTACCGCCGGAACCTCGCCTGTCTTTAGTCGTAAAGAACGGCTCGAAGATTTTCTCGAGGCATCCGGCGGGAATTCCGGAACCCGTGTCTTCGATTTCCACACAAGCTTCCCCTTTTGATTTGAACGCACGGATCACAATGGTCCCCCGTCCCGTAATCGCCTGAGCAGCATTGAGCACCAGATTCACCAGGATTTCGTGAAGGGCTGAAGTATCACAGGTTAAAGGAAAATTATCTGCGATTTCCTGGCGGATAGCCACATGCGATGTTCCCGCCAGCGCTGTAATTTCCTGAACCGCCCGCTCACAAACAGGCCCGATCACAACATCTTCGCAAATCTGCAAAGGTTTACGGTCTGCCAGATCAGAAAGATGGCGGATGATTTCATGAATACTGGTGACATCCTGAAGAACATGCGCCATGGCGGCCGTCACCGCTTTTTCCGCAGTAGACCGCACGCGAAGAAACCTGGGGCTGGTTAAATTCGCTTTGAGCGCGCTCAGTTCCAACGACATGGCATGCAAAGGATTTTTGACTTCGTGATCTACGCCTGCAATCAACGCGCCCGCGGAGGCATCTCGTTCGCTGGTCGCAATTTTGCGGCGCAATCCCCGGATAGCCTCCACGTATTCCGCGTTGGCGAAAGCCAGGGAAAAGTGCTGCATAAAACTTTTGAGCAGGCCAAATTCCTCTGCGCGCCACGGGGCGTCCGACTTTTTCGCGCCGACAAGCACGAACCCGGCCAGAATATTTTTTATAAAAATGGGAAAACACGCAACACCCCCCAAAGCCGCTAATTCTAAAATGGCCGCTTGTTTGATTTCTTTCCAGTTTTTCAGTGCAAAAGCGCCCTGTTTTTGACGCGACAACATCCGGCTTTCAACAAATCCATACGGATTCACCAAATAGTCACACCGGTGCTCCAGATCCTGGACAAGCTGTTTGCTTTGATGAATATCTTTTTTGCGGCACCGTCCCACATTTGCGCGGCACTCGAAAATAGACGGGGTCTTTTTAGATCGGACATAAAAGGTCATGCATTCCAACGCCAGAATATCCGAAAGCCGCTGAGTCATATGGGACGCCAATTTGTCCGCTTCCGTTATTTTCAAAAGATCCCGGGACAACCGGCTAAAGATCACCTCCGGCTGGGTTTGCTGCTGGTATAAGAGCCGGCTTGTCAGCCGCGACAAAAACCGTTTTAACGGGCCGTAAATCAACATGGCCAAAGCAATCGCGGCACCCTGCGCTACAGGTTCCGAAACACCCATTTTCCGGTTCAACAAATCTTTCAAAATAAAAAGGACGCCTGACACAACGGCCAATAGTGAAAGAAATAAAAGCGAGAAAACAACGGTGTTTTTAAGCAGTTTTTGAATATCCAGAAACCGGTGTTTGATGATCCCGTACGCAACAAGCAGAGGATAAATAATAACAAGCGGCGTGGTCACAGGCTTAAAAGGAATGTCAAAGACCAGCAAATAACCTGGCATGCCCATCGCAAAACCAAATCCGGCGCCCAGCAAAAAAATAGTTAATTGGCTTTTGCGATATCCTTTCGCTTTGACAATGCCCCGAAACAGCTGAATGCAGCTAAAAACAACATTGATCGACATAAAAATGGGGACACTGAGATACAATGGCCGGCCATCGGCATAAGAGGGCAAATCAAGTTTTGCAATCGTCCCGACCACGAAGAGACGGGTTGCGAACAGGATGCCAATCAGAAAAAACGCAAAAACATAATCCAGCCATAGCACCCACTTAAAGGTTCTTTCCTTCTTGACAATCACCAGCACAAAATGCGTAAAAAAAACGGTGACGAAAATGCTGCCCAAAATCAGCAGCCGGCAAATCAAAAGACCAAGCTTGGGCGGCGATGGAAAAAACATAGACGCATAAAAGAATGCCCAAAAACTAATCGATAACTTAAACAGGACGGCAAGCCGGCAGCTCCTGGAGCGCGGGTTTGCGCAAAAAACAAGAATGGCCAGCAGGAAACAGGCAACGGAAGTCCCATAGCTTGCCGCTGCGAGAAACTGGTAGGTGCCGAATAAATAAATCATGCTAATGCCTCGTCAACTTTGAAATTATGGCTTTCAAGAAGCTGGAAAAGTATTCCTCCAAAACGCGCCGCCTCTTGCGGCGCTGATTGTTTTTCCGGAATACTTCCCCAGCTTCTCATAGTGAGAAAAAATAAATTTTGAATCACAGGCTTTGTGACACCTCACAAGGGAACTGTCGCGCTTTTTGCCTAAAAGTGTTACACATCGTCCCATTTCTGTAACAAAAAATGATGTGTAACTCATTACAAATAAAAGGGTTAGATTTGACATTCCGCGCCTCATCGGGTAAGTTTCATTTAAGCGAATCATGGTTCTTTATCAATCAGGAATTGGTGCAAGCCGGTTTTCGAAAGCCAGCGGTATAAAGTCATCCGCGAGCAGCCCAGAAGAAGGGCGGCGTCTTTCAGCGAGCGGCTTGCGGTAATGGCGTCGACGATTTTTTTGGCGAGTTCCTGCTTTTTGAGTTCACGGGATGCGAGATACATGGGTGCGTGCTCGTGCGGATTTTCAGCCGGCTTCTTTTTAAGCGCGCGCTCGACGGCATCCAGAAGCTGTTCGGCCGTGAAAGGTTTCAAAAGCGTATCAAATGCGCCCAGGCGCATCAGGTATTTGGAGGAAATATGGGTAAAGGCTGTGATAAAAATAACCGGGGTTTGAAAGGCCGGAAAAACATGCTTGACCACCTTGATCACAATATCCCCATCAATGGCGGCGCGCAGTTTCCAATCCATCAAAATCAGATCAAAAGCGTGAGGGTTTTGCTTGAGAAGCCCAATGGCTTCCTCCGGGGAACTTCGCAGGGTCACTCCATACCCCTGGCCTTCGAGAATCTTTCCGGTAATGGCAAGAATCTGAGCATCATCATCGACAATAAGAATCCTGTTCATCCATTCCTCCGCGGGGGAAAACCCTGCTTGTTACGGCTTAGAAGCGGTTTTATAGGGGGTGCTCAAAGTCAAAGAAACGTCAGAGACAAGGATTCCAAGGCGCGCGAAGCAGACGATATCGAAGCATATCGTCGATGGAGCGCAACGCAGGAAACCGAAGTCTATGGCGTTTCGACACTTAGCAACCCCTATGAATCCGCTTCACAAAAGATACCATATGAATGGGTAGTCCGCAAAGCGCATGGCGAAACCAGGGGGACGCCCTAATGCTCGGCCTTCAGCATAACATCATCAGCATTCTTTATGCGCTCCGGGGTACTGCGGAGATTTATCATCACAAAATCGAGGAAAATTCTTTTTCGGGGCTGCGTGAGCGTTTAAAAGCCGCCGACTTGGCCATCCATAAAATGCACCAGCTCACCAGTCATGCACTGGATATCACGAAAAAACTCGGGCAAGTGCTGAAAATATCTGAAAACGCCCCTTCCATCATCGTTCCCATTTCTCTCCAGGAGACCTGGGCGGTGACACGGCGGCTTTTGGCAGCTGAGTTCCGCGCCGGCAAGGTCGATATCATTGAACATATTCCGGAAGATTTTCCCAAGATCAGGTGCTGCCGTAAAGATCTTAAAGAGATTCTTTATTGTTTGGCCAAAAATGCGGCGGAAGCCATGCGGATTGAGGACACCGTAAAAATGTCCATGGCTTTCCGGAATAAATTGATTATTCGCGCAGAACTTGCCCTTCGGGAGGAAACAGCCTGGTCCCTCATTACGATTGCAGACACCGGCCCGGGCATCCCCAATGAAATACTGTCACGGTTGTTTCAACCTTTTTTCAGCACGAAAGAAAATCACGGCGGAAATGGGTTAGGGCTTTATCTCACCCGGCAGCTCATCCTCAAAAATAAAGGACGGATCGGGGTTTCAAGTTTTGCAGGGTGCGGAAGCGCCTTCTCGCTGGAGCTTCCGCTGGCCACGGCAGATTGCACCGCGGCCTCTGTTTATGAAGCGGCGGGCTGATTAATCGATGAAAAACTCAGGATAAATCGTGCGCCGACGCCCCACTCGGATTCAACGCGGACTTTACAGTGATGCTTCTCCAGGATGCTGTGCGTCACCGAAAGCCCCAGTCCGGTGCCGCTGCCAACGTCTTTCGTAGTAAAAAAGGGGTCGAAAATTTTATCCAGGTTCTCCTTTTTGATGCCGGTGCCGTTGTCGATAATCTCGACGACCACCGCTTGTTGTTTGACGGCACCTTGAATGCGGATGATGCCTTGTTCACGGCCCGCGCTTTTGATCGCATCCCGCGCGTTTAAGATGAAATTCGTAAAAACCTGTTCTAATTCTCCGCTGACGCCCTTAATCGAGGGCAAGTCGCTTAAATCCACTTCGATTTCAACATTATCATTCTTGAGCTGGTAACCCAGCATTGCGGTCACGGTCTCCACAACCCTGACCAGCGACACATCATCGTGCGGGTTTTCATCCATCTCTTTGCGCGTGTACTTCATGAGTTTCTTAATGATGATCTGACAGCGCTTGGCGCCTTCTTCAATCATGTCGATCAGTTCGATATCTTCGGGATTGGGTGAGGACATTTTTAAAATCTGCGCGTTGGTTAAAACGGCGGTTAAAGGATTGTTGATTTCGTGCGCGATTCCGCCGGCAAAAATGCCCATCGTGGCCATTTTTTCTGCTCTGACCAATTGTTTCTGGGTGTCTTGCAACTCCCGGGTCCGCTTCTCGACACGCTGTTCCAATTCCGCGTTCCAGCGCAGAAGCTCCGCGTGCAGGCGTCGGATTTTCAGAAAAACACCGACGCGCGCAATCAACTCTTCCTGGTTAAAGGGCTTCGAAATATAATCGTTCGCTCCGATGTTTAAGCCATAAACCTTATCCCCCATGTCTGTTTTGGCCGTCAACATGATGACGGGGACTTCTTCAGAGCCGTATTTTTCGCGAACGTGCCGGCAGAAATCATACCCTGACATACGCGGCATCATGAGATCCAAAATAATCAGGGCCGGTTTGGTTTGATCCATTCTCTCCAGCGCCTGAAGGCCATCCACCGCCTCCACCACGGAAAAATGGTGCATTTCAAGGCGGGTGCTG
>Ga0209515_10008864_pt1 | contig 11597 bp, 9 predicted proteins | sample Subgroupgradi54m_FD_187454 | JGI IMG/M metagenome (GOLD analysis project Ga0209515, IMG submission 187454) | Subsurface groundwater microbial communities from S. Glens Falls, New York, USA - GMW60B uncontaminated upgradient, 5.4 m (SPAdes)... ... | reverse complement strand
GTGGTTAAGGGAGATGCGTAGATGGGGAATTTGGGTAGTTGTGGCAAGATGAAAGGCAATCCACCGATATGATCTTCATGACCATGTGTCAGAACCATCCCGACAATTTTTTTCTTTCCTGATTTGACCACATCAAGCAGATACGAAATATCAGGAAGCAACAAATCAACCCCCAGCATGGTCTCATCAGGAAAACCAATCCCACAATCAACAATCAAAATCTGATTGTTATACTCATAGAGATACATATTGCGGGTGACATCTTCCTCTCCACCGAGGGCAAGAAAGGAAACAGAAGATTGCGGAGACTTTATTGTTGGTTCGTCATTCATGTGTAGATAGAGTATACCATTTTTTACTTACCATTGTGGCAAGAATTGTTTCACGTTATCATTGGTGATTTTGATACTCTGCGCTTGTCCTTCAACAATGATTTGCGCACTCTTCCGACAAATACCATTAATCGTTCGCTCAAGACTTCTGATACCTGAATCAAATCCCAAGGGACGGATAATACTTTCCCAAACGGTATCATCAATCACAAGTTGCTCTTTTTTGAGACCATTGAGATCACGCGTCTTGGGGAAAACATAGCTTTTGGCAATCATCATTTTCTCTTCATCCGTATAGGATGGCATCTGCATGATTTCCAAACGATCCAAAACCGCAGTTGAGATAGCAGTTGTGTTGTTTGCCGTTGCGACAAAGAGACAATGCGTAAGATTGAAGGGATAATCAATATAGTGATCGGTAAAGGCAAAATTCTGCTCAGGATCAAGAAGTTCAATAAGAACTCCCATGATGTCAGACCGCGCCGATTCAGTCACACGATCCAGCTCATCAAGAAGAATGACGGGATTTTTGTATCCACCGTGAACAAGTCGCTTGATAATCGCTCCTGGTTCGGCATCAGGAAAATAACGTGACTGTCCTCTCAGGACACGCGAATCTGATAATCCTCCGAACGGAATACGTTCAAACTCACGACCCAGTGCCTCGGCAACGGATTTGGCAAAGGTTGTTTTTCCGGTTCCGGCAAGACCAACGAAACAGAGAATCGGCGACCGAGTGACAAATTCCGGCCCATTATTCTTGATATTCAGCATGATGGATGCGATATATTCTATGACGCGTTGTTTGAGCATGTCCAGACCATAATGATTTTTGTTCAGAATTTCCCGTGCCTTCGCGAGATCAAGCAGATCTTGACTTTTCTTATCCCAGGGGAGACCAACCACCCATTTGACATACCGAGACGTCGCTTCGTACTCTAACACATATGTCGAGCTCATAAACCCAGCACCAGAACGGATAAGCGCAAGACGAGCAATACGTTCAGTAAGCAGTGTTTTGAGTTCTTCTGGAAGTACTGCATGCTCTATTTCTTCCCCAAGCTTGCGGATCTGGTCGTAGGATTCTCCATGATCTGATCGAGTTGAACCGCCTGTGCTGTTGTTAATCGTCTCGGCTGTCGTAACATCTGTCAGTTGATTAGCATCTTGGGTTTGTTTCTCAGCAACGATCTGAAAACTATCAGGATTTTCGATGGGCTTGTCTCCGGTAATGATTGAAGCATCACCGTTGGTAACTACTGGGTCAGCTGGCGGTGTCGGTTGGGCAGGATCCATAATTCTATCTTACACTATTTAGGGAAAATGCAAAAGTATCGTATAATTGGATAATGCAAAAACTCCTTGCTTCTCCTCTTATTAATGTCTCTCTCGTTGCACTCTTTTGGGCATTACAAATTTTTGTTGCAAAATTAGGATTTCGTGCAGGCGCAGAACTTTTTACGTTTAATATCCAATCGTTACTCCTTATCATTCTCTTCTTATCCCTCTATGCTCTTCCAAAAACACTTTTAACATTTACGAAAATATCGGTCAAAACGATCATCTGGCTCATCATGATTGGTGCTTTAGGATCTGCAATTGGAGGAACATTCAGTTACATAGGCATACAACTTACTACAGCAACGAACGCAGGATTTCTTTTTCAATTTGATATCGCATTAACGATTCTTTTTGCGTGGCTTCTTCTGAAAGAGAAACTGGATCTTGCAAAGATACTCATGCTTATAATGATTCTGGCTGGGACATTCTTTCTCGTCACTAACGGACAACTGCTTGTGCCCCATCTCGGAGATATCTTTATTTTGCTTGCAGGCGCTTGTTTTGCAGGAGCAACCGTTCTTAGCCGAAAACTCTTGAAACACACGACGATTGATCCTGATGTTCTCTCTCTGATCAGACCAACCGCTGGACTCTTCGTTTTATTAGGTGTCGCAGCAGTCGTGCCGCTATTTCCAAACGCTATACAACAAAGCTTTACACTCCACTTGTTAGATTTTCAACAGATTGTCTATGTGATTTTGAATGCCCTCTTTTGTGTCGGAACGGTAGTTTTCCTCAATCGAACACTCAAAATCGCAAGCGCGTCATATACAGCAATGATTGCGTCAGTAACACCGATTCTTGTCGCAATCCTGGGAATTGCTTTTCTCAAAGAAACCCTAACAGCAATCCAACTCGTTGGAGCACTCTTCATCATTGCAGCAAGCTTTGTAACGCATTTTCTCAAAGTGGACAAACACTAGTAGGGGAAGAATTTATCTACTAAATCGCTTTTTGGGGCCACCGAATCGGCTTTTGCCACCTCGGCTATTTGCTTGATTTTCTCGTCGGAACTGTTGTGCCAATGGATGATCATTTCTTGGTCGTGGACTGGCACTTCGGTCAAAATTTCTTTCGTATGGTTGCCCACTTTGCGAGGCAGGTCTGTCAAATCCTTGACCTTGTGGTTGGTCTGATTGTGGTTGCTGTGGCTGATCATTCCCAGCATCATCGAGAAGCATCGTCAAATTGATTCTTCCCTGTTGATCTTTCTCTTCTACTTTGACAGTAACGGTATCACCAACGGCAACGACTTCATTTGGATCTTTGACAAAACCTCTTTTCATCTTGGAAACATGCACCATGCCTTCTTTGCCTGGTAAGTACTCAACAAAGGCACCAAAAGGAAGAATACGTTTGACCGTTCCTTCAAAAACTTCGCCAGCTGCAACTTCTCGAGTAATACCACTGACCCACTCAACCGCTTTTCTGACTGCTTCCTCAGAGACAGCAGAGATGCTAACCGTACCATTATCGTCGATATCAACATCTGCTCCTGTTTGCGCAATAATTGCTTTAATATTTTTACCCCCTGGGCCAATGACTTCACCAATCTTATCAACCGGTATTTGGATTTGCTCAATCTTTGGAGCATACTCTGAGACTTCTCCTTTTGGTGATGGAATAACTGCTTGCATTTTTTCAAGAATCTGCATCCGCGCTGTTCGTGCTCTGGCAAAAATCTCAACAATCTGTGCGTGTGTTAATCCATCAATCTTTACATCAAGTTGAATAGCAGTCACGCCTTTTTCTGTACCAGCAACTTTGAAATCCATATCACCTGAGAAGTCTTCAAGTCCGATAATATCAGTCAAAAGCACGTAGTCTTTTTCATCAGACATCATACCGATTGAAATACCAGCAACTGGTGCAGTAATTGGCACACCGGCATCCATCAGCGCAAGTGTTGAACCACACGTTGATGCCATAGAACTGGAACCGTTTTGTGAAAGCACCTCAGATACTACCCGAATGGTATATGGGAAGTCTTCTTGTGAAGGGATAACTGCTTTCAGTGCTCGCTCTGCGAGTGCTCCATGACCAATTTCTCGTCTCGACACAAACCCAACTCGACCTGCCTGACCAAATGAATAGGGAAGTCCTGAGTAGTGATGAATGTAGCGCTTCGTCTCTTCTCCCTCTGCTGATTCAATCAATTGCTCAAGCCGAGGAGAACCAAGGGTGACAATACTAAGTGCCTGCGTGATGCCTCGTTGAAAAAGTGCTGAACCATGCGTTCGGGGAAGAATACCGATCTGACCGCCAATTTCACGAATCTCATCAACTTTTCGTCCATCGACACGTTTCTTCTTAGTCACGACATCGGATCGGATCATCTTAAACATCACATATTCAAGCGCTTTCGCAAGATTTTTCTTGTCTACTTCTGCTTGTGGATCTTTCATCTTCATTTCATCAAAGACTTTCGTAATGAGGTCTTCTGTCTCTGTACCGCCACCTTCTTTGCCAACACGAATCTCGATGAGCACCTTAATCTCTTCTTTGTAGGATTTTTCAAATACAGTAATTGCTTCAGTTAATAATGTATCTTGTGGAACAGGAAGCTTTTCTTGTCCAACTTTTTGGACAAATTCTTCAATCATTGCGAGCACTTTTCGTGTTTCTTCATGTGCTTTTTCAATAGCAGTTGCGATGACATCTTCTGCGACTTGCAATGCACCTGACTCGATCATGACGGTCTTTTCCTTACTTTGCGAAACAACAACGTCAAGGATAGAATGTTCTGCTTCGGTGGTTGTGGGATTGGCAAGATACGTAGCCTCTTCGCCCTCGACATATCCCATGCGAATTGCAGCAATTGGACCATTCCATGGTATCTTTGAGATTGCCAGAGCCGCAGAAACTGCATTAAGCGCCAGAATATCTGGTTGATTCTCTCCATCAACGGAGAGAACGGTTACGATGACTTGCACTTCATTTTTGAATGCTTTTGAGAAAAGAGGACGGATAGATCTGTCAATCAAACGGCCTGCCAAAATTGCTTCATCTGAAGGACGACCTTCTCGTTTTACCCAACGACTGCCTTTGATTTTGCCACCGGCATAGAGACGTTCTCCATATTCAACACTGAGCGGGAAATAATCAATGTCAGTTCGTACTTTGCCTGCAACAACTGTTGCGAATACAACAGTATCACCAAGACGGGCAAGCACCGATGCGGTTGCTTGCGGCGCAAGAACTCCTGTTTCAAAGGTGAGTGTTTTTCCGGCAAATTCTACGGAAACAGCGGTTTTTTTATCGTTCATGTAATTATTTTCTTTCTATCCTCACGTTCGTTCTGCAAAGCGCGGATAATTTTTGAAGTGAGATCTTATTCTCTCATTTCAGTGTATCACAAATGCAACTAATCTTTCAAGCCGATCTTTTTCAAAATATCTGAAACGCGTATTTCATCAACTTTTTTAAGAAAGTTAATCAGACGTCGTCTTTTGGCAATCATTGAAAGAAGTCCTCGTCTACTGTGTACATCATGGGCGTGTGCTTTGAGATGATCGGCGAGACGCCCGATTCGTTTACTCAAAAGCGCGATCTGCACTTCGGGGCTTCCTGTATCACCTTTTGCGGTCTGAAACTCGGTAATAATTTCTTGTTTTTGTGTCGTTGATAATGGCATAGATGCTATTATAGCATTTTGGGAAACCTATCACAAGGGGGATGCTTAGAAATTCGAAGATCCCTTGTAGACCTTTGGGGCAAGCCAATCAATTGGTGCTTTACCATCATCAGGCTTCTGCATTGGTTTATTCTGTTCCTCGTCTCTTTGTGTTTGTGACTGCAGCTGATTTCTCTTCTCTTCAAGCTGTTGTTGTTCTTGTTGAAACATACTCTGCGGACGCTTTTCCTCTTGGAGACGCGGAGTAAAAGCAGACGTGGCAGCTTGCTCACGGACTCGTTTTGCACCTTGCTTCATCAAAATGCCTCCTATCTCAAAAGCAAGTGAGCTTGTCGTCGAATCTTGGAAATTCTTGGTGGCATCAATAATACCGTTTAACATATTTTGTGCAGCGTCTTGATCAATATGAAAACCAAGTGACAAGACTAAATCTCCAATTTGCTCACTGACAGATGATGCCTGCGGAGAAACCAAAACGATATCACCAAATCCTTGATTCTCTGCTTTGTTATCGATATTAATGATTTTTGCATCACGAAGCTTGTCTCCACCTAACAGTTCTCCCAAATCAGAAAGTCGCGGTGTCCCGATGACAAAAAGCAGATCAACCGATCCACTGCCACGGACATATCTGACATCTTTTTCATCGAAAGAAAGTCCGTGTTCTCCTGCTTTCACAATGATATTGAGAAAACTATTTTCAAGCGTGTAGGATACCTTTTCGATTTCTCCTTCAAGATACGGGAAAGAAACAACCAGATCTCCTGCATCTCCACCAAGATTTGTTTGTACTTTATCAATACCAACGAGAGAAGAAATTTCGACAAGTGGTTCAGATGGAGAGGCAACAACAACTTGTTTGTTCACCTGTTTGAGGAGAAGATACAAAGAGAGGGCGGAAGCCATATGATCTAACGATGGATCACGGCCAACAACAATACCAATACTGGTGCTTTTTGCCAACGCGTCTTTTATCTTTTGTAGTGATGTATTATCCATGTATTTCCGTAATTCTGCCTCGCAGAATTAACTATGGGATAGTATCACATCTCCTACCTGGATGTCAAGCAATGGTGTGATAATCGTCCCTGCTTCATGACCCTTTTCAACTTTTGATGTCTGATTTTTTCCAATACGAAGAGATGTAATCGCTGCTTCGCCAACAATCTCATCACCGCGTAAAATCCGTACGTGATCTCCCCGTGCAATTCGTCCCTCATTAACCATCACACCAAAGGCAAATGTCTTTTCAAACGGAAATTTGGCGAGCACCTTTGCCTTCCCAAAGACTTGCTCCATTTGGGAAAGGAGTTTCCCTTCCAATGCGTCTTTTAACTCATCTAACAATTCATAAATAATCGTATAATTACGTAGGAGTACTTTTTCGTTTAACGCAAGTTTCGCAATATCAGGCTTAATCTTGGTATTAAAACTCAACATGATACTGCCGGTTGATTTCGCAAGCATGATGTCTGCATCACTGACTTCGCCGGTTTTTTGCGTCATGATCTTGATGCCTTCAGGAAAAGCGTTGACAATTGCTTCAAGCGACCCTTGGGTGTCAGCAACAAGAATGACGGAAAGCCCGGTTTCTTTCTCGGCTTTTTTGTACACCAATTCGCGGGTAAATCCTTGACTTGGAGCAGAAACGATCGATGGAGCAACGATTTGTGCTTGTGAAAAAATAAGTCCTCCAACATTGGGAACTTGTTCAAATCCCAAGACCTCAACTGCCGAACCTATAGATGCCTCCTGCACCTGCTTGCCTTGATCGTTTAAAATAGTACGGACTTTGAACAATTGCCCATCGGTTTGGAGCTCATCACGAACCGCGATGCTGCCATTTTTGATAACAACCGTTGCTTTTGACCCGGCTTTGGTATCGAGTTTTGATTCAATAACAATTGCCTGAAACGGCATGTCTGAAGAAATTGTCTCACTATAGTTGGGCGCCTTGTGCATATCAAACATCAGAAGAACCAAATCGAGAAGTTCTTTGATATTGTGATTGGTCTTGGCAGAGACTTCAATGACGGGGATTTCTCCTCCGTACCCTTCAATCATCACTTGTTCTTTCAACAGTTCTTGTTTTACTTTTTCAGGATTTTTGGTTGGAAGATCTGATTTGGTTAACACAACAATAAAAGGCGTCTTGGTCTCACGAAGTACCGCAATACTTTCTTTCGTTTGCGGCTTCACGCCGTCTCCCGCAGAAACAATCAACAGGGCAATATCTGCAGCTTGCGCTCCACGTCCCCGCATTTTGGTAAAGGCTTCATGACCCGGTGTGTCAATAAACGTCACCCAGCGAGGTTTGCCATCATGGGTAATTTCGACCGCTGATGCACCGATTTTTTGGGTAATACCACCGTGTTCACGATCGGCAATTGAGGTCTTTCGAATAGCATCAAGCAGGGTTGTTTTGCCATGATCGACATGGCCGAGGACTGCTACGACTGGAGGAAATTGCTGCGCTTCATTGATTTGTTGCTGTTGATCTTGTGCCATATTTTCTTTCTTATACTCATTATGAAAAAACTTACGGTTTTCATATGCTTATTCAGTCTTTTCTTTCACTGCTTCTTTGACTTCGTCTTGTGCTGTTCCCTCAACCTTTTCTTCAGTTACCTCTTCATTTGAAACTTCCTCTGAAACTTCATCGGCAACCACGTCTCCAGCTTCTTTATTTCCTTCGATTTCAATTCTGTACTTTGTCAATTTATAGGCTAGGCGGACATTTTGGCCGTCTTTACCAATTGCAAGAGAAAGTTCTTCTTTTGGCACAAAGACATGTGCTACTTTTTCCTCTTCGTTGATTTCTACTCTGATATTTTTGGCCGGAGAGAGCGCTTGGGCGATATAGGTCTTCGTATCTTCTGACCATTGGACAATATCAATTTTTTCAAGTCCCCCGAGTTCTTGAATAATTGCCTGCACACGAACACCCTTCTGTCCGACACAAGAACCAACAGGATCAATACCAGGCTGGGACGAGAAAACAGCAACTTTTGCACGATTACCTGGTTCGCGAGCAATATCTTTGATTTGGACACTACCTTGGGCAACTTCAGGAACTTCTCTTTGAAAGAGCCCCTCAATCAAACCATTACTTGCTCGTGAGACAATAATCTCTTCACCTTTTGGTCCCTGACGGATCTCAAGAAGGTAAAAAACCAACCGTTGATTCAAGTGATATTTTTCATTGGAGACCTGCTCAGAAATGGGTAAAATTGCTTCTGCTTTTCCAATATCAATAATGACATTTGGACCAGCAAATCGAAGTACCATGCCGTTCACGACGCCACCGATTTTGACTCGATAATCTGAAAGTACCGCTTCTTTCTCTTTCTCACGGATTTTCTGAAGGATAACTTGTTTGGCAGTTTGTGCTGCAATTCTTCCAAAGCCTGGAGGAGTGATATCTTCATCGTCGTGAAAGATCTTTGCTTCACCTGTTATCGGGTTAAGTTCTGCTCGATACTCTTCAACTTCAATACCTGGGTGATCTTTTCGGTAGGCAGCAACGATAGCATTCTTAACGGTATCGAGTACCACAGAAACGTCGACTCCTCGTTCAGAGGCAACTTGATTCAAAGCTAACGAAAATTCACTACGCTGTACTGCTGGCATAGCGTTAAGTATACCAGAATAGCAGTAATCCTTCAACCCGAAGATTCATTTAGGATTTCCTTTTTACGGGGTGGCCACCGAAGGCAATACGAAGTGCGCCAACCATTTTGGCGGCAAAAGAATCCTGAACAGTTTTTTCTGTTGTTGACCGTTTACGAAAACTAATTGCTTGTTCAATCGACTCCGCCGGCAGATTGTGTTTTTTGGCTTCATCAACCGTCCAGACTGCCTCGCCTGATGCTGATCCGATAACTCCTTCAATACGCTCAAGTGTAGGATCATCTGTTAATGCCTCAACCGCCCGATCAAGCATAAAACCCGAAACAAGTGTTCCCCTTTGATAGAGCTTGGCAATTTTTACCAAATCAAAGTTATAGGAAGCATTCGCGAGAATCCCAAACCCTTCACCCAGTGCCTGCATGATGGGATACTCGATACCGTTGTGCACCATTTTGACAAAATGCCCTGCTCCTCCTGTCCCAAAATACTCATGCCCGCCATGCGGTTTGGCCAGACTATTAAGAATTGGTGTAACGTATTCATACGCGCTTTTGTCTCCTCCCACCATCTGAGGATAGCCTTCCTTTACCGCGACAATACCACCGCTGACACCCATCCCCAAAAATCGAATGCCTCTCTTGGTAAATTCCTGATAGTGCCTTTCTGTGTCTTGATAATACGAATTGCCACTATCAATAATAATATCGTCTTTCGTAGCAAACTGCGCAACCTCCGCGAGAGCATTTTCGGTTATTTCTCCCGCAGGTAACATCAACAGAATAATACGGGGAGTTGGAAGGCTTTGCACCAATGCTGCAATACTTTCAGCAACGATCAGCTGTTTTGGATCTGGAAACTTTTCCTGCAAGTGAACACAGGGCTGAAAAGAACGATTCCAGACTGTCAATGTATGGCCTTCAGTCAGCAATTTCTCGGCCATTCGGCCACCCATTTTTCCAAGACCAATAATTCCTAATTGCATACGCTTATTCTATAACAACGTCCGTGAATAAATCAACGCATTTCATCTCTCGAAGGACTCTCGCGGGCGTTTCTGCCAAACTACCTGTTTCCGCGATGAGTCGGGTCAGTGCTTCCTTTTTATTCTCACCGACAGCATAAACGACCGCATGATCAATAAAATTTCGTAGAAAAATATTTGTTGTGGTAGCTCGATAGCGGTAGGGATTTTTTCCATCAGCGTCATAACTAACGACCCATTTATCAGGATTTTCAAACAACTCGGCGAACAATGCTGGATTCTCAGGGAAAGGAAGGATGCCAGACGTATGCCCATCAGGACCAATCCCAACGATTGCAACAATTTCTCCATCTGGGTTATTCTTTTTCCATTCCTGAAGGCTACTTTGAAATCGCGTTGCGAGTTGCTCCATTGTTTCATTTTCTTGTACCGTTGTGTCTATTGTCTTGACACCACTCTCCTGAGTCGTCGTATAAAATGGCGTTTGTTGTACCTGGGCGAAATTATTTATTTTCGGATCGGTACTGTACCGCTCGTCAAGAACAGCAATTGTTGTTTTATCAGTAAGGATAGCTTCGTCTATATGGGAAAGAAGATCAAAAGCTGAACCACCTGAAAGCAATAAAAGAATCGACTTATTCTCTTGTTGTATTTTTTTCAAAATCTCGTTCAGTACGCTTGCTGTTTGCATCGTAACTTCTTCTTTTGTAGGAAAAGTGTGGATTTGGAGATTTTCTGAGAATCTACTCTGCATGCAAAAAATATAGCATATTGGCTAAAAAAAGAACACTCCCATAATTGGATCAACAGGAAATTAAATAGAAAAAGCTTTTTATCTAAAATTAATGGCAAGCTAAAGTTGGTATTTCAACATTCATATCACAGGTTGATACCAATTTGTTAGTTTTATTCGTCATATCAACATCATAAATAAGATAATGTCCTGAAGTACCATCTCCTCCATCGCATTCAACAAAAAGATGATTTGTCTTTGTTAGTTCAAGCGGCCCTTTACACCAAGGATAAGATGTCTGCGGAGAGAATGAAGTTACCTCAGAAAGCGTAGTATTTGTATCTGAGATGGCTATATGATAAATAATAGTAAAATCATATTTCTTTTTTGCTTCTCTATAACCGACGATCGTCATATTACTTTCTGTATCACAGATTGTTGATACTCCATACTCCTTATCAATAGGCGCAAGAGTTTGTAAAACTTTGTCAGTAACCTCTAATCTGGGATTGGTAATCAATTCCCCTTGCCATGTTTTTTCATTAACGTTCCACCTAGAGAGACATTTCAGACCAATTAACTGATCTTCAGGGGCATCAAGAACAGATAATACTTCTGCTGGATAATATGCTATTGGCTGAGGATGTTTATCTCCATATGTATATGTCCGACCATTAATTTTTTCATCTTTATCAAATAATTTCTTACTAAAATTATTCGGGAAGGACAACGGAACGGGGGTTGGAGTTGGTATGAGGGTCGGAGATGGGGTTGGTTTACTTGTAGGAGAAGCAAAAATTTGCTTAGTCGAAGAAGTATTTGATGATGTATTTTGCTCATACTGCTTGACTATCCCAAGAAAAGTGACAAAAATAATTGCTATTAAAACTACAGAAAGAATTTTATCTCGTTTTCCAAACGTTTCAAACTCAATCCGAAACGGAA
>Ga0209515_10008862_pt1 | contig 11598 bp, 7 predicted proteins | sample Subgroupgradi54m_FD_187454 | JGI IMG/M metagenome (GOLD analysis project Ga0209515, IMG submission 187454) | Subsurface groundwater microbial communities from S. Glens Falls, New York, USA - GMW60B uncontaminated upgradient, 5.4 m (SPAdes)... ... | reverse complement strand
GTATGCGCGCCAGCGTTTTTCCGACGGCATTACAGTCAATCTCATCGCGCCCGGTCACATGGAAAACACCGTGTCGCCGCCGCCACTCGTGCAACTCCCCGCCGGTCGTCTCAGCCAACTCGCAGAAATTTTGCCGACCGTGCGATTTCTCCTCTCGGATGAATCCGCGCACATGAGTGGTGCGATTCTGAATGTCGCGGGCGGATACGGCGTGGCGTAAAGAGTATCCGGTCAATGCGGGTGTCCTCGTAATCCGCATTCCAATCCTCATCCTGGTCCTCATCTTGATCCTCATTCCTCATCGAGATCGAGATCGGAATCGATTGCGATCACGATCAAGATCAAGATGATGATTAGGATGAGGGAACAACCGATTACGAAGTCTCACTCTCCGCGCAATTCTTGCGCATCAGCACAAAATATGTTTGAAGCGCCGCTCTGTGAACAATGGAGGTCCTCGTGGGAATGAATGCGGTCATACGATCTGGGTTTGCGCGCGCGTGGCATATTGCTGAACAGGCATCGACGACGGCGCCGTTGTTGATGGCGACGAGTTGTTCGGCAGCGGTGGGCGGCAGCTCAGCGGCGGCGGGCGTCTTGGGTGGGGTGGCCGCGGTGCGATGGGCGCGGCAGTTGGCATCCAAAGCACGCTTGGTCGGTTGGTGCGAAGCCGATGCGACCGCGCTGGCTTTGCTCACAAATGACGTCTATCCTGACCTGGCGGCGATTCATTTCGCGCATGCGATGTACATTGTGCGCACCGATCGCGATCAGAGCGCGCTGTTTATTCGCTCGGCGATTGGGGCGTTGTATGGTCATCTCTCGGTGCATTCTCTCATGCCGCGCACGGCCGTTGCGGATCGATTGGCGCAGATAAAAAAAGGACGCGAAGTTTGCGCCGACGCCACCACCGTGCTGATGCGTCGCACCACAGACGTCGCTGCGGTGCAGCAATTCCATCAACTCGATCTGTTGCTGGGTGCGTACGAAACATTTTTTGCCGCACACACGGAGACCGAGCGCGCGCGTCCGGCGCCAATGCCCGCAGAAATTTTGGGTGCCGATCGTTGGAATACATTGTGCGAATGGTTGCGCGTGCGGGGCGGTGTGCTGATGCACAATGGCGCGAGGTATTCTGCACTGCTCTCCGCTGACGTCTGCGGCTGGCTAACCGCCTGGGGTGCCGATGCGGTGTCTGTCCTCTCGGTCACTAACGCCGCCGCATAACTTTGGGGACGTTTCTCAAGGTTATGCGTACCATCACCACACATGCAGAAAAAATATGAGCGTGGCGACGACGTTGATGCGATCAACAGCGGTGCTGCCGCGCGCGTAGCCAACGATGCTGTGACTTGCATTTTCAATATCCCCCTGTGCATCGATGTATCCCAGAATCGCATGCGAGGCATTTTCAACAACGAGCGTTGCACCGCTGGTCTGGAAATATCCCACAATACTGTGCGAGGCGTTTTCTATGGATGCGTTGCGAATGTATCCCAACGTGGCGTGGGAGGCATTTTCCACGGCGCCACTGTTCGCGAGATAGCCCAGGGTGGCGTGCGACGCGGACTCGACCGCGCCCGAGCTGCGCACAGAGGCAAGTGTCGCGTGGCTCGCCGAATCCACGGAAAACTCACTCGCCCACGCCGCGCTGGAACACAGCAAAAAAACCAGCAGCAGGCCGCGTGAAATGTATGAACGCGACATTGAATTTTTTACTAGTCGCATAAGCGCGAGAAACGTCCCCAAAGTTATGCGAAGTGAAAGTCTGCGACCGCCGACTGACGACCGCCGTTACGAACATCCCATCGAGTTGCCGCAGTTCAGGCAGCGGTAGCAGCTGCCGTTGCGCACGGTGACGTTGCCGCAACTATCGCAGAACGGTGCGTCGCCCATCATGCTGGACAGATGTTCGCTCATGACCGTCGCCGACATCGTGCTGGCGGATGTCTGCAGGCCGCCGCCCGCCGACGTCGTGCTGGCGCTGCGCGTGACCATGACTGCAGGCAATTCGTGGGCGTCACTATTTTTCGTCGCGCCATTTTTGGCGAGATTGTTGCGCAACGTTTCCGCATTACCGCCGCTGTTGCTGTGCACCGGCAACGCACTGCCCGACAGTTGTTCCAGTTTTGCCAACGTGGCCGCATCGAGGCGGGACGCGCCAGTCGGTTCGAGTCGCCGCGCAATCGCATGCGCACCACCGCGTGCGGTTTCGACCGTGGTCACTGGTGCATCGGCGATCGTGGCTTCCGGTTGCACCTGCACGAAATCGGTGCGGCCCAGATATTCCATGCCGACCACGCGAAAAATATAATCGATGATCGACGTGACCATTTTAATGTTGGGATGATCGCACGGACCCGACGGTTCAAAACGCGTGAAGGTGAAGACGTTCACGAATTCTTCGAGCGGCACGCCGTGTTGCAGTCCGAGCGAAACGGCGATCGCAAAACAATTCATCATGCTGCGAAACGCCGCGCCCTCTTTGTGCATGTCGATGAACATTTCGCCAAGCGTACCGTCTTCGTATTCGCCGGTGCGCAAATAGACTTTGTTGCCCGCCACGCGCGCCTCTTGCGTGAAGCCCAACCGTTTTTTCGGCAACCGGCGCCGCACCACGGCGGGCGGGGCCGAGGCGTCGGCGGCGACGCGCGGGAGTTCGACCTCATCCGTGATCATTGCGGCGGCCGATTTTTCTGCCGCCGATTTTTTCTTGCCTTCACCGGACGTCGACGACAACGGCTGCGCATTTTTCGAACCGTCGCGATAGAGCGCGCAGGCCTTGAGTCCCATCTTCCACGACTCGAGGTAGAGTTGTTCGATTTCCTGCGCGGTCGTTTCGTTCGGTACGTTAATCGTTTTGGAAATTGCGCCCGACACAAACGGTTGCGCGGCGGCCATCATCCCAATGTGTGACATGGGCTGCAGAAAACGCACGCCGTCTTTACCGCATTTGTTGGCGCAATCGAACACCGGCAGATGCGCGGGTTTTAAATGTGGCGCGCCTTCGATGGTCATCGTGCCGCAAATATGCCGATTGGCGATTTCGATCTGTTCCTCGCTGAATCCCAAATCGGTGAGCGACGTGAAATTGTCGCCGAGCGTGAATTTGTTGCACGCAAATCGCAAATCGAAGGCGCCCGCGAGTTGCGCCTCGAGGTTTGCCAGTGATTTTTTGGCAACACCTTTTGCCGCGAGCGTTTCCGAATTAATCTCGGGCGCGCCGACCAGGGTGGACGTGCCTTTCACGTACGCGATGATTTCGTCGATCTCTTTCGCGGTGTAACCCAACCGCGTGAGCGCGGCGGGAATCGACTGATTGATAATTTTGAAATAGCCGCCGCCCGCGAGTTTCTTGAATTTCACCAGCGCGAAATCGGGTTCGATGCCGGTGGTGTCGCAATCCATGAGCAGACCGATCGTTCCGGTCGGTGCAATCACCGTGGCCTGCGCGTTGCGATAGCCCGCATCTTTGCCCAGCCGTAGCGCCAGGTCCCAATCGGTGCATGCGGCCGTGTACAAATCGGTCGGGCACGCCGCGGTGTTGATCGCGTATGCCGCGTCGCGATGCATGCCGATCACGCCCAACATCGAATCGCGATTCTTCGCAAAACCGTCGAATGCGCCCTTGCTGGCGGCCATTTCCGCCGACGTCACATACGCGTGTCCGGTGAGAATCGCCGTGAGTGCGCTGCAGATCGCGCGGGCTTCATCGGAATCATACGGAATGCCTTGCACCATGAGCAATGTACCCAGATTCGCATATCCCAAACCGAGCGGGCGATAGTCGTGACTATTTTGTGCGATGCTCTGCGTGGGATAGCTGCAGAAATCGACCAGAATTTCCTGCGCGATGAAAAAAATCCGGATTGCGTGACGATAGGTCGCAATATCGAACTGCGCAGTCTTCGTGTCGTAGAGCGACAACAAATTAATGCTGGAGAGATTGCACGCGGTGTCGTCGAGGAACATATATTCGCTGCAATTGTGCACCAGAATGCCGTCGGCGGCAAAATGGTGGGTGAGCGGTTCGGTCAGATCGTACACCTTTTGCGTGCCGAGCTTGGTGAGTGATTCAAACGTATCGACGAGTTCATCGCGATACGTGCCGACCTCTGCGTTGAGTGCGCGCAACGCCGCGCATTTTTCGCTCTGCGGGTGAAAACCGATTTCGTTTTCAAACAGCACGCGCGACGAACGACTGATGCGCAGCGAATGCATTTCCTGCACCGTGTATGATTTGAGCCCACCGTGGCCGTCGGGCAGCAGCGATTCCAATTTTCCGGCGCGGCGATTTTCGTAGAGTTTCGCCTTGATGCCGAACGCGAGGAGCAGTTGCTGCACCTGACGCAACATGGTGAGACTCGTGGAATCGAGCGCGACGTATTGCGATTTCTCGCCGTAGTTCGCGACCGTGCCGTCGCTGGTGAAGAGGCCACGCAATACCGCGGCGATACTGCTGCGATCCAACGCGAAGGCCGCTTGTAGCAAGCGTTTGCCGTTCGAGCCTTCGTTCAGCACGGCGTATTCATTCACGACCGACGTGACGACTTCCGCCGACGTTGACGTGCGCACGCCCGTGTCGGTGAAACGCACGCCGGCAATTTTTCGATCGGCCTTGATGGAATTTAAATAGTCGACCGACTCGGCCAAAATATCGGCCTCGCCGCTCGCCATAGTCACGACGATCGAACCTTGCGCATCGCTGTTTTTGCAGCCATCGCCTAGGGCGAGTCCGATGAACTGTGCCATTTCGTGATCGAGATGCGTGCGACCAAAATGCGACGGGATCAATACGAGTTCGTCGGTGGTGGTGAGATCTTGTGCGGCAACATCGCCGCGATTACGTGTCCACACCCGATGATCCGCGGTGAGTTTCAGCGTGTACCCGCAGCGCGTACGCAACTCGAAGACATTTTTGAATCCGGTGGGAAAAATTTCGCTGACGTGCGCGACGCGACCATCCTGCGTAACGACATCGACGGATTGTCCGACCAAATCGATGATGGGCCGCAAACCCTGTGTGGTCGCCACCATCGTGTCGCCGGTGACGCACGGATTACTGCCATTAATGCGACCGGTCGCTTTGCACGTGTGCCATGTGTTGATCGTGGAATCGAACTGCACGCCGGGATCGGCGCAGCCCCACGCGGCGTTCGCGATTTGTTGCATGAGCGCGCGCGCCTGAAAGGTTTCGCACAATTCGCCGGTGGTGCGGAAATAGGTGCTCCAGGTGTCGTCGTTCAAATATGCTTCCATGAAACTGTCGGGAATGCGCACCGAGTTGTTGGAATTTTGTCCCGCAACCGTGCGATAGGCATCGCCGTTGAAATCCGAGGAGTAGCCCGCTTCAATCAGCGCCTTGACTTTGGCTTCTTCCTTCACCTTCCAATTAATGAAGTCGGCGATTTCGGGATGATCCATGTCGAGGCAGACCATTTTCGCCGCGCGCCGCGTGGTGCCGCCGGACTTGGTCGCGCCAGCACCACGATCGAGCACTTCCAGAAAACTCATGAGCCCCGACGATGTCCCGCCGCCCGACAAGCGTTCTTGGCGCCCGCGCAGACGCGAAAAATTCGTGCCGGTGCCGGAACCATACTTAAACAGTCGCGCCTCGTTTTTCGCGAGATCGAAAATACTCATGAGATCGTCGTCGACCTTTTGAATGAAACACGCCGAACCTTGCGGATGTTCATACGCATTGGCGGTTTTTTCGATTTGCTGTGCATCGGGATTCCAAAACCAATTCCCGCCGCTGCCGTCGATGCCGTATTCGTGAAAGAGGCCGACATTAAACCAGACCGGCGAATTGAACGCGCCGATTTGATGAATCAAATAATAAGCGAGTTCGGATTCGAAGGCCTCGGCGTCTTCGGCGGTCGCAAAATAGCCGCCCAGTTTTTCACCGGCGGTGCGCATGCTGTGCGCGAGACGATGCACGACCTGCTTGGCAGACGTTTCACCGCCCTTGCCGGGTACGCCGCGTTTGCGAAAATATTTCGAGACAATGATATCGGTGGCGAGTTGACTCCACGACGCCGGGACTTCGACATCGTTCATTTCAAAAACCGTCGAGCCGTCGGGATTGGTAATGACCGATCGCCGCTTGGCGTATTCCACCGTGTCGAGCGGATTCACGCCCGGCGTGGTGTGGCGGCGCTCGATCGTGAGGCCGGTGGTGGTGACGGAGGCTTGCGCCTGCTGTTTCTTCGATGACATGACCGCTCCTTTTTAACCGAGGGACGAGGGACGACCGGTCGCTACGCTCCCTGGGACGAGGGACGAAACTGCAGTGAATATTTTTTCGTCCTTCGTCCCAGCGACTGAAAGGAGCGGTCGTCTCTCGTCCCTCGCAGTTACTATATATAGTGTGCGGCGGATTTTACGGCCCACTATGTTGTGGTGTCAAGGCGAGTGCGTATCGTTCTGCACTTTTTTTTTCGGCGCGCTGGTGCGGGCACAAATTGTCGACTTATCCACAGTATTTATTGGTAGAGAGTCATCGCGACGGTTGCCCTGCGCGCACAAATCATCTATGGCCGCATTCTCGTTATTACTTTTGGATGGAGCACCTATGATTCTCGCTGAGAAATCCCCCGATCGTGCACACGATTGTGCGCCGCATATCCACACCTATACCCACTTGGTCTGTCACGCCGGCGAGTTGGTGTTGAAGGGGAACAACCGCCGCTGGTTCGAACAAAAGCTGATTCAGAAGATCCGGGAAAGTCTTGATGGAATCAGGATCGCCTCGCTTCGATCGCTGGGAAGTCGCGTGCTCATTGAGTTTGCTGAAAGTTACACGGCGCAAACGCTGGAATTACGCATTGCCAAGGTCTTTGGTATTGCGAATGCGCGCCCGGTATGGCGTGTCGGATGGTCGATCGAGGAACTCGAGACGGCTGTTGCGTTTGCGGTCGATGGTTGCCAGTTTCGCTCGTTCGCCGTGCGTTGTCGCCGCGCCGAAAAAAGATTTCCGATGAGCTCGCAGGAAATCGCCGTGCGCGTCGGCAGTTTTGTCGCGATGCGCACCGGTGCGCGCGTGGACTTGACCCATCCAGAACTCACCGTGACCATCGATGTCTTGAGTCACGAAATTTTATTGTCGACGCATCGCATTGCTGGGCCGGCGGGATTGCCGGTGGGCGTGTCGGGGCGGGTGGCGTGTCTGCTCTCGGGCGGGATCGACTCGCCGGTCGCGGCCTGGCGGATCATGCGGCGCGGGTGCGATGCGGTGGCGCTGCATTTTCACAGTCATCCGTTTACCAAGGCGGCGTCGCAGGAAAAGGTTGTGGAGTTGGCGCGCCTGCTGGCGCAATGGCACGGTCCGCTGCCGCTGGCGATGATTGCGTTTGGCGAGATTCAACAACACGTGGTGGCGCGCGTGCCGGAGCGCTATCGCATTCTGATTTATCGTCGTCTCATGGTGCGCATTGCCACGGCGGTAGCAGCGCAGCGTCGCGCGATTGCGCTGGTCACCGGCGATTCACTGGCGCAAGTCGCGTCGCAGACGTTGCCGAATATGACCACGATCGACGCCGTCGCCACGCTGCCAATCTTGCGCCCGCTGATCGGTCAGGACAAAGAAGAGATTATTCGCACCGCGCGGCAGATCGGGACGTTTGATTTATCGATCGAACCGTACGCCGACGATTGCTGCAATTTTCTCGAACCCCAAAAACCCGCCACCCGCAGCACGCCCGCCGAACTCACCAAGATCGAAGCGGTCCTCGACATCGACGCCCTCGTCGCCCAAGGCGTTGCCGCGACGACGTGGCAGGTTATTGGATCGATGGATCGAGGGGTCGATGGGTCGAGTCCGGCGCTGCAAAATTCGTAAGCCACTGATTGTAAAGGCGACAGACCCCCTCGTTTTGGCATGGCCTGCCGCGGCGAGGGGGTGGTTTTATTGCCCACAACATCACCCCCCCCGCGTGCCGATCATTAAAGGAGTAGGGTGACGTGTGTCTGGAGGATGGCGATGAACCCGGTGGGGATCAATACAACGGTGGTGCGCAAGGTTGCGGTCGTGATTAACGGCGACACCGGCGCGGAGCATTTGAAAAATGTGAACGACAGCGTGCGGGAATTGTTGGCCATGGGCTACGAGGTGCATGTAGCGAGCACGCAACCGCCGGAAACTGCGGTGAGTCAATTCGTGACGGCGACGCCGCGTCACATTCAGCAGATGCTGGCGCAACTGAAAACCGACACCAACGACGACGTGGTCATCTACACCACCGGTCACGCGATTCCGAGCGGCGATTTCTGCCTGGATGAGGATTGTGAAACCGGCAAACTCACGACGCTGCTCGCTGGCCTGGCGTACGGCCAGCGGGTCGTGATCATGGATCAATGCAGTAGTGCGAATCTGCGCGCGCAGTTTGTCGACACCGAGCGCACGCTCTTTATTTCGGCCGGCAGCAAAAATGAAACCGTCTGTTGCCATCGCTTCGCGCCGAAATTCTGGAGTCATCTGCCCGTCATGGATGCGAACCACGATGGCGTGATCAATTGGCAAGAGCGGCTGGCGTACGCCAATCAGCAGGGCGCCAATGTGACGTCGCTGCCGCAATTCACGCCGACCGCCGGGTATGTCATGCCGGGTACACCGCCGTTTACAACAACTGTGAAGACGGTGCGCACCAGCGCAGAATTGTCGGAGCAACTCGGACGATTGCAACCGGGACAATACGCCTTCGTGATGTTCTCGGCCGATTGGTGCGGGTATTGTCCAAAATATTTGCCCAGTTTTCAGGCGCAGGCTGTGCAGGCGGGCGGACAGTATCTGTTTCTCGTGACAGAAAACGTGGCGTTGGCCGCCGCGAATACAATCGATGCCTTTCCGACCGTCGCGATTTTTGATCACGAACAAAAATTGCGTCGTGAAATTCCCAACAGCGCGCAGGAGTCCGTGACGCGCGAGTTGGCTGGCGTCGATGTGCCGATGCACGAACTCATTGGGCACCATCGTGCCCAGATACAAAATCCGCATACCCCCGAGCGCGAGGTCGACAATATTGGCTACAACTATGTCCACATGACGTGTCGCTTGCCGAGCGCCGAAACTGCTGCGGAAATGGAAAAATTTCGCGCCTGGTTTTTGGCGGCGTCGCCGGCATGGCAGGCGTCTGAGTCACGTTTACACATCTACCGACACATGTTGCTGGATGCGCCGATTGCCATCCAGGCCGCGGAATTGACCATTTTGCGCGATCACGTGTTGGCGCATCCGCAGGCGAGCGCGTTGTGGGCAATGTATCGTGGCCTGTTGTCGAGCGCGTCGCTGTCGCTGCCGGTGCGGGTGCGTGAATTGCAACAAATGTATGCGATGATACAACAGGGCGTTGATCATGAGGAACTGACACGGACGGTGAGTGATGCCGGGGTGTCCTTGCTCCCATATCATCAACGCTGGTTGGTGCGTGCGAGTCAAAAATCTTTGGAGGATTCCCATCCGATGGTGCGCGTGCAGGCGGCGCGCATTCTGCTGCGCCTGACGCACGATGCGGCGCTGCGCGCGCGGGTGGTGACGGTGTTGCAACCGTTGATCAACGACGCCAATGTGCGTGTGGCGACGCTTGCGTGTCGCGCCCTGTCCGACTGCAGCGATTTCGTGAAGGCACCACTGGCGCTGACCATCGCTCGCGCCGCGTTGCCTCTGTTTGGACGTGTCGCCGATCCGACATTGCGTTTGGAAGCATTACGACTGTACAGTTTTCTGCAGCTTGCGTTGGTGCGCTACCATCGACACGCCGTGGACATTGCGACACTCGTGAATGCGCTGTCCGATCCGTCGCCAGAAATTATCGAGACCGCCGCGTTAACACTCATGGATCGCGCGAAATATCTGTCGCCGCGGGAAGCGATTCCCGTGGCGCGGGCCCTGTTCACGGCCCTCGCGAGGCGCAGCGCTTCGCAAAAATTACAATATACGTATCTGGCGTTGTGCAAACGTTTAAAGCCCGCAGAATTGCAACAGCACCGTCAGTGGGTGGACGCGCTGGCCATTGCCAGCGGTACGAATCCTTCGCCTTGGCGCGACGTGATCATTCCAGAACTCACCAAATCCGTAACTCGCTGATTCCAAAGCCGACAGACCCCCTCGTTTTGGCATGGCCTGCCGCGGCGAGGGGGTGGTTTTTCAGAATTCTGCAACGTCTGCGAGTTGCGCGAAGCGGCGTCTCGCCTCCAGCGACGAATTGTTGGTGACGCCGATGGTTGGGGCCGTGCTTCCCGTATTGTGATTCAAAAAAATAATTCTCGAAATCCCCGAATCGCCGCAGTAAAAAACTTCGCTGTTGCTCAGAAAACTCGCTACCCTCTCCGCATAATGATCCAATCGAATGTCCACCCCACGTGTGATGGGTTGACCGTTTGGAAAATGTACGCTCATCAATCCATCGTATGATTGTTGATCTCCGGTAATGAGATAAATATCCAATCGAAGCATCGCTACCCGCGCCGCTTCATCGAGAAATAGATGCCGTTCGCGTTTCGCTTGCACCAGTGCCGCGATGATGAGCGCTTTGCTGAGTGGAGCATTTTTGCAGAGCTCAAGAAAACGCGCGTGTTGTGTGGCAGCGCGTGAGGGTGCGGCAGATTCATACTGACTCGCAGCTGGGTGGGGCTGCGGAGTGCTCTGCAGAGGCGCCTGTTGCGTGCGTCTTGTCACTGCACGAATCAATCGAGTAAATAGGTCGCTCACTTTCATCATCCCTCCTTATTTCTATTATCGGCAGAAGGTTGGAAAAGTTGCGTGGGTCGAGGGGTCGCTGGTTCGAGTCCGGCGATGCAAAACTCGTAACTCGCTGATTCCAAAGCCGACAGACCCCCTCGTTTTGGCATGGCCTGCCGCGGCGAGGGGGTGGTTTTTTGAAACTAGGACGTGTTTGCAAAATCCGCTTGCCCCGCTGACACCGATATCGACAACGGCGATACAGATAAATTCGATGAGGTCGATACATCTGATCACCTCATTCGCATGCGTGACGGAATCGATTTTCTCGTAATCCAAATCGGGCTCGTAATCTTGATCGAAATCGGCATCGACACACAACTGATCTCGATCTCGATTAGGAATAAAGGATTAGGAATGTGGAAAAATCGGATGACGAGGATGTTTCGCCGAGGCGCAATTCCGCAAGCTGCGCGTGACTTACTGGCGGGAATCCTGATCCGCAGTTTCCAAATTATCATCCAGATTTCAGATCGAGATCCTCATCTGAATCGGTGTCGGTATTTTGCAAACAGGCCCTAGAATCCTCGGATCGAGACTGGGATGGTCCAGTGTTGGGCAATGGATTGATCGCCTTGGTTCATCGGATGTTGTGTGTCAGGGCGGATTCGCGGGCCCAGGTGGGGAAACAAATGTTCGTCGATATTTGTCTCCGCTCGGGCCACCTGAAAGGCCAGTTGTCCGTCAATCTCAGGGGCGGGCAAAGCCCCCTCCAGCGGCAAAGCCGCATGGAAGCTAGCTCGGAGGGATCTATCACTACCGCGCAGTTTGCCTTCAGCCACCTGGCTGAAGTTTGCCTGCTTGCTCCCCCTCAGCGCGCCTGTGGCGCTAGACCCTTGGGTAGATTCCCCGTGGCTTGC
>Ga0209515_10008861_pt1 | contig 11599 bp, 12 predicted proteins | sample Subgroupgradi54m_FD_187454 | JGI IMG/M metagenome (GOLD analysis project Ga0209515, IMG submission 187454) | Subsurface groundwater microbial communities from S. Glens Falls, New York, USA - GMW60B uncontaminated upgradient, 5.4 m (SPAdes)... ... | reverse complement strand
TCCTCAACCCGATCTTGAGCGCGACCGAGCTGCTCCGGGCCGTGGTCCGGGATTTCGGGCTGGAAGCGCGCAGAGACAGCCGCGGCGAACTGCTGGTCGCCATCGAAGAGTTTCTTCTCCGCGAGGCGAAGTCGGAGGGGACCGCGGTGCTGATCATCGATGAGGCGCAGGCGCTCAGCGTCTCGACGCTCGAGCAGGTGCGGCTGCTCTCCAACGTGGAGACCACCAAACGCAAGCTGCTCCAGATTGTCCTGATCGGCCAGCCGGAGCTCGACCAGCGGTTGGCTCAGGACCGCCGGCTCCGGGCGCTCCAGCAGCGGATCGCGGTCCGGTACCGGATCCAGCCGCTCCGGACAGAAGAGGTGGCGGAATACGTACAGCACCGGCTCCAGACCGCAGGATCCGACGGGACCACGCGCTTCACGGGAGAGGCCATCTCCGCCATCGCCCGGCTTTCGGAAGGGGTTCCCCGCCGGATCAACCTGCTGTGCGACCAGGCGCTGGTAGCCGGATTCATCCGGGAATCCAGAACGATCGACGAGTCCATGGTGGAAGAAGCATCCGGGGTTATCACAACGGCAGTTTCTTAAAAGGAGAACTTTCATGAGCCTGATTGCGGACGCACTGAAGAAAGCGGACACCTCTTCCGGAACCCTGCAGGGCAGCCCGCCGCCCTCGACAAAATCCCTCTGGCTTCACCGGGCGGTACTGATCGGTTCCGTGGGGATCGTGCTGGCCGGCGTGGCGCTAGTGACCCGCCGCCCCGCTCCAGCGGCCCGGACCCCGGGTCACCCGGCGGTCGCGGAATCCGTTCCGGCGAAGTCGTCCGGGATGCAGCTGCTGCGCATGGCCCAGGGAGGGCTGGGCCTGAGCGGGACCATCCATGGCGGTCAGGGAGAGTCCCTGGCGCTGATCGACAACCAGATCGTCCAGAAGGGGGACCAGGTCCAGGGGATGCGGGTGGTGCAGGTCAACTCGGATTCGGTGGAACTGCAGGATCAGGACGGCAAAACGAAAACGCTGGGGCTGAAAGACTAGCGGATCAGGACGAAGGCATCCTTGAAATCCCGGAACCGGGTATCCGCTTCTAACCGCTTGGATTCACGAGCGGCTTCTTCTTTAGTCACGAAGCTGCCCACGTAGACCCTGTATCGAAGCTTTCCGTCCAGCCTCGGCATCTCCGCCGTGAAAGCATCGTACCCCAGCTCTTTCAGCAGCCCCCGGGCCTGGTCCGCCAGGACCGGGCCGTTGTAGACCGCAACCTGCACCGTGTAAGGGGTGAAATCACCGGCGGAAGGAGAAGCCTGAAGCGCCGTGCCCGACAAATATCCAAAAATCCCAAGCAGCAGGAAGAAACCGAACATCTTTCCGATCCATCCCCCGATCCCGGGTTCGGTCTTCGCGGCGGGAACAGGCAGGCTGGCCCGCTCAAGGCGGACGACCAACCGCTCTTTCTCCTGGCGCAATGAGATCAGCTCCGAACGCAGCCGTTGAAGCTCTCCGGTGAGGATCTCCGAACCGGTCCACGCGGAATCAGGCGAAGGAGAAGACTGCGTGGGCGCCTTTTTCTTTCCGAGGTAAGAGCCGTAAAGACGCTCGTGGATCTCCGATTCGCTTAAGACCCGGACGCCGGGAGGAAGCTGCGTGTCGGTCGGGGGAGGCGTCATGATAATCGAAGCTTATAACGAACGAGCGTGGCGCCGCTGAAGGACCAATCGCCGTCCGGCTGAAAACCAGCCTTCCGGCAAACCTGGATCGCCTGCTCCATTGAAGCGGCGGTCCGAATGACCACTTCCTTGAAGTTCTTTTTCCGGCAGAAGGCCAGCGCCTGCTCCAGCAAGCCGCGGCCAACCCCCTTGCCCCGGTGTCCGGAGTCCACAAAGAAACGCCGCAAGATGGCCGTCTTATCTCCGTCGGCTTTCACGCCGCAGGTGCCGATCACCCGGCCCTCCTCCTCGGCCACCAGGAACGAATCTCCCGTCCCCCCATAGCTTTTCTCAAGATTCCGGAGGTCTTCCGCCGGGTAGGCCTTCTGGTCATTCGGGAATTCCTGTTTCAAGATGGTCTGAACCAATTCGATGATTTGCGGGCTGTCTGAAACTTTCCAAGGACGAATAATCACGACGCCCCTATCCTAATCCTGTTACCAGAAGTTGTCAACACCATCAGGCCGTGGGTAGTGGGTCAGGTAGTTGTTGTCTACGACATAACTAAGAGTCGTATTGAGCGGCGTTTGCCCAAGATAGTTATTGTTGATTTCGATTTTCGCCCCAGGCGGGTCGGAAACGATTTGGACTTGATGGTATTGCGTAGTGGCACAGCCACATGTTGAGATGGATAAAATGCCAATGGCAATTAAAGCAAATCTCTTAAGCATGGCGTTAATATACTTGCATAAATCCCTTTGGGATTCCAGCGACCTCTCCCCCTCCCCCCAAAAACTGGTCCAGTTTATAGGGATCAGGTTAGAAGCGGGAGTAGCCAAGAGGCCGTGCGAGCGTGGAGGACACCGTAGCTCTACTGGACAAGGAGGCTAAATGATCCCATGGTGGGAACGCGTCATGCTTTTCCTTGGGGCATTTGTCTTTGTTCTAGTATGGATTGTCAGAAATATCGACTATGACAATCTCGTCAAGTGGCGAGGGATTGTGCGGAGGACGGAAGCAAACTGGACCTGGCCGGCGATCCTCGGATTCCTCCTCCTGGTCGGTATCGCCGCGTATAGCGTGTATTGGTTTATTATTCACAAGTTAAATTGACCCACTACCTGGCCGTGCCATCCCCCGCTCGGGTGTGGCCGGCCGGGCACCGCTCGGCCGACTCCAGCGTGTCGGCCTTCGCTTGAGTCCTCGCCGCGCTTTCCCGCTCGGGCCGGAAAACAAGAAGAGAAGGTCGGCCCGGCGGGAACCATGCAAGCGCGGCTGCGGACATGCCCGGACCGGCCTCCCCTTCGCGGGGTAAAGACACGGCCGGAAAACCGTCACTTTATGAAACGTCCCCCTAGCCCGCCGATTGCCGCCCCCAGTACTCCCAGAAACCAAAAACCCCAGGATTGATCCTGGGATAAGGAAAGCGCCCACAGCAAAGCTATTTTATTTTTATCTTCATAATGCAACCTATCAAACCACATCTTGCTCCGCCCAATGCTAGAAGCGATTGATGACTTATATCTTCGAGCTCTGCTATTTTACTTGTCCAAGCACTATTATTTAGCTGCCTTGCAACATGCGTAAACTTACCGTCATCCGACACATAAAGAGCAATTTTCTGAAAACCCTTTTCTGCATCAGAAGCTTTGCAAATCTCATAACCATAGGATTTAAAGAAGGAAACGACGACATCAAAATCCTCTTCCCTCGGCAAGGCATCTGGCCAATCAAACAAATCCATCGTATCCGGCCAAAAAACAGTATCTACTCTCTCAAGAGCCCACGCTATGCAATTATAATCTTCGGTTTCCGGGCTCGTTATTTGATATCCGGCTAAGGATAGATTCGGAAATATCTGCTCGAGGAAACTACCACTCATATCCTTCATCGCGTGCCCAACGTAACCACGCATCTTTCATCTTCTGAATTTTTCCCTTGTCTTGCGCAGGCACAGGATCGGTCTGCGTAATCGCTTTCACCGCCCAAAACCAATACAGGGGTTTATCCTCAAGCTCTCTTAAGATTAAAGGCAATACTTTTTCCCCCATGCCAATAATCTGTTGATACGAAGGGTGGAGTGCGGCTTGGGTTACCGAGGAGATATCTTTAAGATCAGCACGCCAGGTCTCAGCTAAATTATAAAACCGGTGGACATAATTTTCCTGCTGTCTGGACTCAGGAAAATTATAAGTTTCTGCTAAATCTTTCAGATGCTCCAATATGGCTCGAAATTCGTCACTACGAGCTACACTCAAATCATATTGATCTGATTGCGATGGAATCGCCACCACAGGGCTCATTTAAACAGTTCCTTACATTTATCTGTAAGACTTTTTTTGAAAATCTGGTTCTTGAAAACCCTTAACTCTTCCAAAATAGCCCAAATCTTTCCATCATCGGGCTTCAAAGCAACCTTCCGATAAACATCAATATCAAAAATGAAAACTAAAAATGACTGACCCGCTTTAGTAGGTTCTATCGTTTCCGTGATATTTGCCGTTGCATCTATCTGATTATTAGGGATTACAAGTTGCATAATCATATTTGACATTGCATTCGGTAGCCCTGGTGCAATGTCGGGGATCGTTAAAACATATTCCTTAAAATCTTTGAATGGCAGCGGGATTTGTATCTTATTGATGTACCTTAATGCGAGCCGTGTAACCTCATAAGGCCTTGCAATCTGCAAGTATCTTTCCCAGTGAACCTTCGCCTCACTTCTAAGCGCCTCCCACTTTGCGTAAGGCTTGAGCTTGTTAAATGTAAAGCCATCTCGACGAAATTGGACAATTTTACTATTGCTCGGTGAACGAAAAAAATAGCCGTCGGGTCCGCCTGATGGAGCCGCGATCTTCGGCGCACTGCCAGGCTTAAATTCAAAACCACCTGTCCAGGACATGCGCTGTTCCTTCTCTGGATATAGGTTTTTGATTTCCTCGTGGTACGTCAATAAATGCTCGATGGTAACATCTGACGGTAAAGATGCCCTAATATCGAGGATGGCCTCTGTAATCGGCGGGCTTTTATACTGCTCGTTTATATTTTCCATTGTGCTCATAGTTAATGATCAAAGGAATTATAGCAGTTGAAACAACCATTAAGAAAATTAACCCTCCAACCCTGCACCCCTGGAAACGGTACCCAAAAGACGCTCGCAGGGTAAAGGCTCGGCCGAAAAACTAATTCCAACGATCGCCGGAATGAACTGTCCCTTTATGAGGCGTCCTCTCGCGCCCCTTATGCAACGTCCCCCCAACCAACAAAAACTTGCTATCACTTCTCCGGTATCAAGCCTTTAGGTTGCGTCTTAGTCCTAAGCAAATCTAGCAGCTCCTTAAGCTGGGTTGGCGTTAATCCAACTTGGTCTTGTGAAAAGAACTGTTCCCTCATAGTTCTGCAAATCCCATCGAGTCCGGGGAATAGCGACATCTCATTGAGGCCCACTAGATTCAATTCGCGCATTACTTTTGTTCTCTCTGTTACGGGAAGAGTAACTTCGCGCAGAAAAATCTTCTTCAACTCAGATGAGCGTTGCTGAATGTAAGCGGCCATATCTGATACGTTTGTAACTGTGTAGGTCCCCCTCTGGGGGATAATTCGTGAATTGTATTTAGCATACGGACGAAATACCGAAATATATTGCTTTGGATCGCGTAGATCCAGTATTTGCTCAAAGCTAGTCAGCCAACTTTGATAGTCGAAAATGGAAATTCTTACGTGGTCACATTGCGGGTTTCGGTCGTTGATATCCCTGAAAGCGAAATATGCGGCAATATAGGGCGACAACGTCCAATCCAACAAAGGGGTAGGAAAACCATGGTGCCGAAGAAGGGCCAGAAATGCTCCGAATTCGTCGGGTTTTTGCAAATCGATAATTTCGTTCTGCCAAGCTGAAATATGGTAATGCACCTCTGGAATGATATGGGTAAGGTAGTCCTGAATCGTGAATTTCAAGGTCAGCACTTCTCGATGAAAAGTCGTTTGCAATTTCCATCGCACATCCATTTGTCCGCGATAGTAGTAATCTTGCTTCCGTTCGACAAGCTTGGAAACCCATTGCTTGTACTCCTCCCAAGTCCTTATCACTGGTTGTTCAGCCATGGATATTTGCCTCTGTCGTCGTTATGGATAGAAAAGGAAAGCTTTCTCCGAGTAGTTGCTAGAACCATTTCCCGGCGTGTCAGGTTTAATCCATCTTAGACCCGAGGTGGTTGGAGGATATAGGACAGCCGACCGGGTAGTGTGTCAGTTTAAATCTATTGGGAGGATTTCTTCTTCCGAGATTTAAATATGAAATACCACGCGATAATTACAGCTATGCCTTTTGTTGCTTGTCCAATCGGACCATTTATAGTGGATTCACTGGTTGCCCAATTGCATCCCGTCGTCAACAGTTGCCATAGAAATACAGGTATCCCTACAAATATAAAAGCCAGAACTCCAAATATCTGCTCATGAAAAGCGAAAAACGAAAAACCCGAAACTGTAACCCAAAATATGTACTTTAGAGTGCCTATGAATTCTCTGATATATCGGAGGTGAGATTCTATTTCGTCAAGTCTATTGGAATCCATCGTAGTTCTTTGATTATACTCCTAGCTCAATAAATTTAAACTTGTTGGTGCCATTTTCTGACGGGTCGGGCTCAACCCATTCTAGACCCGGGATAATTAGAGGGGTATCGGGAAGTCAGCCGGCCAAGCCCCCGCTTCGGGGAGGCCGGCAGCGCACGTCGTGAGGCCGGAGACTTGTATGATGAATGTCCTAAAACAAAGAGCGCCAAGCATCCTCCGAAGGAGCCGATACAATGGGCACAGGCGATGCACCCATTTATCACAGGAGGAACTGACATGCCTGGCGCGGATCCATTCAACCATGAATTTAAACCTGCTGACTACGAGATTTTTGCCGGACTGGATGTGGACAAACAGAGCATGACGGTGACTTTTGCAAAGCCGGAAGGGATGCTCCGCTCGATGCGGATGCCCTCCCAACCCGAGCCGCTTCTGGGCTACGTCCGCCGCCATCTTCCCGGCCAGCGGATCGCCTTTGCCTATGAAGCCGGCCCGACCGGCTTCCATTTGCACGATGGCCTGGTTGCAGCCGGATACCCTTGCTTGGTGGTTGCTCCCTCGATGGTTCCCACGGCTCCCGGTCAGCGGGTCAAGACCAACCGGCTGGACTCCCAGAAGCTGGCGACCAGCTTGCGGGGAGGCCAGCTGCGAAGCATCCACGTCCCCTCGCCGACCTACCGTTGCCTGCGGCACTTGGTTCGATTGCGGGATACCTTCGTCCGGCAGATCGCCGCGACCAAGTGCCGGATCAAAGGGCTCCTGCTGCTGGAGAACCTGGCGTTCCCGCATCCTTCGGGGCTGTGGTCCCTCTCGGTGCTCCAACAGCTGAGCGTGTTGCCGTGCGTTCCCGCGATCCGTTTTAAGCTGGACCGACTGCTGGAATCGCTGGCGTTTGCTCAGGATCAAATGCTCCAAACGACCCGAGAGATCCACCGCTTTTGCCTGCAGGACCCGGAGTTGAACCGATGCCTGGGGTACCTCACCAGCATCCCCGGCATCGGGGTGATCACCGCCACCCATTTGCTGGCCCGCATCGGAGACTGGCGGCACCTGCGCAACGTTCGCCAACTCGCAGGCTTCTTGGGCGTTGTAGCCAGTGAACGCTCGACAGGAGATTCGATCCGTCGGGGAGGGATCACGCACGTGGGCGATAGCCGGCTGCGAGGCAAGTTGGTTCAGGCCGCTTGGGCGGCCATCCGACAAGATGCCGAGTTGCGAGAGTTCTACCAACGGATCTACCAACGCAACCCCCGCGACCACGCCGCGGGCAAGGCGGTGGTGGCGGTAGTCCGCAAGCTGACCACCCGTATCTACGCGGTGCTTAAAGAGCAACGGCCGTACCGGATTCATCGACGTTTGACCCGAGAAGAGATCCGCCCCAGGGAACGACTCGACTGCCCGCAGAACTCGGAGAGTGCTTCTCTCTGAAGGTTCGAGCCTGAGACAGAGATCCCGGGGCATCTTAAGAAGGGCCCAAGAGGGGCGCATCTAAAAATAGTGTGACAGCCGCAGAGCTGTGCCACGGATTGCAGCAAGTCTTTCTTTGGGTCAGGACGGATAGAAACAGGAGGATCATGGCGCTGGACATTCAACATAGCAGCGGGCATGGATCCCGCTTCCTTCTGAGGTTTGGTCTAGAACAGCGGGAGAGCGAGGCTGAGCGTCGAGCGCAGCGATTCCTCGCAGGGGAATCGCGAGCGGTGCCCGGACGGCCTCCCCGCAGCGGGGGAGGGCACGGCCCGCGGCGACAGGTCGGTCAAAAGGGGGTGGGGTCACGGCCGCACCCGGAAGATGTGGGCCGGCGACTGGGCCGGATCCAGCTCAACATAGTTTTTGGATCCGTCCCAGGTGGTGGTGAAGCCGCTGAGCAGGTCCTCCAGGCTCAGGCGTTCCGGCGGCAGATGGACGGCGCCGGCCTGCTTGGCCCGGGGGTCCAGGTTGACCACCACCAGCAGGCGGTTCGTCCCGTCCGGGCTGCTCTTGCTGTAGCAGAGGAGCTGGTCGTTGTCCACCGGGTGGAACTCCAGCCCGTCGTCTTGCTGAAGCGCCGGGTTCTCCCGGCGGATCCTGTTGACCCGGGCGATGAGATCTTTCAAGCTGTCCGGCCGCCGGATGTCCCAATTTTTAAGCTCGTACTTTTCGGAGTTGAGGTACTCCTCGCCGCCCGGATTGGCGGCCTTGTTCTCGCACAGCTCGAACGCCGGGCCGTAGATGCCGTAGGAGGCGCCCAGCGTGGCGGCCAGCACCAGCCGGATCCGGAAGGCGCCGGGCCCTCCCTCCTGGAGAGTCGAGGTCAGGATGTCCGGCGTGTTCGGCCACAGGGACGGCCGGAAGAATTCCCGCGCCGGCCCTTTCGTCAGTTCGGTGAAGTATTCCGTCAGCTCCCAGCGGGTATTGCGCCAGGCAAAGTAGGTGTAGGACTGCGTGAAGCCGAGCTTGGCCAGGCGCATCATGATCTTGGGACGGGTGAAGGCCTCGGAGAGGAAAATCACCTCCGGCTGCTTGGCCCGAATCTCCGCGAGCAGCCATTCCCAAAACGGGAACGGCTTGGTGTGGGGATTGTCCACCCGGAAGATCCGGACCCCTTGCCGGATCCAGAACTCGAAGATGCTCTTCATCTCGGCCCAGAGGGATTTCCATTCCTTCGTCTCGAAATCGAACGGGACAATGTCCTCGTATTTCTTAGGGGGATTCTCGGCGAACTGGAGGGAGCCGTCCGGGCGGCGGCGGAACCATTTGGGGTGTTCCTTCACGTACGGGTGATCGGGCGAGCATTGGAGCGCGATGTCGAGCGCCACCTCCAGCCCCGCCTCCTTCGCGCTCTCGATCAGCCGGCGGAAATCGGACGGCGTGCCCAGGTCCGGATGGACCGACTTGTGCCCCCACCCGTCCGCCCCGATTGCCCAGGGGGACCCGGGATCCGAAGGGCCGGCGGAGAGCTCGTTGTTCTTCCCTTTCCTATTCGTCCGGCCGATCGGATGGATCGGCGGCAGGTAGAGGACGTCGAACCCCATGGAGGCGATGGCCGGGAGCCGGTTCTCCAGATCGCGGAACGTCCCGTGCCGGCCGGGCTGGGGGGAGCAGGAGCGGGGAAAGATCTCGTACCAGGCGCTGAACCGGGCCTTCTCCCGGTCCACCAGTATCCGGAGCTCCTTTTCATAACGGGTCGTCTCCGCCCGTTTTGGGCCCACCCACCCTTCCAGCGTGTAAAGGACGGCGCCCAGCTTTTCTACCCGGAAGGAAGCCTTGAACCGGTCGTTGCCCAGCGGCTCCAGAGGGACCTCGGTCCAGCGGGACTGGGACTCGTGCCGGTGGAGAAGGACCCCCTGCACCGGGTCGTGCCCGTCCGCGAAGAGGTCCGCCTCGACGGTGACCGTGTCCCCGATGATCCGCTTCGCCGGGAACCGGCCGCCGTCCACCTCCGGCGTCACCTGCTCAATGACGACTCGTTTCCTTTTTTCCATTTGATGTTGCATCCGATGCTCGCCTTCTGCTCCGAAGATACCGGCTTGCCCGCCAGCACCGCGTCCATCGCGGCCCGCAGATCCCGCCCGGTCACCGGCTTGCCGTTGCCGGGCCGGCTATCGTCCATCTGGCCGCGGTAAACAAGTTTCCGGTCCGCGTCGAACAGGAAGAAGTCCGGCGTGCAGGCGGCCGAGTAGGCGCGGGCGGCGCCTTGAGTCTCATCGTAGCAGAGCGGGAAATTGAACTTCATTTCGTTCGCGAACTCTTTGAGGCCCGCGGGGGAATCGTCAGGATAGTTGGCGGCGTCGTTGGCGCTGATCGCCGCGATCCCAAGCTCCTTGCCCGCGTAATCCCGGCCCAGCTTGGCAAGCCCTTCCTTAATATGCTGAACGTAGGGGCAGTGCCGGCAGATGAACATGACCAGCAGGCCCTTCTTTCCTGAGAAACTTTGAAGCGTGATGAGTTTCCCGCTGACGACGTCCGGCAGGCTGAATTCCTGCGCTTTCGTGCCGAGCGGGAGCATGGTGGAGGGAGTCAGCGCCATTGTTGAATCTCCTTTAAAGAGCAACGGCGCCAGTCCTTTAAGACTAAGCGCCGCCGCGTCACCTTCAGAAAACTGTTACTTGGTGGAACAGCCGCCTTCTTTCTTCTGGCAAGGACAGCACTTGCACAGGGAAACCAGCAGCAGCAGGCCGGATACTCCGATCAGCCCGTAGGCCGCCTTGGAAATGGTGGCATGGCCGCCAAGCGCCCGCTCCACCAGGTTCAGACCGAAAAACGCGGACAGCCCCCAGTTGAGAGCTCCCACACCCGCCAGCACCTTGACGATCTTGCAGATCACACACGCTTTGCCACCTGTCATAGTGAGTCCCTCCAGTTGACTTCCATTCTACCTCGTTAATCGTACTTCTCGTAAGAGATCCGATCTTTCGGCAAACCGGCCTGCCGGCAGACCTCCTGCACCGGCTGGATCATCTCATTGAGGCCGCAGATGTAGACCCGGACGGCGGAAGGGTCGGCCAGCAGTTTCTCCACCTGGGTCTGCACGTAGCCGGAGGCTCCCTTCCACGCGGGAGTCGGCCGGCTCACCGCCGGCAGGTAGGTGAAGTGGGGATGCCGCCGGGCCAACTCCAGAAATTCCTCGTGATAGGGGATCATCGTTTCGAAGCGGGCGCCCAACAGCAGCGACATCCGGCCCTTGAAGCCGGCGCTCAGCAGCGAATGGATCATGCTGCGGAAGGGGGCCACGCCGGTTCCGGTGGCGATGAACAGCGGCTCGAAATCCACCTTGTCCGGAAGGATGAACTTCCCGAACGGGCCGTGCACCTGGAACCGGCCGCCGGGCTTTAAGGTCCAGAACCAGTTGGTGACCAGGCCCCCCTCGACCCGCTTGACGATGAGGTTGAGGTGGCGCGACTCTTCCGGCGGCGAGGCGATCGAGTAGGCCCGGCGGATCACCTTGCCGTCTTGGGGGAGGACCACGCTGATGAACTGGCCGGCGATGAACCGGATTTCCCGGCCGGCGTCGAAGAGGAGCTCGAAATCTTTCGTGTCGTTTCCGAAGTCGCGGATCCGCCCGACCGCGACGTCGAAATATTCCGGAGCGATCTTCTTAGGCATCGCGGAGGATCTTCCGGTCCTTCAGCAGCCCAAGGACGCTCCGGACGTTCTTTTCGGTGCCGGCGGCCGGATCGAGATTCAGGTCCACGACCGCGTTCTTGAAACCGTTGAGGCCGACATTGACGACGACCATCCCCTCGCGGGAGGTCACCTCGCGCAGCTGGGAGAGCTCGGCGTCGTTTAAGTTGCTGCCGGTCGCCACCACGATGAGCCCCGCGTCCATGAACAGATGGGCCACCTCCCCCATGCGGCGCACGTGCTCATGCCGCTCCAGCCGGTGCTGCTCACCAT
>Ga0209515_10008858_pt1 | contig 11601 bp, 11 predicted proteins | sample Subgroupgradi54m_FD_187454 | JGI IMG/M metagenome (GOLD analysis project Ga0209515, IMG submission 187454) | Subsurface groundwater microbial communities from S. Glens Falls, New York, USA - GMW60B uncontaminated upgradient, 5.4 m (SPAdes)... ... | reverse complement strand
AATAATAAGTATTGAAAATGTTGTGGCTTCAGCATCTGTTGATCAAAGATTTGATCTCAATGATATCACAAAAAAATTTCCCGATACAGAATATCACCCTGAACAATTTCCTGGACTAGTATTCAGACTAAAATCGCCAAGGACTGCAACGCTTATCTTTAGTTCTGGAAAGATGGTTTGTACTGGAGCAAAATCCGAAGAACTAGCAATCAAGGCAGTAAGAAGTGTTGTACAAAAGCTTCGAGCAGGCAAGATAAAGGTAAAGAGCAATCCTGTCACTATAATACAAAACATTGTAGCTTCTGTAAACCTTGGTGGAAAAATTCACCTAGAGACAGCGGCAAGAAGCCTACCTCGAAGTATGTATGAGCCAGAACAATTTCCCGGACTAATACACAGAATGCTTGATCCAAAAACTGTAATTCTGATTTTTGCGTCAGGAAAGCTTGTTTGTACGGGCGCAAAAAAGGAATCCGATGTATACAGGTCAGTACACAATCTGCACACGATGCTTGAGGAAAAAGAATTAATGATATACGAGTAATGGGAATTTATGCCAAAAACTATCCAGCAAACGGTAAGATTCAATGTCTCTTGCAATAGACTTTATGAAACCTATATTGATTCCAAAAAACATTCTGCTGCAACAAATTCAAAAGCTTTTATCGGTAGAAGAGTTGGAGAAAAATTTTCAGCTTATGATGGATACATCAAAGGAAAGAATATCTATATTGTTCCAAATAGACTAGTAATTCAATCGTGGCGAGGCCTTGATTGGAGAAAAAAAGATTTGGATTCTACACTGATACTTACTTTTAGTAAAACTCGCTCAGGTTGCAGACTAGACATGGTGCATGTCAATGTCCCTGATCATATGTATCCCCACATCAAGAAAGGTTGGGTTACGCACTATTGGCAACCATGGAAACGCTACTTTAGATCATAAGTTAGAAGTTAAATGGAAAATAATGAAAAAATCACGTGGCACGCCACACAGCCCTGATGTAACTCTACTTTATGCTTTTTTATCTTCTCAAGCTCTTCTTTAATAAAATTGTCAGCTTGTGATATGTTCACTACAAATCATACATTATTGTAGATAATTAACGTTCCAAGGATTAAATATCCTAAAACGTACCCAAGTTTGTTTGGCTGGACAAAAAATAGACGGCATTGCAGTTGCAAATTCGGTAAAAAGTATAGTGCGAGCAGCAGCTGAAGCATTAAGATCAGAAGGAGTCAGGCCATGCCTTGCAACAGTTCTAGTTGGAGAAAATCCAGCTTCTACTACATATGTCACCAATAAACAAAAAGCATGCTATGACGTAGGAATTGAAACCAAAGACCACAGGCTGCCAGATTCATTTTCCCAACAAGAGATGAACTCGTTAATTGATTTACTAAACAAAGATAATACCGTACACGGAATCTTGGTGCAACTCCCACTGCCAAAACAATTAGATGAGTTTGCAACAACTTCGAGAATCTCTCCAATAAAAGATGTGGATGGTCTGACACCATACAATATAGGATTATTAGCATCAGGAAGAGCGATTCTCAAACCATGCACGCCTTCAGGAATAATGGAGCTTTTTGACTATTACAAAATTGATTTATCAGGAAAAAACGTTGTAATTGTAAATCGTAGCCATCTTGTTGGAAAACCGCTGTACCATCTAATGCTTGAAAAAAATGCCACAGTTACTACATGTCATTCTAAGACAAAGAACCTAAAACAGCACTGTCTTGATGCAGATATCATAGTTACTGCAATAGGAGACAGGGCAAAATTTACACTCACTTCAGACATGATATCAGATGGTGCCATTGTAATTGATGTAGGAATAAGTAGACAGGATGGCAAGCTTGTAGGCGATGCAGATTATGATAATGTAATCAAAAAGGCATCATATGCAACCCCAGTTCCAGGCGGAGTTGGACCCATGACTATAGCGATGCTTTTAAAAAACACTGTCACTGCTGCTTCAATTAGTAAAGGATTTGTCTCAGGTCATTGAAAAAGCAAGGCTGCGAAAGCAGTTTTTGGATGCACGTGATGCCTTGTCTTTGGATTTTATTAAAATAACAAGCAAGCAAATTCAAGACAATCTAAGAAAGATAGATTTTTTCAGGAGTGCACAAAGCATTGGCGCATATTACTCCATTGGAAGTGAGGTACACACACAGGATATACTGCAAGAGATTCTAAATGCAGGAAAACAATTGTCACTGCCCAAAGTTGTAAAAAATGATCTTGTCTTCAAAAAGATTACTAGTTTTTCTGAGTTAGAGCCAGGAAACTTTTCTATCATGGAACCAAAAGACAGATGTGAAGATGTGAAAGATTTGGATGTGATAATTGTTCCAGCCATTGCTCTTACAAGAGATGGTTCCAGACTCGGCTACGGATTTGGTTACTATGATAAATTTTTGCATGGCAAAAAATTAAAAACAATCACACTTTCATATGCAAAACAGATCATCAAGTCGTTTCCTCGTGACGATCATGATATCAAAATTAATTGCATAGTTACTGAAGATGGAATCATTAGGACAAGATAAGGCCCTTTTTTCCAATATCTTTTCTATAATACTTACTAGGCCAAGAGATCTTTTCCACTCTAGAATATGCGTTTGATATTGCAGACTGTAATGTGTCACCAAGTGCAGTGACTCCAAGTACCCTGCCCCCACTTGTTAGCACTTTGGTGCGATCACGTATGGTTCCTGCATGAAATACAAACGTGTCTTTGTCTTGGATGTCAAGACCTAGTATTTCCTCATTTTTTGGGTATGATTCAGGATATCCTTTTGATGCAAGCACTACACAGACAGCACTTTGTTTTTTCCATGTGATAGGAGGTATTTTGGATAATGTTCCATCAATGCTTGCGTCAATGTAATCATACAGATCAGACTCCATTCGCATCATGATTGGCTGACATTCTGGGTCTCCCATCCTTGCATTAAACTCCAAAACATAGGGTGTGTTATCTTTTAGCATTATTCCAGCATATAAAAATCCCTTGAAAGTAATCCCTTCTTTGTTCATGGATGAGATTGTTTTATCAATGACATTTTTTTGAATTTGTTCTGCCATGGAATAATCAATTACAGGAGTTGGAGAATACGCGCCCATTCCTCCCGTGTTTAAGCCTTTATCATCATCAAATATTCTCTTGTGGTCCTGGCTTGTAGCCATTGGAATTGCCATCTTACCATCAGAGAGTGCAATGTATGACGCTTCAACTCCGTCAATTCTTTCTTCTAAAATAATTTTAGAGCCTGCAGAACCAAAACTTTTCTCAACTAGCATCTTGTCAATTGCTGCCGCTGCTTCGTTAGAATCATTACAAACAATGACTCCTTTTCCTGCTGCAAGGCCATCTGCTTTTACTACTAGTGAAAAGTCAACTGATCTTGCATACTCTATTGCATTTTTTGGATCATCAAAAATTTCAAATCGTGCAGTAAGGATGCCATGTTTTTTCATAAAGTTTTTTGCCCAGACTTTACTTGATTCAAGCTGTGCTGCTTTTTTTGTTGGACCAAATATCCTCAAGTCTTTTTTTGTAAATTCATCAACTATTCCAATGGATAACGATACCTCAGGACCAACTACTGTCAAGCAGTTTTTTTCAGAGGCAAACTTGGCAAGATTTTCAATATCATCTACTTGTATTGAAACATTGTTTACTGTGCCGCCATTTCCTGGAGCATAGAAAACTTTACCTACTTTTTTGCTTTGAGAGATTTTCCAGCCAAGTGCGTGTTCCCTGCCGCCAGAGCCAATAACTAAAACATTAGTCAACAAATTGCCTATATTTTTCTTGTATATAATCCAAGATTGGTTTTAGAAATGTTGATTAAAGCTGTATTCAAAGCTTGTACATAATGAGTCAAATAGACAAGCAAAAATCAGTCTATCTTTTTGTACATGGAAGACGTGACTTGGAAGTTACTGCAACAAATGCACTAGTGACAAATGGTTTTTCTAAGGACAAGATAACTTCAGCCAAACCAGACCAAGTTGGAAACGTTGGAGATTACATGGCAATGTTATGGATGCCGCCAAACCCAGACCACATCAAGATACAAAAAATAACAAAGGTAGAACAAGTAACTCCAGAAGGTATGACTGGACTATGGAAGGGCGTCTCAAAAGAAGACTTGTTTCAGATAAAACTATAGATCAGAGACAATAGCTGAAATAAAACTTTCAAACTCTGAATCTGCAAATTTTATTACTTCAACTTTGTTTTCTTGCTTGGCAACTTTGACAGATTTTAGATGGTAACATTCACCGCCTTTTTCCAAAACATTAAAAAAATAATCTTCACAAGAGCAAAATCCAATTTCGGGGTCAAGCCAGTGTTCGTTGTCTTTTCCTACTACAGTCCATACCTTTCTCTTGCTTGGCTCAAAGTAGTGAAGCTTTACTCCCCTTCCTGATACCACCGCATCAAGATTTTCAGAATCTTTTTTCACAAGGATTTAATTCAAAACTTACTCGTATATCTTTTGATGGTTCAAACAAGAATAGTACAAGCACAGCCTGCCTTGATATTAGAAGAAAAAAAGCGGTATCTTGTTGTGGCTGATTTGCATATTGGTTTTGAAAAAACAATGCTATCAAATGATATCTTTGTTGAGCCCCGAGAATTGGTACAAGAGACACTTGATTCTCTTTTATCTATAATAGAATCTGAGAAACCAGACTCACTGATATTATTAGGTGATGTAAAATCAGGCATTGATTTTATATCAAAAATAGAATGGCAGGCAGTACCATTATTTTTTGAGATTGGAAAAAAAATTGAAACAATAGTAATTCCTGGGAATCATGATGGAAATATACAAAAGCTTTTGCCAGACGGAATTACACTTGCAAGCTCATCTGGTTTAGTAATTGGAGATACGCTCTTGACTCATGGCCATACCATGCCTTCCGAAAATCTATCTCATATTAGTAAAATAATAATGGGCCATGTGCATCCTGTCTTTTTTCATGAAGGCTCTGTCTTAGACGGTCAAAGAGTATGGGTCTCAATTCAGACTCAAAAAAACCAGCTCTTCCCATCATCAGCTGGCAATTTAGAGATAATTATTGTGCCTTCCTTTAACAAGTATTTTTATGCAACACAGAAAAGATACTACAAAAAATCAATCTCGCCAATCATTCAATCCATTAAAAATTTTCAATCTGCAAAAATTGTAACACTTGATGGCTCTATTATAGGAAATGAATCCCTGATTGAAAGTGTAATTTGAACATAATACACATGTTTACATCTGGTTACATGATTTTCGCATTAAATAAAATATTGTAATATATAAACAGGACAGCAATCTTCTGGGAGCCAGACTTGCGATTCTTAGACGCAGTCCACCAATGGTGTTTCTTCTAGTTGATTGCTATCCGGAAATATATACGATTTCGTAAAATAAAAAGATGATCCATAGAATAATTCCTTAGCATAGGCTGCAAATCTAGTTTGCAAGCTAGATTTCAATCAGAGTAGTTTAAGTGCTTCTTCGCGTGATAATGATACCAAGGTTTCTGTTCTTACTACATCGCCAGCAGGCAACCAGAGTTTTATTGCATCTTTCTCATCCTTCCCTTCAAAGATCCAGACAGAGTCGTATCTTCCAAGGGTCCAGTAAGTGCCTATTATTTTTACGCCTGGCGGTAGATTTTGCATTATCTTTTTACCGACTTCAACAACTTCACTTGCCTTCTTCCTGAATTTGAGCAGGGTTATGAAAATCATTAATTTCTTATTATCGTTTTAATTACTTAAGATTATTCAATTCCTAGAATACTTGCCTCCACGTTACTTATTATGAAATATCAAACTATGTTCCATGAATAATATTTTTTATTGGCATTGCAAAGGAGAGTTGGTAGCCATTCGGGTCTCTCATATGAAAGAATCGTTCTCCCCAAGTAGCACTAGTGGGTTCATTTTCAAAAGAACCCAACTTTGATATATTATCGTCTTTTTTTAGGTATGCATAAAGTTCATCTACATTAGAGGTATGAAAAATTATTCTTCCAAAATCTTTACTGCTATCTTCCTTTCTTAGTTCTAAGTTGAGATACATCTTACTGTACTTTTCCACTTCGTATGTTGTGAAAGAATCAGATGCACCACCACAGACCAGTCTAAAGCCAGGAATTGCTGAGTAGAATTTACACGATCTTTCCATATTTTTAACGAATAGTGTAATTGCAGAAATTCTGTATGGTTTCACTAATTTATAATGTACAATCTTAGTTTAAAGTGTGTTATTTATTACAAATCAAATCCCAGTTCCAGATAGAGACAATTTTAAAATAATTTAGACAATTCTAGCGAACGACCATAACACTGTATTTAGTTTAATCCAATTTATCGTATGGTTCCAATGGTTTTTTTGTGGTCTCATTGTGTTTTAACCATTCAAGTGTCTTTGCAAATGAATCTGCAAGCTCAGTTGTTGTAAGCACTGGTATACCAAGCTCTACTGCCTTTCTTCGAATCTGGTATTCATCATAAAGCATGCCAACATATTTTTCCAAAGTAGATGTGCTTGGCACATTTACAATGAAATTTATTTTATGTTCATAAAGCAAGTCGGCAATGTTTGGTTTCCTTTGAGGTTCACTAATTTTATAAACAATTTCATTTGGTACTCTTTTTTCTGTTAAAAATTCGGCGGTATGCTCTGTAGCATATATTTTGTAACCTAGAGTTTTTATCGACATTGCAGTTCGCAAAAGTTTTTCCTTGTTTTCAAAACCTCCCGCAGTGATAAGTGCAGCTCCTTCCTTTGGCAGTGAATATCCTACGGATATCAGCCCCTTTGCGAGTGCGTCGTAAAAGCTATCTCCAAAGCAAGCAGCTTCTCCAGTGGATTGCATCTCAACACCTAGTATGATATCAGCCCCTTCTAGTTGCATAAACGAAAACTGCGGTACTTTAATTCCATAAGAATGAGTTTTCCTCCATTTGTCTTTTGGTACTGCAGGTAACGATTTCCCAAGAACTGCACGTGCTGCAAGACTGATAAGATTCATTTTTACAAATTTGGATACAAACGGCATGGAACGTGATGCACGTATGTTTAATTCAATTACATACACTTGATTTGAATGGATAAGAAATTGTAAATTAAATGGACCTTTTATGTTAAAGGCAATAGCTATCTTGTTTGTATAATCAGTGATGGTTTCAATGATTTTGTTGCTCAAACTCCATGGAGGAATGCACATCATAGAATCTCCAGAGTGAACGCCCGCACCTTCGATGTGTTCCACAATTGCACCTATTACTACATTTTTTCCATCAGACACACCATCTACTTCAGCCTCAAGTGAGTTTAGCATAAATTTTGTAATCACAACAGGATAGTCAGGAGTAACGTTTGCTGCTTCTCCCAAGTATTTTTTTAACTGTTCATGGGACCAGACAACTTTCATTGCAGCACCACTAAGGACATAAGATGGCCTAACTAGTACTGGGTATCCCACATTAATTGCAAATTTTTTGGCATCAGCTAGACTTGTAAATGCTTTCCATGGAGGTTGTAAAATATGAAGTTCATCTAAGACTTTACTGAAACTTGAACGATTCTCTGCTCTGTCAATGTCTTCAAATGACGTGCCTATTATCTTGATTCCATTTTTTGCAAGCTTGGGAGTAAGGTTGTTTGCAGTTTGTCCCCCTACGGCAGTAACTATGCCAGTTAATTTTTCAAAATCTGCAATATCTAATACCCTCTCAAGTGTTAATTCCTCAAAATACAGCCTGTCACAAATGTCGTAATCTGTAGATACTGTTTCTGGGTTGCAATTAATTACAGAGACTTCTTTTACTCCATTTTCTTTAAGACCCCAAACCATGTTTACAGTGCCCCAGTCAAACTCTACACTGCTTCCTATACGATATGGACCGGCGCCCAAGACCGCAATCTTTTCTTGGTTTGAATCTACTTCAAAATCGTTTGTTGTACCACCATATGTCAAATACAGATAATTTGTTTTTGCTGGCCATTCAGCTGCAAGTGTATCTATTTGTTTAACTACAGGTATGATTCCTGCCTCTTTTCGCATTTTACGAATGTCAAGATCATCTTTTCCAACTAGTCGTCCAATTTGTTTATCTGAAAAACCTAGTTTCTTTGCCTCATGTAAAAGATTTCGCCCAAGTTTTGATTCTTTTAGTTTCTTTTCTGTTTCAATTATGTTTTGTATTTTTTCAATAAACCATGGATCTATTGCTGAAAGTTTGTAGATTCGTTCAACTGAAATTCCTTGTCGTAACGCTGCCGCAACATGATATAATATATAGTCATCTGGATTTTGTAATTTGTTTTCAAGCTCTTCAATTTCATAGTTTGTATCTGGAGTACGGTTTGCAACAAGGCCATCATTTCCAATTTCAAGCATCCTAATTGATTTTTGTAGTGATTCTTCAAAGCACCTACCAATTGCCATCACTTCGCCTACAGATTTCATCGTAGGCCCAAGATGTCGGTTTGCAAGTTCAAATTTGCTAAAATCCCAACGCGGATGCTTACATACAATATAATCAAGTGATGGTTCAAAACATGCAGTTGTTGTTTTTGTTATGCTGTTAACTAGCTCTGGAAGTGAGTAGCCCATTACAATTTTTGCTGCCATGTATGCAATTGGATAACCTGTTGCTTTGCTTGCAAGTGCAGAAGAACGTGAGAGCCTAGGGTTAATCTCAATTGCCACATATTTATCGGATTTTGGATCTAATGCAAACTGTATGTTGCATTCACCAACTATCCCTACATGTTTTGCAGCACGCAGTGCGGCAGACCTTAGTATCTGGTATTCAGAGTTGTCAAGGGTCTGTGATGGTGCAACTACAATGTTATCTCCAGTGTGTACTCTCATAGAAAGCACGTTTTCCATGTTACATACTATGATATTATTTCCAGTATAGTCAGCCATTACTTCGTATTCAATTTGTTTCCAGGGACCAACATATTCTTCAATTAATACCTGACCTACTAGACTTGCATTAAGACCACGACTTACAATTTCATGTAGTTCAATTTCGTTGTGTGCTACTCCGCCACCTTTTCCCCCAAGCGTATATGCAACTCGTATAATTACAGGATAGCCCAGATCCTCTGCTACCTTTTTTGCCTCTTCAAAGTTGTAAACAGTTTTACTTTTCAGTACAGGAACTCCGCATTGTATCATAGAGTCTTTGAAAAGTTGTCGGTCTTCTGTTGCTTGGATTCCTTTAATTTGAGTTCCAAGAACTTTGACTCCATATTTTTTTAATATGCCAAATTCCTCTAGTTTTACTCCACAGTTTAGTGCAGTCTGACCACCAAATCCTAGCATCAGACCATCTGGTCGCTCTGTTTCTATGATGGATTCTACATATTCTGGATTTACAGGAATAGAATATACCTTGTCAGCAAATCTAGTATCAGTTTGTATTGTTGCAATGTTTGGATTAACAAGTACACTTTTGATTCCATCTTCCCTTATGGCCTTGAGACATTGGCTACCGGAGTAGTCGAATTGACGGCCACTTTAGTGGCTTTCGCCTGCTTCTCCGATTTTAATTGCCCCACTGCCCAAAACTAGAATTTTTTTCAGCGACTCATCTTTTGGCATTTTCCTCCCCCATAAGGCGTTTTAGCTCTTCAAATACAAACATGCAATCAAAAGGTCCAGGTGATGCTTCTGGATGAAACTGTACTGCGATACATTTTTTTTCTTTATGTTTAATTCCTTCTACAGTTTTATCATCAGCATTAGTAAACCAGAGTTTGAAATTTGTTTTTTTAAGTGAGTCAGGGTCTATTCCATAACCATGATTTTGACTAGTCACATAAACTTGGTCATTATCTAAATCAAGACAAGATTTGTTTTGTCCCCGATGTCCATATTTTAATTTGAAAGTATCTGCACCACCGGCAATTCCCAATATTTGTGCGCCAAGACATATACCCAAAGTTGGAATGTTTTTATCAATTAGTGCTTTTGCAGTTTTCATTGTTTCAACACATTTCTGTGGGTCGCCAGGACCGTTTGATAAAACAACTCCTTTTGGATTGTAAGAAAGAATTTTTTCAATAGAGTAATTCCACGGCACCTTGATGACTTTGTAGCCAAGCTTTCTTACATTTCGTAAGATGGCATTTTTTACTCCCGTATCAATTACTACAACAGTATCATTTTCTTTTCCATAAATTTGCGGCTCTTTTGTTGATACAACATCCATAAACTCTTCAGAGTTGTAATTTTTTGTAGATGCAAGCTTTTTCTTTAGTTCGTTTTCGTCAATTTCATTTTCAGAAACCGCAAGTGCGGCCATCATGACTCCGCTTGTACGTAATTTTCGAGTCAATGCCCTTGTATCAATTCCTGAAATTCCTGGAATTTTTTCATTATACAGCCATTCATCAAGTGTCATGGTAGCACGCCAATGGCTAGCAGTAAGAGACAACTCATGGACAACTAGTCCTCGTACCTGTATTTTGTCAGACTCGAAGTATTTTTTGATTCCATCCTCGTCTTTTATGGACAGGTCAGGCACGCCATAATTTCCGACTAGAGGATAAGTAAGTGCAAGAATTTGACCGCTATACGAAGGGTCTGTGAGTGCTTCTGTATAGCCAACCATTCCAGTATTGAATACTGCTTCACCAAAAGTCGTAGAAGAATAACCAAAGCCCATTCCATCAAAAACAGTGCCATCTTCCAAGATCAGTTTACCAAACTTGTTTACGTGTTTGGCTTTTTTTGTTGGAATTTTTGAGACCCTCGTGATGTGAATTATGTTACAGATTTAAGTTTTGTGTTAAAGGACACTGTTCAATCTTAGGAAGTTTTCAGAAAAATTTGTCTAGAGTGCTCGGAACTGTTCGCTCCATTTGTAGTATGCACGAATCATTTCCATACTTACACTTGGCTTTCTTCTTGTGATTATTTCCTTAAAGTCTACCAGTGTAAGCTCACGTGGTTGCATCTTTGATTCTCCTACAACTGGTTCTGGAGAATAGTTGGCTTGGTGGAACAAGTCATTTACCACCATCAATTGTGCAGACTGACAAATGTCTTTGATATCACTTGCACTATAACCGTCTGCAAGCTTTGCAAGTTCAAGTGATTTTATTTTTTCTTCTTTCTTGAGGGGCGAGGTGTAAAGATCAAAGAGTTTTACTCTTGCTTCAAGGCTTGGAAGTGATACATAAACTCTTTTTGTAAATCTTCTAAGAAATGGCCAGTCAAGACTCCATGGTTTGTTTGTTGCTCCAATTACATACAATTTAAGGTCTTTTCCTTTACCGTTGATTCCGTCCATTTCTGATAAGAATTGATTTTTAACTCGAATTTCTCCACCAACTTCGCTGTTTCTTGTTCCCAACAACGAATCCACTTCATCGATAAACAATATTACTGGCAAGCCTTCTTTTTCGGCATAACCACGAGCCATGATGAATAATTTTGCAACATTTTTTTCTGCTTCGCCAAGCCACTTGCTCATCATTGATGCGGCATCAACGTTTATGAAGTAACCATCAATCTCACTTGCAGTTGCTGCTGCAAGAATAGTCTTGCCACAA
>Ga0209515_10008857_pt1 | contig 11602 bp, 10 predicted proteins | sample Subgroupgradi54m_FD_187454 | JGI IMG/M metagenome (GOLD analysis project Ga0209515, IMG submission 187454) | Subsurface groundwater microbial communities from S. Glens Falls, New York, USA - GMW60B uncontaminated upgradient, 5.4 m (SPAdes)... ... | reverse complement strand
AGGAAAATTTATTTTACTTGAAGGAATCGACGGTTCAGGCAAGACCACGCAAACGCGGCTACTTGTTGAACGCATGGCGCGTGAGGGCATGGCCGCGTATCAAACCCGTGAGCCGACAAGCGATAATATGTTTGGAAGACTCGCGCGGTTTATTTATATGTGCGAGTCCCTTCACGAGAAGGCATCTGCCGAATTGGAGGGTTGCCTGCAGGGCGCGGAGTACAGGGCGCTGCGCGCGATGTATGACGAGCTGCAGTTAAAGCACATAACGCGCTTTGAAGGGATTGCCCATGAGGTCATGCGGGGTGATTATAAGAATCTCCAGACGTTTTTGCAGCTTACGATGATCTTTGACCGGTACCATCATCACGTGGATACGATCATTCCGCAGCTTGAGCGCGGCGTGCATGTGGCAGCTGATCGGGATTTTCTTTCTACTCTTGCGTATAGCGCAGGGGATGATATTCCTTGGCGGCCGCTGCTTCAAGCTCACGTCGAGATACTGGGGGATGCGTTTATAGCACCCGACCTTACGTTTTTTATTGATATTCCGGTGAATATCGGTATTGAGCGGACAATGGCAAAGCAGCAAGGCAAGAAGGATTACTTTGATACTGATGAGCTGCTTAGTAAAATTCGCGCGCGATATGTGGAGCTGTCCGAATCTTCCGAGATCATCAGGCATACGCCCGTGGCAAGGATTCAGGGATCGGATGCATCTCCTGAAGTGGTGCATGAATTGATCTGGCCGTATTGCAGGTCTTTAATTGCGGACGGCGATCCTCACCGTGTGCCCGTTATTACCGAAACCCTCACATGAGTGAGGGTTTTATTATATGATGACGTATGAAATTAAAAGAGACTTTGAAATAAGCTTATGTCAATATTGACGCATAAAATACATCATGAGAAAATTGAGTGAGTGCTATCACTATAAGGAGGTTGTATGAGGCGATATCTTGATGCATTGCGGTATATTTTGGACAATGGCGAAGATGTCGCCAACAGGACCGGCATTGATAGCCGAGCCGTGTTTGGAATGCAGATGAGATACAATATGGCTGACGGTTTTCCGGCGATGACGACCAAAAAGCTCGCGTTCAGGGGAGTAAAAGCAGAGCTTTTATGGTTTCTTAAGGGCAGCGGAGATGTGAAAGAACTGCAAGCACTGGGTTCTCATATCTGGGATGCAAATGCCGAGGCTCCTTACTGGAAATCCAAGGCAAAATTCGACGGGGATCTGGGTCGTGTATACGGGGTTCAGTGGCGTTCATGGCGCAAGCCCGATGGAACAACGATAGATCAGATTGTGGATGCGATTAATCTTGTGAAGAATGATTCCGACAGCCGCCGCATTATTGTAAGTGCATGGAATCCGGGTGAGCTCGATCAAATGGCGCTTCCGCCGTGCCATTCGTTTTTTCAGCTGCGCGTGATCAACGGCAAACTTTCTTTGCAGATGTATCAGCGTTCGTGCGATATGTTTCTTGGCGTGCCCTTTAACATAGCATCTTATGCGTTGCTTCTTCACATGCTTGCGCAGGTCACGGGACTGCAAGCTCATGAGTTTGTGCATACGCTGGGAGATGCGCATATTTACCACAACCATTTTGATCAGGTTCGGGAGCAGTTGTCCCGCAGCTTGTATCTGCTTCCGACACTTTGGTTAAATCCACAGGTGACTCATATCGATGGGTTTGCCATGGATGACATAAAACTTGTCGGGTATCAGTCTCATGAAGCAATTAAAGCCGACATGGCGGTCTAGCTTATGATAATTTCACTTATTGCTGCAATGGGACGTAACCGCGTGATCGGTAATTCCGGCGACATACCGTGGATGGGGAAGGCTCCTGCTGACCTAAAATATTTCCGCGATGTTACCAGAGGAAAGCCGGTGATCATGGGGCGTAGGACATTTACGTCTATCGGGCGTGCATTGCCCGGTAGGCTTAATATCGTCATGACGCGCGATGCCTCATTTGAGGCGCTTGGTTGTGTGATTGCACCGTCACGCGGCGAAGCGTTGCGTTTGGCCGGTAATGCGGATGAGGTTATGGTTATTGGAGGGGAGGGAGTATTTAAAGAATTTCTTCCTGTCGCTAATCGTATTTATCTCACGCTCATTGATGTGGAGCCGCAAGGTGATACGTTTTTCCCGGAAATCGATTCTGCCGAGTGGCAGGAAGTAAATCGGGAAGAGCACGAGTCTGATGAGAAAAATCTCTATGCGTATACATTTCTCACGCTTGAGAAAAAATAGTCCTCTGCTTGTCGGGGGACTTTTATAATCACAAGCGAGGAGAAAACGAAAATTTGTTTTCATTTTCTCCGAGTGCCGTGATTATATGCCAGAAAATATTTCTGGCATATTTTTTTAAAGTGTCGTGGCATATTTTTTCACCTAGTGTTATACAGAGAGTGACGATTATGAAATCTATTTTTATCGCTGACGCCATCCATGGAACGATAGTGGTATCCGCCGATGAGGCGGCTGTCATTGATCATCCTTATGTTCAGCGGCTGCGGTTTATCCGCCAGCTTGGATTTGTATCTTGGGTGTATCCATGCGCTACGCATGACCGTTTTTCTCATGCCCTTGGCGCGATGCACGTGTCATCTCTTTTTGCCGATCAGCTTTTAATGAACGAAGAATATTCGGTTCTTGCCCGTATTCTCAATGCGGAGGAAAAGAAATTTTTGCGACATATCATCCGCTTAAGCGGGCTTTTGCATGACGTAGGGCATGCGCCTTTTTCCCATACCGCAGAAGCAGTTATGCCCCATGTCAGCAGTCTTGCGATTCCGGATATGTGGACGGGCCGTCCCGTAAAAGATCGCGCCGCGCGCCATGAAGACTATAGTGTGCTTTTGATCGCAGGAATGAGCGAGGGGGAGCGCGCGGTTATTACAAGAGAAGAGGCGGAAATCATTTCTTCTTTAATTCATCACAAGTATATCCGTATTCCCGACTCGTGGCATACGCATTTTTCTTCTGCGGTAAATGGCCAGAGTTTGCATGCGGTTATCAAGACGATTATCTCAAGCGACATTGATGCCGACCGTATGGACTATTTGCTGCGAGATGCGCACTTTGCGGGCGTGACGTACGGACATTTCGATCTTCCGTGGCTTATATCAAATCTTGGTACGGTACATGTGGGTGATACATACAGTATCAGTATTTCGGAATCAGGCATTCAGGCGCTGGAGCATTATTTGCTTGCCCGTGCCAACATGTATGCGCAGGTGTATATGCATAAAACCGTCAAATGTTTTGATTATTATTTCCATAAGGCAATTGAAGAAAAAGAAATTGATTATCGCATGCCTATCGGTCGCGAGTCGTATGTGGCGATGCGGGACTCAACACTCATCGAATTACTTTTTGGAGCTGCAAAGCAAAATTCATTATCATGGTCGGCGCGCTTGGTGAATCGCGAACCCGCCAAGCGTCTTTGCCGTATATGGGGGAGCCGGGAGCAGTCCGAGATTTTATTCGGCCAGGTGCATAAAGAGCTGCAGCGTATGGGCATAACTCCATTCCTTCATTTTACGAAGAATAAATTTCTTGATGCGGAAGGTTCTCAAGCGAGCATCGCGTCTCACGCGCCACAATCGTTATTCTCCGGTCTTGCCACGGTTCCCGTGACCGTAGTGCGCAAGCAATTTGGCATCGTATCGGCCGCGCCTCTTTCTGATTATGCATTTATTCTTAAGCGCTATCATGATGATATTTCAGTAGGGGATATCTATGTGCTGCGCGATGAGTATGAGGCGCATGAATCAGAGATTCGCGTGGTGATCAAAAAGTTCCATATGCGTTCGCCGACGGAAACCATTATCTCCGAAGAGGATTGAAAAAAACTTGCTTCTATGATAGATTATTATCCGTAACCTTCAATCTTTGCGTAGTTTTAAACCGTGGGGAGATAGTAATGTTCGATTACTTTACGGGAAGTGTTGCTGATAGATGGCAGGATGTTGAGGGTCTGAGTGATGAGGCGCAGTTTCTTTTAGAGAGCATAAAGGCATTTGTGCCTACGGGGAACTTTCCATCAATGGGGTTCCCAAAATGGCGCGTAGGACTCCTTTTTAATCTCGCGGGTATGGATATGCAAGGGGAATTCTTGCGGGTTATTGAGGAGCTGTGTGAGAAAAACATATTTGTGGTCGGTTATACGTATGAGGGTCCCCGTTATGGATATTATGCAAATCTTGAGGCGCTTACCGCGGCCGTTATCCAAATAGGAGGGTCTCTCATTATTCAGCACGTTTCCCGCGTTCTTGTTCTGCCCGAAGACGATTGTCTGAAGCAGTCGTAAGTGTCGAGTCCGTCAGCCTTTTGTATGGGTTGACGGGCTCTTTTTTTTATCGCACAATGCATCCAATGAAAATCCTCGCTATTGAGACAAGCTGCGACGAAACATCGGTTGCGATTATTAAAACAAGCGGCGCCCGCAAGCAGCCGGATGTTTGCGTGCTTGCGCATTTTATATCTTCGCAAATTGAACTGCACGCGCAGTTCGGAGGCGTAGTGCCTAACCTCGCGAAGCGAGAACATCAGCGGCTACTCGTCCCGTTGCTTATCAAAGCTTTGAAAAAATCAGGGCTGTATGAAGTCTCGAAGATTAAAAATCAAGATTCAAAAACACAGTCGCAATCACTCAAATTAAAAGAACTTTTGGAACGCGAGCCGGACTTGCTCGTGGAGTTTGAGAAAAAGATTTCAAAACTCGCGGTACCGGATATTGATGCAATCGCGGTAACCAACGGCCCTGGGTTAGCACCCGCATTATGGGTGGGCGTAAACTGCGCAAAGGCTCTTGCCATTGCATGGAAGAAGCCGATCATTCCGATGAATCATATGAAGGGGCATTTGTTTGCTGCTTTTATAGGAGACGCGGTACGCGAGAAAAAACTCGTGCAGTTTCCCAAAATCCGTTTCCCTATGCTCGCACTTCTCGTAAGCGGCGGACATACGGAGTTGGTACTCATGAAGAAATTTGGCAGTTACGAAATTATTGGAGAGACGCTTGATGACGCGGCAGGAGAGGCGTTTGATAAAGTTGCGCGCATGCTTGATCTGGGATACCCGGGAGGGCCAGCGATAGCCGAAGCGGCTAAGTTTAAAGATTTAAAGATAAAAAGTTTAAAAATAAGATTTCCGCGGCCGATGATACAGTCTAAAGATTTTAATTTCTCTTTTTCAGGGTTAAAAACATCAGTGCTTTATTTTATCCGCGATTTGGCTGATAAGAAATCCGTGCGTACGTATACTCCTGTGATTGCCAAAGAATTTCAGGATGCGGTGGTGGATGTACTCGTGGCAAAAACAATCCGCGCAGCCCAGTTATACAGAGCAAAAACAATCATAGTGGGCGGAGGGGTTTCTGCGAATAAATTATTGCGTGAGCGATTAGCTATTGAGGTAAAAGAGAAATGCAAAGGAGCTGACTTTTTTGTCCCGCATCCGTCGGTAACGGGGGATAATGCGCTCATGATTGCACTTGCCGCAGTAATTGACGGTAATAAAAAAGCCCCGAACGAGATCGGGGCGGAGGCGAACATGCGACTTTAGTCGCGATCTAGATACGCAGGAGCAAAATGCGTAGGTTTGGTATTCATCAGGCTGATGGATCGGGGATTGATCCATCGGTACAAATTTAACTTTGATCCTGGTTTTGAATTGGATCCGGATTTTCCGCTGCCGCCAAACGGCTGGCGATTTACCACAGCTCCTGTGGTTCGGCAGTCATAGAGATTGCCTGCAGCAAAGCGCAAGCCTCTGATGGCCTCTGAAAGCGTCATCATATTTGACGTCTGCACAGCTCCCGTGAGGCGATAAGGGTTGTCGTTGCATAGTTGCAATGCTGCGAGCGCGAATTCCTCCTGCTTCATGGGATAGACGGTGAGCACAGGACCAAAAATTTCTTGCATCATCGCGGGAGAATGAGGGTCGCTTGTCACGATGATCGTCGGCTCCACCCAGCACCCTTTTTCATTTTTGTAATAACTCGAACGTACCCATCCTTCATTTTTCTGGGGATGTTGATTCTCTGCAAGAATCGCCACTGTGCAAGGTTGTACGCGCGTGCGCTGAATGTATCCGACTATCTTTTGATATTCTTGTTCGCTGATGATCGCGCCAAGATAGTTATTGAAATCAGCGACATCGCCCGCTTTCATTTGGGCCATCATCTGTATCAGAAGCGGTCGGATTTGTTCCCATTTCTTATCAGTGAGGTACAGGCGAGAGAGAGCGGAACATTTTCGTCCCTGGTAGCCGAATGCGCTTTGTGCGATGGCGGCTGCTGCCTCGTAGGGATTTGCATCGTCATAGACGATCATGAAATCCTTGCCGCCCGTCTCGCCAATGACCTCGGGGAAGCCGTTGTATCTGCAGACATTCTGCCCCACGGCTGCTACGAGCTTATGCATAGTCTGCATGCTGCCCGTAAAATGCACGGCGGCCAAATGCGGACTATCCAAAAGCATATTGCCTATCATTTGCTCGTCGCCGTGCAAAACAGCAAGCACGTCCAGAGGAAGTCCTGCTTCATAGAGGATGTTGAGCATGAAATGAAAGGAAAATATGGTCTCGGGTGCGGGTTTGCACACGACCACATTTCCCATCATCAACGGAGCGGTGGGAATATTGAGCGAGATGGCAACGAAATTGTTGGGCGGGAATGCGGCGATAAAACCTTGCCATGGCCTATAGTCCGTATAGTTGAGATCGCCCGCAGAACTTTCCGGCTGCTCCTGATAGATTTCGGATGCGAAGTAGACATTGAAATTCCAAAAGTCTATGAGTTCGACGACATCAATCATCGCTTCATACGGATTTTTGGAAAAATCTTCCATGACCGCAGCGACCGCATCGTAGAAGTATTTGTGCTGCAGCAGGTAGGCGGCTTTGCGAAAGATGTGCAGGCGCAGGTGCCAGGTGAGGGATTGCCATTTGGTTTGGGCATGAAGGACGCCTTCAATCGCGTCTTTCATCTGTCCGGTGTGCGCGTGCGCATAGCGCGCGAGTTTGCGTGTAATATCATGAGGCGGTGTGCATCGTCCATAGACACCTGATTCAAAAATGCATTCGCCGTTGATGACGAGAGGAAGCGTAGGAATTTCTTCTCTTGTTCTTAGGCGGATAATTGCATCGTTGAGGTGTTGGCGCTCGACGGTTCCTTTTTCAAATTGAACCATGGGCGCGTTCTGGGGTTTGGGAAAGCGGACAGTTCCGTTCACGTTATATCTCCTGTATGGGCTTGTTATGAAGACGCTGCATATCTTTTCAAAGGACTCTGATTATGCCATCATTAACGTATCAGCCGTCTTTACCTATGTCAACGAAAAAAGAACTGCCTCCGCAGTATCAGCCAAATGAAATAGAAGAACGCATTTATCGGCTCTGGGAAGAGTCCGGATTTTTTAATCCCGATAAACTGCCCAAAACTCACAAAAAACCGTTCACGATTATCATGCCCCCACCCAATGCCAACGGGTCTCTTCACATTGGGCACGCGGTATTTGTAACACTGCAAGATATTATGATCCGCTTCAACCGCATGCGCGGAAGAAAAGCGCTGTGGGTGCCGGGTGCTGACCATGCGGGATTTGAAACGCAGGTAGTATTTGATAAAAAGCTTGAGAAAGAAGGAAGAAACAGATTTAAGATTCCGCGCGACGAACTCTTTGCGGAGATGCTTGCTTTCACTCAAGAGAATAAAAAAATAATGGAAAACCAGTTGAAGAAACTGGGAGCTTCGTGCGATTGGAGCCGCGAGAAATTTACGCTTGATCCGGATATTGTAGAGCAGGTACAGCACACGTTTGTTGATTTGTATAAAGACGGACTTATCTATCGCGGAGAGCGCGTGATCAACTGGTGCCGCAAGCATCAGACGGCGCTCGCTGATTTGGAGACAAAACATATTGATCGCACTGATCCTCTCTACTACTTTCAGTACGGTCCGTTTGTGATTGCTACCGCACGGCCCGAGACGAAATTCGGCGACAAGTACGTAGTCATGCATCCCAAAGATCCTCGATATGCCGAGTATTATGACGGACAAAAAATTAATCTTGAGTGGATCAATGGCCCGATCACGGCAACGGTTATCAAAGACGAAGTCATTGATATGACGTTTGGTACGGGTGTGATGACGATTACCCCGTGGCATGATCCGATTGACTTCGACCTTGCCGAACGCAGAGGTCTTCCCAAAGAACAAGTCATAGATAAATATGGCAAGCTTCTTCCTATTGCCGAGAAATTTGTCGGTATGAAGATAGAGGAGGCGCGTCCGCTCATTGTTGAATATCTCAAAGAAAAAGGACTTTTGGTAAAGATAGAAGAAAATTACGGCCATAAAATTTCTGTATGCTACAAATGCTCAACACCGATCGAGCCGCAAGTGCTTCCGCAGTGGTTTTTGAAAATGGCGCCTTTGGCAAAAAAGGCGATCGAGGCGGTGCAGAAAAAAAAGATCGTATTTGTTCCGGTGCGTTTTAAAAAAGTATATCTGCACTGGCTCAAAAATCTCCGCGACTGGAATCTTTCGCAGCAAATTACCTGGGGGATTCGGATTCCCGCATGGTTTTGCAAATGCGCAGGAGAGAAGCAGAAGGCGGAGATTGCCCTCGGTGCCCCCAAGAAGAAATGCGCTGCTTGCAATGCCGATTGGCAGCAGGATCCTGATGTGCTCACCACATGGTTCTCCTCAAGCCAGTGGCCGTATTTGAGTCTTGGTTTTCCAAAAGAGAAAGATTTCAAGGCATTTTATCCGACTGATGTCATGGAGACGGGATGGGATATTTTGCTTTTTTGGGTAAGCCGCATGATCATGCTTGGGCTTTATCGCACCAACAAAGTGCCGTTTAAGACGGTGTATTTGCACGGACTTGTGCGCGATCAGGATCGCCAGAAGATGTCCAAGTCAAAAGGCAACGTGATCGATCCGCTCGGCGTTGCGGAGTCGTACGGTACGGACGGCGTGCGAATGGCGCTCGTCATCGGCAATTTGCCGGGAAATGATATTATTATTTCAGAAGATAAAATCAAGGGATACCGCAACTTTGCAAATAAGATTTGGAATGCGACGCGCTTTGTGCTCATGCATGCTGATGGTGCTGCGCAAAAAACAAAAGTGAAATTCGGTAAAGCGGAGAAGGCGATGCTCGCAAAGCTCACAAAACTTACCAAAGACACAACCCGCGATATGGAGAAGATGCGCTTTCATCATGCGGCTGACCGTCTGTATCATTTCTTCTGGCACTATTACGCCGATGTGGTGATCGAACAGCAGAAGCCGCACTTGGCCGCAGCGGAGGGAAGTGCTGAAAAAGAAACCGCAAAAGCGCTTTTGCTTGAGTTTCATCGTGTACAAATGATTCTCCTGCATCCTTTTATGCCGTTTATAACGGAAGAAATCTGGGAGCAGCTTCCTATCGCAAAAAAGAATCTCTTGATAGTAGAATCGTGGCCTAAGTAATTTACTTTTTAGCATATGGATATAGCCGCTGTCGTCGGTCTTAATGCCAGCTACCTCTTGCTTACGTTTCTTCCGCCTTTGCTGTGGCTATTGTTTTATTTGCGTGAAGACCGCCATCCGGAACCAAAGCTCCTTTTGTTGCTTACGTTCATCGGCGGTATGATATCAGTTGTAGCGGCTATTGCAGGAGAATGTCTCTTGGTGCAAGTCCTTGATGGAGGATCGTGCGAGCAGGGAATAAGTTATGTGGGCAAAAATGCATTTACGCTTTTTCTTGGGATTGCCTTTATTGAAGAGTATGTGAAGTATCTGGTGGTAAAGTTTTTGGTGCTGCGAAGAGAGGATTTCGATGAGCCGGTTGACGGCATGATCTATATGATCACGGCAGCACTCGGATTTGCGGCAGTGGAGAATGCGCTGTTTATCTTTCCGCTTTTTAATCAGAGCGTTTTGCTTGGACTTCAAATTACGACCAACCGCTTTTTGGGAGCGAATCTGCTGCATGCTCTGTCTTCTGCGATCGTCGGGTTTTTCCTGGCGCGTGCATGGTTTTCTCCCCATCGCCATCATTACATCGCTCTGGGCGTGGTCACGGCTGCATTTCTTCATGCGTTTTTTAATTATCTTATTTTAATGCGCAGCGATGCAGCAGAGGGAACGCTGTATCTCTTTTTGCTCCTTGCCCTTATGGCGGTAGTTGTCTTTATTGACTTCGAACGGTTGAGAAGTAAGAACGCAGCAGGGGAGTCTAGCTAATAATCTGCTATTCCGTCCCCACGTTATCCACAATTGCGGGAGTTTGGTAAGAAAAGTATGGTATACTCATAGTGATCCTAGAGGTGAGCAATTTCTCTTTATCTTTTAACTTTTCTCGCTATGTCAACTTTTTTCGATAAATTAAGCGGATCACGGGGGCGAAATGAAATTAATCTGGCTGCTGTGCGTACGCCCATGCGTCCTGTGCGGAGACCAGAGCCTGTTGTGGCACAAGAAGAGGAAGAAGAATCGTATCCCATAGCGCCGACTGTGCAGCATACCCCACACGTTCAGGAGGAAGAAGAGCCGGAGCAGGAAGAACCGCAGGAGGCGGAAGAGGAAGGAGAGCTTACGGTAGATATCTATAACAAAGGCGATACGATTGTTATTCAATCAACAGTCGCAGGTGTGAGGCCGGAGCATCTCGATGTCGCTATTACCGATGATATGGTAACGATTCGCGGACGGCGTGAGCGCACTGATAACGTCAAAGAAGATAGCTACTACTACAAAGAATTGTTTTGGGGAACGTTTTCCCGCCAAGTTATTTTGCCTGAAGAAATTCAGCAAGAAGATGCAGAGGCAAATCTCCAGCACGGACTTTTGACCATCAAGCTCCCGAAGAAACGCCACGGAGTTACGCAGAAACTGAAAGTGAAAGTTGTCTAATAAAGATTTTAAAAATCCCTTCGTATGAAGGGATTTTTGTTCCTATGTTCTCCCTTTCTCTGTCATTCCCGACTTGATCGGGAATCCAGTCCTCGAGCTACTAAGACTGGATTCCCACATACGCTGGGAATGACACAAGGAGATAAGCAGGCGAAGCGTGGCGGATTCTCTGTTCTTGCGAAAATAATAAAAATGTAGTATGGTATCGGGCAGTTCATAGCATCAGCATGATAAGGAGATGATGTATGACAGTCATAGCCGAGCCAATTGTATTGGAAGATCATGAGCGTCATCTTGTGCTCTATGCCAAGGGGCATTACGGGAAATCGCGGTATCTAGTGGAGGATCTGAAGAAAATCTTTGCAAGGTTCTTTTGTATAGAGTCGGGATTCTTGAGTGATCAGGATGTCTATGCGCGTGTGCTTGAAGTGTTCCTCAAGGTTACTTCCGTGAGATCCCAGCATTGGTTTTGGGAGCGGATTTTTTGTGAAAACGGCAAGCAGTATCGCTCTATTACGCCATTGGATATGATAGATCGTCTTTTGGGCAAGATAGCCATCTGCCAAGTGCAGGAGGATGATACGGTTCTTATTGAACTCGGAGAACCGGATTATACGATTTTACCCGAGCCAGTGTAACGGGGAAAGTAATGAACAAACGGTCTTGAGTACGAGCGCTCA
>Ga0209515_10008856_pt1 | contig 11604 bp, 10 predicted proteins | sample Subgroupgradi54m_FD_187454 | JGI IMG/M metagenome (GOLD analysis project Ga0209515, IMG submission 187454) | Subsurface groundwater microbial communities from S. Glens Falls, New York, USA - GMW60B uncontaminated upgradient, 5.4 m (SPAdes)... ... | reverse complement strand
CTCAAACCGGTTGCTGGCAGGATGCAGCGACTGACAGGCATAAATAACTCGACAATTATTGATGATACCTATAATGCTAGCCCGCCAGCCATGAAAGCGGCTCTCGATACTCTATATCGCCTTGAAGCTCCACAAAAAATCGCCATTTTGGGCAACATGAACGAACTGGGCAGTTATAGCCAACCAGCACATGAAGAAATCGGTAGTTACTGCGACCCTAAAAAAGTAAACCTTGTTGTCACTATCGGCTCGGATGCCAACAAATATTTGGCAGAAGATGCCCGCTCCAACGGTTGCCGGGTAGAGTCTTTTAATGATCCATATTCAGCCGGCGAGTTTATTAACCAGCAAATTCAGCCCGGAGCCGTGGTTTTAGTCAAAGGTTCACAAAACGGCGTCTTTGCAGAAGAGGTCGTGAAATTAATACTGGCTAGTTCGGCCGATAGTTCCAAGCTGGTCCGCCAATCAAAAGATTGGCTGGCTATTAAGAAGAAAGCCTTCAAAAAGTGAGAGTTTTAGTTCTGGGCGGTGGTATTTCGCCGGAGCGGGAAGTATCGCTGCGGTCTGCCAAAGCGGTAGCTGAAGCCGCCAGGCATGCAGGTTTTGAGGTAGATGAAGCCGACCCCGCAGACGGCTACGAAATTCTAGATAACGTTTCTAAAGACATGGTAGTTTTACCAATTTTGCATGGTAAAAACGGAGAGGACGGTGTTATCCAGGCAGAGCTGGAAAAGCGTGGGCTGGCGTTTTTGGGCACTGGTTCTAAGGTTTCAATGGCCTGCTTTGATAAGTGGCAAACCCGTCAAATCTTGATAGCCAACCATATCCCTATGGCGAGAGCCACCAAAGTGACCAAAGAAACATATGGCAATCAGTCCTTGGCGACCCAGCCACATGTCTTGAAAATTTTGCACGGTGGTTCGAGTATTGGCACGTTGATTGTCCGCGACCCCAATAATATAAACCCAGAGCAATTCGAAGAAATCTTTGCCATGGAGAACGAGGCGGTACTGGAAGAGTTAATTAAAGGTGTCGAAATCACAATTCCGATTTTGGATCAGACGGCCCTGCCGCCGATCGAGGTAGTGCCGCCCGAGGGCGGCGAATTTGATTATGAGAATAAATATAACGGCGCCAGCGCCGAACTGTGCCCGCCACCTTCTTTAACAAGGGAGCAAATAAAAAATGCTCAAAAAATAGCCCAACAGGTACACAAAGCCATGAGTTGTCGGCATCTTTCAAGGGCGGATACCATAATGCGGCCTGATGGCAGTTTTATAGTATTGGAAATCAACACCATCCCTGGTCTAACCAATCAGAGTTTGTATCCAAAGGCGGCCGCAGAAGCGGGCATAATGATGCCTGAGCTAGTCGCGCATTTTGTCGATCTACTTAAGCGTGATTTTAAAATAGAATAAAACGGTTTTCTACTCAGGGCTGGTGTATTGAGTGTGTAGGTAAGCGCCGTAGCTGGCCTTCGATTTTTGGCAAGCTATCTCCGAGCCGCAAACGCTTGGGTCAAATTTAGCGTAGGCAAAGAAAGCATCTTCACTTTGCTGCAAGTCGGTGCCAAAAACATTAGACGGTCGTCCGTAACTTGGGTAACCAAGGTAAAACTTGATCAGGGCTTTAGCATCGTACTGCTGCCAAACTTGCCGGGTGAGACGGCTAACGGCTATATGGTCGCTGTGATCAGGGAATCGATGGTCGACATAAGTAGATTGGGTGTGAATTTCCGAAGGCCCATAGGTACGCATTAGTGACAGTAGCATATCCTGGAGCTGGCCGTAAGAATAATCAGACTGCCCGTCCGCTGAGTGCATGAGCCTAATTTTGCCAGCCTCTAGCTTTTCTAGGCTTTCATAATTCGTGGCCCTAAAACCTTGGCCTCGGACATTGCCGTCGGACAGGCGCACAAAAATTAAGGATACTTTGGAATTACCGCGCGGGTTATCAACCCGTATATACTGGTTGTCGCCTAGGCGGACAATTCTCTTAATCCAAACGCCGTCATAACCAATCATTTTGGCATAAGCTGCCTCAGAACCTTGCTCGCGATTTAACCAATAAAACTGATCGCTTCCGGCGTCGCCAGCGGTTAGGTAGACCGTCCGTACGCACTTGTCAGGACTCTGGAGGTCGTGCAGTAGGTCTGGGGTCATGAACAACAAGTCATCATCTTGGTGGGCGACAGTATTCATTACGGTTGGCCCTTGGCAAAACGTATTCGGTAGCTTGTCGAGCGTGGTAGGCAAGATAGTGGCGGGTAATTGCGGCGTGGGGGGATTTATAAGGGGAGAACTTTTATTTATACCCTTGTCATAAAATAGTATTAACTCCGCTGGATGGCTCAAACTGCCAGCCACCAAGGTGCTGGTATTGGGCCGGCCGTAGCCGGCAATTACTTGATCCAGACTACAGTTTTGATAGTTCGTCAGGCTATGGTCAAACGAAATAAGAAAAGCAAAGCTCTTATTTTTTAGATCGACTTGCCAAGCCTTGCTACTAAGGGCATCTAAAGGTTGGGAGCAAGAAGTGAATGGCATGACGTTTATGGATGAGTGGGTCGCAAGTTTGATCGGGATCACCCGCCAATAATCGCCGACCAGCGTGTCTATGTGGTGATGAGCAATGACAGCGGCCACTCGTAAATTACGCTCGTCGGTTGTATGAAGAGCAGTCTTATTGGCATTATAAGTACGTAGGCTAAAGGCCAGCCCAAAGACTATGCCAAGCGTTATAACTGCACCTGCAAATATTAATTGACGCGGGCTCCAGTTTTTGGTCCGTAAATAAACGGCGATTGATATAAAGCCCGTAAACATGGCGATTGTAAGATAACGGGCATCAACGGCATAGTAGTGGTTAGTGACTATAAAAGCTGCAAAGGCGGCCACGCTTGACCAAATTAAAGCAGTCGCCAACTGTGTAGGCTTATCTAATTCGATTTTTTTGTCCGCAGCATTTTTAATGCCGGCAGCTAAAACTCTCCAGACTGCAAGCATGGCAATGGCCAAAATAGCAGCGTTAATAATAAATCCGACAGAGCCAATCCCTGCAAGGCGAGCATGTATTTGGCCCGGAATGTGGCGGACTATAACTGAATCATAGGCCGGGTTAGCACCAAAATTGGTAAGTAGACCTAAGGTGGCATATAGACTGCCCAAAACTATATTTTTAGGCCCATGATCCAGGCCAAACGGCCCAACTCCCGACTGACCACTAAAATGCGCATAGCCACTTAAATCTATCAACCAGGCGCCGATCAGAGCCGCGAGCAAAGCAATCACTACCACCTTTAGCCACTTGAACGATAATCTTGCAAGGTTATCACTCCGCCGGAGCCTATAAACTACGAAAGCTAAAATTGCTCCGCCGAGACCAAAGATTAAAAATAGCCTATCGCTAGCTATGACTAGAGCCATAAGCGTCATTGCTAACCAGAAACTGAAACTTTTAATCCGCGGCGAGCGTATTAGCAAAGCCAGGCTGGCAATGTAGAAAATGTATTCCAAATTTCTGCCAGTAATCATAGCCATATTGACCGGTAGCAGTGCACCCGGGTAGGGCTGCGCTGGAATCAGTAGCAGAACGGATGCCAGGGCTAAGCACAATGTGCCAAAATAAAATGGCCGCCGCTCAATTCTATAAATAATAAAGGCCAAAAAAATTACGGTGGCCAAACTAACTAAAACAGTAAACAAAGCTAGGCTAAAGCCAGAAACCCCAAAAAGCTGGATAAAAAAGAACAACGGCCACTTAAGCAGTAGGCTATGTGAGGCTGGGAAGGTGGCAGCGTGAAAAGTCTTAGAATTTTCAAATAAGTAAGTATCAACAATTTGATCGGCATTAGATCGTTGCAGACTGGCACCTAGGAGTGCCCAGATCACAGTAGTAGCCAGGAGTAAAATTAGGCAGATAATTGCGTACTTTTTGGGAAAACTTGGAGAACCGATAAAATTTCGGACACGGCTAAGCGGCCGGCCGGCCAGTGGACGGCGAGGGTCAGCGGGAACAATGCGTTTTTCTCTTTCCATCGCGTGATAATGTCTGTTCGCTAATTTTAATATCCCGATTAGAAGGTAGCCCGACGAATATTAAAGTAGCAAAACAAAAGTAATCTTAATCAGTATAGAATATTGCTATCAGTTTTAAAAATACGAGTTTTGTAAAGGTAGAAATTCCATAAAGTTGTTATGCCTAATGCCAAAGTCCGAGTAAATACCGCCGGGATAAAGCTCACCAGCAATTTTGTAACCAAAACCGTAAAGCCAAAATTGAAAAGCACTAACAAACTAAAAGCAATGATCTGTGGGATTAGTACTTTATGGTGCAGACGCTTATCGCCAAAGGTCACTAGCTTCTGCAGCAAAAAAGAGACCATTAGACCCAACCAAAAACTTAAGGCCACCGCCACTACAGCACTAGCCCCAGCCGCTTGGGCGACAACAATAACCACCAGCTCAAATATATAGACGCTAATACCTATACCTAGGTAGCGCTTAAACTCGGGGCTTAGTTTATGAATCTTTTCTAACACCGGCAGAGCCCTCGTGATCAATCACATATAAAGGCCTTTGTTTGGTCTGGCTATGGATATGCGAAATATAGAGTGATAACATGCCTTGCGACAGCAGCACCAAGCCGACCAAAAAAAGCAGCAGGATACCTATCATAGCCGTGCCGGTAAAGTTCCAGTGCCAAGGGTCGCCCAGCAGGATCTGCTCGATTAAAACCGAGCCGCCCAAAATTACGGCGCTACCGGTAATAATAATGCCCAAATAGCCGAATAAATAAAGCGGTACAGGTGTCATAGATACAAAACTATGGGTAGCTAGCTGCGTTAATTTACGGATACTATTTGGGGCTGTGCCGCTAGTCCTTGGTTTGGCGGTAAAGTCGATGTATGTTCGCTTGAAGCCTAGCCAATCAATCAGGGCGCGGGTCATCCGGTCGGTTTCGGGGAGAGTTAAGAAAGCTTTTTGAACGGCGTTGTCGATTAGCCGAAAATCGGTGGAACGAGGTACCATGCGTTCACCAGTCAGTTGATTGAAGATTTTATAAAAGGCTCGTGATCCAGTGCGTTTGATCCAACCCTCGCCACTGCGGTTAGAACGTACGCCTATTACAACTCTTGCACCAGCTTGCCATGCTGCAACAAACTCTGGCAGAAGTTCTACCGGATGCTGACCGTCACCGTCGAGCATCATAATGGCTTTGCCGCTTGCCTGCGCTATGCCGGCCGAAAGAGCGTTTTCCTTGCCAAAATTGCGCGATAGCTTAATGAGTTTGACTTTGGGATCTTGGACATGCAGCTCACGAACAATTTCCGCAGTTTCGTCTTTACTACCATCGTCACAATAAATTATTTCGTAAGAATTTGAGCTGACACTTCTAACTTCTTTAACCAAGGCTTGGTGAAAATCATTAAGTCCGCCGGCTTCGTTATAAAGCGGCACTACTACTGACAGCAAAAACTCTTTAGATTCAGCCATTTCTTGAGCTTTAGTATATCAGAATCACACAGTTTTACATCTCTGTTACAATAGGGGTAATTATGAAGCGGTACAATCCGAAGGTAGTTGAGCCTAAGTGGCAAAAAATTTGGCGTGATTCAAAAATCTACGAAGTAGACACTCGCAAAAAGCCAGCTAATAAGTTTTATATCATCCCAATGTTCCCTTATCCATCCGGCGATGCCCATATTGGGCATTGGTATAACTTTGCCCCTACCGATGTTGTGGCTCGTTGGCGGCGCATGTTGGGTCATCAAGTACTACACACTAATGGCTTTGACTCTTTTGGCCTGCCAGCCGAAAATGCCGCTATAAAAAGAGGCATTCCACCAGCGCAGTGGACGAAGAAAAACATCGCCTCAATGACTAAGCAAATAGAGGCCATTGGCGCTAGCTACGACTGGACTAAGATGGTCGTTACCAGTCAGCCAGATTATTATCGCTGGACCCAGTGGCTGTTTTTGAAACTCTATGAAGAAGGCCTGGCTTACCGTAAAAAAGCCTTAGTCAACTGGTGCCCCAAGGACCAAACGGTCCTGGCCAATGAACAAGTAGTTGGTGAGGATAATGTTTGTGAGCGCTGCGGTACAGCGGTTATACAAAAAGAACTGGAACAATGGTATTTCAAGATAACCGATTACGCTGAGCGTCTACTAGATGACCTGGATAAAGTAGATTGGCCAGCCAGGGTCAAGTCTATGCAAGAGAACTGGATAGGTAAAAGCCAAGGTGCCCTAATTGACTTTAAAATCGATGACCACGATGGAAAAATTCAAGTCTTTACTACTCGGCCAGATACTATTTACGGTGCAACCTACATGGTGCTAGCACCGGAACATCCATTAGTTGATAAAATCATTGCGTCGCAGCAAAAATCTGCAATTGCAGACTACGTGTTGAATTCTAGTAGAAAAACCGAGTTGGAACGTAAAGAAGGCGAAAAAGATAAAACTGGCGTATTTACTGGTAGCTACGCCATAAATCCGGCCACCAAAGAGAAAATCCCAATCTGGGTAGCTGATTACGTGTTGCTGGGCTACGGCACGGGTGCGATTATGGCCGTCCCAGCTCACGACGAGCGCGACTGGGAATTTGCCAAAAAATTTAAGCTGCCTATCAAAAAAGTCATCGAAGGCGGGGAGCTGCCATTTACAGGTGAGGGGAAGGTCGTTGATTCTAGTGAATATGATGGTTTGCAAAGCAACCAAATGCGTGAAAAAGTGGTGGCTGATTTAACTAAGAAAAAAATTGCCAAGGAACAAACTAATTACAAACTGCGCGACTGGTTAATTAGCCGCCAACGCTATTGGGGTGCACCTATCCCTATAATTTTCTGCGAAAAATGCGGCATCCAACCCGTTCCCGAAAATCAATTACCGGTACTGCTGCCAGAGAATGTGCACTTCGAACCCACTGGACAATCGCCGCTACTACAAGATGAGCAGTTCGTTAAAACTAAATGTCCAAATTGTGATGGCCCGGCTAAGCGAGAAACCGATACCATGGACACCTTTGTGGATTCCAGCTGGTATTTCTTGCGCTATCCTGACCCAAACTACAAAGCTGGACCGTTTAATCCCGCGATAATAAAAAACTGGAGCCCGGTCGATCATTACATTGGCGGCATTGAACACGCCATTTTGCATCTGTTATATTCGCGTTTTGTTACTAAGTTTTTGCATGATCATCACAAGCTGCCATTTGAAGAGCCGTTTAAAAAATTGTCCAATCAAGGCATAATTCTTGGCCCTGACGGCCTTAAAATGAGCAAAAGCAAAGGCAACGTTATTAATCCAGACGAACAGATTACTAGTTATGGCTCCGACAGCCTACGTCTTTATATGATGTTTATGGGGCCATATGATCAAGGTGGACCATACAATATGGGCGGCATCGCTGGCACCAGGCGATTTTTAGATCGTTTTTGGACATTAACGCAGAAATTTTTAGAAACCAAGCCATCTGCGCAAGGTCATAACAGCGAACTAGAGGTTCAAATTGCCCGGGCTCTGCACAAAGCCACAAAAAAAGTTACCGAAGATTTACAGACTTTAAGTTTCAACACAGCTATCGCAGCGCTGATGGAATGCGTTAACCAGCTTTATAAACTAAAAACCGAACATAATTTTAACTTAGCCCATAAGATATGGCAGCAAAATCTAGCCAAGTTTGTACAACTACTGGCTCCATTTGCGCCCCATGTTGCCGAAGAACTTTGGGAACAACTAGGCAACAAGGACTCTGTCCATCTGAGTCAGTGGCCAATTTGGGACAAAGAGTTGGTTAGGGAAGAACTGATAACACTGGTTGTCCAAATAGACGGCAAAGTCCGCGCGGAATTGCTGCTGCCGGCAGACGTTAGTGAAGCCGATGCCATAGAAGCTGCAAAAAATGACGATAAAGTCGCAAAAATCCTAGCCGGCTCCAAAATTAAAAAAACCATTTACGTCCCAGGACGGCTTGTCAGCCTAGTGCTTAATTAAATTCCCTGGATGAAAAATAATAGATCGACCAACTGCTGTAGCTAGTTGCTTGCCGGTGCGCAGGAGTCTGTGATGTTTATCTCTGTGAGACTCTGAGGTCAACTGTGATTGGTTGCACCACATCGCAATGAAAGCATCGTACATCACCTGATCTGGAGTTCGACCACTGTCTACAACTGCCCGAATGTAATCACCATTACCAAAACCGTTACCAATAATCTCCTCGAAGCTGGCAGGAAGAGGGTCAGGCTCGTCGTCAACAAAATATGATTCAGACATTTTTATAAAATTATCCCATCACCACCGGACAATGAGCTATAATAACAAATAGCAACAAATAGTAAATAAGGAAATTTTAAAGTGGGAAAACCCAAAAAACGAACTAGTTCGCGCCGGACTGGCATGCGCCGCAGCCACTTGCTAACCAAATTGGCCAAGAGCGTCAACGCCAAAAGCCCGGTTAAAGTTAGGCTCAAAAAAACGACCGCAAAATAAGAGGTTATAGCACCAGCATAGGTTATAATTGTAGCTAAGGACCAACTTAACAATATGAGACGCAAGTCATGAGTGCCAATCGCCACCTGGGTCGCATAGTCGCGCTGCAAACCCTCTACGAAGAGGATTTTCGCCGCGAATGTGCGGACAAAGCCTTTAAACTGGGCGAGGTTTTGGCTCGTAACATCGCCCGCTACCAAGAAACAATCGATGACAAGCAATTCATCGAGCAGTTAGTCAATGGTGTGGCTGCCCACCAGCCGGCAATCGACGATATCATCAGACCTGTAGCCCCAGAATGGCCGATTGAACAGATTGCTAGAATAGATCGAATAGTTCTGCGGATTGGCGTCTATGAGCTGATTTTTACAGCCGATGTCCCGCCCAGAGTGGCCATTAACGAGGCGGTGGAGCTAGCCAAGGCTTTTGGTGGCGATAACTCGTCCAAGTTCATCAATGGCGTACTGGGAACGGTCCTGCGAAACAAAGAAGCTGAAGGCGCTAAGACGCCTAGTCAAAAGTCAAAAGTCGCTAGTCCAAAGTCAAAAAAAAGCAAAAAGTCAAAATCCATCAAAGTTAAGAAGAAAGATAAGACTGTTGAAAAGGCCTAAACCAATTCAGAGCTTTAGAAGACTCGTCAGGCGCCCTGCCATCAACGAAGTTGTCCGCGAGCCAACGGCCGGCGGCGTAATTTTTCGTCACAGTAACGGCGGGCCGACAGACGTCGAAATTTTGCTAATTGCTGACAGCAAGGGTCGCTGGACAATCCCCAAGGGACACATCGAAGAAGGCGAAACTGCCCGGCAAGCGGCCGAGCGCGAGATCCGCGAAGAAACGGGACTGCAAGAAATGAAGGTCTTGGATTGGCTAGGTAAGATTAATTTCCGCTACCGCCGTAACAGCAGCTTAGTACTGATGACCACCGAAATTTTTTTAGTCAGAGCCAAGGGCAAAAGCCAAAGTGTTAAGCCCGAAAAATGGATGACCAGCCTGGCCTGGCTGCCGGCTCAGGATGCGCTGGAAAAAATTGAGTACGACGACATAGGCAAGCTGATACTGCTTGGACTAAAAAAGATTAGAAAACAGAACCTATAATGACTACGTCATTCCCGTTAACAATCAACAATTCACAGTTATCAGTGCGTTATCCGTTTACAGTTAACAGTGAATGGCTAACCGCTAACCGAGCGACTGGAGGGAGCGACTGATGGACACCACAAAATACCAAGCTTTTGCCGACCAACAATTTGGCGGTTTTTCTGACCTCGAACTCTTGATCACGGCTTTTACGCACCGTTCCTACCTCAACGAACACAAGGCTACTGCTAAGGGCCACAACGAGCGGCTGGAGTTTCTTGGCGACGCCGTCCTGGAACTGGTGGTTACCGAACATCTATATAATAATTTTGAGGAACCCGAAGGCATTTTAACCAACTGGCGCAGCGCCCTTGTGCGCACTGAAAGCATTAGTGCGGCTGCCGACCGCGAGGGTTTCGAACCGCTGCTGCGGCTATCGCGCGGCGAAAAGCGCGGCTCCGAGCGTGCCCGGCAGCAAATCTTAGCCAACTGCTACGAAGCCGTGATTGGCGCGCTATATATCGATAAAGGTTACGAAGCGGTTAAAGACTATATCGACCGTACACTACTGCCTACCTTGAAAGAGGTTTTGCAAAACGGCAGTTGGCTGGACCCTAAGTCAAAACTCCAGGAACTTGTCCAAAGCCGCGACGGCTTTACGCCAATCTATAAAGTTATGCAAGAAGACGGTCCAGACCACGACAAAATGTTTATAGTCGGCGTTTATGTGAATGATGAACTAAAAGGGCAAGGCGAAGGACCCAGTAAACAAACCGCGCAAGTAACAGCCGCCGCCGAAGCCTTAAGGGCTTATATTAAAGAGAATTGACAGGGGTCAACAGATAGCGTAAAATTACTTGGACATGTTGACTATTAGGCTGCAGCGTAAAGGCCGCACCGGCCACGCCCAATTTAGGCTGGTGGTTCAAGACAGCCGCTTTCATCCAACTAGTGGCCGGGTAGTGGCTTACGTCGGCAATTATGATCCGCACACCAAAGCCGCTAAGCTGGACGGCGAAAAAATCAGCGATTATTTGTCAAAAGGCGCCCAGCCATCAGACCGTGTGGCCAAGCTTTTATCTAAAGAGGGCATAAAGTTGCCAGACTGGTTCCAGGCCTCAGCGCCCAAAAACAAAACAGTCCGAAACGCTGATAAACGCCGCAGTACCCGACCTGCTGGAGCTGCTGAGCCCGAGGCGAAAGTCGAAGAAAAAGTACCAGTTGCAGAAGAAACTACTGAAACAGCCGACGGTACTCCTGTAGAAGAGGCAAAAACAACTGAGGTTACAGAGGCTCCGGCTGAAAATGCTGAAACTCCAGAGGTAGAAGAAACTCCGGCTGTCGAAGAACCCGCCCCAGAGCCAGAAGCACCAGCCGACTTGTCCGCCGAAGCTTCAGCGAAGGCGGAAGAAGCAACTAAACCTGCACCTGAACCAGAAGCCGAAAAACCCGCCAAATAGTTTATAATCTAATTACCCCAGCACCAAAAACTTGACGTTTCGTAATCTGATTGCAGACTACTCCACTCAGGTTTTGGTACGGGGCAAGCAATTTATTTCCGAACAAGGAGGAACCTGCCGTGGCAGTAAGTATAGACCAGCAATTCATAGAATACATTGTTAAAACAGTGGTCGGAAACCCCGATGATGTCAAGATCGAGCGCCGGATCGACGAAAAGGGCGTCCTGCTTGAATTATCAGTTAACCCCGAAGATTTAGGCCGGGTAATTGGCAAACGCGGCGCAACTGCCCAAAGCCTTCGCACCCTTCTTCGTGCTTTGGGCACCAAAAACGATGCCCGCTACAACTTGAAAATTATCGACACTGGGTATCCAGAGGGCAAGGGACCGAAGCCAGAAGATCCTTCGACAAGCTCAGGACAAGCAGATGATAAGGCTCAACCAGACGAACCAGCTGCGCCGGCTGATGAACCGGTAGTTTCAAGCGCCGCCGATGATATTGATATGTCAGACGATGAAGAACTACCCGAATCACCAACTGACCATTCCGACGTAGTTAGCCGTACTCGCAAAG
>Ga0209515_10008855_pt1 | contig 11605 bp, 10 predicted proteins | sample Subgroupgradi54m_FD_187454 | JGI IMG/M metagenome (GOLD analysis project Ga0209515, IMG submission 187454) | Subsurface groundwater microbial communities from S. Glens Falls, New York, USA - GMW60B uncontaminated upgradient, 5.4 m (SPAdes)... ... | reverse complement strand
ACTGCGAGACCGATTTCGTGGCCCGGACCGGCGCCTTCCAGCAGCTCGTGCGGGACCTGGCGATGCAGGTGGCGGCGGCCAACCCCGCCTACGTCGCCCGCGAGGACGTGCCGGGGACCGTCCTCGAGACGGAGCGCGAGATCTACCGGTCGCAGATGGCGGACCAGAAGAAGCCGCCGCAGGTGATCGAGAAGATCATCGAGGGCAAGCTCGAGAAGTTCTTCGCCGAGCAGTGCCTGCTCGAGCAGCCCTTCATCAAGGACGCCACCGGGAAGACACGCGTCCGGGACCTCGTCGCCGGCATCACCGCCCAGACGGGCGAGCGCATCGTCGTCAAGCGGTTCGCGCGATTCCAGGTCGGCGAGAGCGCGTAGGCATGCCGGCGGCCGCGGGCCCCCTCCGCCCGGCGTACCGCCGCATCGTCCTGAAGCTCTCGGGCGAGGCGCTGGCCGGCAGCCAGGGATACGGGATCGATCCCGACGTGCTCGTCCGGATCGCCGGGGAGATCCGCGGCGTGGCCGAGCTCGGCGTCCAGACCGCCGTCGTCATCGGCGGCGGCAACATCTTCCGGGGGATCGCGGCGAGCGCGGGGGGCATGGACCGGGCCACGGCCGACTACATGGGCATGCTGGGCACGGTCATCAACGCCCTCGCCCTGCAGGACGCGCTGGAGAAGGCGGGCCTGCAGACCCGCGTCCTGTCCGCGATCGAGATGCGCGCGGTGGCGGAGCCCTACATCCGCCGCCGCGCCATCCGGCACCTGGAGAAGGGACGGATCGTCATCTTCGCGGCGGGGACGGGCAACCCCTTCTTCACCACGGACACCGCCGGCGCCCTCCGCGCGGTGGAGATCGGCGCCGACGTGATCATGAAGGCGACCAAGGTGGACGGGATCTACTCGGCCGATCCCAAGAAGCACGCCTCCGCCGAGCGCCTGGCCAAGGTCAGCTACGTCGAGGTGCTCAACCGCGGGCTGCAAGTCATGGACACGACGGCCATCTCGCTCTGCATGGAGAACAAGCTGCCGATCGTCGTGTTCGACCTGACCGTCGTCGGCAACATCCGCCGCATCGTGCTCGGAGAGCCGCTGGGCTCACTCGTGTCGGGCGAGGTCGGGTCGAGGGGGTAACCGCGATGTCACCGCCGATGCAGAACCTGATCAAGGACACCGAGACGCGGATGAACGCCGTCATCGAGTCGCTCCAGCGGGAGCTGGCCGCGGTGCGGACGGGGCGGGCGAGCGCGGCGCTGCTGGAGGGCATCCGCGTCGACTACTACAACACGCCCACGCCCATCAACCAGATGGCGTCGGTGACCGTCCCCGACGCCCGCACCCTGCTCCTCCAGCCGTGGGACGCCTCCCAGCTCAAGGCGATCGAGAAGGCCCTCATCGCCTCCGACCTCGGGCTCACGCCCAACAACGACGGGAAGGTCATCCGGCTCGCCATGCCGACGCTCACGGAAGAGCGGCGCAAGCAGCTGGCCAAGAGCGTGGGGAAGATCGCCGAGGACGCCCGCGTGGCCATCCGCAACACCCGGCGGGAAACCAACGAGAAGCTCAAGGCCCTCGCCAAGGAGCAGCACGTGTCCGAGGACGACGAGCGGCGAGGTCACGACCAGATCCAGAAGACCACCGACAAGTACATCGCCAAGGTCGACGAGGTGTTGAAGAAGAAGGAGCAGGAGATTCTCTCGTTCTGACGCCGCGTTCTACTACAATGAAGGGGCCATGCCGCTGAAGCCCGGCCACATCGCGCTCGGCGAGACCGAGCTGCTCGAGCTCGTCCGCTCGCAGCCGCTGCCGCAGCACCTGGCGGTGATCATGGACGGCAACGGGCGCTGGGCCACGCAGCGGGGGTTGCCGCGGGTGGCGGGCCACAGCGAGGGGGTCAAGTCGGCCCGGACCGCCGTGCGCGCCGTCGACGCCCTCGGCATCCGGTACCTCACGCTGTACGCGTTCTCGTCGGAGAACTGGAGCCGCCCGGGCGAGGAGGTGTCCATGCTCATGACCCTCCTCGAGCGGTCGATCCACCAGGAGCTGCCCGAACTGATGGCGCGGAACATCCGGCTGCAGGTCATCGGCCGCGCCGACGGCGTGCCGCACACGGTCAAGCGCGGGATCGACCACGTGATGTACGAGACCGCCGGCAACACGGGAATGACCCTCTTCATGGCCTTCAACTACGGGGGCCGCGACGAGCTGGTCGACGCCTTCCGCGAGCTGGCCCGGCAGGTGCAGGCGGGCAAGCTCCGGCCCGACGAGATCGACGAGCACCTCATCTCCACGTCGCTCTACACCGCCGGCGCCCCGGACCCGGACCTGCTGATCCGCACGAGCGGCGAGATGCGGATCTCGAACTTCCTCCTGTGGCAGATCGCGTACACCGAGCTGTGGGTGACGCCCGTCTTGTGGCCGGACTTCGGCCCGCACGATCTCTATCGCGCGATCGCGGAGTACCAGCGCCGCGATCGCCGGTTCGGTGGGGTGTGAGGTGGCCCCGCGTGCTCCAGGCGCCGCCGGCCCGGCGACTCATCAGCGCCGTCGTCTTCATCCCGACGTTCCTGTGGCTGCTGTACGGGGCGGCGGCCGAGCTGTTCTACCTCCTCGTGCTCCTCTTGAGCGCCGGCGCCCAGTGGGAGTTCACGCGGATGTTCGAGCGCGACGGCGAGGCGGTGCACCCCTGGATCGGGCTCATGGCGGGCTCGGCGGTGACCGCGAGCTTCCTCGCTGACTGGGCGATGCCCGTCGTCCTCACCCTCGTCGTGGTGGGCCTGCTGACGGTGCCGGTGGTCACCGGCCGCCCACCGGCATGGGGCCCCGCCGCCCTGACCCTGCTCGGAGTGTGCTACGTGAACTGGCTGCTCGGCTACGCGATCTGGCTCCGGCGCCTGCCCCAGGGGCCGGCCTGGATCGTGTTCCTGCTGGCGGTCACCTGGCTCGGGGAGACGGCGGCGTACCTGGTCGGCTCGCGGATGGGCCGGCACAAGCTGGCGCCGGTGATCAGCCCCGCCAAGACGATCGAGGGAGCGGTCGCCCAGGCGATCGTGTCCGTCGCCGTCGGGGGGCTGGCGTTCGGGCTGCTGTTCCCCGGGCGCGCGGTGGGTCTGGGGCTCGCCGCCGGGCTGCTGCTCGGAGTGCTCGGCCAGTTCGGCGACCTGGCGGAGTCGGTGCTGAAGCGCAGCGCGCACACGAAAGACACCGGCGGGGTGATCCCCGGGCACGGCGGCCTGCTCGACCGCCTGGACAGTCTGCTGCTCAACACGCCCGCGCTCTTCTACTACGCACGGTACATGGGCTGAGAGGACGTGAAGAAATCGGCGCCGACGATAGCCGGTGAGGGGCGTCGGGGAGGAGCGGCGCTCGCTTCCCCCGACGTTGACTGACCGATGCGCACTCTCACCGTGCTCGGAGCGACCGGCTCCGTCGGGCTCCGGACGCTCGAGATCGTTGCGGCGTTTCCCGACGAGTTCCAGGTCGGCGGCCTCGCCGCGCGGGGCTCGAACGTCGAGCGGCTGGCGGACCTGTGCCGCAAGTACGCGCCGCGCGCGGTCGCCCTGCTCGAGCCGCGGGCGGTCGACCAGCTCGCCCGTCTCCTGCCTCCGCCGCGGCCGGAGCTGCTGTCGGGCCCCGAGGGGCTGGTCGCGCTCGTGGCCGAGGTTCCCGCCGACATCGTGCTCTCGGCGCTGGTCGGCGGCGCGGGCCTCCTGCCCACGATGGCGGCGATCCGCGCCGGTCGGCCCGTCGCGCTCGCGAACAAGGAGACGCTCGTGATGGCAGGGGCGCTGATGACCGCGGCCGCGCGCGAGCGGAAGGTGCCCCTCCTCCCCGTGGACTCCGAGCACAGCGCGGTGTTCCAGTGCCTCGTCGGCCACAACCGCGCCGACGTGCACCGGATCATCCTGACCGCCTCCGGCGGGCCCTTCCGGGAGTGGCCGAAGGAGCGGCTGGCCGAGGCCACCATCGCGGACGCCCTGCGCCACCCGACCTGGAAGATGGGAGCGAAGATCACGATCGACTCCGCCACCCTGATGAACAAGGGGCTGGAGATCATCGAGGCGCGCTGGCTGTTCGACGTGGCGCCGGAGCAGGTCCAGGTGGTCGTGCACCCCCAGAGCATCGTGCACTCGATGGTCGAGTACATCGACGGCTCCGTCCTGGCCCAGCTCGGCGTGGCCGACATGGGGATCCCGATCCTCTACGCGCTGACGTATCCCGAGCGGCGGCCCACCCCGGCCGAGCGGCTGGACCTGGCGCGCGTGGGCCAGCTCACGTTCCACGAACCCGACTACGACAAGTTCCGCTGCCTGGCCCTCGCCCGCGCCGCCCTCGAGCGCGGCGACTCGGCGTCCGTCGTGCTCAACGCGGCCAACGAGGTCGCCGTGGCCGCCTTCCTCGAGGGCCGGATCGGCTTCACGCGCATCGCCGAGCTGATCGAGCGGACGCTCGCCGCCCACCCGCTCGACCCGCTCGGGTCGATCGAGGAGTGCGTCGCCATCGACGCCGAGGCGCGACGGCTGGCCACGGAACTGCTGTTGAGTCATGCTGGAGGAAGACGGTCGTGACCACGATTGTGTCGTTCGTTGTCGTCATCGGCGTCCTGATCCTGATCCACGAGTGGGGCCACTTCGTCGCCGCCCGGCTGGCCGGCGTCGGCGTCGAGCGCTTCTCGATCGGGTTCGGGCCGGTCCTCCTCCGCTGGCACGGCCACAACACCGAGTACTGCCTGTCGGCCATCCCCATGGGCGGCTACGTGAAGATGATGGGCGAGGAGAACCCGCTCGAGGGCGGGGGCCCGGCCGCCTACGATCCGACCGGGGCCTTCGCCATGAAGCCCCTCTGGGCCCGGTTCCTGATCGTCTTCGCGGGGCCGGGCATGAACTTCGTGCTGGCGGCGGTGATCTTCGCCGCCATGCTCATGATCCTCGGCCGCCCGGTGCTGCCCGCCGTCGTGGGCAAGGTCGCGCCGGAGAACCCGGCCGCCCGCGCCGGCGTCGAGACGGGCGACCGCGTCACCGCCTTCGGCGGGCGTCCCGTCGCCAACTGGGAGGACCTCGGGCGCGCGATCAGCGCCGCCGACGGCCGTGAGGTCCAGGTCGTGGTCGAGCGCGACGGCCGCTCGCTCACCCTCTCGCTGGCCCCGCGGCGCACGAGCGTGAGCGACCTCTTCGGGGATAAGAAGGAGGCGTGGGACATCGGCGCCGGCCCGCTGCTGACGCCCCACGTGAGCACGGTCACGCCGGGGTCGCCGGCGGAGCGCGCGGGCGTCAAGGCCGGCGATACCGTGCTCGCCGTCGCCGGCCAGCCCGAGTACACGCCCGAGGACCTGACGCAGGCGATCCAGAAGCGGCCGGCCGAGCCGTTCACGATGACCGTGGAGCGCGACGGCCGGCGGCTCGACCTCACGGTGACGGCCGATCGAGTGAAGGAGCGCGGGCCGGGGGGCAAGGAGATCGAGGTCGGCCGCATCGGCATCGGCATCGACACCAAGACGGCCGTGACCTACGTGCGCGCCAACCCCGTCGTCGCGGTCGGCCAGGGGATCGCCCAGACCTGGAACATGACCGCGCTCACCGCGACCGGCCTGTGGAAGCTCGTGACCCGGCAGATCGATTCCTCGAACATCGGGGGACCGATCCAGATCGCCACCGAGGCCGGGCGCCAGGCGCGCCAGGGGCTGGCCGCGCTGGCCTTCTTCACGGCGGTCATCAGCGTGAACCTGGCCGTGCTGAACCTCCTCCCGGTGCCCATGCTCGACGGCGGGCACCTCTTCTTCTTCGTGATCGAGGCCGTCCGCGGGCGGCCGCTGTCGCTCAAGAAGCGGGAGGCCGCCCAGCAAGTGGGCTTCGTCCTGCTCATGCTGCTCATGGTGTACGCTCTCTACAATGACCTCATGCGGCTCGACATCAAGCTGCCCAGGTAGGAGCGCCCGATGACTCCGCGGCGGAAGACCAGGCAGATCCAGCTCGGCAAGGTGATGGTCGGCGGCGACGCGCCGATCACCGTGCAGTCGATGACTAAGACCGACACGCGCGACGTCCAGGCGACGCTGCTCCAGATCTGGGCGCTGGAGGTGGCCGGCTGCGACATCGTCCGCTGCGCCGTCCCCGTGCGGGAGGCGGCGGAGAAGCTCGGCGAGATCAAGCGCCAGATCCGCATCCCGCTGGTGGCCGACATCCACTTCAACTACAAGCTCGCGTTGATCGCGCTCGAGCAGGGCGTGGACGGGCTCCGGCTCAACCCCGGCAACATCGGCGGCAAGCAGTTCGTCATGGAGGTCGTCACCCTCGCCAAGGAGCGGAAGATCCCGATCCGGATCGGCGTCAACGCGGGCTCGCTCGAGAAGGACCTGCTCGCGAAGTACGGCGGCCCGACGCCGGAAGGCATGGTGGAGTCGGCGCTCCGCCACATCCGCATCCTCGAGGAATGCCACTACCCCGAGATGAAGGTCTCGCTCAAGGCCTCCGACGTGCCGATGATGATCGACGCCTACCGCATGCTGGCCGACCAGGTGGACTACCCGTTCCACCTCGGCGTCACCGAGGCGGGCACGCCGGGCGTGGGCACGATCAAGTCCGCGATCGGGCTGGGCACGCTCCTCGCCGAGGGCATCGGCGACACGATCCGCGTCTCCCTCTCCTCGGACCCGACCGAGGAGGTGAAGGTCGGGATCGACGCCCTGAAGGCGCTCGGCCTCCGCAAGGGCGGCCTCACCTTCGTGGCCTGCCCGTCCTGCGGCCGCGCCGACGTCGACCTCGTCAAGCTCGCCAAGGAAGTGGAGGAGCGCCTGAAGGATCTCCAGGAAGAGGTCCACGTGGCCGTGATGGGGTGCGAAGTGAACGGGCCCGGCGAGGCGCGCGCCGCCGACATCGGCGTGGCCGGCGGGCGCGGCATCGGGCTCATCTTCAAGCGGGGCCAGGTCATCCGCAAGGTGCCCGAGAGCGAGATCGTCCAGACGATGTGGGAAGAGGTCGAGAAGTTCCTCGCCGAGAAGAAGGCGGAGCAGGCCGCCTCCGCCGCCGCCGCCGCCGACTGAGCGAGCGTGAGGAAATGTCTCGCGGGAGCCCGTTGGGGGGCGTCGGGGGGAGCGGCGGTCGCTCCCCCTGAAGTTGACTGAGCGCGGTCGCCCGTCCATGCGGTACTCGAAGTCGCTGATCCCGACGCTCCGGGAGATCCCTGCCGACGCCGAGGCGATCAGCCACCGGCTCCTGCTCCGGGCCGGCCTGGTCCGCCAGCTCGCCGCCGGCATCTACGTCTGGCTCCCCCTCGGGCAGCGCGTGCTCGACAAGATCAACGCGATCATCCGCGAGGAGATGAACGCCATCGGCGGGCAGGAGCTCACGATGCCGGTGCTGCACCCGGCCGAGATCTGGCAGCAGTCCGGCCGGTGGGAGGCGATCGGCGACGAGATGTTCCGGCTGAAGGACCGCAACGGGCGCGACATGTGCCTCGGCATGACGCACGAGGAGGTGATCGCCTGGCTGGCCGCCCGCGAGATCCGCTCGTACCGCGACCTCCCCCAGGTCTGGTACCAGATCCAGACCAAGGAGCGCGACGAGGCCCGGCCCCGGTCGGGCGTGCTCCGCACCCGCGAGTTCCTGATGAAGGACTCGTACACGCTCGATCCCGACGTGGCGGCGCTCGAGCGCTCGTACGCGGCGCACAAGGACGCCTACGGCCGGATCTTCGACCGCTGCGGCCTGCGCTTCCTGGTCGTCGAGTCCGACCCGGGGATGATGGGCGGGCTCGGCTCCCACGAGTTCATGGCGCCGAGCGCCGCCGGCGAGGACGAGGTGGCGGTATGCCCCGGTTGCGGCTACGCCGCCAACGTCGAGCTGGCGCGCGGCATCCCCGCGGCGCCGGAGTTCCCCGCGTGGACCCGGGAGGAAGTGCCGACGCCCGGCGCGAAGACGATCGCGGAGGTGTCCGCCCTGCTGCGGATCGACCCGCGGCTCACGATCAAGTCGCTCCTCTACGTGGCGGCGAAGTCGGGGCCCGTGCTGGCCCTCATCCGTGGCGACCACAGCCTCCACGAGCGGAAGCTCGCGCGCGCCCTCGGCGAGGAAGCGCGGCCGGCCCACCCCGACGAGGTCAAGACCCACCTCGGCGCGGGCGTGGGGTCGATCGGCCCCGTGGGCGCGCGGGTGCCGGTCGTCGCCGACGAGGCGCTCGCCCCGGGACGGTACGTCGTGGGGGCCAACCGCGATGGCTACCACCTCCGCGGCGTGCAGGCGGGCGTCGACTTCCCGTGCCGCTTCGCCGACCTGCACACGGCCGTGGCCGGCGAGGCGTGCCCGAAGTGCGGCACGCCGCTCACGATCGAGCGGGTGATCGAGATCGGGAACATCTTCAAGCTCGGCACGAAGTACTCGGTGCCGCTCAAGGCGATGTTCCTCGACGAGCAGGGGCAGGAGCGCCCGATCGTCATGGGCAGCTACGGAATCGGCCCCGCTCGCATCGTGGCGGCGGCCGTGGAGCAATCGCACGACGCCGACGGCATCGTCTGGCCGTGGGCGACCGCCCCCTTCCACGTCCACGTGGTCCTCGTCGGCCTCCGCGACCAGGCTCAGGTCGCCGTCGCCGAGGAGACCTACCGGAGCCTGTGGGCGGCCGGCATCGAGACGCTGCTCGACGACCGCGACGAGCGGCCGGGGGTGAAGTTCAAGGACGCCGATCTGCTGGGTCTGCCGGTCCGCGTGACCGTGGGCAACGCGCTCGCCAAGGAGGGCGTGGTCGAGGTCCGCTCGCGGCGGACCCGCGCCGAGCGCCGGGTGGCGCCGGGGAGCGTGGTCCAGGCCGTTCGGGAGGTGGCCGCGACGGGATAAGGCTTGCCTGCCCCCCCCGTGCCGTGCTAAAGTCCTGAAAAAGTGGGCCTAGCCCACTTTTTTAATTTCGCGGCCCGGGGGGCCGGCAGCCAGCGTCCGGAGGGTGATGGAGGCTAGGCGCGGGCCCACTTTGATGTTTGGATGATGGACGAAGCGGAACGGCTCTCAAAAATCGAGGAAGCGATGGAACCGGTGCTGCGCGGCCATGGCCTAAACCTGGTCGATGTCGACTGGCGGCGCGAGGGGCGGCGGCACGTCCTGCGCTTCTTCGTCGACAAGCCGGGAGGCGCGACCATTGACGATTGCGCGCGCCTCAGCCGTGAAGCGGGCGACGTCCTGGACGTGTCGGGGCTGATCCCCGAGAGCTACGACCTCGAGGTCTCGACGCCCGGCCTCGACCGGAAGCTCGAGACGGACCGGGAGTTCCGCTGGGCGCGCGGCAAGACCGTGCGCTGCCGGGTGCGGCAGCCCGTGGGGGGCCGGACCGAGGTGCGCGGCCGCCTCGTCGACGTCGCGCCCGACCACCTGACCGTCCAGACCGAGTCGGGCCCCGTCGAGGTCCCGCGCCAGTGGCTCAGCAAGGCCCGCCTGGAGGCCGAGGTGCCCTGGCCGAGGCATGTGTCATGAATCGCGAGTTGTTGACCGTGATCCAGCAGATCGCCGGCGAGAAGGGGATCGACAAGGAGGTCCTCTTCGAGGCGCTGGAGTGCGCGCTGCTGTCGGCGTCGAAGAAGACCATGGGCGCCGCCGACAACATCCGGATGCACCTGGACCGCGGCACCGGAGCCCTCAAGGTCTACCAGCGGAAGCGCGTGGTCGCGGAGGTCACCGACTCCAAGACGGAGGTCAGCCTCGCCGAGGCCAAGGCGCTCAATCCCGAAGCCGAGCTCGACGACGAGCTGGAGCAGGAGCTGGCCCCGAAGGAGTTCGGCCGGATCGCGGCGCAGACCGCCAAGCAGGTGATCCTGCAGCGCGTCCGGGAGGCCGAGCGCGAGGGGATCTACTCGGAGTTCATCGGCAAGGAAGGGCAGATCGTCCGCGGCGTGGTGCACCGGATCGAGAAGCGCAACGTGATCATGGAGATGGGCAAGGCCGAGGCGGTCCTGCCCGAGCGCGAGCAGATCCCCGGAGAGCGGTACAATCCCGGCGACCGGGTGCGCGCCTACGTCGTCGAGGTGAAGAAGAGCTCGAAGGGGCCGCAGATCACGCTCTCGCGGACGCACCCGGGCTACCTGGCGCGGCTGTTCGAGACCGAGATCCCCGAGGTGCAGGAGGGCATCGTGGTCGTGAAGGCCGTGGCCCGCGAGTCCGGGGAGCGGGCGAAGGTCGCGGTGGCGTCCACCAAGCGCGACGTGGACCCGATCGGCGCCTGCGTCGGGTTGCGGGGCACCCGCATCCAGGTGATCAGCCGGGACCTGCGCGGCGAGAAGATCGACATCGTCGAGTGGTCGTACGACCCCGCGACGTTCGTGGCCCGGGCGCTCTCGCCGGCGAAGGTGTCCTCGGTCACCGTGCTCGAGTCGCCGCCGCCCCCTGAGGGCCAGGAGGCGGCGGAGGGACCGGAGCACCCGGACCAGCAGCTCGCGGTGGTGGTGGTGCCGGACAACCAGCTCTCGCTGGCGATCGGGAAGAAGGGCCAGAACGCGCGGCTCGCGGCCAAGCTGACCGGGATCCGGATCGACATCAAGAGCGAGTCCGAGGTCGAGGCGGACCGGGCGCGCCTCGCGGAAGAGGTGGCCGAGGGACGGGCCGCGCTCGGCGAGGTCCCGGGCCTCACGCTCGCCCTCGTGGAGACGCTGGTCGGCCACGGCTTCCACACGCCGTCGCTCGTGGTGCGCGCCGGCGTCGAGCGCCTCGGCCAGATCCCGGACATCGGCGCGGCGAAGGCCGCGGAGCTGGTCGAGGCGGCGCGCCGGTGGGTGGAGCAGCATCCTCCGCGCCCGCCGGAGCCGTCGCCCGTGGCGGCGCCCGCGGAGGAAGGCAGCGTCTCCCCTGAGTGAGCGCGGGGCCGATGCGGACGTGTGTCGGATGCCGGACCCCGCGGCCCAAGGTGGAGTTGATCAGGCTGGTGTGCGGCGAGGACAAGCGGGTTCGCGCCGACGCTTCGGGACGGAGCCCGGGGCGCGGCGCCTACGTGTGCCGGACCCCGGAGTGTCTCGAGGCGGCGTTGCATCGCGGGCGTCTGGCGCATGCGTTCCGGAGACCCTGTGAGGCCGGGGCCGACCTGGCGGAGGAGGTGAGAGGACTGTGGCGGCGAAAATCAAGGTGATCGATCTCGCGAAGGAGCTGGGCGTGACCAGCAAGGACCTGATGGTCGCGCTCGACGAGATGGGGCAGAAGGGCAAGCGCGCCATGACTCCTCTCGATCTGGAGACGGCCAACGCGCTTCGGGTGAAACTCGGCAAGGGCCGCGAGCTGCCCGAGGAAGCCAAGCCGAAGCGCGCGGCCCGGCCCAAGGCGACGACGACCAAAGCGAAGGAGGCGCCGGCCCGCGGCAAGAAGGCGGGCGCGCCGACGGTGGAGGCCGAGCCCGAGCCCGTCGAGCTGAAGCCGGCGGCCACGATCGTCAAGCCGAGGCCGGTCGAGGTGGCGCTCGAGCCGCCGACGGAGATCGCTCCCGAGCCGCCCGCCGTCATCAAGCCGGCGGCCGCCGTGGCCACGCTGCCTCCGCCGGTGGCGCCCTCGGTGACGCCGCCGGCTCCGCCGGCACCGCCGATGGCGCCGAAGAAGCCCGAGCCGAAGATCGTTCCGTTCCGGCCGATCGAGCGTCCTGCGCCCCCCC
>Ga0209515_10008850_pt1 | contig 11610 bp, 9 predicted proteins | sample Subgroupgradi54m_FD_187454 | JGI IMG/M metagenome (GOLD analysis project Ga0209515, IMG submission 187454) | Subsurface groundwater microbial communities from S. Glens Falls, New York, USA - GMW60B uncontaminated upgradient, 5.4 m (SPAdes)... ... | reverse complement strand
CAGAGGGGTTTGCCCCTCTGCACTCCCCTTCTTGGGCACTCTGCTAGGTGAGGCGCACCACCCCGCCGTCGCCATCCACGACAAGGGCCTGCCCGTCGCGGATGACGCGGGTGGCGTGCTTGGTGCCCGTGACGGCGGGGAGCTTGTACTCCCGGGCCACGATTGCCCCGTGAGAGAGGACGCCGCCGGCGTCGGTGACGAGACCTCCGATGAGGGCAAACAGGGGTGTCCAGGAGGGTGAGGTGGTGCGGCACACCAGGATGTCGCCTGGGCGCACATTCTGGAACTCCTCGGGGCCGCGCACCACCCGTGCCACACCGCTGGCCTTGCCTGGGGAGGCCGCCGCGCCCTTGAGCAGAGAGGGACGCTCTTCGGTGAGGGGGGCGTAGATGGCGCGGACGAACTTGGCGCCCTCCGAGGTGTCTGAGAGGCCCCCATCGGGCGGTATCTTCCCCAGGAACTGGGGTGGGTTGAGGCGCTGAAAGCCCTCGTGCTCCACCTTGCGCCGTTGGACCTCGCTTCTGGAGGGGGCCTTTTCTGGGGCTGTGAGAGCCTCTTTGAGCTCCGGCAGCGTCAAGAAGAAGACCTCCTGGGGCAGGTCCAGGACCCCCTGCTGGGCCAGGCGCCGACCGCACTCCACCAGCACGCGGCGCACCAGGGCTCGGCTCATCTGGTCGATGTAGAAGGAGTGGTCCTCACGGATGGGCCAGAGGGCCTGGGACAGGCCCAGGATGTCCAGGAACTCCTGGCGGCGGGCTGCGTTGTCACCGATACGCTGGAGGGCCCCTTGGACCAGACGCTCCCGCTCCTCGACGAGGCGCTGGAGCCGTGGCTCATCGTCCTCAGGCTTGCGCTGGAGGAGGCCCTTGATGGTGATAAGGACGAAGCTGGGGTCCTCCTGCCACGTGGGCTCGGCGATGTTCAGGAGGGCGGAGCGGTGGCCGTAGTAGTCGAGGAAGGCCTGGAGCCGGGCCAGGAAGGCCTCTCCGGCTGGGGTAGCCTGGAGCCTCTTGCGAAGGGCCTGCCAATCGCTCGTCTCGGCGAAGGCGGTGGCCACACCCTTGTCCTCGCGGGCCTGCTGAGCGAGCTTCCGCAGCTCCCGGTCGGTCTCCAGGCTCTTGTTGTCAAAGCCCTGCAACAGGCGATAGGCCTCGGTCTCGTCCTTTGAGCCAGTGATCTCGGCGTAGAGAGGGAAGAGCAGCGAGGTGACGTAAAAGACGGGGCCAACGGCCAGGCCGTGGAAGTACCAGTGCTTCTGGTCGAGCTCGATGAACTCCTCCAGGTGGTGCAGGAGGGCCTGGCGTGTCGCCCCCCGCAGGTCCACGGCCTTCATGGCGTCGGTCTCGCGCACCAGGGTTGGCACAAGCTCCTCGTCCCACCGGCGGCGGGTGTCGCGGATGGTCTGGCCCATCCTGGCGTGGTAGCTGGCTTCCTCCTCGGGCGTGCGGCTTGCTGGGGCGCGAACGCTGTACGAGTAGCCGTTGACGACGCGGCGAGTAGGCCGGGGGGGAGGGCCGCTGCCTTGGGCCGAGCGCGGGGGCCCTCCTCCAGCGGTCGCGTCGTTGACGGAGATGGCCATGGGCGTGGAGGGCACAGGGGAGTGGATGTCGTCCCAGACCCAGGTGAGCTCCCTGTCTTCTGGGAACTCCCAGTCTACGGGAAAGTCAGGATGGTCGCTGTACACAGGCTGCTGAGCCATGCCTTGCTCCTTGGAGGGAGTAACGTGGACTGTCGGCCCCCAGACGGTGGGGGTTGGTCTAGTATACCGCCAGGAGAGGGGCTTGAACACCAGTCCCGACATATCGGGATGGACCTGCGCTACGGGGACATCTGGCAGCCAACCTGTCATTCCGAGCGCAGCGAGGAATCTAGGAGGCCGCTGAAAAAGGGGAGTCCAGAGGGGCGAAGCCCCTTTGGTGGGGGTCTGGGGGTATCCCCCAGATACAAGTTTTACCCCCTTCCGGGTCAGGAAGGGGGACAGGGGGATGGTCGGAGGAGTTTTTCCGCACCCTGCTGGGACATCTGGTGGTAGGAGAGGCGAGATCGCCGTCTGGAGTGCAACGTCCTGGATTCCTCGGCCCCGTTGCCAGGGGCCTCGGAATGACAGGTTGCTGAGAAGTTGTCCTCACCCGCCTGGAGGCGGGGGTAGAAAACGGGACTCTGGGATGGTTTCTCGGGCGCTAGGCGCGCGCGGGTCGGGCCTTCATGGCTTCCACCAGCTCCCGCACGGCTGCGGCAGAGTGGTCCAGGGCCTGCTGCTCCTCGGTGGTGAGCTTGAGCTGGATCACCTGCTCCACGCCGCTGGCCCCTAGCTTGGTGGGCACTCCCATGAAGAGTCCGTGGATGCCGTACTCGCCCTCCAGGTAGGCGGCGCAGGAGAGGACCCGCTTCTGGTCGAAGAGGATGGCCTCCACCATCTCCACCACGGCGGCGGAGGGGGCGTAGTAGGCGCTGCCCGTCTTCAGGAGGTTCACGATCTCGCCGCCCCCGTCGCGGGTCCGCTGGACGATGCGCTCCAGCACCTCGCGGTTGAGGAGCTGGCTGACGGGAACGCCGGCTGCAGTGGTGTACTGGACCAGGGGGACCATGGTGTCGCCGTGGCCCCCCAGGACAAAGGTCCGGATGTCCCGGACCGAGACCTTCAGCTCCAGGGACAGGAAGGTGCGGAACCGGGCCGTATCCAGGATGCCCGCCATGCCCATCACGCGCTGCTTGGGAAAACCGCTGACCTCATAGGCGTGGTAGACCATGGCGTCCAGGGGGTTGGAGACGATGATGAGGATGGTGTTGGGCGAGTGGTGGACTATCTGGCGGGTGACGCCGCCCATGATGTCCATGTTGGTGAAGAGCAGGTCGTCTCTGCTCATGCCGGGCCTTCGGGCCACGCCGGCGGTGATGATCACGACGTCGGAGCCAGCGGTGTCGGCGTAGTCGTTGGTGCCCATGACCTGCGCGTTGGAGCCGAGGATCGGCCCCGCCTCCATAATGTCCAGGGCCTTCCCCTGGGGAAGACCCACTACTACGTCGGTGAGCACCACGTCAGCGTAGCCTTTGTCGGCGATGCGCTGAGCGACGGTGGCTCCTACGTTGCCGGCTCCTACAATGGTGACCTTGGGACGCATGGCGGTGGTCCTCCTTGAAGCGTTGTTGTTGATGGCGCTAGGGGGCTGGGTCAAAGATTCGCTGAATTACCCCACAGCGCCAAGTTGTCATGCTGAACGAAGTGAAGCATCTGGTGGAGTGGGGACCGCCTCCCGAGATTCTTCGCTGGCGCTCAGAATGACATTTTGGGCGATTTTCTAATTCACCTCACTAGTGAGCCTGGGTGGCAGCCTCCCAACGGCGGTCCAGGCTGGCGTCGGAGACGGTGTCCAGAAGGTAATCCCCGAACTGTTGGGAGGTGGCTCCGGTGCTGCGGCCATCCATGACCACCTTCCGCTCGTACTGGCCGCAGAGGTCCAGGGCTCGGTGAAGCCGCTGGCCCAGGGCGGTGTAGCCGATGTGCTCCAGGAGCATGGCCCCGGCCCGAAGGACGGAGCTGGGGTCGGCGTACTGGGCCCGGCCCTGGGTCACCATGCGGGGAGCGGTGCCGTGGATGGCTTCAAACATGGCGTGGCGCTTGCCGATGTTGGCGCTGCCGGCGGTGCCCACTCCACCCTGGATCTGGGCGGCCTCGTCGGTCAGGATGTCCCCGTAGAGGTTCGGCAGCACCAGTACCTGGAACTCCTTGCGCCGCAGGGGGTTGATGAGGTTGGCGGTCATGATGTCGATGTACCAGGAGTCCAGCTCAATGCCCGGGTAGCGGGCGGCCACCTCCCGGGCGATGCTGAGGAACTTGCCATCGGTGGTCTTGACGATGTTGGCCTTGGTGACCACGGTGACCCGGCTCCTGCCGGTCTGCTTGGCGTGGTCGAAGGCCGCCTCCACGATGCGAAGGGTGCCAGGACTCGTGATCACGCGGAAGTCGATCGCCAGGTCCGGGGTGACGTTCACGCCCTGGCTGCCAACCGCGTACAGGTCCTCTGTGTTCTCGCGGAAGAAGACCCAGTCAATGCCATCCTTGGGGATCCGCACGGGCCGTACGTTGGCGAAGAGGTCGAACTCCTTGCGCATGGCCACGTTGGCGCTTTCTATGTTAGGCCACCCGTCTCCCTGCTCAGGGGTGTGCGTGGGCCCCTTGAGGGTCACGTGGCACCGGGCGATCTCCTCTTTGACCTGGTCTGGGATGGGCTGGCGAAGGGCAGCGCGGTTCTCGATGGTGAGTCCCTCGATGACCCGGAATTGGACCCTGCCTGCTTGCACCTCCGCGTGGAGCAGTCGCTCCAGGACCCGCTGGGCCTCGGCGGTGATGGTCGGCCCGATGCCGTCGCCCCCCAGCACCCCGATGACAATGGGCTTCACCTGAGTGAAGTCCAGCCAGGGCTGTGCCTGGTTCAGGCGCTCCACCCGCTCCAACTGCTGCTCCAGCACCTTGCCGAAGTGGGCCGTGGCCCTCTCGATAGCTTGCTTATCTACCATGTTGGTTTCACCATCCCCCTTGCCCCTCTGGACTCCTTCTCAGGCAAAGCCCCTTCCTGACCTGCTACAAAGGGATGTTGCCGTGCTTCTTGGGAGGCAGCTTGGCCCGCTTGCCTTGGAGCATCTCCAGGGAGCGGATAATCCGCAGGCGGGTCTCCTTGGGCTCGATGACGTCGTCGATGTCGCCTCGCCCGGCGGCGATGTAGGGGTGGGCGAACTTGGTTGTGAACTCCCGGGCCAGCCGGGTCCGCTCTGCGGCCCGGTCGGCGGCGCGGTTCAGCTCGTCGCGATTGATAATCTCCACGGCCCCCTCGGGGCCCATGACCGCCACCTCTCCGGTGGGCCAGGAGTAGTAGGCGTCGGCGCCCAGGTGCCTGCTCCCCATAACCACGTATGCGCCGCCGTAGCCTTTCCTGGTGAGGATGGTCACCTTGGGCACCGTGGCCTCGGCGTAGGCGTAGAGAAGCTTGGCGCCGTGTCGGATGATGCCGGCGTACTCCTGGTCGGTGCCAGGCATGAAGCCCGGGACATCCACGAAGGTGAGGATGGGAACATTGAAACAGTCGCAGATACGAACGAAGCGGCTGGCTTTGACGGAGGCGTTAATGTCCAGCACCCCCGCCAGATGAGCGGGCTGGTTCGCCACGATCCCGACGGAGTGTCCGTTCATGCGTGCGAAGGCGGTGATGATGTTGGGGGCGTAGGCCTCCATCACCTCCAGCAGGTCTCCATCGTCAACCACCCGTGCCAGGAGGTCCTTCATGTCATAGGCCTTGTTGGGCTCGTCTGGGACCAGGTGGCTCAACTCCTCGTCCATCCGCTTCGGGTCGTCGAGGGGCTCCCGATAGGGAGGGTCCTCCATGTTGTTGGAGGGTAAGAAGCTGAGGAGGCGGCGGACTCCCTCCAGGCACTCCTCTTCGGAGTCGAAGCTGAAGTGGGCCACGCCGCTGCGGGTGGTGTGGACGCCAGCCCCGCCCAGGTCCTCCAGGCTCACCTCCTCCCCCGTGACCTCGCGGATGACGTTGGGGCCGGTGATGAACATGCGCCCCACGTTCTTGACCATCAGGATAAAGTCCGTAATGGCGGGAGAGTAGGAGGCCCCTCCCGCGCAAGGGCCGATGATACACGAGATCTGAGGGATGACTCCGGATGCCATGACGTTGCGAAAGAAGATGTCGCCATAGCCGGCCAGGCCCACCACACCCTCCTGGATTCGTGCGCCGGCGCCGTCGTTGATGCCGACCATGGGAGCGCCGCTCTGGAGGGCCATGTCCATGATCTTGCAAATCTTCCGGCCGTGGGCCTCGGCCAAGGAGCCGCCAGCCACGGTGAAGTCCTGGGAGAAGGCGAAGACCAGGCGTCCGTCAACCTTGCCATAGCCGGTGATCACCGCATCGCCCAGGACCTTCTCGCCGTCGAGGCCGGTCCCGCTGTCTAGAACGAAGGGGTCCACCTCCTCGAAGGTGCCGGGGTCCAGCAGCTTGGCGATGCGTTCCCTGGCGCTGAACTTCCCCCGTGCGTGTTGGGACTCGGCCCGCTTCGCGTCGTCGGTCTGCGCTTGCTCCTTAAGGGCCAGGAGCTGTTCCAGCCTGCTGCGCGTCTTTAGCCTTCGTTTGGTGGTTGCCATCACTCCCTCCTACGGTTCTGGTTCACCTGCCAGGAGGGCCTGCAGGGTTGCCGGGTTCATGCTAACAAAACGCCCTAAGGCCCGCAAGCAGCCTTAGAATGGGAGGCCGCTGACTGGCACCAGCATATCATCCGCAGCTAAGGGGCACAACCAGGTAGGGTTCACTCTGCACCCATATCCTGTCATTCCGAGCGCAGCGAGGAATCCTGGACGTAGAGCAACCATAGCGATGTGAGCGTTGAGTACAATTCCTCGCCTTAGATTCCTCGGCCCGATTCCATCGAGCCTCGGAATGACATGTGCAATCCGTAAAGGTTGCCCTGGACCCACTTTGCGGCAGGTGCTCTAGGTCAGGCGTTTAGGTTGGGGCTCATGTTCACCCTGCACCCTCTTCCTGTCATTCCGAGCGCAGCGAGGAATCTAGGACATCTGGCGGTAGGAGAGGCGTGAGCGCTGTCTGGAGTACATCGTCCTAGATTCCTCGGCCCGATTCCATCGAGCCTCGGAATGACATGCTGCCCAGAGGATGTCCTCGCCCGCCACCAGATCCTGGGGGCGTAGGCATGGTGAACCCTGCCGTGGGGCAGTGCTACAATGAGATGAGCTTGCAGGAGGCTGTTCCGTGACCAGGAGTATCACCCAGGTCCCGGCGACTCGCTGGCAGCGCTGGGAGTTCGTCTGGGGCCGAAAGACCTACGTTATGGGCATCATCAACGTCACCCCTGACTCCTTCTCTGGAGACGGCCTGGGGGATGACGTGGCGGCGGCGGTGGCCCAGGGACTGCGGTTCGTGCGGGAGGGCGCAGACCTTCTGGACGTGGGCGGCGAGTCGTCACGCCCCCTTGCTTCGGCCAGGGTGGAGGCGGCGGTATCGGGGGGGACGGCCCAAGAGGCCGAGCGGGTGTCTGTGGAGGAGGAGCTGCGGCGGGTGATCCCCGTCATCGAGGGACTCAGCCGCCAGGTGGAGGTCCCCATCAGTGTGGACACCACCAAGGCCGCTGTTGCTGAGGCGGCCCTGAAGGCCGGCGCCAGCCTCATCAACGATGTGTGGGGCCTCCGAAGGGACCCCGCCCTCGCCCAGGTGGCGGCCGCGGCAGGGGTGCCCCTGGTCCTGATGCACAACCAGGCGGGCGCCCACTACGACGGTGATGTGGTGGCGCGGGTGATGGAGGGCCTGGCCTGGAGCCGGGACATGGCCCTGGAACAGGGGGTGCCTCGGGAGCACGTTATCCTGGACCCGGGCTTTGGGTTTGGCAAAACGCCTCAACAGAACCTGGAGCTGCTGCGGCGGCTCGGCGAGCTCCGCTTGTTGGGCCACCCCCTGCTGTTGGGCGCCTCTCGTAAGAGCACCATCGGGCGGGTGCTGGGTTCGCCCGTCGGCGAGCGTGTGGAGGGCACGGCGGCCACGGTAGCCCTGGCCGTCGCCCAGGGGGTGGACGTGGTGCGCGTTCACGACGTGAGGGCCATGGTCCAGGTTGCCCGGATGAGCGACGCCGTTGTGCGGGGATGGAGCGAGAGTCAGTGAGCCATCGGGTATTCCTGGGCCTGGGGTCGAACCTGGGAGACCGCCATCGCAACCTCCAGGAGGCCCTGGTCCGTCTGGCGGCCTTCGTAAAGCTGAGTCAGGTTTCCTCGGTCTACGAGACAGCGCCGTGGGGGTACAAGGACCAGCCCGAGTTCCTGAACGCAGTGTGCTCCGGGGACACGGATCTCTCGCCTCGGCGTCTGCTTCAGGAGGCCAAGGCCATTGAGGCCGCCCTGGGGAGGACGCCCTCCTTCCCCAACGCCCCCAGGCCCATAGACATTGACATCCTGTTCTACGACGATCTGGTCTCCCAGGAGCCCGACCTGGTGATTCCCCACCCTCGTCTGGCGGAGCGGACCTTCGTCCTGGCGCCTCTGGCAGAGATCGCCCCAGATCTGGTGCATCCCGCCTTGGGAGTGACCGTGGGGGGCCTGCTTCAACGGTGTGGAGAGGTGACCGACGTGCAGCTGTGGGGGCGTTTGGAAGTTCCTGCGGCAAGGGGCTAACAGGGTGATGAAAAGAGGGAGTCCAGAGAGGCGAAGCCCCGGAGCCTGCCCTGAGCGAAGCCGAAGGGGTGGGGGCGAGCACACCTTCAGGAAGATGCAGGGAACCGAGGTTCCCTGCCGGGGGTCTGGGGGTGTCCCCCAGATAAAATATCTACCCCCTTCCTGGCCAGGAAGGGGGTAGGGGGATGGTCGTCCGCCTACGGCGGATTCAACAGCCTGCTAGGGCTGCCGTCGCAGGTCCGGGGGCAGGAGGTTTGGGATAGCGCCCTCAATGGGGTACACCTCGCCGCACTTGGTGCAGGTGAGGGTCCCAGTGATCACTTCGCTCTCCCGCTCCTCTTGAACTTGTAGCCGGAGAGGGCTCTTGCAGAGAGGGCAGGCCAGGATGTCCATCAGGTCTCGCCGCACGTGGGAAGGCCTCCTCCAATAGTTCTTGAGCGGTTCTCGCCCACTATACCAGAACCTCGGCCCGCTGACCATTGGCCAGGGCGTGCCTTGGACGCACGCTACGGCAGGTGTTACCAGGCGAGCGCCGAGGTTGAGCCTGGCGCTGCGGCCTGAAGGCTGCGGGAAAGGGGTGTCTAGAGGGGCGTCCGCCTGCGGCGGATGACGGGGGACTGGGGGTGTCCCCCAGCTATAATTCCTGCCCCCTTCCTGGCCAGGAAGGGGGACAAGGGGGATGGTCGGTAGGGTATCTCAGCCCCCCGGAAGGCTCCGCTCCACCAGGTAACGCAGGACGTCCACCAGCAAGAAGACGACGATCCCCAAGGCCAGGATCAGGTTGGGCGCTGAGAGGAGGCCACGGGCCCTGGCCCACGGTGATGTCTCCCCCTTGGCGGGACCTGTCGCCGGAGGGGAAACGGAGGCACGCCGGCGCTGCTGAGAGCGCACGAGAAAGAACAAGAAGAAGGTGATGAGGGCGAGAAGGACCTTGACCCCCAAGAAGAAGAGGTACGCTGGGGTGGCGACTCCCGAGGCCAGGCGAGCTAGGGTAAGGGCGGCTCCGCTGATCACTAGCACCCCTATAGAAAGGTTTACCCAGGAGCGAAACTCCTGGCCAATGGCCTGGTTGAGCTGGCGACTCTGGGGCTCTTGGGTCCGCTGCTGGGCGGGCCGGAGCACCAACGCGTAGAAGAGGGTGCCCCCTATCCACAGGAGGGCTGCCAGGGCATGGGCCCACCGCATGGCCATCGCGAAGACGTCTTGAACCATCATCCTTTGTCCTCCTTGGACTCGGGAGGTGCTTCCCTGCGGCGATTGTAGTGGAGGGCTTGGGTCTGGGTCAAAATCGGCTAAAACGTGTCGCTTGCCCTTTGACACCCTTGGGGCCTCTGGCTACAATCACAGCACGAAAACCAGGAGCCACCATGATCAAGACTCAACTCTGTCGTCTTCTTGGCATTGATTACCCCATTGTACAGGCGGGGATGGCCTGGCTGGCCAACGCAGAGCTGGCGGCCGCTGTCTCCGGCGCAGGGGGGCTGGGGGTGGTGTCGCCCAATGCCGGCATGTCCCTGGGGGGCGACGCCGTGAAGAACCTGCGTGCTCAGATCCGGCGGGTCCGCTCCCTCACGGACAAGCCCTTTGGGGTGAGTCTGTTCCTCACCAACCCCGATGTAGATCGGTTCATCGAGGTGGTGATCGAGGAGGGTGTGCGGGTGGTGCTGACCGGCGGGGGAAGCCCAGCTTCATCTATGAAGAGGTTTGAGGAGCACGAAATTAGGGTGCTGCATCTGGTGGGCTCGGTGCGGCACGCTCGCGGGGCCGAGGCCTGTGGCGTGGATGCGCTCGTAGCCGAGGGGCTGGAAGGGGGTGGCATCCGCGGCAACGAGGAGATCTCGACCCTGGTCCTGGTGCCTCAGCTGAGGGCGGCGGTGGAGATTCCCGTGGTGGCCTCAGGGGGCATTGTGGATGCTCGGGGGCTGGTGGCGGCCCTGGCCCTGGGCGCCGACGGGGTGTGCATGGGGACGCGCTTTGTCGCAACCCACGAGTGCGTGGCTCACCAGCGCTACAAGGAGGCCATCGTCCGGGCCATTGACACCAGCACCACCCTGGTGCGGTCTAACCACTCTGTCTTTCGGATGCTGAAGACGGAGGCGCTCCACCAGTGGCTGAAGGAGGCTGAGTCGGGGGAGTCTGTTCCGTGGGAGGAGATGGCCACGCCCAAGCGCCTGCGGGCCGCCTACCTGGAGGGAGACCTGGCGGAGGGTGTCGCCTACTGCGGCGCCAGCGCCGGCCTCATCGGCGAGGTTATGGGCGCCAAGGAGCTGGTGGCGAGGATAGCTCAGGAGGCGGATGCGCTGGTAGCCAAGCTTCGCTAGGGCAGCGCGAACCCCGGTGGGTGCTTATGTCATTCCGAGGCCCGATGGAATCGGGCCGAGGAATCTAGGGCGAAGGATTGTACTCAACCCTCGCAACCTTATAGTCACCCTACGTCCTAGATTCCTCGCTGCGCTCGGAATGACAGAATAAGAGTACAGGGTGAACCCTCCTAGGCTAGCACCCCCACACGCGCCCTCTCTTTGGCGCTTTGCAGGATGCGCACCAGGTGGGGCACGACCTGAGCCCAGTCGCCAACGACCCCAAAGTTCGCCGACCCAAAGATGGGCGCTTTGGGGTCGTTGTTGATGGCGATGATGTGCTCAGCCTTCCTGCTCCCAATCAGGTGGTTGGGCTGGCCAGAGACCCCGATGGCGATATAGAAGCGTGGGGCCACCGCCTTGCCGGTGAGGCCCAGTTGCAGCTGTGGCGGCAGCCACCCAACCGTGGCAACTCGCAGGCTGGCTGCCAGGGCGCCGTCCACCACCTTGGTCAGCTCTTGGACTGCTGGGAGGTTTTCAGGCCCGCCGATGCCCATGCCCACGGCGACCACCACATCGGCGTCGTCCAATCGCGTGGCCCCCAGGGTCGGCTCCACCATCGAGTGCAGGAGGCGGACGCCGCTCCTTCGGGCGCTCACCGAGGGCAGGGACACCATGCGAGCGCGCACGTTGGCGTCGGGCTGTCGCGCGGCCAGCATGCCAGGGCGGACGGTTGCCATGACGGGGAGGGTGCGGGAGTAGATGGGGGAGACGATATTGCCCCCGAAGGCCGGCTTCAGTTGGGCGATTTGCCCGTCCTTATTCAGCTCCAGGCCGACGCAATCGCCGGTCAGGCCCACCTGAAGGCGGGCTGCAATCCGTGGCGCCATGTCGCGCCCGTTGGTGGTGGAGGGGAAGAGGACGGCATAGGGTCGATGGCTCTGAATGGCCGAGGTGATGACCTCGGCGTAGCTCTCGGTATCGTAGGCGCTCAGAGCCTCGTTGACTGCGTAGTAGATGACGTCGGCCCCAGAGGCGCCCAGCTTTGCGGCGTGCTCGCCGACGTGGCGGCCGCCGATGAGGACCGCCGCCACCTCGCCACCCAGGCCATCGGCCAGGTCCTGGGCGGCGCCC
>Ga0209515_10008849_pt1 | contig 11617 bp, 11 predicted proteins | sample Subgroupgradi54m_FD_187454 | JGI IMG/M metagenome (GOLD analysis project Ga0209515, IMG submission 187454) | Subsurface groundwater microbial communities from S. Glens Falls, New York, USA - GMW60B uncontaminated upgradient, 5.4 m (SPAdes)... ... | reverse complement strand
GGGGCGGGGACCCGCGGGTCCTGGGGTATCTCTGCCTCTGGGAGATCCCGCCGGAGATCCACATCACGAACATCGCGGTTCACCCGGCCTGGCGTCGCCGGGGAGTGGGCCGGTCGCTCCTCGAAGCGATTTTGGCGGATGCCCGCCGTCGCCGGTTGAGCCTGGCCTTCCTCGAGGTCCGACCCACCAACACGGAAGCGCGGACACTCTACGAGCGCCTGGGCTTCGAGGTCGTCGGCCGCCGGAAGGGGTATTACTTCGACACCGGCGAGGACGCTCTGCTCATGAAGGCCGACCTGGCCCCTCACCCTGACCCTCTCCCCCGGGGGGAGCGGGAAGGGAGAGGGGATTCGCGATGATCGACGTGAAGACCTCGGCCCTCGTCGAGCAGATGCTCGCGGGGAACCGCTTGGCGCTGGCCCGGCTGATCACCCAGGTGGAGAACCGCTCCGCCGCCGTCGGCGAGATCATGCGGCGCGTGCACGGGCGCACGGGGCAGGCCTACGTCGTGGGGATCACCGGCCCGCCCGGCGCGGGCAAGAGCACCGTCGTGGATCAGCTCACCGCGCGTTTCCGCGCCGAGGGCGCGTCCGTCGGCATCGTCGCGGTGGATCCCTCGAGCCCGTTCACCGGCGGGGCGGTCCTCGGGGACCGGATCCGGATGCAGGCGCACACCCTGGACCCCGAGGTGTTCATCCGGAGCATGGCCACGCGGGGGAGCCTGGGAGGGCTCGCGCGCGCAACCAGCGATGTCATCCGGCTGCTCGACGCGTTCGGCAAGCAGTGGATACTGATCGAGACCGTCGGGGTGGGGCAGACGGAGCTCGACATCGTCAAGCAGGCCGACACGACCGTCGTCGTGCTGGTTCCCGAATCCGGCGACGGCGTGCAGACCATGAAGGCGGGGCTCATGGAGGTTGCCGACATATTCCTCGTGAACAAGGCCGACCGGAGCGGCGCCGACCACCTCGTGACCGAGTTGCGCTTCATGGGCCACCTGCACCGGTCGAGTCCCGAGGAGCCCAAGGATATCGAATGGGAAATCCCCGCGCTGACTGCCCAGGCGCAGAGCGGGGTCGGCATTGAGGAGCTCCTCGCCGAGATCCGGCGGCACCGGCACCTCCTGGAAGCCGCCGGCGCCCTGGAGAGGCGTCGCCAGGCTCGCCGGCGCGCCGCGCTTCAGGCGCTCCTGATCGAGGAGTTTAGCGAGCAGGTCGGCCGCCGGCTCCGAGCCGACGGAGACCTCGCGGCCACGTTCGAGGCCGTCGCGGGGGGCGCGATGGACCCGTACTCCGCGGTCGCGGAGATCCTCAAGCGGCTCCACCCGGCATGAGCGCCGTCCCCTTTCGCGACACGTTCTGGAACGTCCCCCCGTGGGCCCAGGCGGGGCTCTACGCCGGCGCCGTTGTCGCCCTCGCGATCTTCGCCGTGGGGCTCTGGCGGCACGTGAGACTCTGGCGACAGGGAAGGGCCGAGCCCCGGTTCGACCGGATTCCCGAGCGGCTCTGGTTCGTGGTGAAGGAGGCGCTGGGGCAGGCTCGGATCCTCTCCCAGGCGTATCCCGGCGTGATGCACGCCATCATGTTCTGGGGGTTTCTCGCGCTCTTCCTCGGCACAGTCCTGGCGACGATCGACTACGACATCACGCTGCCGCTCTTCGACTACAAACTGCTGCGCGGCCCCTTCTACCTGGCCTACGAGGCGGTGCTCGACCTCTTCGGCCTCTTCTTCGTCGTCGGCCTCGGCATGGCGCTCTACCGCCGCTACGTCGTCCGTCCGCGCCGGCTCGACCCGACCTGGCGCTTCGCGGGCGCGCTCGGGCTCCTTTTGCTGATCAACGTCACCGGCTTCGTCGTCGAGGCCGCGCGCCTGGCGGTGGTGAACCCCCCGTGGGCCGCGTGGTCCCCCGTCGGGTACGCCATGGGCCAGGGTCTCCTGGCCGCGGGTGTTTCCGACCCGGCGTTGCGCGGGCTCCACCTCGGTGCCTGGCTCTTTCACGCCGTCATCGCCCTCGGCTTCATCGCGGTCGTTCCCTACTCGTACTTCATGCACCTCATCACGACGCCGCTGAACGCGTTCTTCGTCAAGTTGACGCCCCGCGGGGAGATCGCGGCGATCGCCAACATCGAGGAGGCCGAGAGCCTCGGCGTCTCGACGATCGAGGAGTTTTCGTGGAAGCGGCGGCTCGACTTCGAGGCGTGCACCGAGTGTGGGCGCTGCCAGGACGTGTGCCCGGCCCACATGGCCGGGACGAAGCTGAACCCGAAGGGCGTGATCGTGAAACTGCGTGACCACATGCGGGGCGCGCGCCCCGGGCCGATCCACGGGGCAGTGATCGAGGCGGAAGAGCTCTGGGCCTGCACCACGTGCATGGCGTGCGTGGAGGCGTGCCCCGCGTTCATAGATATCGTGGACACCATCATTGACCTTCGTCGGTACCTGGCGCTCTCCCAGGGGGCGCTCCCGTCCACGGCGCCGCAGTCGCTCCAGAACATCCGGCGCGCCGGCAATCCCTGGGGGCTCCCGCCTGCCGATCGCTTCAAGTGGGCGGAGGGGCTGGACGTCCCGGTGCTCGAGAAGGGCCGGGAGGTGGAATACCTCTACTGGGTCGGCTGCTCGGCGTCCTACGACCGGCGCAACCAGGCGATCGCGCGCTCGATGGTCAAGATCCTCAAGGCGGCGCGGGCGTCGTTCGCGGTCATGCAGGAAGAGCGCTGTCACGGCGAGGTCGCGCGGCGGCTGGGCGAGGAGTACCTCTATCAGACGCTCCAGCAGGAAAACATCGCCAACCTGAAGAAGTACGCCTGGAGGACGCTGATCACCCACTGCCCGCACTGTTTCAACACGATCCTGAACGAGTTCCCGCAGTTCGGGGGGGACTTCGAGGTGCTCCACCATTCGGTCCTGATCGAGCGTCTCCTGCGCGAGGGACGCATCCGGCCGACCCGACCGGTTCGGGAGCGGATCGCCTTCCACGACTCCTGTTACCTCGGCCGCTACAACGGGATCACCGAGGCGCCGCGGGAGGTTCTCCGGGCCGTGCCGGGGGTGGAGCTGGTCGAAATGCCGCGCAACCGAAGGCAGGGGCTCTGCTGCGGCGGCGGGGGCGGGCACATGTGGATGGAGGTGCGCTCCGAAAAGCGGGTGAACCTGATCCGCGTGGAGGAGGCGCTGACGGTGAAGCCCGACGCGGTGGTCTCGGCGTGCCCGTTCTGTCTGGCCATGGTGGATCTCGGCCGGAAGGTCAAGGGCGTGGAGGATCGCCTGGAGGCCCGGGACATCGCCGAAGTGGTGGCAGAGAGCCTCGACTAGGTTAGGATCTCTTCAAGGGATGCCATGGTGGCCGGCCGGATGCCAGCCTGACCGGCCGCGGCTCTTTTCACGAATGACGGTCCAGGCGGAAGGTAGGAATTTCGGCCGGATAGGAGTGAGCGGCTTGCGAAGGCCTTCAGGCACGAGCCTTGCACGCTTACTGGGCCCACACTCCATAGGGCGAGCAAGAAATGGGACAGCACCTCTTCATCGTCGCGTGGGACCGACCGGACCTCTGGGACTACTGGAGACGCTGGTTCGCGGGGCTCCAGGGGGTCGAGGTGGTTCTCGACCGTCGGCGCGGGGAGCGGCGGCGGGCCCAGGGGACGTTTGAGTCCGAGCGCCGCCAGGCCGACCGTCGTGAGAGCCCGGGCATCGAAGAAGAGCTTCGCAACATGGGGTTCTCGATCGTCTCCCGGCCGTAGCGTCCTCGTCCGCGTCGCCTTCCGCCCGAACTCCTTGTCGACCTTCTGCGCCGCGTGACCCCGAATCGCTGGGTCGTCCTGGCGGCGGTGTGGCTCACGCTCGGACTTGCCTACGGGCTTTTCTTTTCCTTCACGATCTTCTTCGTTCCGCTCGTCGAGGAGTTCCGCTGGTCCCGTGGTCTCACGGCCGGGGCCTTTTCGCTCTCCACGGTGGTCCAAGGCATCCTGTCGCCCGTGGTCGGCGTGCTCGTGGACCGCATCGGTCCGCGGCGCGTGATCCTCGGGGGCGCCGTCCTTCTGGGAGGCTCGTGTCTCCTCGCGAGCGGAATCCGGACCGTCTGGGATCTGTACCTGGTCACGGGTGTCGTGGTGGCCGCTGGGGTCACGGCGGTGGGGTGGGTGCCGAGCAGCGCGCTGCTCGCCGGGTGGTTCTCGCGGCACCGGGGGGGAGTGATAGGGCTGGCGTTTTCTGGCATGGGCGCGGGCGTACTCGTGGTGGGCCCCCTGGCCCAGTGGCTCATCACCCGGGCGGGGTGGCGGCAGGCGTATCTCATGCTTGGCATCGGCACCCTGGTCGTGCTGGTCCCGCTCCTCTGGCTTGGGATCGCCGAGGCGTCGCGGCCCGGTTCTTCCGGCGGGGCGGACGGCGGGCGGGTTCGGGCGGCGAGAGACGTCGGGATTCGCTCGGCGCTTCGGACGCGCGCGTTCTGGGGGCTCTTCTTCGCGTACTTCTTCACACCGCTGGCGGTCTTCCCGGTGTTCGCCCACCAGGTCGCCTACGCGGTGGACGCCGGCTTCCCGCGGATGTTCGTGGCCGGGATCTTCGGCCTCATGGGGTTGATGTCGGCTGTCGGCCGCGCGGCGTTCGGGATGGTGTCCGATCGGATGGGCCGGCAGGCGGCGGCCACGCTCTCCTTCGGATTCACCGCGAGCGGGACGGGGGCGCTGCTCTTGCTCGAGGTCTCGCCCCACGCCGGCTGGCTCTATGCTTACGCCGTGCTCTTCGGGTTGGGCTTCGGCGCGCGCGGGCCCATCATCACGGCCATGGCCTCCGAGATCTTCGCCGGGCGGCGGTTCGCCGCCATCTACGGGATCTTGAACCTCGGTAACGGCCTCGGCGCGGCCATCGGCCCGTGGTTCGGCGGCGCCGTGTACGATCGGACCGGGAGCTACCGGCTGGCGTTCCTGACCGCGATGGCCTTCTGCGCTGTGGCCGCCGCCTGCTTCTGGATCGTCCGGCGGGACGCTCTGCCGGCGCGCGAGGAGCGAGGCGAGATGGTGTAGGATGGGGTGCGCCATGAAGCACTGGATCAGCGCCTGTCTTCTCGCGTGGGGGCTTTCGTCGGTCGCCGAGGCGGCCCTATGCGGCCCGTCGAGTCTTGGGAAGCCTCCGAGCGAGGTGCCGACGGCCCTCGTGTTCTCGGGGGGCGGCGCCAAGGGGGCCTACGAAGCGGGGGTGGCGGCGGCCTTCGTCGGCCGGGGAGTGCCGATCAGGCTCGTGGCGGGCACCTCGGCCGGCGCCCTGAACGCGACGGCGCTCGCCGCGGGACAGCTCGACCTGCTCGAGGAAATGTGGGGGAGCATCACCCGCGAGCAGGTCTATCGGGTTCGGCCGTCGGTATTTCTCGCGGGCTTTCTTCCCGGATGGCTGACCCTCTGGGGAGTGAATGCAGCGGGGTCACTGTTCGACCCGAGCCCGCTCCGGGAGCTCATCGAGACGCGGCTGGACCTGGAGCGCGTGCGCCGCTCGCCCGTCCGTCTCGTGATCGTGACGGCGGACCTCGCCACGCGGACCAAGCGGCTCTTCGACAACGAGTCGGTCTCGGTGGACGCGCTCATGGCCGCCGTGGCGGTCCCCGGGGCGTTCCCGCCCGCCGCGGTGGACGGGGCGCTGCTCTTCGACGGCGGGATGGCGGGTCGGGCTCCGGTCCTCGACGCGCTCGAATCGGAGGTGGACGTGGAGCGGGCAGTGGTGGTAATGAGCTATGCGGAGGGGGAGCGCGGCGCGCCCCCCACCACGGTCCGTCGCGCCGTGGAGGCGGCCTTCGAGATGGGCATGACCTCGCAGATCCGGCGTGACGCGGAGCTGGCCCGCCTGCGCTATCCGCGCGTCGAGGTCCACCTGCTCACGCCGACGGTCCCGCTGGACCTGCGCCCCCTGGACTTCGATCCGCCGGCCCTGGCCCGCGCTCTGGCGCAGGGCAGGGCGGACGGTGTGGCGTGCTTGTCCGACCTCGGTGACTAGGCGGAGGAATTCATGGTGGAGCTGATGAGGCGATACCTCGTGATGTCCCTCGCGACGGAGGCGCCGTTCGACCCGAACGACCCGGACGGCGTGTTCGTCCTCAAGCCCTGGAAGGATCCAGCGGGGCTCTGCGCGCTCGAAACCTACCGGGAGAACTGCTATCCCGAGCTGGCCCGGGATCTGGAGGGCTGGATCCGCGCCATCAAGGCGGGTCCCGTGGTGCGCGGAGACGTGGGTAAGCGGAATGAGCCCTTCGTGACACGGGGGCCGGTGCGCGGCGCGACGAAGCCCGCTCGCAAAGCGGCCAAGGCCGCCGTGCGAAAGAAGGTCAGCCGGAGGAAGCCCCGGAGGCGCTAGGCGTGCTGGAGAAGGTCGAGCGCATCGCCGACATGATCTGCCGGGCGGGTCGGCCGGTGGTGTTCACGGGCGCGGGGGTGAGCACTGAATCAGGCATCCCCGATTTCCGAAGTCCGGGTGGAGTGTGGGATCGCTTCGATCCCTCGGAGTTCACGTTTCGGAACTTCGTGGAGAGTGTCGAGGGCCGCCGGAAGTACTGGGAGCTCGGCCGCGAGGTCTACCCGGTGATCCGGAAGGCCGAGCCCAATGCCGCCCACTTTGCCATCGCGGAGCTCCACCGGCTCGGGCGCCTGGATTGCGTGATCACGCAGAACATCGACAACCTCCACCAGCGGGCCGGGCTGCCGTCAGAGAAGGTCATCGAGCTTCACGGTAACGCCACGCGGGCGCGCTGTCTCCGCTGCGGCCGTCGGTACACGCGGGACGAGATCCACGAGTGCCTCGAGCAGGGGGTGGACATTCCCCTGTGTGGTCCGCCGTGCGGCGGGATCATCAAGCCGAACACGATCCTGTTCGGCGAGACGATGCCCGAAGAGGAGACCCGGGAGGCCGAGCGGCGTGCGCGACAGTGCGACGTCTTCATCGTGGTGGGCTCATCCCTCGTGGTCTACCCGGCGGCCATGATGCCGCTGTACGCCAAGGAGGCCGGCGCGGCCCTCGTCATCGTCAACCTGTCCGATACCCCTCACGACGCCTACGCCGACGTCCTGCTCCCTGGCAGGGCGGGTGCCCTCATGGAACGGATTGTCGAGCGGGTGAGGCAGCGCCTCGCCTGAGAAACGGAGACAACGCCATGCCCATTCAGATGGAAGCCGCCGTCGAGCGGCTGATGGAAGCGCGTGCCGTCCACCGTCTGGCCACGCCCCTCTCCGAGACGGATGCTGACCTCACCCTCGATCAGGCCTACGCGATCCAGGACGCACTCCGCTCCGAGATGGGGCGGAAGGGAGAGCGGTTCATCGGCTGGAAGATGGGTGCGACGAGCGAGGCCGCGCGTGCAGACCTGGGCGTCGACCAGCCGCTCGCCGGCTTCCTCCTCGGCTCGGGCCAGTTCGCCAGCGGGGCCGAGGTGCCGCTCAGCCGGTTCGCCAACATTGTGGCCGAGGTGGAGGTGGCCTTCAGGATGCGGACGAAGCTGATGGGGCCGGGGGTGACCGCCGACTCCGCGCTCCTCGCCGTCGAGGGCGTCCTGCCGGCGCTCGAGTTGCCCGACTTCTTCTTCGCCGGAAAGGCCCGGGCGGTGGATATCGTCGCCTCGGGCGTGTACGCCAGTGCGATCGTCCTGGGAAGTCCCCTCACGCCGCTCCGCGGGCTCGACCTCGCGCTGGAGGGAGTCGTGTACGAGCACAACGGGCGGATCGTGGGGACCCACACCGCGGCCGAGGTGATGGGCAACCCGCTGAACTCGCTCGCCTGGCTCGCCAACCATCTGGCAACGCGGGGCCTCGGTCTCCTGCCAGGAGATCTCGTCATGAGCGGCTCGATTTCCAAGCCCCTGCGTCCCAAGGCCGGGGAGACGATCCGCGCGAGGTTCACTCGGATGGGCTCGATCAGCGCCAAATTCGTCTGAGGGGGATACGTGGATCTGGAGGCGCTGCGCAAACGCATCGAAACGGCGCTCGCCAATCGGCCACGGCGCGTCGTCGAGGGGGAAGGGTTAGTCCCGGCGGCCGTGCTCCTGCTCCTCATCGACCGCGCTGGGCCGCACGTCCTCTTCACGAAGCGGACCGAGCGAGTCTCCCACCACAAGGGCCAGTTCTCCTTCCCCGGCGGCGTCGTGGAGGCCTGGGATGGCTCCCGGCTGGAAGCGGCGCTTCGAGAGGCCCAGGAGGAGATTGGACTCCCCCCTGAGGCGGTGGAGATCATCGGAACGCTGGACGACGCCGAAACCCGAGCGACCTCGTTCGTGATCACCCCGTTCGTCGGGCTCATCCGCGAGCCGGTTCGCTATGTCCCCGACGGAAGGGAGATCGAGCGGGTGTTGGAGGTGCCGCTCGCCGCGCTCGTGGACCCGGCAAACTTCAGGGAGGAACTGTCGGAGCGCGACGGCAGACGGCAACCCGTCTATTTCTATCAGTACGGGGGAGAAACGATCTGGGGGGCGACGGCGCGGATTCTCAAGCAGTTTCTGGACGCTGTGAAAGAAACGCCCTGAGGAACTCTGCTTGGGGCTGGCGACCTCCGGCCCAACTTTCAGCCGGGGTGAGCGACCTGCCCTTTGGGACCCCTCGGCCCCAACTGACCTGCTGCCCGTCCAGTGACCCGCCGGTTCTCAGACCGGCGTCCGATTCCTCAGGGCAGCTTCACCCTAGTCGACGGTGAGGGGCGTGTCAAGGCCCAATGAGCGGCAGCGCGTCGGCCTCTGCGCCGAGTGTGCCCACGGCCACCGCGTCGTCTCGGCAAAGGGTTCCGAGTTCTGGCTGTGCGCCAAATCCGACACCGACCCGCGCTTCGCGAAGTACCCCCGCCTCCCGGTGCTCGAGTGCGGGGGCTACGAGCCCCCGCACCCTGCGACCCGACCGGACGGGTCGGGTGCCCGATGAGGTAGCTCGCTCCGCTCGCGTTTTGCGTAAAGGGGGAGAAGAGGTGAGGGGCATCATCAGGGCCACCAGAGGTAGAGGAAGCGGGGTCCGGGGCCGATGAGCAGCGAAGAGAGCTGCGCCAGTGAGGCCTCGAAGCGCTCGGGGGCGGCGGTGCCCGAGTAGATGTTGGAGCGGTATTCGCGCGGTCGGTGATACATGATGACGCGCGCCTCGCTGAGCCCCGCGCGCTGCTTGGCGAGTTGGAGGGCGTCTTCCAGGTACCCGACGCGGTCCACGAGACCCAGTTCCTGAGCGCGCGACGCGGTGTAGATTCTGCCGTCGGAGAACGCGCGGACCTTGTCTTCGGGGATCCGCCGCTCCTTGACGATGAGCGAGACGAACCGGCCGTAGAGGTCGTCAATGATCCCCTGGAAGATCGCTCGCTCTTCGTCGGTGAGGCCGCGAAACGGCGAGCCCATGTCCTTTCTGGCGCCGGATTTGATCGCCAGCGGCGTGACCCCGACCTTCTGGAGGAGTCCCTCGGCGTTGAGGGTCAGCATCACCACGCCGATGGAGCCGGTGACCGTGGTCGGATGGGCCACGATCGCATCGGCGGCCAGGGCGGCGTAGTAGGCGCCCGAGGCGCCCACGTCCATGATCGCCGCCACCACCGGGATCTTGCGTCGCGCCTTGAATAGGGAGAGCTCGCGGTAGAGGATGTCGGAGGCCGTCGCGGTCCCACCGGGGCTGTTGACTCTGACGACCAGCGCGCGGACCTCGTCGTCTTCCTCCGCCTTCCTCAGTTCCTCGCGGACCCGGGCCAGGATGGAGACATGGGGAGCCTGGGAGCCGACCGCGAACAGCGGCTGCTCGCTCAGGACTCCCGAGAGATCCAGGAGCAGGATCTTCCCCGGCCCCGACCCCTCGATGGTCTGCTCGCGCAACGGCTGGATCCTCGGCGTGAAATCGATGGAGATCACCGAGCAACCCGACAGCGCGAGCGTCAGCGCGAGGAGGCGGATCGAACGCATGGCCGAAGTATAGTATAATCCGTGCCGTCCGGGAACCCAGGAGGAATCCGTGCCCCGTCCCCTTGAGGGCGTGCGAATCGTTGATCTCTCGCGCATCGTGGCCGGGCCGCTGGCCACTCAGATTTTCGGCGACTACGGCGCCGAGATCATCAAGATCGAGCAGCCCGGAGTGGGGGACGACAGCCGGCACTGGGCGCCGCCGAAGGCGTCGGACGGCTCGCCGACCTACTTTTTTTCGATCAACCGGAACAAGAAGTCCGTCACCCTCAACCTGAAACACCCCCGCGGCAAGGAGATCCTCAAGGCGCTGGTCCGCCAAGCCGACGTGGTCCTGGAGAACTTCAAGCCGGGCACGATGGAAGACCTAGGACTGGGTTACGAAATCCTCCGCGGGGAGAACCCCCGCCTCATCTACTGCGCGATCTCTGGATTCGGCGCCTCCGGCCCGAAGCGCGAGTGGGCCGGCTACGACGCGATCATGCAGGGTGTGACGGGGCTGATGTCCATCACCGGCGAGGCCGATGGGCCGCCGGTCAAGGTGGGCGTGGCGCTGATCGACGAGATCACCGCGCTGTACGCCCACGGCGCGATCCTGGCGGCGCTGCTGCACCGGGAGCGGACCGGGCGGGGGCAGAAGGTGGAGTGTTCGCTCCTCGAATCCGGAGTGGCCTCGCTCATGAACGCCGCCACGGCCTATCTCATAGCCGGAGAGGTGCAGGGGCGCTGGGGAAGCGCCCACGCCTCGGTCGTCCCGTACCAGGCCTTCAAGGCCAAGGACGATTACCTCATGGTCGGCGCCGGTAACGAGCGCCTGTGGAAAAGCTTCTGCGAGGTACTCGGGGTGCCCGAGTGGGCCGACGACCCGCGGTTCGATTCCAACGAGAAGCGAGTGGCGCGGCGGGACGAGCTCGTCAGGATGATCGAGGAGCGTTTAAAGAGCCGGAGCCGCGACGAGTGGGTGGAGGCGTTCGGCGCCGCCGGGCTGCCCACGGGTCCCATTAACAGCGTTGCCCACGTGTTCAGCGATCCTCAGGTGCTCGATCGTGACATGGTGCAGGAAATCGTTCATCCCACAGCCGGGAGTATCAAGCTGGTCGGTGTCCCGGTGAAGTTTTCTGAGACTCCGGGAGAAGTCGCGAGTCCGCCTCCGCTCCTGGGCCAGCACACGGAAGAGGTGCTGGGGCGCCTGCTGGGCCTGACGGCCGCCGAGGTGGCGGGGCTCCGGAAGGAAGGGGTGGTGTGATCACCCTTGACGACGTCCGCGCCGCGGCCGGGCGTCTCCGGGATCGCATCCACCGGACTCCGGTCGTCACCTGCCGGTCCTTCGACGAGGCCAGCGGCTTCTCGGTTTTCTTCAAGTGCGAAAACCTCCAGCGCGCCGGCTCGTTCAAAATCCGCGGAGCGCTGAACAAGCTGCTCACGCTTTCGGACGGGGAGCGTGCCCGAGGGGTCGTGGCGTTCTCGTCCGGGAACCACGCCCAGGGCGTGGCGCTGGCCGCGCGGATGGTGGGGACCTCGGCCGTGATCGCGATGCCGACCGACGCCCCGCGGCTGAAGCTGGCGGCGACCCGTGGATACGGGGCCGATGTCGTCCTATATGATCGGCAGACCGAGGATCGGGAAGCCATCGCCCGACGCCTCGTTGCCGAAACGGGCCGGGTGCTCGTGCCGCCCTACGACGACCCCGCGATCATCGCGGGCCAGGGGACGACCGCGCTCGAGCTC
>Ga0209515_10008844_pt1 | contig 11620 bp, 13 predicted proteins | sample Subgroupgradi54m_FD_187454 | JGI IMG/M metagenome (GOLD analysis project Ga0209515, IMG submission 187454) | Subsurface groundwater microbial communities from S. Glens Falls, New York, USA - GMW60B uncontaminated upgradient, 5.4 m (SPAdes)... ... | reverse complement strand
AGCACCCTCGCTCGCTTAACCAGCGCTAAGGAACTCGGCGCCACCTTTGCAACGTCGCATAAGGTTCTCTTTAGAATGCTGTTGGGAGCCATTAAACCGCGCGAGCCCTGGCTCACGATGAGCGACTGGCCGCTGCTCGGTTCGATTGGAGCTGGGTTTTCCCCGCTCATGGATTCGCAACTCCCAGCGTCCGTATTCGTTCGCGCAGGGCAACAAGTTGTGTATCCAATTCTTTGTTTAGCTTTGTGAAGAGATCCTCTCCAAGCGCACTTTCATTCTGCGCAGCCTGGTACAGCACAAAAAGATCGCTGGCGTACAGCGCCTGAATTTGCTGCTTCAAAGACCGTATCCGGCTTTCCGCTTGTCCGATCTCACGGGTTATTTCTGCAATCTTAGGGGACTCGCGGTTCATCACTCCTTGTGCGTGCTTTGATCCGCGCTCCAATATCTGACGAAGTCTCTCAATGTCTCCGTGCTCGTATGCCTCGTTCACTTCCTGCATGATGCTGGTTCGCCACCTCTGCTCCTCCGGATCCCCTGCAAGATCGGGATGATACAGTTTCGCAAGCTGGCGATAGAGTGCCTTGAGCTCGGCTGACGGCTGAAAGGGCTTTGAAGCTTCCTCTGGCAATGCCTCAAATCGTCTGGTTTCTTCAGCGCTCCTTTTGGCTCGTTCCTGACTCTGGCGCGCTGTTGCTTCTGCCTGAGAATCAGAGGGGTTCCTCAAAGCCAACAGGGCATCTAATTCGGCCTGGAGTCTGTCTAATTCGGCGTACTTAGACCCCATACGGCGGAAGTACTCACGTTCGAATGCCGCCAATTTGGCCCCGAGTGTGGCCAACTCGAGCTCAAGCTCAGTAAGTTCCTCCTCCAATACTTGCAGGGTCCTGAGCTTTTCGTTGAGCTCCTCTCCGCGAAACGGACTAATCTCCTGCGGCATGCGCACTCATTTTTTAACTAAGACCGCCTTTTCAGCCGCTCTTTCGATAAATATATGACGCGACCGTCTCGCCAGATCGCGGCGGGCACGCCAGCGGACGCGTGCCGAGCAATCGCCTTGCTCACCGCACGCTTCAACGCTTTCATCGCGCCCAAATGCAGCGACCGAACATCCCGGGCCTCGTCCTTCTTCATTTTTCCTCCACTACCTGGAGAATGCGCCGTTCGGCCCGACGATCACATACACTTGTGGCTTCTTCATAGACTCTGACTACCCCCGCCTGCTCGGACATGCGCCGTCAGCATCCCGAGCACTTCCTCGGAATCCCGGTCATTCATCTGGTAGCCGCAAGTAATAAGATAGAGACGTTTGTTCATGAAGAAAGATTGATTCTCCCAGGAATCCTAACTTGTCGGTGCCTCGTAATTCGCTTCCCGCTGTATGAAATACCTCTCTCTATCCGTATCAGATTTTTCGAGTTCAGACATTACGCTTGGGGATGCTAAAACTGTCTTCCAGAGGAGCCTCAATAAGTCGGACCACTGCCCCAATTCCTTCAAATTGTCCTGCCCGTTTCGTAGATTCCCAGCACGCCCGTGCATGATGTCACTTCGAATATCATAGGAATGGGCGAACGCCCGATAAGCTGAATCTCTCTCAAGCTTCCCCGAATTCGTCAAGCATGCGAAAGATTTGGCTAAGCGCTTTGTAATTTTAGGAGTCTTCTTGTATGTCAAAATTCCCTCAGCTGCAGCGCTAAAGCAAATGAAAGCAACTTGCCACTGGAATGCCATGCAGCCATAGAGAGTTAGCACAAGACCATTCCAGAGCCTTTGCTGAGCAACGAATATTGAGCGCATCGGTGCAACATAAGTAGATACTTCCTCGATTTGTTCGGTGCTAACTGAATCATGGACGCTCGATCCAATGAACTGAAATTGGTCTAGCATACGTGCTATGGATCCTGGATGACCCATGCCACTGTCTAATTCGCTTGAAAGCTCAAATCTAAATCTCACGCGTGCACGGGTTGGAGCAACTAACCACAAAGCCAACAGAAAAATATTGATTTTGGCAGCTTCGCTTAATGACTCATTTTGAGCCTGGTCAAAGACAAGCCAGTGAGAGCCTTCGCCTAATTCTCTTTGCTCCACTTCGTGCAGCTGAGATAACAACTTCTGGCATTCCGGTTGTTGCGATACAACGTCTCGCTTAAGAATGCTGCACAGACCAGGGATTAAAAAGCTCTCGCCATCCCAAGGGAAGTCGCTCAACGGAGCCAATACCTTCACCTTACGGAGCGGATTAGTAGAAACCGTCAGAGCATCCCTCATTCGTGTGACTCAAATCAGGACTTGGAATCGCGACACTAGAACTTCCACAAAAAGTGATTACCGCATAATCTCCAACTTCCATTCTGCAATTGGCAAGATGGCCTTCGCTCTTGCCTCCCCTGTCAATTCTGGCTTCCAGTTAGGATTCGTCATTAGTTCAAAGGCTCCTTTTGGACAGATCATCACCAATAATTTAGGAAAGGCTAAGGAGAATGTCCCGAGAAACTTGTATCTGTAGCGTTTTGCAGTCCAAACTACTATTACTTCCTCGTTTTCGGATATAGCTCTTTCCCTAAAAGCAGCCCATAAATGGGAAAAATCCGTCTTGTGAGTAACAAGTCCACGCACAATACCCGGTAGCTTCTTGCACTCAAAAGTGAGACTTGCGTAGGGCAGCGTCTTGCCAATAGCGACAACTTTCCCACCTTGAACCGAGGCTCTCGGATCAAAACTAATCACTCTGCAAAGCTCGCCATCAATCGCTTTCCACTCGCTATCCTTTATGAACACGGTTTCTGAATCTTGTGGGCACATGATCTATCCAGACCCGTTCGGCTTCTTCAGGAACCTCAGTGCAATCCCAAGCCACCGCGACATACGCTCAGCCATACGTCTACAGGTAGATCGACCGAGCCATTAAATCACCTACTTCACCCCGATCACCATCGAGTCGGGACCAATGAGGGGTTCGACGCGGGTTTCGCGGAAGCCGGCGGACTTCATCCAACCCTGGCAGTCGGCACCGGTGTAGTCGAAGCCGCCGGGGGTTTCGATGAGCATGTTCAGGCTCATCAGCAGGCCGAAGGCGTTGTGGCGGCGCGCGTCGTCGATCACCGAATCAAAGGCGATGAAGGCGCCGCCCTTGGGCAGCGCGTCGAAGGCTTTCTGGATCAGCATGCGCTTCTCGTCGAGGTTCCAGTCGTGCAGGATGTGGCCCATGATGAGCACGTCGGCCGAGGGTAGCGGCTCTTTGAAGAAATCGAGCGGGTGGAACGCGAGCCGGTCGCTGAGCTTGAAGGACGCTACGTACTCCTTGAAGATCGGGCCGACGACGGCGAGATCGGCACCGCCGCCGTGCAGGTGGGAATGCGCGAGCGCAATCTGCACCGGCATGCCGCCTTGCGCGCAGCCGATGTCGACGACGGTCTGATAGTCCTTCCAGGGGAATTTCTGCGCCATCGCCTTGGCCGCGCCGGTCATCGCCTGGAGGAACTGCCGCAGGCGCGCCGGGTTCTCATACAGCTCGGCGAACCAGTTCTTGCCGTGCTTGACTTCGTTCTGGGGCTTGCCCGTGTGCAGCGCCTCCGTCAACGAATTCCAAAATGGATAGAGGCGCGCGCTCGCCATTTCCAGCATGCCGCCAATGTAGGACGGCTTCGCCCGGTCGAGAAACACGTCGGCCTCGGGCGTGTTCTTGTAGACCTCGCCCTGCCGGTCCAACATGCCGAGCGCCACCAAGGCGTCCAGAAAATCCCGAGCGCTTCGCTCATGCAACTGAAAATGGGTGCGCAGCGCCTCGAACGGCATCGGCCCCCTGGCCAGCTCCGTGAACAGCCCAAGCTCCACCGCGCTCAACAACGTCTTCGACCCCCAAAACCCGAGCCCAAGCTGGAGAATTTGGTCAGGGCTAACCTGGATTCCGGCAGTCTGTGTGTCTTGCTGTCCCATCACGGATCTCCTCTTTCAAGCTTCGCGGTCTCGTTCAACACACAATCGAGGATAGGTTCGTTCACGCGGCCTCGAGCAGACGTTTGGCCTCGAGGATGAACGCCTTCTTTTTGACCAAGCCGCCGTGATTTTGCCAGATGAGCCAAAGGATGAAAAATCCCACCCCCCACAGCGGGATGAGGCAAATTCCGACGATGATTCCGAACAGGCCTACGCTGGTGGATGGCACCGGTGGCTCATAGACGGTTTGGGTCGACTGGTTGCGCAGCGCGACGATGAAGAATTCGCCCCGCTCATATCCGACGGCCTTCACCGCATCGTCGTTCGCGAGATTCGCCGGCAAGTCGGTGTAGACCGGCCGGTTCGCGATGCGGAATCGGATGATCTCGCCGCCCACCACCGGCTTTTCCTTGACCTCGCTCACCGGACCCGAGAGCACACTCAGCTGCTGCATGCCACTTCCCCCACAGCGTTAGCGGATTCGTTCTGAATTGTTCGGCGCAACGCGGACGATCAGGCGCGGCGCCGTCTGTCTGTTTAAGCGGGGCGATCGAGTTGTTTCTCGGCGAGATCGCCGATAACGGGCAGCTTGAACATTTCACCTTGATACGCTTTGATCATGCACACGATCCACAGCGCCAGGCTGCCGAGCGTGACCAGCGGAGCGATGAGGCGAATGAACGGCAGGTACACGATCGACATCTGCAAGACGAACATCGCCCCGAACAGGATGATCGATTGCATCGCGTGAAAGCGGACAAACCGATTCTCCTTCTCGATCACGAAGAAGATAATGCCGGACACGAATCCGGCAGCATAGGCCAGCAGCGCCGCCACCTTCGGCTCGACATTGATTGATGTTTTCCCGAGGTCCTTCTCCATCGTCATCGCCCTCCCTGAGGTTGGTCCACTGCTTCAGCCATGACAAACGCCGTCCGATGGGTCCGCCATTTTCTTGAGCACGATCGCGATCGTGTCGGGGTCGATGTCGGCACTCCTCATCAATGCAGCCGCTCGCTTGACGTCATCGGAATCGATGGCGTCCATAAACTCATCGACCTTGTCGATCCGTGCGAGTTTCTCCAGAACGAGCGTTCCTTCAAAATCGCGTTCGTCCATGAATCCTCGTCACGTGGTGAGGCGGTCGCTATCCGAGTGTAGTACCGCACCCATCGGCCAGCCGTACGTCCGCAGAAATCTCGCCTTACCCATGAGGGTGGGTCCAGTGACGATCGATCGGACTGGGGAAGATAATATAAAAGGTAGGAATGAGCGCATAGCAGATCAGGCTGAGGATCGGATTCACGAGCGCGAGGAGCACGGCGCAGCTTGAGGCGATGACGCCACCGAGAATGCGTTGGGTGCCTTTCCGCACCGTATCCGGCTCGAGGTCTCGTCCCACCAGACGACGCCGGTGCGTCGCATACCACCACTGCAACTCCAGCGTCAAGCCAAGCGCCGCGATATTGCTGCCGTAGATCATCACCGCGACCTTCTGCGTCGGGTAGTCTCCGAGCAGGTCGGTCGAGAACGGCACGAACACCACGAGCATGAGGAACAGCAGATTGATCCACAGCAGCCAGCGGTCGGTGCGCTTCAGGAAGTGCGTGTAGCCATGCTGGCCGACCCAAAACACTCCAAGAACGATAAAGCTCGTGATGTAGCTGAGGAATTTCGGCCACAGCGCCAGCAGGGTCGGCGCCAAGCGCCCCGCCTCAATGGCCGCCTGAGGCAGTTTCGGGATCTTCACGTCCAAGACCAGCAAGGTCATGGCAAACGCGAAGATCCCGTCGCTGAGCGCCTCGACGCGGTGCTTGCTGAGCCCTTCAGAATTTTCCCCACTCGCGCGCGCTGCCATCAATCAGGAACTCCGTGGACAGATAACCTGCTCACCTTCAATCGCTGTCCAGCTCCTTCAACATCCCAACGGCCAGCCGTAGGTCTGGACGAACACGGCTGGGTACGCCCGCGCAATTTAATTCCCCATGAACTGCTGCAAGGCATCGTACTTCGGGGCCTGCGCGCGCGGCTGATCGATGTACTCAAGCGCGCCCCATCGCCCGGCGCTGCCGCTCTCGCCGCAATTCATGAGATGCACGAAGAGTTGCCCACCGGTGGCGCGGCTCCAGTCTTCGAGGTAACGCGTGTAGAGCCGACCCATCCGAGGATCGCGATTCGCGGCGTTGAACAACTGCTCGATCCGCTCATTCGGTTGGCCCTCCAGACGGACGAGATGCTGTCCGCCCTCGTACGCAATGCAGGGCAGTCCATATCGACGCGCGATCTTCGCCTGCTGGATCGTGAACTGATTCGCCTCGGGAAGCGCATGCGTCTCGAGTTCCTGGAAGAGTTCATCAAGCGTCATGCGCTCGACGCGGGCGTTGTGTTCGACCAAGCCGAGCTCATAACCGAAGTAGGGCGCGATGGCCAACGCATTGACATGGGACGCTGTGCCGTCCCACGCGAGTGCCTGCTCGGACAGATCCGGCATCTCCGTGAACATGGCCAGCACCTTCACCACGCGATCCCGTCCAAGAACCTGCTCAAAGATCTCGCCGATCTCGCGCGTGCGCCACGCATGGTACCGGGTCCTCGCCTCATCCGGATCCGTCGACAGGCCGAGGGCGAGCCCCCGCTCTTGGGCGTAGGCTTTCTGCGGGTAGGACGAATTCCAGACCTCGTTCGAGTGCTCGACGTAGACCTTGAGCTTGGGATCGAGCGAGTCGCGCACGGTCTCGGCGAAACGCCGGACGAACTCATCGTCCGCCAAGTGCGGAATCGAAAACCAGGGATCGGCTCCGACGCGGTTGGCGAGCTGCACCATGATCTCAACCGGCACGCCGCGTCTCGTGCTCTCCCACCGCGCGTCTTCGAGCGTCGGCCGCGCGCTCCATGTGTGCGGCGTGAACGCGGGGTCCTCATTGCTCGGGCCGAACATCCACGCGATGAAGCGGAGCACTTTGTAGCCATGAAGCCGCTCGAGAAACACGGGGTTAAACATCTCGCCCGGCGGCGCGTTGTTCGGCATGATCACGCGGATGTTGCGCAGGTAGTTGTGCGGATTCACTGAGGTGATGCTAAGACCAAGACCTTCCCCTGGTTGAGGGTCGAGCTTGATCACGTCTCGGCCCGGGGCCCGCTCTACGACATGGGCGCGGTAATATTCAATCGTCCCCTCGCCCTCATAGTCCACGACATATCGGCCGGTCGGAAATCGGGGCACCGAGTCGACCCACATCGGCGGACCGAACATCATGAGCGTCTTGGCTTGCTGCCCGTCCTTAAGCGAACGCACCCAGCCGTGTTCGTCCAGATCCAACGGCTGGTGATTCTCCCATACTTCAGCGGTACCAGAAAACCAGGGGCTCGAGGTCTTGAACACATCGAGAAACGGAAGCTCCGTGCTCCAGTATTGGATGCCGTCGAGTCCGGTGCCGATCGGCGACCGATCGTCGCTGCAGGATGCCTGCTGAGGCAGCAACGCGCATGCGGAGAGAAAGATAAGGACACGAGCAAGCCCAACGATTGACGATTTCGTCGATACGAACACCCTATGGATTCTGAACTGGCAATCGGACACGAAATGGTCTTTCTGCAGTCTTAGCGGTCATCTGCCGCCAAAACCGTTCAGCTTTTCGAAGAACTTCAGCGCTATTTCGCGCCGGCGCGAGGACTCTCATGCAAACGTCGCTCACCGGACACGTCGCACGGGCTATTCTAACACAGCACGTTTACGCGTGAAGCTGATCGGGAGATTGAGAGAACGTTGGGTAGAGAGAGCTCGCGCGGAGGCAAGCCGTCGACGATCACGTGCGCTGGCGACGCCTGAAGCCGGCCAGGCCCAGCAGGCCGGAGCCGAGCAGCACGAGCGACGAGGGTTCTGGGACCGGCCCGGTGACGGTTTGCGATTCGTCGCCGGCCCACACGGTAATCGGACCCTCGGCCGTCCGGTGCGTAAAGATCGTGAAGTCAAACTCCGGGTTGTCGAGCGTCAGCGCCGGGTCAAATTCCGGAGGCAGGCCGTCCCTGGCCGCTTCCGCGACCGAGGTGCGAAGTGCGACATAGGACATCGGCGAACTCGGATCCCACGGCGGCGGATCGCCGGCACCGTCGAGCATGAACCCTTCCGCAAAAAACGGATCATTGATGTCGACCGGGCCCGTCGGCGTGAAGCCGATCCAACCGGGCGGCAAGTCCAGGCCGGTGACGAGCGACGGCGAGATGTCCAAGGTGATCAGCGAGACGTGCTCCGGGTCGTCCAGGTTGCGAATGGCATTGCCCGGCTGAAAATCCACGTGGTACTGAAAGAATCCCTGGTCCCCGCCACCACCGATCAGCGACATCTGACCCTTCGGTTTGCCCGCGCCTCCGGTCGTGGCCGTCCCGTACAGGAAATTGAGTTCCTTTTTGTCGCGGTCGTTCAACTCCGTGCTGGGATGCGCGTGTCGCGTGACGTCGCCCGCGTTATCGTCGGCGAGGCCCAGGACATGCACCAGCTCGTGTTGGCCGGCGCTTCTGATGGCATCCTTTTGCGCGTCGGTGCCGGCCGGCAAGGCGTTGCGGATCACGGCTTCTCCGCCGACCAACTGCGAGCCGTCCGGCGAGGTCGTCGGCTGCGCGGCTCCGTCATTTTTCCCCGGCCCGATCTCCATCCCGTTGCTCAGCATGCCGTCGTTGACCCATCGGTACCGAATGGGATTGGTTTTCCCAGCGGGCGGATCGCCAATGGCCACGACCAAGGTGATCATTCGGTCCGCCAACGGTTTCGTCCAGCGCTCCACGCCTTCTTTGAGCAGCTGATCGCGGCCCTGGCTCTTCGGATCGGCTTGGATGAAAACGCACAACGTCGAATTCTTCGAAAACGTCGGCGGCTTCCCGTTCTTGCCGCCTTTGAGCAGGGGTGTTGCGTGGACATCGGACGCGCTGAGGAAGATGCACATCACGACGGAGATCGCCATCCACCAGCATGGCAGTCCTGGATATCGCCGGCTCATGGTACCTCCTGGACACGGTTCGGCTGCATTGCGTTTCGAAAGCTATTCAGTTTCTCCAAACAATTTTAGCGCGATTCCGAGCCGGCGCCAGATGTTCACAGCACAAAACAATCGCAGCCGAGCGGGCCGGGCCAGAGCGGATGCGCGGAGGAATGCAGCGCGCTGCGGTGATGCGTGACGACGCGGGATCGGGAGGGTTCGCGTGCGGGAGATTGGAAGTAGCCGCCGAACCGCGAGACGGGCGACCAGTCAGGAATGACGCGCGACAGTGTCGGAGCCAATGACTCGAACGCGCCCGCGCCGTAGACGACTTTGCCGCCGACGATGGTCAGCACGGACGTGATCTGCTTGATCGCGTCATCGGGCACGGCAAAGTAGTCGTCGGAGAGCGCGGCGACGTCGGCGAGTTGCCCAGGAACGATTGCGCCTTTGCGATCCTGCTCGTTCGAGAACCAACTGCTGCCCATCGTGTACAGGCGCAACGCTTCGGTCCGGCTCAGGCGATTCGTCGTCGGATAGAGCGCGGTGCCGCCGACCGTCTTGCCGGTCACGAGCCAATAGAGTGCCGCCCACGGATTGTAGCTCGCCACGCGTGTCGCGTCGGTGCCGGCGCCGACGGGCACGCCCATTTGGAGCATCCGAGCAATCGGGGGTGTTCGCTCCGCGGCCTGCTTGCCGTAGCGATCCACGAAATACTCGCCCTGATAGGCCATGCGGTGCTGGATCGCGATGCCGCCGCCCAGGGCTTTGACCCGCTCGATGTTCCGATCCGTGATCGTCTCGGCGTGGTCGAAGAACCAATGCAGCCCCTCGAACGGGACTTCGCGATTCACCTGCTCGAACACATTCAGAAACCGCGTGATCGATTCGTCATACGTGGCGTGGAGGCGAAACGGCCAGCGGTGTTGCGCCAACAAGCGCACCACGGCGGTCAGCTCGGCTTCCATCGACGACGGCAAATCAGGCCGCGGCTCCAGAAAATCCTCGAAATCGGCGGCGGAGAACACGAGCATTTCGCCCGCACCATTCATGCGATAGAACTCATCGCCCTCGCCCGGTCGGGTGAGCTTCACCCAATTGGCAAAGTCCTCCAACTCTTGCTTGGGGCGCTGCGTGAATAAGTTGTAGGCGATGCGCACGGTCAAGCGGCCTTGCTGCGCGAGGTCATGGACGACCGCGTAGTCCTGCGGATAATTCTGAAAGCCGCCTCCCGCGTCAATCACGCTCGTCACACCCAAGCGGTTCAACTCGCGCATGAACTGCTGCGACGAGTTGAGCTGCTCCTCATAGGAGAGCTTCGGCCCCTTGGCCAGCGTCGCGTAGAGGATCATCGCGTTGGGCTTCGCGATCAAGAGGCCGGTCGGGTTGCCGTGCTTGTCGCGCTGGATTTCCCCGCCGGGCGGGTTGGGCGTGTCGTTGGTGTAGCCGACGGCTTGCAACGCGGCGCGATTCAAGAGCGCGCGATCGTAGAGATGCAGCACGAAGACCGGGGTGTCGGGTGCCGCTTCATTAAGTTCATCGAGTGTTGGCATCCGTCGCTCGGCGAACTGAAACTCGGTCCAGCCGCCGACAACGCGCACCCACTGCGGAGGCGGCGTGCGCCGCGCCTGTTCTTTCAGCCGTCGCAGCGCATCGGCCAGCGACGGCACGCCGTCCCATCGAAGTTCGAGATTGTAATGCAACCCGCCGCGAATGACGTGCAGATGCGAATCGTTCAAGCCGGGGATCACCGTCCGCCCACCGAGGTCGATGAGCTGTGTGTCGGGGCCACGATGTCGCCGGACGTCCTGCTCGGTTCCAACGCTCACAAACCGCCCGTCCTTGATGGCCAGCGCCGAAACCGTTGGACGCGCCTTCTCGAGTGTGGCGATGCGCCCGTTGGTCAGGATCAGGTCGGCCTGAGCTTCCATTGGTGATCAGCGTCTGCCGGCTGGTTTCGCGGCCCTCGGCTGAGTCGTGGACTGGTGGTCACCCGCTTCGCCGGCATGTTCCCCCAACACGGCCTTCGCGTATTGAATGCCGATGCCGTACGCGCCCGCGTGTTCGTTCGCGACCCGCATCACCGGCGCGTAGGTGTCTTGCCGCGCCCAATCACGCTGCCACTCGAGCATGACTTGCAGCCACGTCACGGGCACGGCCCCGGCTTGCACCATGCGCTGAATCGCGCTGTCGTGCGCCATCGGACTCGTGCCGCCGCACGCATCGGCCACCACATAGATCTCATAGCCCGCTTGCAGCGCGTGAATCGTCGGCATCACGATGCATGATTCCGTCCACAATCCGGCCAGGATCAGCTTCTTCCGGCCCGTCTTCTTGATGGCCTCGACCACGCGCGGGTCTTCCCACGCATTCATCGTGGTCCGATCGATCGGATGGCTGCCGCCGAGCACCTCGCGCAGCTGCGCAAAGGTCGGCCCGCTGAAGCTCTTCTCCGCCACCGTCGTCAGAATCGTCGGCACCTTGAAAATGACGGCGGCCTTCGCCAGACCGACGGCATTGTTGACGAGCGTTTGCCCATCGATGGACTTCACCGCGAACAGCATCTGCGGCTGAAAGTCGATGAGCACCACCGCGCAGTTCTGTGGCGTCAACAAGTCGTGGATCACGGTCCCATCGGCACTCGGCATATCACGCTCCTCGTTGCTCACGTCGAGCCGGTTCAATGTATGGTAGACCCGTTATGC
>Ga0209515_10008838_pt1 | contig 11630 bp, 13 predicted proteins | sample Subgroupgradi54m_FD_187454 | JGI IMG/M metagenome (GOLD analysis project Ga0209515, IMG submission 187454) | Subsurface groundwater microbial communities from S. Glens Falls, New York, USA - GMW60B uncontaminated upgradient, 5.4 m (SPAdes)... ... | reverse complement strand
ATCAATTTTTAAAAACTTTTTGGCGGGTGTATAATGTTGGTGTAGCTGTTCGTAAAGACTTAAAAATGCAAATTGGTCTTTTCTATCTGGTTCCTGCTCGGATGTTACATCAGTTTGGTAGAATCCCGAAACAATAACAACTTTTTTATCATCATCTGCAGCATATTGATCAAGGTCTTCAAAAAGCCGCCCATATTTACTGGATAAAATCTCTGTTGATTGCCAGGCTTGTTGTAATTCTGAGTTAGTCATAAATTAAATCCCTTACTCCATTAGGAAAATTGAAGAATGCCCATAAAACTACCTTGCCAAACCCGGCTTGGACTAAAAAATCTTCATTAAATTGAGCTTGAGGATCCTGCTCAAATTGCCATTTTTTAAACTGCCCAAAAGCCTCCTCTAAGGTTTGTTTGGCTTCATCACAATTTGAGAGTTCAGTAATCAATAATAATCTTTCTTGCAAAGTTTTAATCCTTTCCCGGGTCACCTCTCTTCTGGTCTCATCCTGCGGTTCTTCTAAACTAGATTCCAACCTGTTAATATTGGCAATAATTGCCGCCGGGTGGTAATGCCTGCGGACTAGCAACGGATCGAGGGAGGCTTGTCTTAACATTCCCCTTTTTTGGTTATCCTCAATTGTGCTGTCTTGATGGACAAAATCATAAATTGTTTGATGAAAATTGGATAAGGGGACTGGGATTTCTTCGGTTACTACTTCCGGCATCAAATTACCAAAAACATCTTCTCTGGTTTGTCTGGTTAGAAGTTGTTGGCTGTGTAAAAGTGAGGCAATAACCGCCGGGTTATTTCTGGCCGCCCGGGTAAAATCACCCGGTTTTGGATAACGGTAAGGCATTAAAAATCTGACTGGGGCATCTAAATCTTCCTGACTGTTAATAACCCCGGTGGCAGTCATGGCAATTCGTGGAGCTTTTTCAGGCAAAAGACGCGAGATTTCAATTAATTGCTCAGTACAATTGGCATCAGGATTATTAACTGAGTGAGCCTCATCTGCCACAATTGCGTTCATACCGATTTTTTTGAATCCCTCTAAAGATGGCAAACCTCTATATTCCAATAAACTTAAAAATGAATAGCCCATGATCATGTACTGGGGGATTTTTTGGCCCAGGGCGACGTTACGGGACATTAAGCTAATGTAATTATCCACATTATCAATCCGTACTATATCAACTACTTCCGCATATTTTTCCCGGATCTCCCGCTCCCAGGTATCCCTGACTCCAGCCGGGCAAACAATTAAAGCATGTAACTGCTTGTTACCTTCTGGTAACAATTCTCGGACAGCTTCTAAACCACACAAAGCCTGGCCGGATTTTTGAGTTCTGGTTGCCCCAATCAATAAATCTAAAGGACCAATTTTTTTATGGATTAGGCGATAAGCATATTCAATTTGGTGCCGAGATGGAAAAGTAAACAATCCTCCACGTTCATCAAAGGGTAAATCTTTTTTATGGCCAGCGATCACATCGCGAAAACAGTCAAATTGTAGACAAAAAGCCTCGCGAAAGTAAGTTTCTAACTCAATAACGAATTGAGTTTTATATTCATCATCACCAGCCAATTCTTTTAATCCGGCTAAATATTGGTAGCCTTGAAATAAATCCCGATTAAAAAAAGGCATCGCCGCTTTACGCTGCCCTTCTTTTAAAATCGTGGTCACAAAACCGTTGGCAAAAAGTTCAGGGGGAAGCTGAGGTAAGGGAAGCATAGTCCCGGGTGGCGGATTTTGACGGTAATGTGTTCCGGGCCCTAAATATGACCCCAACATATGATAAATTCCGCTGATTAAAACCTGTTTACTAGTTTCATCCATCTGGCGGAACTTCATTGCTTCAATTACCCTGGCCAAATCTACTTGGGATAAATATGGGCCTAAGACATTAATTAAAACTTCATCTTCGGCAAAAAACCTTCTTATTTCTGGTGTTAACAACATTTCTTCATCGTCCTCTGATTTAGGATCATCAAATTTAACATTTCTGGCTTCACACCAATTCTGAACTGAGGTTTTAACAATCGGGTCATCAATCCAACTTAAGACTAATCTAGGGTCAACACCGTGATTAAAGATACAATTTAGGGCCAAGGGAATTTGTTTTTCCGGTTTATTATGGTTACCCCTAAAAATTTGTGATAAAACACCTTGGGTGATATCAATTCCTTCTCTATCCCGCCATAATGGTTTTAAATCTGTTCTTTTTCTTTCCATTTGTGCCAGATTTTAACATAAAAACCCTATAGCAAGCAATTATAACCGGATACCAGATATACTATAGTAAAAAATACCCACTCGCTTCTATTGTAATTTTTTGATATTGTATTCTGGTGGAAGACACCTTGGAAAATTTAAATTCCGATGAAAAATTTAATCAAATACTTCTGAGTAATAATTAATCCAGTTCGAATCCGGTTCCATCTAAACTTATCTGATTTGAGGTCTATTTATCTTCTAATGTTGAACTAAATAAATATATGGCTGAAATTGGGACAGTTCCTGAATTATATAGTATTTTTACTCCAAGAAATCATTCAGATATATCCTAAAACTTATAATTTTGCTATAATCTACTCATGCCCGATGCTGCTGCTGGTTCTGTAGAGATATATTGGAATGGTCAAACAGAATCAGAAGTGGGAAAAATAAAACTTATGCCAAAAGAATTTGGTGAACAAAGAGCAATTGAACCAGTTTATTATGCTTCTCGGGAAGAGAGAATTAAATTTGCCCAAGATTTAGTAGAATCAGGTAAAGTTACAGTTAAATTAACAGAAGAATTTAGTGGACCTGAAATTAAAAATGACATCTTGGCGGCTGTTTTGACTAACGTATGGATGTTACCCTCAGCATCATTAGGTAATGAGTTACCCATACAAGCATCAACAGCCCATAAAGCTTCCTCTACTAGTTTAGTAATCGATATGAGTTTACCCGATACAATAGGTAGAGTTGATATTGTAGCAAAGCCAATTCCTAATCCTCTGAATGCAGAATCAGAGATTAGACTTTTAAGAAAATGTCAGCAAAGGGGAATCAAAGTAATTGAACCTGTAGGGGTTATTTTGGTTCATGACGAAGATGGAAATAGGGGGTATAGTTTAACAATGCTAAAACATGGAATTGTACCCCTGTCTACTTTAAGGTTAGAAGGTATTAGATTGACAGGAAACGATGATAAGGTTAAAAGCTTATTAAGAAATTTAGGTGTATTCGTTGCCGATTTTCAAAATAAGGGTTTATCTCATGGGGATCTACACCCAGGCAATATTGGATTTGATGCGACTATTGGAAGCAGCGAGAATTTTATTTTATTTGATTTGGAGAGAGCACATTTATTAGAACAGAATAAGTTAGCATTTAAGAAAAATGGTAATAATCATCAGGGGCATGATTTTAGAAATTTTGAACTTGCTTACTTAAAGGATTTAGCCAAGATAACAGCCTTTATGGCGGTTTATAATCGAGAAGGTTTAGATTCAAACACAATCAAAAGTGAAATAAGGAGTGGGTATTTTAGTCATAGAAATAAAGAAAAAGGTCAATTGACAGACGAGGAATTTAATGAAAAATTTGAAACTTTTTATCAAAAATTTTCATCAGATGCCGAAGTCTCATTAAGAAAAACCCGAGTTGAGAGAAAACCAACGACCTAGTTTTTACTATTTATAATAATTTTATGGCTGAGAATCAAACTGAAACTGAACAACTATCCAGTGAACAAAAGCGTAAAAGAATGGGTAAGAGAACTCTGCCTGATGGTAGGAAAGTGCAGGATATTAGCTTTTTACTAGATGCTTTGGATGATGATGTTGGAGCATTTGACCGCCTAGTAGACCCTTTTTACAAAGAATCTTATCCTGAAATAACTCAAGGATCTAATCATAAACCTAAACTCCCAGCCTCTGTTCAAAACCTTTCAGCCAAAACAGATGCTAATGACAGTTATTTAATTACTAGTTTAAAAAAAACCGTCAGTGATTTGGAAAAAGAAGAAAGAGATGCTAAAAATGCCGAAAGAATGAAACTACCGTCTTTGAAAAAATAAAGAAATTCTCCCGAAGATAAAACTTTATAGCTTTAGTAACTATCCAAAAAATGTTAATATAAAATCAAATGTGTTACAACTGTGGCTGTTTTAACCCCCAGGATGATATGGGCAGTGCGGATAATATTGTGGAATCCACCTTGGCTAAAATGGCTCAGGTGGAGGGTAAGGAGCTGGCTGTTTTTAAAAAAGAGTTATTGGATGGGCTAAACCAAGGTCAGGTTAACCCCAAAATGGAAGGGGAATTTGCCAAAGCAGCCAAGGCTTGGGGGCAATCAGTAGAGGAAGCTAAGAAAAACACCCAAGATCTGTTAAAAACTGAAATAAAGTAACCTAAATGTTCCATGAATCTTTTATCTAATATCCGTTTTTATGTTTTAACCTCCAGTATCCTTTTTTCGCTGGCAGTTTATATTTTTATTCTACAGACTATTCCTGAAGGCACTCTGCAAAATATCCGCTTGACCCAAATTTATGCTTTAACTGCGGTGAGCTTTCTTTATTTTGCTCTTTTGCCGGATGGATTGGCGGCAGTTTTTCCGCGCTTTCCTTTTCGGACCCAATATACTAAAGCCAGACGGGCAATCGGGGTTTCAGCTTTTTATTTTGCTACCCTTCACGCTTCCTTTGCCTTTTTTGGCCAACTGGGTGGATTCCCGGGATTATTTTTTTTAAGCGACAAATATCTGCTGGCAATTAGCCTAAGTTTTACGGCTTTAGTTATTTTAAGCTTAATGGCTGCGACCTCATTTGATTTTATGGTTGCTAAACTAACCTTTCCCAGGTGGAAAATGCTGCATCGGTTTGTTTATCTGGCGGCAACTCTGATTGCAATCCATGCTTTGATGCTGGGGACCCATTTTGCTAATTTATCAGAGTTTATTCCACAAATTTTTAGCGTCGCTTTGGCAATTTTATTACTCTTGGAAGCCAACCGTTTTGATGGCTTTTTAAATAAAATTTTAGGACCAAAAATCCCAGCTGACCAACCAGTATCAACTCCAACCTCTAATCTCCCCAGATTTGGTCCAACTGTCGTAATTGTAATGGTGGTTATTGTCTGGTTTGTGCTGACTAGCTTTGGATCAACTGGCGGGACACCATCCCTGGGAATCCACTCTCAGCATATCCAAATCGCCAAAGATGCACAGCAAAATGCAGCCTCCACAAATAATATCAACCCTACCTTAGTAGGAGACAAGACCAAGCGTTACAGCGTTAGTTTCCTCCACCCAGAGCAAGTCGAAGCCAGCAAGGATGTCAAACTACAATTTTTAGTCAATGATGCCTCCAGCGGCAACCCGGTTAATTTTTTTACCAAGGTTTATGAAAAACCGCTGCACCTTATAATTGTTGATGACTCTTTGCAATTTTTTACTCATCTTCATCCAGACCAAATCGTTGGCGGATTTGAAATAACGACCCAATTCCCCCATTACGGAAGTTACCGTCTTTATCAAAATTTTCAGCCCACCGGAGCAATCGAGCAGCAAACCGCTTTTAGTCTGAATGTGGTGGCAAACTCGAAGGACAAACTAGCCTCTTTGCCGATAGCCTCAATTAGCAGCCAACCTGTGGATACTAATTTAACAGGAGGAGACTTTGTCACTAAAACATTTGGAGATTACAGTGTGAGTTTAAAATTTCCCACCCCTTTGAAGGCTTCAGAGATGTCAATTGGTTCTCAGAAGCTGACATTTACAATCAAAGATGCTAAAACCGGTCAGGGAGTAACTAATCTAAAACCATATTTGGCGGCCTTTGGCCATTTAGTGATGATTAACCAAGAGACATATGATTATTTGCATGTACACCCTAATATTTTAAAGGCTCCTTTACCCGATCAACTGGGTGGTCCAGAGGTAGGGTTTTTACCCTTAGGTTTATATGGACCAATCAAACCAGGGATTTACCGGGTTTTTGCCCAATTTAATCCTGATAGTAAACTGTTTACCGCAGATTTTACAGTAGAGGTCAAGCCATGAGAGTAACTAATCAGAAAATCTTGCTTTTGCTCTCCTTGTTACTTGTGACCTTTTCGATACCGCTATTAGTTTTTGCGCATGTACTTAAGACTGATGGCTCAATTGGGGCGGTTTTACACATTGATCCGGAAGATGACCCAGTTGCCAATAAACCAGCCGGTTTTTTCTTTGAATTTAAAGACATTAAAAATAAGTTTGACCCAGCCAGTTGTGAGTGTAATTTTAGTATTATTCAAGCGGGTAAACAGATTTATTCCCAGCCCCTTTTTCCAGGAACAGATAAGCAAAGCTTCTCTATGAGTAAACCCAGTCTAGACAATGCCAGTGTTTTTTATACTTTTCCAGAAAGGGATATTTACCAAATTATAGTCGATGGTAAACCCAAAAAGGCTGGAGCTTTTGCAAATTTTAAGTTAGTTTATGATGTCCGGGTGGCCAGAGGAGAAAATGCTATTGCCCAAGCAAACACACCTGTTCCTGTTCCCAAACCAAACTGGCTATCCGTTAATTCAATTTATCTCATGGCTGGGATAGTAATTTTGATTGCATTACCAGGGTTTTTTATATTCCAAAAAATGAAAAAGCAAAAAATCTCACCGGCTGATTCTCCGCCTCAGTCACCAGAGCCGGTAAAAATGGAATCAGAACCTAGTAATCAAACATCTGGCGTGCAATAATTAATTTAAGGGGGTGAATTTATGCTTAAAAAAATAATTACATATATAGTTTCATTTATGGCGCTTTTTAGTTTAAGCGTAACCCCAATTTTTGCCCATGCAGTGGTTAAGCCAAATAGTGCAGGTGTGGGAGCTTTTACTGATTTTACTTTAGGAGTGCCTTCAGAAAAACCAATAACTACAACCGCAGTTAAATTGATGATGCCAGCTGGATTAAACTATGTCTCACCGATCGTCAAACCGGGCTGGAAGATAGATCTGAAACAAACTCCAGACCCATCAGGTAAGAAGGATGATGATGGCAATCCAGCCATGGTTGTGTCAGAGATTAGTTGGACAGGCGGCCAAGTTCCAGCCTCACAAAAGGATCTTTTTATGTTTAGTGCCCAGGTTCCAGCTCAAGCAACAGAGTTACAATGGAAGGTGATGCAAACTTATGCTGATGGATCAGTAGTATCCTGGAGTTTAGGATCAAATGAACCTCAACCAAAGGATTCAGCAGGCAAGTCTGATTTTTCTAAATTTGGACCATATTCCAAAACAATGGTGGTAAATGATTTAAAACCGACAAGTCCACCAGTTGTGACTCAGGTTGTTAATGCAGCCCAAAGTAAGAGTAGTGATAGTTTACCGCTGGTCCTAAGCGGACTGGCGGTTGTTTTATCACTTGTGGCTTTGGTTATGCCCATGATGAGAAAAAAACAAACTTCGGTTTAAGAGTTAAATTTTGGCAAGAGAGAGCAGATTAGGGTGGCTGAAATGCTACCTTTTCTGTTAGAATCAGTGTTAATGTGGAAATTCTTTTTAGTTGTTTTTTGGTCCTTTTTAATTTTAACTTTTACTAATATTCCAGTCTCTGCCCATACTATTGGTCAGCCGCCTTTTTTTAAGATCAACGGCGTTTTTTCCAACCTTTATCCGATTCCGACAAGTTCAGTTGAAGGGTTTAATTTACCCCAGGATCTGGCTGCGGATAATTTTTTAGTCGGTCAGACCCTAAATTTTGAACTTGATTCAGCTAAGATGCCGGCCCCCAAAGAGGTAATTGACCAAACTCAGTTTTTTTGGGAATTTGGCGATGGAACAACTGGCAACGGACTAAAAAACAGCCACCGTTACCCAAAACCAGGTTCTTACATCCTGGCAATTAAAGCCCAATATAAAACTGATCCTACTCCGCAACTCATCCAATCAGTGATGCTTAATGTTTTGCCAAATAAAGATTATAAATTGCCCCAGGCGGTAATTAAAGTAAATGGTAAGATAATCAAAGATCCACTGGCTGATATTATTAAAACAAATTTTAATCGAGAGATTACCTTAGATGGTTCATCATCAATTGCGGGTTCAGGCAAAATTGTCTCCTACCAGTGGGATCTCGGGGATACCCAGACATCCACAAAAGCTACGCTGACTCACCAATATGATTCCCAATTAAATCAAGTTTTCCCAGTTTTAAGGGTGAAGGATGAAAACGGTTTAATATCAGATCAATTTATTGAGTTGGAAAACGGACCAGATTTGGGTAACAACCCAGCCGGTTTTATAACTGATAATCTCCGGCCAAATAAACTGGTTGATAACTCCAATCCGCTGGTTAAAATTTTAATTTATGGGCTGATCGTAGTTTTATCGATAGGGACTACATTTTTAATAGTCAAGTTTTTAAAAAGATTCAGATTTAATAAATAGTTGGACTTTGACGATTTACCTAGGTCATAATATAAAAAATGCTAAAAAAAGTAGTATTCATTTTAACTTTATTATTAATCCTTCCAGTTCAAGTTCAGGCTCATTTTGGAACGGAAGATGACAAAATAATGGTTGCCGGTGCACAGATTGATAAAACCTTATTACTGGGCGGGTTAATCCTTGTCTTTATTGTTTTAACCGTAGTCTTTCAGTTAATCCGAAGAAAACGTTAATTTCTTGTTATAATTTGAGCATAGCGAAAATTTCAAGCTTCGCTTTAATTGCATAGCAATGAAGCTTCGCTTTAATTGCATAGCAATGAAGCTTCGCTTATAATTTCTTTAATGCTCCGTTACTTCCCCTTGATTCAAATTCTTCGAATTGGTTTAGCTTTAACCTTTCTCGCTAATGGTTTGGGTGCGTTTCTGGCGCCAAATGAGTTTATGAAATTGACTGAGAGCTCTTTTTTGTATAAAGATTTAATGAAAGCCGCCCCGTTTTTCATTTACTATATTGGTTTAAATGATTTTTGCTTGGCATTTTTACTAATTAATAAGATCTGGCCGGTGGAAACAGCCTGGTGGGCGGTATTTTGGATTTTGGGGGTAATTAGCGTCTTTTTGACCCAGGGAAATACCGCTGGATACCTTGGGGTAATTGATCATGGAAGCGCTCTTGCGATCGCTTTATATTTAGCTCTTTCACCTTCAGCAAGTGGTAAGGTTTAGTATATGAATTGGCTTGACGGGGTTATTATAATCTCCTTAATCTTTTTTACCTTCGAAGGATTTAGGAAAAGTTTTATCGGTGAAAGCTTAAACTTTTTATCCTTTTTATTGGCCTTGTTTCTTTCACTTCGTTTTTATAATTTGATATCTGTAATTTTTGAAAAATTTTGGCAATTTCCCCATTCGCTCAGCAGTATTTTAGGTTTTATTTTCGTTTGGCTGTTGGTTGAGACCTTCTTTTTTGGTTTGATCCATTTAAGTTTTAGACCGAGTGTTTTGACGATTAAGATTGACAAACTCTTGGGTTATTTGTCTGCTATCCCCGCACTACTTAGGGGTTTGGTTTTTATCTCCATAATTTTGGTGGTGATTGGGACTTTTCCCATCCAGCCTAAATTAAAACAGGCGGTTTATGAATCAAAAATAGGCTCAATAATTTTACAACAAACAACTCAGCTGGAGGCACCTTTAAAAAATGTTTTTGGCGGGATTACCACCGACAGCTTAAATTTTCTAACTGTTAAACCGGAAACTCAGGAAAGAGTAGATCTGGGTTTTAAATTAAACCAGTTTAAAGCCCGGGAGGATTTGGAGTATAAAATGATTGAGCTTTTAAACAAGGAGCGGACAACTCAGCGATTAGGGGCTTTAAATTATAATTCCCAACTGCAAAATATTGCCCGCCCTCATAGTGAGGATATGTTTCAAAGGGGTTATTTTTCCCATTATTCCCCCGAAGGTGATTCCGTGGCCCAACGGGCAGAAAAAGCTGGTTTTAATTATTTAATTATTGGTGAAAATTTAGCTTATGCACCGGATTTAAATTTGGCCCACATTGGACTGATGAATTCTCCCGGTCACCGCGCTAATATCCTCTCAAAGGATTATCAGCAGATTGGAATTGGGATTTTGGACGGAGGGGTTTATGGGCTGATGATTACACAAGTGTTTAGTAACTAATAAATCCTAAACCCTAAATTTATAATTTTTAAATTTAAAGGCTATAATTTGGAATTTATAATTTTTTTGAATTTAGGTTGAGAACTTAAAGTTTTAAAATTTGTGAACTGAAATCAAATACCCAAATGACCGGGTTAAGATTTGTGCATTGCATCAAGCCCAAAAGCCACTGCCATGACAATCAATCCAATCCAAACATTTGCTAGGCTGGCAACTAAACTGGCTAAAAGTAAACCCAAACCCAAACCAAACAAGCTATGCATCATGACGTGTGGAGTCGTACAATTTTTCATCTTCATATTCATTAAAATCACCTCCAATCTCAGCTTAAATCTTATTAAAACTTAAGTAAAGTGCTTGTATTTTTTAGCCTTACTCTTTAAGCTATAGAGTATGAAGCAGTTCTTGTTGCAGGTTATAGCCTTATTAATTGTAATTTTTGGAGGCCTTTGGGTTTCGACAAATCCCACGGCATTAAATAGTTTGCTATCATCAACCAAGAGTGTAAATACAACTCCTGTGCAACCAAATTCCCAAAAAACAATTACCATTATTTCTTTAAACGGCCAACCAAAAGTGGCTCTTAAAGTAGAAATTGCTGATACAGATCCCAAGCGGTCTTTGGGTTTAGGGGCAAGAGCTAGTCTGGAACAAAATTCTGGAATGCTGTTTTTATTTGATACTCCCAAAATTCCCCAATTTTGGATGAAGGGGATGAAGTTTGGGTTGGATATAATCTGGATTAACGGGGATACTATAGTGGGTATAACAGAAAATGTTCCGTCTCCAACAGGTACCCCGGCTGAAGTTTTACCAACTTTGAGCCCGACAACCCTAGTTGATAAAGTACTGGAGGTAAATACCGGGTTTGCCAAAGCTCATCGAATAACAACGGGAGATAAATTAAAACAAATTTAAAATTCAAAGTATAGGAAATTTCTCGCTCATCATCGATATATAATATTATTTTTCGAACAAAGTGAGAAAATACCATAATTTTTAACATTGATTTTAAATTTTTAATTAACATATGGAAGTTCTGCCTATAAAATCAGTCCGAGAAGAAGATGCACCCCTCATTGGGACGGATTTATATCATCTGTCTAAACTGGCCCAGCTTGATTTTCCCGTGGCCTCAGGGGTAATTGCCCTACCTCCTCAGCTTAAAATTAAAACTCTACTAGAACACTTACCCTTTAAGGATGGTGAAGTTTTTGAGCAGCGGTTAACTCTACTAAGTAGTCAAATTAAACAGATCCCCATTCCCGATGATTTGGAAAAAACATTAATCCACCACAAAATTAATACCCAAAAATTATGGTTTCATTTACTCGAATTTTGGATTAATCAACTCAGGTTTAGACTTTGGCAGGAGGGTTTTTCCCCAGATTTAACCTCCCATCTTTCAGCCCAGCCAGTTTTTTTCACCGATAAAATTACCTCTTCTGGTTTTTGTTTTTTTAACCGCGATTTAAAAGTGGCAATTTTTGAAGTTGAAAATGGAAAACTGACTGAGCATCA
>Ga0209515_10008837_pt1 | contig 11630 bp, 11 predicted proteins | sample Subgroupgradi54m_FD_187454 | JGI IMG/M metagenome (GOLD analysis project Ga0209515, IMG submission 187454) | Subsurface groundwater microbial communities from S. Glens Falls, New York, USA - GMW60B uncontaminated upgradient, 5.4 m (SPAdes)... ... | reverse complement strand
CCTAGCGTCCACTTCTGGAGGAACGACGAGGGTGATGTTCCCCGCACCGGCGTGAATGAAAACAGAGCTGACATAGACCATATGACCGTCGATCGCATCAGGGTACAGGATTGCTTTGGCAGGCAAGAGGACTTCGACGTTTGCCGCCCCTACCGCCAAATTGAGGCCAGACACTTGGAGTTCGCTCAGATCCAGGGTCACGGCTGCTGCTCCCGCCTTTAGATTCAGGTAGATCGAACGCACCTGGGACAAAGCCAACGCCCACTCTGTGGAGCGTTGGCCCCAGGGCCACTGGCCCTCCCCCATCGAAAGACGTAGATAACGGTTGTCCCGGATAGCTCTGCCGCCCCATCTCTCCTCGCCAGACACGCTGAGAATGCGTGAGAGATCGTGGCTGACACGGGCACCGCGCCCCTGGAAACGGCCCTCGACAAGGTTCGGGGAGGCGGCAGGTAGGGCGCCTACGGTCAGCCTCCCCGCGCCGAACTCTAGGAAAAGTCCCAGATTGCGCGCTTGACCCCAGTAATTTGTAGGCTCTGCCAAAGGCTCTGTGAGGGTGGTCACTGTTTCCTCCTGCCAAACGCCCGCCATCACCACGGCCACTCCTACTGCACCAACGAGCAACACCGCGATCACAACGGCTGCCAGCCAGGGCGCCCGGCGGCCCAGGAGCACCTGCACGCCCAGGGCGATGAGGAGAACGGGCCAGAAGCGCCACAGGCTGCCCCAGAGGTTCCAAGGGAGGACGCCCGTGGTCTGCAGCAGGAGCACTCCGCCCAGCACGATGAGCAGGAGGGGAAACAGAAGGGCTGGCGGGGAGGGCCTGAATGGGCGAGGCGGGCGGGACATCAGGCGGCTCGCATCCGGCGGGCGAGGATGGCAAGGCCTATGAGAATGAGCACCACGGGCCACCAGGTGCCCCAGTCCCACCAGGCGAAGAGTCCGAAGTTAGCAAGAAGGAGCAGAATGCCCGCCACTATGAGCAGGAGCCCGAACACGCTGCGCCCGCGGGCCCTTCGCGCGGGTCCAGAGGGCTCGGCGGCCTCAGCACCCGGGGCAGGGCTGCCGCGAATCGTTTCCTCCACGCGCCGGGCCGCCTGGGCCACCTCGCCAGGCATCTGCTCCAGGTTCTCTCGAACCACCTGGGCAGGTGCAGAACCCTGGGCCTGGGCTCTGGGCATCAGGAGGGCCAGGGCCACGTAGGCGAGGAGGCCTATTCCCCCAGCAAGGGTGAGCAGGATAAAGGCGAGGCGGACCAGGACCGAGTCGATGGCGAAGTGCTCGGCCAGACCCCCCGCTACTCCAAAGAGGACCTTGTCGTCAGCGCTCTTGCGAAGCCTGGTGGATCCCGCCACGTCATCCCCCGAGAAGGGCAAGAAGTTCGGCCGCCCAAAGAGGCTCAAGGACTCCAGAAAAAGCGTGGCGCGACGCCGTAGCCCGACCGGCCGATCTGTGCCGATGGATTGAAATGGGTCCTCTAATCCCGCAAACGCAGCTCCAAGACCAGCACATCCATGGGCTTCCCAAGCTGGTCTCTCTTCTGGCGAAAGAAGAGAGCTGTTCCTACGAAGCCCAAACGCTCTGCCTGCCGGACCGCCGCCGCCTCTGCACTGGGCTCTAGCTCGAAGAGGACGTGCTCCAGGTTGATCTGCCTTGCCAGTGCTATCAGCTCCTGGAGCATCTCACGAGCCAACCCCTTGTTGCGCACGGCCGGGTCCACTACGATCCGCACCTCTGCCGCATGTGGCCGGTGCGGCTCCCTGCTGAGGTGGAGTGTGGAATCGGCGACCACTTTGCCCCCTATTTCGCAGAGGAGGGGCAGGACGCGGGCGTAGTCCAGCTCCCTCGTCCATCGCGCGATCAGCTCGGGGGAGGTCACGTCGTCCTTCAGGTAACGGCGGTCCTCCTGGGGTACGCGCCGAAAGAACTCCAGGAGCTGCGGGCCGTCGGCGGATGTCATGGGACGCAGCGTCGCCCTGGTTCCGTCTCCGAGTCGCACGACCTTCGGAAAGCCACTGAGATTGTACTTGTGAACCTGTCCCGCCATGCTGATGTCCTCCCTGCCTTATCTCAACTGACACTGGCTGTCCAGCTTCCGGACGGCAACATTGTACGTTCTCGACAGGGTTCAGTGCAAGACAATGTCCACACCGTGGGCGCCCGTTGCCGGCGCGACCCTCGCCGGTCTCATGGACCGTATTCTAGGCAAGGGGCTCGTCATCAACGCCGACATCCAGGTGAGCGTGATTGGCGTGGAGCTTCTGGGCTCGGCGCCCGGCGTGGGCAGGGCAGCCTGCTAAAGGGCCAACCTCAGAGGCCTTTCCCTCTACAGCTGCAGGAAAAGAGCGCCTACGCCCACACCGACTACGAAGATAGCGAGCCCGAGGAGCAGGGCCACCCGCAGGCTGCGAACAGCGCCCGCCACTATAGCCAGACCTGGAACGCTGACTGCGGGCAGGGTCAAGAGAAGCGCGGCGGCGGGCCCGGACAGGCCCTCCCTGATGAGCCCCGCCGCTATGGGAATCTCCGTCCACGTGGGGACCATGAGGAGGGTGCCAAAGGCAGCTGCGGCGACTACCCCGAGCAGATCGCCGCCGGGTGCGGGCAATGCACCCACGATGGCGGCCGTCACCACAGAGCTGACCAGGAGGACTGGCACGACAACTCTGGCGAGCCTCCATGCGAGGGACAGCCAACTGGAGACCAGGTCCGCCGGGGAGTCCACGATCCTTCCAAGGTCATCCCCGAAGCGGAACAACCGAGCATAGCCGTCCAGCAGCTTGGTGGAGGCCTCCACGAGGCGGTTGGGCCTGGATACCACCGGTGGAATCGTCACCCACCGGGAAGCCACCAGAGAAACGGCGTAGGTCAGGAGAACGCCCACCGCCAGCCCGCCGGCAATTCGGAGCAGGGCGTACTCGCCGGGCAGGAGTAGGGTAGCCAGAATCAGGCCAGTGGGGTTCAGCATGGGCGATGACACCACAAAGGCCAGGGTCGGCCCCAAGGCAGCCCCTCCCCGATAGAGGGCTGCTCCGACGGGCGCCGCACAGCACGAGCAGAAGGGCTGGGGAACAGCGAGAACGGCCCCTGCCACATGGGCCTTGAAGCCCTTTCCCCCCAGCAGTGGCTTCAAAAACTCCTGGCCGACGCATAGGAACAGGGCGCCAAGAAGGACCCCCACCACGGTGGCGTGCCATACCAGGGCCAGGTAGTTGATGCCCTGACCTAACGGCAATAGCCATCCTCGAAAGACATCTGGCGGGATCGCCTGCCCCACTGCCAGCTTCCCAGCCGCGGCGATCCTCGCCGCCGGGACCCCTCGATAGATGAACAGGTCGGCCACCAGCAACACCCCGATGGCAACGGCGAGGAGTCTGGCCAGGGTCCTGAGGTTTGATCCGTGGCCTTTGAGGCGCTGCTCCAGTCGGACCATAGAGCTGTAGGCAAGCCACGCCCCCAGGACGCCCAGGAGGAGCAGGGGAACGTGGCGCGCGTCAAGGGACAGAATGGAGGAGGGAGACCCGACCCTGAAGTAGTCAGCTGCGGGGAACAGGAACGCCCTCCGAATGTCGACGACGGTGAGAAGCAGGAAGGCCACAGATGCAACAAAAGCCGCCAGGCTGAGGTAGTAGCCCCCTCGCCGCTGGGTCGCGGCCTGCACGCCTTGTGCGACCATCACCTCTCCTTATCGCGGGCTTTGCCCCAAAAGTCTTAGCAGGGCCGCAGTCCTCGGTTAACTCTGCGGTTCCACCATCCCCCTGGCCCCCTTCCTTCCAGGAAGGGGGGAGTAGTAGCTATGGGGGACACCCTCATACCCCCGTCCCTTCGGCTTCGCTCAGGGCAGGCTCCGGGGACTCCGCCCCCTCTGAACTCCTCCTCTCCGGGACTTTTGGGGCAAAGCCCCCTTATCGAGGGCTCACTGTTCGTTGAGGACTACGACCCACCAGGCCCCAGGGCCACTATAAGAACCAGTACGCTATGCGATAAACTATACTAAATGTTCTGGCGGAGCCTGTCAAGGACGTGCGGTGAGGAAGGGGAAGGCGAGGCGCTAGCGCCAGACCTGCAGGGCGGCCCAAGCAGCCCCCCCCGCCATCAACAGAACAGGCAGGCCCAGAAAGAGGAGGCTCGCCCGGAACCACCGGGGGTTTGATCGCGCCTGAGCCAGGGCCACGACCGTGATGGGGACCAGGGAGGCAAGGCCTCCCAAAAGGAGCGCAAAGAGGCGATAGGCAACAACCTGCGACCCCAGGCCAGGCGGGGCGGAGAGAAGGAGGACCAGAATGAGGAGAGGGCCTGTCACCAGGCCGATCAGGAGCAGAGCTATGGAGACTCGCCAACCCATGTTGCTATTCACCCTTCTGGTGTGGTGTCCCTGAACGACGCCTACGAATTGTCATTGCGAGGAGGCGGCAGCCGACGAAGCAATCTTGAGGAAGGGTGTACCCCGCAGTCAGATTGCCACGGCCCTCCTTCGTCGGGCCTCGCAATGACATCGACGGTGAACTTCAGGAACCCCACATCAGGCTCTGCCTGAGGATTCACTCGGCAAAGGCGTCACCGTCCCGCCCACCACCCGGAAGGTTGCCGTAGGCGTGACGGCCCCCCATGCCAGGGGGGGCGCCTCGGTCGTAGTGAGCAAGACCTGCTGATAGCAGGCCACGGCCTCCATCACCTGCATGCCGCGCACCTGGTCCAGCTCGGAGAGGATGTCGTCCAGGAGCATCACCGGCTGCTCACCCCGGCGCTGGGCCAGGAACTCCCCCTCGGCCAGGCGGAGGGCCAGGGCGGCCAGACGTCGCTCCCCTCTGGACCCGAAGACGCCGAGCTCACGGCCCGCCACCGTGATCCGCACGTCATCTCGGTGGGGGCCTACCTGGGTTGACCCCAAGGCCACCTCCCGCCGCCTTCCCCGCACCAGGGCCTCCATGAGACCTTGCCGCAGCTCCTCCTGCTCTTGGAATTGCGGCCCTGTGGACAGATACGCTAGCTGAAGCTGCTCCTCGCCGCCCTTCAACCGGGCGTACATTGGGCCCGCCAACTGCACCAGGCTGGCCATCGCCTCAAGGCGGGAGGCCACCAGGTAGGCCCCCTGCTGGGCCAACTCACCGTCCCAGAACTCCAGCTCCGGCCCCCTTGCTCGGCCCTCTCGCATGAGGCGCAGGAGCTGGTTCCGCTGGGCCAGGACCCGCTGGTACCGCTGGAGGGCTCGCAGGTACGCGGGGTCGACCTGGGAGAGGAGAACGTCGAGATACCGGCGCCGCAGGGAAGGGGCGCCTTCGATGACCTGGATGTCCGCGGCGTCGAACAGGACGGCGTTGAACTGGCCCACCAGCCCGGAGACCAGGCGAGGCACGCCGTTAACGCGGACTCGCTTCTGCACCGAGGGGACAGGACTCGCGCTGCCTGCGGCGTCCCCCACCCCCAGCTCCTGGCCTACCAGGTCCACCTGGAGCTGAAGGCTGCCCTGGCAGGTGGCAACGGTGGCCATCGCCTGGGCGTGGGGAGCAACCCCGGAGGCTCGCCAGCCCACCATCTCCCCCTCGCTGCCCGCCCGAGTCGAGCGGCCGATTGCCAGCAGGTAGACGGCCTCCAGAAGGTTGCTCTTCCCCTGGGCGTTGCCGCCGGTGAAGACCACCAGGCCCTGGGGCAGCGTGAGGTCCAGGCGCTGGTAGTTGCGGAAGTTTCGCAGGTGCAGGGAGGCGATGTACACGGCGCATTCTCCAGAGGTTGAGGCGGCTTTGCACAAGAAGGCCACACCCCAATGTCACCCTGAGCGAATCGAAGGGTCTGGGGAGGGGTTTCTCCTTGGTGAAGGACCCCACCCCAGATTCTTCGCCCCGATTACATCGGGGCTCAGAATGACATTTTGTGCAAGGACAGTCGGGGCCATTGTACCAGAGGGAGACCCCATGGAAAGGAATCCGCTGGCCACGGCTCATCGTATTTACTGTGACACGCTAACAACACCCACAAGCGGGCACGTTGCAGCCTTTGCTGCCTGTGGCCTATAATCATCCGATGGGCCCTTTTGCGGCTGCACCATCCCCCTGGCCCCCTTCCTGGAAGGAAGGGGGGAGTAATAGGTATGGGGGACACCCCCATACCCCCGTCAGGGGGGGCGGAGTCCCCTCTGAACTCCCCCTGGCCGGGACTTTTGGGGAGAAGCGGGTCAGAGGGGTGGTCCACCCCTCTGACCATCCTAAGGGGTCTCTGTCCCAAAGGGGTCTCCCATGCCAACAATGATCGAAGCGGACAACCTGACAAAGTACTACGGGAGCTTCCTGGGAATCCAGGGGGTGAGCTTCCAGATGGAACGGGGGGAGGTCCTGGGGTTCCTGGGGCCCAACGGCGCCGGGAAGACCACCGCCATGCGCATCCTCACAGGGTTCATGCCCCCCACCTCGGGGAGCGCCAAGATCGCAGGGTATGACGTCAACACCCAGTCCCTGGAGGCCCGCCGACACATCGGCTATCTGCCCGAGACGGTCCCCCTCTATACGGAAATGGCGGTGACCGACTACCTGGCCTACATGGGCACCCTGCGGGGGATGGCGAGCAAACAGATCGCCCACCGCATCGCCGAGGTCATCGGCATCTGCCACCTGGAGGAGTACCGCCTTACCCACATTAGCAAGCTCTCCAAGGGCTTCCGCCAACGGGTTGGCATCGCCCAGGCCATCCTTCACGAGCCCGACGTCCTGATTCTGGACGAGCCCACCATCGGCATCGACCCCATTCAGGTGGTTGAGACCCGGCAGCTTATCAAGAGCCTGGGGGGCAACCACACCATCATCCTGAGCTCCCACATCCTGCCCGAGGTGAGCATGGTGTGCGACCGTGTGCTCATCATTCACGAAGGCAAGGTGGTGGCCATAGACACGCCGGCGCACCTTTCAGCGCACCTCCGGAGCACCCAGCGCATTGAGGCGGAGGTACGCGGCCCCAGCGCGCAGGTCATGCCCCTTTTGCGAGAGCTGAGCGGTGTGCAGGACGTCCGCCGCGAGGGGGATGGGCCGGTGGCCACCTACGTGATTGAGGCGCGCCTGGGAGCCGACCTTCGGGAGCCCATCGCCACCCTGGTGGTGCAACATGGCTGGGGGCTCCAGCGGCTCCAGTCGGTGGAGATGAGCCTGGAGGAGATCTTCCTGCGCCTGACCACCTCCGAGGAGCAGTAGCGATGCGGAACATCTGGGCCATCGCCTGGAAGGAGACCAAGACCTACTTTGCGTCCCCCATGGCGTACATCGTTGGCGCAGTCTTCGTGGGCATCACGGGGTTCTTCTTTGTAGACGCCATCACCGTCCCCTTCCCCGTGGCCTCGGTGCGCGGGTTCCTGGACCGGGCCGTGCTCCTGGTCATGCCGGTATGGGCCCCCGTCATCACCATGCGCCTCCTGGCCGAGGAGCAGAAGCTGGGGACCCTGGAGTTGCTGATGACCGCCCCCGTGCGAGACTACGAGATCGTCCTGGGCAAGTTCCTGGCCACGCTGTTCATCTTCCTGGGCACGCTCCTGCTGACCCTCTGGTTCGTGCTCCTCCTCTTCTTCTTCGGCGACCCCGACCCCCTGCCGCTTCTGGTGGCGTACCTGGGCTTCATTCTGTACGGGGCCGCCGCCCTGGCCGTGGGGCTCCTGGCCTCCTCTCTCACCCCCAACCAGATCGTCGCCGCCGCCGTGGGCTTTGGCGTTCTGTTGCTCCTGACCGTCATGCAGCAGGCTGCAGACCAGGTAAAGGGGGCGGCCTCGACGATATTTCGCGAGCTGTCCATAGCCGGCCACATGGACGACCTCCTCCGGGGCATCCTCTCCACCAAAGACGTAGGGTACTACCTGAGCCTCGTCGCCCTGTTCCTGTTCCTCACCGTGCGTGTGGTGGAAAGCCGGAGGTGGAGATAGGCCGTGAGAAGACGCACGAGCCCTGCCCCTCAATATGCAGATGAGCCCTCCCTCGTTCAGCGCGCCCGTGCGCTTCTGAGGGACTTGAGCCCCATCCTGGCGGCCGCCGGCGCCATCGCCACCGTGGGAGGGGGCGCGCTCTTCCTGTGGTCCAAGGACCTGCAACCCTTCGCCCGAGCTGTGTTCCTCGTGGGGCTGGGGCTCCTGGGCCTGGCGGGCCTGGCCTCACTTGGGACGGTCATCGCCACCGTGACGGGCCGGCGCGGCCGGTACAGCGCCAACACACTGGCTATGGTGGCCCTCCTTCTTGCCTTCCTGGGAGTGGCCAACATTATCCTGTTCCAGAGGGAACTCCGCTACGACACCACCGCGACCCACCAGTTCACCCTCTCCGACCACACGCTGAAGGTGCTGGAGGGCCTGAAACAGCCCATACGGGCCACCGCCTTCTTCGTGCCGACCGACAGCACCCAGGCCGCGCTGCGCCGCCAGGCCGAGGACCTCCTCTACGAGTTCAAGCGACGCTCACCGCAGTTCACCTACCGCTTTGTGGACCCGGAGCGGGACCCGTCCACCGCGCGCCAGTACGGCGTCACCCAGTTCAGCAGCATCGTCTTTGAGGCCACCGGACCGGGGACCCACTCCACGGTGTACACGCCCCCGGTGACCGAGCAGGACTTCACCAGCGCCCTCCTCATCGTCACTGGAGAGCAGCGGAAGAAGGTGTTCTTCCTGGCCGGCCACGGTGAGCGGAGCATTCAGGAGGTCACGGAGGACAGGGGCCTGGGCCTGGCGGCTCAGGGGGCAGCGGCCGACAACTATCAGGTGGCGCCTTTGAGCCTCAACGAGGAGGGGGCCAAGCAGAAGCTGGAAGAGGCCGCGGTGGTGGTGATAGCGGGGCCGGGGAACGGCTTCCTCACCTACCCTGTGCCCGAGCAAGCGCTGCTGGAGGAGTACCTGGCGAAGGGCGGCAACGCCCTTTTCCTGGTGGACACCAATGTCCCGCGAGGCTGGCGCCAGCTCCTGGCCCAGTGGGGCGTGGCGGTGCTTCCGGGGCAGCCTCCCGACGAGAAGGACCTGGCAAAGATCAAGGACCCCCTGGAGCGCGCCCTGACCCTGGTGGAACAGAATCCGGGGTTCATCGTGGATAAGGGGAGCTCCGTCACCAGCGACCCCAGGACTCCCATCCTCCAGAGCAACCAGTACGAGCGGGCCGAGGCGGCGGTGTCCGCCAACTATCCACGCGAGAACCCTGTCACCATCACCCGGGAGCTGGACGTGACCTTCTATCCGGGGGCTGTGGCCCTGGCGCCCTCCCTGAAAGAGCTGCCCCAGACTATGCGGGTAACGGTGTTGGCCCACACCACCGCGGATAGCTGGTTGACGCCCGACCAGGAGGACAACGCCCCGGACCCCAAGCGGGACACGCCGGGACCTCACGTGGTAGCCCTGGCGGCGGAGGCGGTAGCTCCCATCGGTGGAGAAGCCAAATCTGGCGCCCCAGGAGCGGACGCAAACCCCACGAGGATCGTCGTCTTCGGGGACGCGGACTTCGCCACCAACAAGTACTTCTACGCCTACAGCAACGGCGACTTCTTCCTGAACGCCCTCAACTGGCTGGCCCAGGACTACAACCTCATCTCCATTCGCCCCAAGCCGGTGGCCTTCCGGGAGCTGGTGACCACCAAGCAGGAGTTCGACTTCATGCGCTACTCCAGCCTCTTCCTGCTGCCCGCGTCAATCCTGCTCCTTGGGGCCGTGGTGTGGTGGCGCCGGCAGTAATCCCAGAAGCTCTCCAGGACCTTGCCTCACCATGAGCGGCTTTGCACAAGAAGACCAAGCACCCAATGTCACCCTGAGTGAAGGGAAGGGTCTGGGGAGAGATTTCGCCTCCGTGAGTGGCCCCACCCCAGATTCTTCGTCCCGACAAGTCGGGACTCAGAATGACATTTTGTACAAGGCGCCATGAGCCTTCGAACCTCGCTGATTCTGCTTCTCCTCCTCGCACTGGTGGCAGGCTACCTGGTGTTGTCCAAGCTCCACCCGCCGCCCCCATCCTCAGAGGCGCCGCGCCGTATCAGCTTCTTCTACGCCCTCAGCGACGCGGACATCAACCGGGTAACGTTCTTCTCCCAGGGCCAGGAGTACACCTTTTTCCAGGGGGCCACGCGGGCCGATTGGTACTTTGATGACACCCATCGGACCCCCGTGGACTCGGACCGATGGGGGGGCACCACTCTTCTGCTGTCTGGACCTCGAACGAACCGCCTGCTGTTTGAGCAGGTCGACGACCTGGCCCCCTACGGGCTGGCAGATTCTCAGGATTGGGTGAGGATCGGCGCCACGGGGAACCGCGAGGTGAAGGTCCTCATAGGAAACAAGACCGAGGATGGCGCCAACCACTACGCCAAGCTGGAGGGCTCCCCTTCAGTGTACCTGGTGGACGCCTCCTGGGGCGACCTGTTGACGGGCATGGCAACTCGGCCCCCGTATCCCCAGTGGTACTTCCAGGGCCCCGCCGGGCGGGTAAGCGAACTGGAGGTGACCTCTCGGGGCGCCAAGGTCTCTTTCATCAATGACGACGAGCGTGGGTGGCAGTTCAACACCAGCGACCGGGCCGCTGAGCGGCCTCCCGTGGACCCCCAGCGCTGGGAGAAGGAGGCGCTTCCGCTTCTGGACGGGCCTGTCGTCCAGTACCAGGCGGCGCCCGAGCTGAAGGACCCCGGGACCTACGGCCTGGACAAGCCCTCGGCGGTGCTCCGCATTGTGTTCCTAGGCGTTGTGTCCACAGAGGAGGGCCACACCCTGGCGTTCCGGGCCCTGGAGTGGGACATTGGCAAGAAGACGGAGGATGGCCAGGGCTACTACGCCAAGCTCCTGGGGTTGCCCCCCCTGGTGGTGGTGGACGCCGGATGGGTGGAGGGCCTGCTGGCAATCGCCCAGAACCCTCCTTACCTCCTGGTAGCGGAGAAGCCTACCGGGTAAGGCGCCAGCTGGGCGGTGGGGGCTGCCAGTGCCCCGCCACCTAAACCAAGGCACATTGAGCGCATCCTCTCCAAGGGCGCATACCTCACCCCCTGACCCCCTCTCCTCTGCAGGAGAGGGGGATATATGGTATCTGGGGGACACCCCCAGGCCCCCGGCGGGGGCTTCGCCCCCTGCACCCCCGTCAGGATGCCCTCATAGCCTGACGCGGCACTAGACCTCCCTTCAAATTTCGGACAGGGGAGACGAGTATGAATGTGGAGATTCTCTCCATTGGAACGGAGATTCTCATGGGCGAGCTGGTGGACACCAACGCTCCCTTCCTGGCGGCCAGGATGCCTCCCCTGGGCCTCACCGTCCGCGGCATCGCTCAGGTGGGGGACAACGTGGAGGACCTGGCAGAGGCGCTGGCGCGGGCTCTCCAGAGGTCTGACATAGTCATCACCACGGGAGGTCTGGGACCCACCCAGGACGACCTGACCCGCGAAGCCATCGCCCGCCTCCTCAAAGAGGAGCTCCAACTGGATGAGGCCCTGGCCGAGGTACTACGGTCCTTCTTCGCCGGCCGGGGGGCTCCCCTGATCCCGGCAAACCTACGCCAGGCCTATCGCATCCCCTCGGCCCAGGCCCTTCCCAACCGGCAAGGCACCGCCCCAGGCTGGTGGGTTCAGAAGGACGGCAAGCTCATCATCGCACTGCCGGGCCCTCCCCACGAGATGCAGGGCCTGTGGGAGCAGGAGGTGCTGCC
>Ga0209515_10008833_pt1 | contig 11635 bp, 8 predicted proteins | sample Subgroupgradi54m_FD_187454 | JGI IMG/M metagenome (GOLD analysis project Ga0209515, IMG submission 187454) | Subsurface groundwater microbial communities from S. Glens Falls, New York, USA - GMW60B uncontaminated upgradient, 5.4 m (SPAdes)... ... | reverse complement strand
AAGGAACCGAAACCGCGTATGCCCCCGCCAATCTCCTGCCGGGAAGCCATACCCTGATGGTGCAGGAACGGGATCTCGCGGGCAATTGGTCCGCGGCGGGATCCGCGACCGTTGTCACCGGGCAGTAGTAACTCCGGAGTTACTGGGAATCCCGACATCCGGATTCACGCGGATGGGGCCAATCAACATCCGATGGATTCCAATCCACTTTTCGAGTGCCTGAAAATGGAAAAACCCCACCGGGGGGCGGGGCTTCGTTTCCAAACGTTATCAGCCGAACGGCCGGACTTCAGTAGACGGCGATGCGTTGCGAAAGATGCGCGACGGGGGAATCCACCATCACCACGTACGTTCCGGCCTGCTTGAAGGGAGCCAGGGCATATTCACGCTTGCCTTGGCCGGCCACCGAAGCCAATCGCCGTCCGGTGGCGGACCAGACCGTGACGCGGTATTTTCCGGGGAGGTCGATCGACAGGGCCTGGCCCGCGCCCAGCCAGGTCGGCGTGGCGGAAAGCAGATTGGATTGCGTACGGGAGGTGAGGATGTCCGTGACCGGATCTCCCGAGACGTATTCCAGGCCCCGTAACACGATGCTCTTGAACCAGTCGGAATTGGCGCCGGCCAGGGTGTGTCCGAAGGGGGTGTAGAAATAGCGCACATTGTTGGCGTCCTCGCGGAACCAGGCGACGGGATGGATGGGGCTGGGGAGGCGCGGAGGCGTCATGGTGGAGGCGTTGGCGAGGTAGAACATGATCTTGCTGCCGTCCGAGAAGACCTTGGAATCGGCATTGTAGTCGTACCATTCATCCTGGGCCGTGTAGGCGGAGGGCAAGCCTTCCATGATGGGGTGGGCCAGGATGGCCGCGTCCGTGGTCTTGGCGATGTTGCCTTCCGGCGTACCGTTCCCGTGCAAGGCATAGCGCATGCCCGTGACGTTTTCCTGGTACCAGATCCATTCCGCCTTCGCGTATTCGTTGGCGCCGGAGGTGTGGTAGCCCACCCAGCCGTGACCCTTGACCTTGAGCCAGTTCTGGAATGCGGTCTTGGCGGCATCGGGGAACACGTTGGCCAATTGCGTTTCGAAGAAGTAGTTGAAGACGAGGATGTCGATGTTGGCGAGGCTGGCGTCCGTAAGCGTCAGCGGATCGCCCTGGACCAGGGTGAAACCGACCTTGGTGGCCAGGGCCTGCAGGTTGGTGAGGGTGGCCGCTTTGGCGGGACCGTGATCCTGGGCCTGGCCGCCGGTGAGCACCATGACCCGCTTGGAATGGAGCGGGCTTTTGGGGTTGGGCTCGACCATGGCGGCCTGAGCGCAGAATGCGCCGAGCAGCAGTACGCCCGCAATGGCTTTCCAGGACAACCCGGATCGCACGGACCTTACGGTCATGGCCGTCCTCGCCACCCGCTTCCGCAGGCTTTCCATGATCGCATGCGAGATCGTATTTCCACCGGATTTGTTCGTGTTCTGCATATTCGCTCCTTCTCGCAAATTAGCGCAAATTGAATTCCAGCCGCACCACGTAATACCAGTCATGCTGCCATGACGTGGTCAACGGGATGGTGCTGGGATTGTACTTGCCGTCGGTCAACCGGAATTGGTCGCTCGCGGCCTGGACGTAGACATTGCACAGCTTGTTGAGGGTCTTCTTGCCATAGACCGACCATTTGAAATCGTCGTCGTGGGTGGGCGGCAGCTTTCCGGAAGGCGTCACCTCGGTCTGCGGGATGGGACGGGATTCGCGGATATAGTTCAGGCCGTCGCTGTAAGGCGACTGGTAATATTCCCCCTGCACGCTCAGCACATCGAGGAACTTGGCGGTGGGGATGTTGATTCCGAACATCACGGGCATGCGTTCCGATCGCTTCTCATAATATAAGGGTTGGTTCTTCACGCCGAGCAGGGCCACCTCCGCGAAAATCCGCAGGTCCTCCGGGCCGCGGATTTCTTCCGGCAGCAAAGAACCCAGGTTCACGGCGGCGCGCGCCATCAGCTTGATACCTTGCACGGTCCAATACCCCAAGGTGTCGATCTGGGTCACGGTCGTCACCGCGTTCTGGATCTCGCCCAGGCGGCCGACGGCCACGGTGTCCTGGCCCCTTGCGTTCTTGCCCGTGATCCTGGCATAGGTGTTGGCCGCGTCCTTGGACGTCAACTGGCTGGGGCGCAGGGCGAGGCCCCGGTACCAGACGCCGCCGGCTCCCAGATCCACCCACTTGGAGGTCCAGCTCACGTCGTAGCCGGGGGAGAGATCGCCGACGGGATAGGTCACGGTTTCCATCAGCAGCGAAGCGTTGTGCTTGAGCGCCCCGCCGAACTGCGAGACCGTGGCCATGATTCCGTGGCTGTAGTTGCCGGCGCGGTTCATCAGCAGCCAGCCTTCGCCGGTCCAGACGATGCCGGGATAGGTGCCTGAGCGGTACAGGTATTCGCCCAGGTTCTTGGCGTCCGGATTGTATTTGTAGTTGAAGGTTCCCACCATGATGCTGGCGGAAAGATCCTTGGGATCGCCCACCTGCCAACGCGCGCGCGCCACCGGAACCATGGGTTTCACCTGCATGGTCTTCTCCGTCAGATCCGCGCCTTTGCCGCCGCCGTAAGGCCACCACAAGAGTCCGGACAGGCCCGCCGAGACATCGAAGTTGCCGATGGCCACGTCCTGGATGACGGCCACGTTGGCGCGGTTGATGGGGAGCCAGGCGACATCGTACTTCTGATCCGGATCGTAATAGTTGTAGCCGTTGACCACATGTCCGTAGTCCACCGTCGCCTTGACCGTGAGCTTGTGCTTGTCGATGCCTTCGAACTGCGCGCGCGCCGGCGAGAGCAGGCCCGATAACGCGCCGCCCAACAGGGCCAGGGTGGTCACGGATAGTCTTGCCGTCATCATATTCCCATCTCCATCCGCACCAGGTAGTACCAATTCGCGGGCTTGAGCGTCATTTCGTATTCCGTGGGCGCGCTCAGCAGATCCCGCAACCTAAGGTGATCGCTCGCGACCTGGACGTGCACGTTCAGAAGGCGGTTCAAGGACTTGCGTCCGTAAAGGGACCATTTCCAGGGGCTGTTCACGTAGAATATTCGATCCCTGGTCGGGTAGTCCTGCACCTTCCAGACCGGCAGGGACAGGATGTTGTAGTTGTACATGTCGTTGAAGGGATTGTCGTAATGCTCCACCTGTAGGGACAGCAGATCGAGCGCGCGGAAGGTCGGCAGGTTGATCCCGATCATGATGGGGATGCGTTCTGAGAGCTTCTCGTAATAGTAGGGTTGGTTCTCCAATCCCAGGACCGCAATCTCCGTATAGATGCGGAGATCTTCGGGAGAGCGGTCGGCCTCCGGAAGCAGGCCACCCAGATCCACGGAGGCGTGGGCCATCAGCTTGATGCCCTGTTGCGTCCAATGGGAGAGGACGTTGTACGGTTTCGTGGTATCGGACTTGATCGAGACCGGAGCACCCTCCAGCGGTCCTTTGTAATAGGCGCGGCCCAGGGCGGGATCCGCCGTGACTTCGATATAGGTGTTGGCCGGATCATCGGGCCGGTTGAGGCTCGGATGGTAGGACAGGCCGCGGTTGTATGCGGCGCCCGCGCCGATCTGGAACCAGGGGCGGTTCAGCGAGACTTCGTAGGCGGGAGTCACATCGCCGATGGGATCGATGTTCGGCTCCATGAACAGGTTCACGTCCTGCTGCACCATGCCCGCGAAGGCGGAATAGCGGAAGTGCGCGCCGTAGGCGTCGAAGGCGGCGTGATCCATCAGCTGGTAGCCGTCCGTGGTCACGATGTTGGCGGGATAGGTGCCCGAGCGGTACAGGTATTCGCCCAGATTATAGGCGTCGCGGTTGTACTTGTAAGGGAAATATCCCAACTCGAGGAAGGAGCGGTTGTCCGCGGCGCCGAAGCTCCAGCGGGTCTTGAGCACGGACAGGCGGGGATCCACGCGCACCGTGCGGGTGGCGGGCGGTCCGCCTTCGGGCGTGTAGGGCCACCATAGGACGCCCATCAACCCCGCGCTTACGTCCCAGGATTCCCCGAACTTGCCGTTCTGGGTGAGGAAGATGATGTTGCGGTTCATGGCCACGTTCTTGATGGGATTGGCCTTCTGCCCGGCCACCTGGGTTCCGCCATCGATGATATGGCCGAACTCCAGGGCCATACGGACGTCGAATTCATCGAACTCGATTACAGGTCCGTCCGCGCGCAGAGGCCCGGCAGCCGCGGCCAGCAATGCCAGCGCGGATAGGATTTTCGGATATGCCTTTACAGAAAAGGCGGAAATAGCGGAAATAGCCATGGATTTGCTTCGCGAATGCCTCATGAAAATGGAGGGGAACCACCCGGGGTAAATTTAACCCCGCCTTTGTGCAGATATGCCATGAAAATGCCGCGATCCCCCGAAAAGGTGTCGGAATATTCACAACTGTGAATGGAAAACAGCGTAGGCGGATCATTAATTTCGCCTTATCGTAAAAACCACCGGAACCCCGCGGTTACGGGGCCGGCGGGCGGTCCCCGCTTTCAATGCGAAAGCGTTTCATACGCAAACGTGATCGCTCTAACGGTGGGTTATCCGACCGGAGATGACCGCGATCGGGGAGGAGAACTGAGAAGCCTTCGGGCGCTGTTGCGGAGGTGATTCTGGGAGGGGAGGGTCGCGAGAAAGGTGGAAGGTAACGGGCGCGTGACGGTCGGAGGGGGAATCCTTCCCGCGCGCTCCGTTACTTCCATTATCTCCAGAGGATGCGGTAGACGCCCCGGCCAATGCTGGCGGGCACGGATACGTGCGTCGCGCCTTCGGCGATGGAAGTCTCCCAGATCTTCTTTCCGGTAAGGTCGAACAGATCCGCGCCCTTGGCGCCTACGGGAGCGGTGACGCGCTCGCCGTTGCCGGGGAGGGTCACGAAGGCGCGGCCGGAAGCCGTGCGGTTCGGGTTGGAGACCGAGACGGGTGGCAGGCAGCCGTTGTAGGTGACCTTGAAGAGGCCGGCGTCGTTGTTCTTGTTGTACATGGCGCTGCCGTAGTCGACGGCGTACAGGGCGCCGTCGCCGGGGCCGAATTCCATGTCATGCAGGCCTTGGGTGAAGTTCAGGTTGCCCCAAGGCGGGTTGACGGCCGAAGAGATGGGCGCGAAGTTGGACGGCGGGTTGGCCAGCTTGGGCTGCCATCCGGCGGAGAAGATGGCGAAGAAGATCCACTTGTTGTCGAAGTCCATGGGGAACTTGACCTTGGAATTCAGGGACGGGTCGAAGTGGTAGACCGGGCCGGATCCGGGTCCGCAGGCCTTGAGGCCGGGGATGGGATCCGGGATCGCGTTGTTGTCGTGTTCCCAGAGGGCCGATGGCTTGGCCGGGGGAAGGACTTTGACGCCGGTATTGTTGGGCGAATTATTGAGCGGTTTGGCGGGATCGAATTTCATGCCGGTCTGGCCCGGAATGGCCACGCACTTGAGCTGGCCGTAGTCCCAGTGGCAGTAGGGCTGGTTGTCCTTAAGGAAATAGGGATAGCCCAGATAGGCGGCCTCGTCCGTGACCTTCCACTGGTCCGCGCCCGCGGGGCCACGGTCGGAGGCGTCGTTGGCCGCTGGTCCAAACTCGGCGATAAGTAACTTTCCGGTTACCGGATCCGGGAAGATACGGTAGGGATTGCGGTGGCCCATGGTGTAGATCTCGGGGAGCACCTTGTCCGACAGGTCCGCGGTGGGCCAGAGGGCCGCGTATTTCTCCTTGAGATTGTTCTTGGGGATGGAGTAGTACTTTCCGTTTGCCTGCAGGGTGGCTTCCGGATGGATGCGCAGGACCTTGCCGCGCAGTTCGTTGGTGTTGGCCGTAGTGCCCTGGTCGTCGCACCAGGAATTGCCGGCGCGTTCGTCCATGGGCGAATATTGATCGCTGCAGCCCGGGGAGTGGTTGTCGCCGGTGGAGAGGTACAGGTCCCCGTCCTTGCCGAACTTGAGCGAACCGGCGTTATGGGTTTCCCAGATGGCCTTCACTTCAAACAGTTTCTGCTCCGTGTTGGCGTCCAAGGCGCCGCCTACGAAGCGGAAGCGCGAAAGGAAGTAGCTCAGTTTGCTGTTGGTGTGGGAAGGCGCGCCGGCATTGCCGACGAAGCCGCTCATGGGAGCGTAGTAGATGTAGACCCAGTTGTCGGTAGGAAAGTCGGGTGCGACGGCAACGCCCAAGGGTCCGCCCACGTCGTAGGCTCCCGCATTGAGATAGACGTCGAGATGGATCGCCAAGGAGGCCTGGCCGTTGGCGGGATTGTACAAGGTAATGTCCCCGTTACGCTGCACGACGAAGACCTTGCCGTCCTTGGCCACCGAAAGTTCGATGGGTTCCTTGAGGACGGAGGAATTGATCAAGGTCTCTTTCTTGAAATCCGCGGCAGTGGCGGCGGGGCAAGCGGATTGGCCAAGGGCGGGAACCATCGCAAGGGCGACCCCGGCGGATATCACCGAAGCTGTGGTTACGGAGATGAAAGAGCCCTTGAAGATAAGTCTGAACATTTGCGTTTTCTTTCATGGTACCGGTCGGCAGACATGCCCGTCCGGTTTCCCTGTTTGAAAACATAAGGTTCCCAGAACCCGAAAAGATGCCAGATCCGGTTCAGAGTTTAACGATTCCGATTGATCGGCCGGGAACACTCTTTCCCGATTTCTTTCTAAAATCGCTAAAAAATGGGGGAAGGGGCGTTCTGCCTCGTCGATATCATAACCGATTCTGACAAACCCATGATTGCGGAATTGGGCGATTTTCGCGCGGTGGAAGAGTTAAATTCCAGGCTGCATGAGTTTCGACAAGCCGGATTTGGATTCACTGGAAAAAATCACCAAGAGCTTGCCGGAGCCACGCAGCTTATTCCGCGGTCTGGCGCCCTTCCCCTTCGAACTCCCCAATAATCTTATCCTGTTCCAGCGGGCCACGGCCGGCACGCTGGGCCAAGAGCACCATTACCATTACCGTTTCGTGCTGGTCGTCAATCTCCGGACCGAAGGCAGCGTGACCGTCGACAACCGCAATTTCGACTTCCGGCCCGGCGAGGCCTTCTTGATCTTCCCGCATCAGTTCCATCATTTCCATTTGCCCAAATCCCAGTCCATCCGTTGGATTTTCCTGACCTTTGAGCTGAACCAGGCGGAAGCCATCGCGACATTGCGGAACCGCGTGAACCCGATTTCGGAAAGCTGCCGCATTTACCTGGCGCGGTTGGCCTCCCTGTACCAGGAAAAGTCTTCGGCGCAAAAAGAGGCCGCCACCGCCATCAGCATGCTCGCGGGGCTGATGCTTCTGGATCAGATGCAGCAAGAAGGGCTCACGAGCAGCCGGACCACCATGGCGCAGCCATCGGTCATCGATCAGATCAACCGGTATATCTGGGACAACATCGACAAGGATTTGAAGCTGTCGGATTTGGCGGAGAAGTTCCCCTACTCGGAAAGCCATCTGCGTCTGCTGTTCCGCAAGCGGATGGGCATGAGCCTGGGGACTTTTATCCAGAAGGTCAAGCTGAACCGGGCGTTCTCGCTGCTCGTGAATTCGGAGTTGAACGTATCCCAGGTGGCGCAGGCCTGCGGTTACGACTCGATCTATTCCTTCAGCCGGGCTTTCAAAAAGAGCACGGGCCTCTCGCCGCTGGCGTATAGGAAGATCAATACCGGAAGGATCTGAGTTCCGGTATTGCAGGTTTCATAGGTCTTTTTCGGAACCCGGCCACACCTTCCCGTGCTACTGACGTCTAAGTTGCCGGAGCCTTGGTTTTCAACAAGGCCGGCTGAAATCTCGTCCATAATAAGACCTCTTTGGGCATATTGGCACATATTTGGGAAATTCGTCCAATGTGATTGTCATCAAACTTGGATATGACGGATTCGATTACTTTATTTCCTCACGGTCTTTTTCTGGTCTACCTTATGGCCAAGGAATGGCTTGCCGCAAAAGCATTTGGGGTTCGAATTCAGGAGGTTGTCGTGTGTGCTTTTACCCTATTTCCCTCGTATCGGTTCCTTTGGATTGCCGTAACTTTGACCGTCGCTGTCACGGCTTTTTCAGCACCCAAAAAAGGTCCGGTCAAAACTCTCGACCTACATAAAAAGCCCGTAACTGCAGCCTTACTTCTCGACACCGCCACCATCCACAAGCTTTATCTCAACGGTGATTTCGATGAAGCCATCGATATTCTCGAGGCCGGTCTCAAGGAGAAACGGGCCTACAGCCACAACGACAGCGTCTTTATCTACAAGCACCTTGGAGTCATGTACGCAGCCAAATATGAGACTCGCGAAAAAGGCAAGTACTATATGACTCAACTGCTAAGGTTCGAGCCCACCGCCCGCATTCTCGATATGTACGCGAGCGACATGATCTATATGATTTTCAAGAACATCCAGGATGAACTCGAAGAAACCCGGGGGAAATTGGCGCGAGCAGAATCCCATGTGAATGGAAATTCACAGACAGGACCATTGGATAATAAGCCGATAGAAAAGCCGGACCAGAAGGATACCGTTTCTTCCTCGTCTCACGGGAATTCCGCCATTTACTGGGTTGGCGCCACTTCTATTGCAATTGCCGCCGGTATTACCGCTTATTTCCTTCTGGCGGATCAAGCGACCACCATTAAAAATGATCATAGCGTTCAGTGAAAAGTGTGTTTCGGCACACAGTTTCATTTTTTGATTGCGCTTACCTTCCGAGAATATCCAAGGAACCAACTCCCATGAAAAACAAGTCGATGTCCGGTTACAAACGGTTTCCCCTATTCGTGGCGGCTTCAGTTCTGGCCCTTATGGGATGGGCCTGCCAGTTGACCCAAAATAGTACCAAGGAAGATACGGTATCCTTTACCAAACTTTATGATTCCCTTTCGAAATATGATTCTGTCCTAATCATTTTCAAGGACCGGGATGGGCGGGTGCTGGATACGGTGTATCGCGGCAAAGTGGATATGCATGCAGAAATAGAGAATTTGCCGGTAAAAAACTGGGATGGCGGCCCCGTTCTCATTTCCATTGTCGGCTTGGACGGTGGCGTACCCGTTTATAAAATCGAAAAGCGTTTCGATGGAAAAACCGATAAGACCGACACCACCTTCATCCTCTTTGTGCCAGGCACAAGCCTGTCCACGCCGATCAGGGAATTCAAAATCATCGCTGGAGATTCGATTCCGTTCCCTCCAATCACGATAACACCGGCCAACCTGTCCGATAAAACCCTGAATTGGTCCTCCTCCCAACTCGACGCAGTCCTGATCAGCGGATCTTTCTTGAAGGCGGTTAATATCGGCAATTCCCAAATCACAGTAAAACTCAATGCCGATCCGTCCAAGTCGCTCACCTTATCGGTAATTGTTTTGGCCAATACCCGGATACCAGACAGCGTCATCGTTTCGCCGAAGCCCATTTCCCTGGCCGCCTCGGGTGCGTCCATCCGTGCAAGTGTACGCGTCTCGCCTTCAAGTGCCAGCAATGCGGTGACTTGGAAAGTTGACGACGCCACCATCGCTACCGTTTCCATCGATGGAATGGTACAAGGACTCATGAAAGGCAATACCAAGCTTTGGGCCTACTCAAAAGAGAATCCCATTAAGTTTGATTCGACGTCCATCCTGGTTTCCGACCCCGTACCCGTTGAAAACATCCGGTTTCCCAAGAGATCCATAGATCTTTTTGTGGGAGGGTCTGCTGAGAGCCTGTTCGTCAATGTCACGCCGGCGCTTGCCAATTCCGCAGCGGACTTCGAGTCGGTGGATCCGTCCATCGCCGCCATCAAGGATAATCGCCTTACTGGCATTGCCCAGGGCAAGACCATGGTCATCGCAAAGTCCAAGGAAAACCCAGCCAAGTCCGACACCCTCAAAGTCAATGTCCTGATTGTGGTACGTCTGGACAGCGTGAGGGTTAAGCACCCCACGCTTCCGATTTATACGGGCGGGGAAGCCTTGAACCTAACTGCCCAGGTTTATCCCTCTACGGCACCTCAGCAGATCAAATGGCGCTCTGGGAACACCGCTAATGCCACGGTAAATGATTCGGGCAAGGTGATGGCAGTATCCCCAGGGAAGGTGAAAATCTTTGCAATCAGCCAAGCCGATAGCCTCAAGCAAGACAGTACCGAGATCACGGTAAAGCGCGATATGCCGCAAGTGTCAGTCGGCCAGGATACCACCGTTTCCGTGGGCCAAACCGTGAGCTTCCGTCCCCAGGTCACGCAGGAATATGGATCCGTGAATTTGTTCCAATGGGATTTGAATGGAGACGGGGCCTGGGATGGCTCGTCCGATTCCATCAAGACGGTGCCTTATAAATACGATGTGGATTCAACCTACTTGGTGAAGTTCCATGTCAAGGACACGGAAGGCAACGACACCACCGTGTTCAAGAAGGTGAAGGCGATTAAAGGGCCGGTAGTACTCATTCAATCGCCCCAGAACAATACCTACACGAACCAGCTCAACATCAAGGTGAAATGGACCATTAACAATATGCCGCAGGATTCCACTCCCACAGCCCTCAAAGACGGGGCAAATATTATTACTCGGACGGCCAAGGATACGGCCGGCAATCCCTTCTCAACATCGATTACCGTTTATCTGGATACCGTGGCTCCGAATAAACCATTGGTGCATGGACCCGCTACGATCGCTGCCGGAACCCCTACCTGGTCTTGGACGACGGGCGGCAACGGGGGAAGCGGCATTTATCGCGTTAGCCTCGATGTTGAGAATTTCGCGCTTGCCTCGGAACTCAAAGATACGGCTTACACTCCCCTCGTCTCTTTAACGGAAGGGGTGCATACCTTATTCGTTCAGGAGCGGGATGCGGCCGGGAATTGGTCCGGGTCCGGACGACTTTCGATTCAAGTAGATATGACGGCCCCTGGCCAACCGGATGTTAAGGTTAATACGCCGGCGATAACCAATGTACGAAAGCCCGTTTGGAGCTGGACAGGAACTGGTGGCGGCTCCGGCGCCTTCCAATATAAAATTGATAATTTCGATTTCACCTCCGGCGCGGTTTCCACCACGAGCTTGTCCTATGTGTCCTTGTCCAATATGGCCACCGGCCTCCATACGGTATATGTGCGTGAAAAGGATTCCACCGGAAATTGGTCAACTGCCGGAAGCGCTGCGGTTACTATTGATACCATCCCCCCCACCGCGCCCATTATGACGGGTGCTTCGCCCACGAGTTTGGATCCTAAATGGACCTGGACTACGGGCGGCAATGGCGGCTCCGGGAGCTTCCGAACCCACCTAGGAGGAAACCCAACTGCGACGGACACGGAATCACAAAAACTGGATTACTCGCTTACAGGAGCAGTAACGGGAACCACCTATACCCTTTATGTGCAAGAGCGGGATGAAGCTGGAAATTGGTCCCTGATTTCGAACCTCCCCATCAATTACGATTTGACCAAACCGACGGTGACTATTGGTCTCCCACAAGCTTCGGGCACCTATATCACGTCGGTTAACGCGACCACAGCCGTTGCCGTATCCGGAGTGGCCGGGGGCAAAAACCCAATCACCAAGGTTACCTATGCTGTCCCGTCCCACGCTGTAGCAGCGTAGAGAAGGGCGGAAATCCCACGCTGGAATCCCAGAGGCAGCCATGGGCCGGGGCGGGAATGTGGGATCTGT
>Ga0209515_10008831_pt1 | contig 11637 bp, 18 predicted proteins | sample Subgroupgradi54m_FD_187454 | JGI IMG/M metagenome (GOLD analysis project Ga0209515, IMG submission 187454) | Subsurface groundwater microbial communities from S. Glens Falls, New York, USA - GMW60B uncontaminated upgradient, 5.4 m (SPAdes)... ... | reverse complement strand
GGCCTTTGGAAGCATATTCAATTTGAGCGGCGCTCGGCAGTGTTCCACCATAATATTTACAAAAGGCCATCTTCTCGTCGTATTTCAAACCCACAACGGAAAAGTGATCCCCTTTTTTGTTTTCATTATAGTCAGGTAGTTTTGAATATTGCGGGTCACCCGTTGCCGCAAGATAAGCCTTGTATTGTCCAACCGTCACTTCTGATTTTGAGAGTCTAAAACCACTCATGGTGACTCTGACCGTTGTACCATCCGACTTATGCTCATCCGAATCGCCATTGACTGAGCCCATCTCGAATGTGCCGCCAGGAATTTTGACAATCCCATCGGAGTATGTTTTGCCATTGGGTGTGGTATCGCCAGAAATTTTTTCCTTTTTCGGCGCATCTGCCGTCATTTCAGATTCGCCGGACAAAACGGTTAAAAGCTCACCAACTGAACTTAAATCAAATTCTCCCTGATTCGGCCTGGATAATACTTTAAACCAGACTCAGCGCTTGTTGAATAAACCGAATCGGCCGGTTTTGATTCGCAAAAAATTGCGAAAGTTGGGAAGGATCAACCGTCATTTTTCGAATCCCATTCTTGTCCATGATTCGCAGATGGCGATTGCGAAGATAATATTGTTTTCCCCCTTCCACGAAAGTCATGACAACTGAATTCATCCCGCTAAAATTAAAAGAATCACTCCAATACTGCATGAACAAATCCCATGAGACGGGATGATCTTTGTAGCGACAGCGCCATTTCTTAATCCCATGATCCCAGGTATAAAAATCATATTCTTCACGCACGGGATGAGAGACAAAACAAATTTTATTGAACGACGTCGGGAAAATCTGGCCGGTGGCGCACTTGAGCGGAATGGGGACTTCTAGCAAAAAACCGGGGTCGATCAGATAACGCTCACCGTCAAGAATCACAATCAACGCACAGTGTGTATTTTTTCCATACGACCGATCGGCCATGAGGGGATACAATTGAAAACCACATTCTTTCAAAATAAAATAAAAAAAGTAAGTCAGGGAAAAACAGGTGCCGCCGGTGCCATGATCCAAAAAATTCTGAAAAACTTCGTTGGGTAATCGAAACCGCTCGGCCTCTTGAAAAGCGCGAGCTTTGATTATTTTCGTCGCGTTTTCATAAGGAATGCGACAAAAAGATTGGGTGAGCTTTTTGAGAAAAGAAAAAGTTGGATTTTTTTTAACGAGGTGAAAATGAGCAAGAAAGCGTTCGGTTAAGTCGGGAAAACTCAATGGAACCTATTTTTAATAAAGTGGTCGATGGCCATGATGTTTTCATCGTAAAGTCCTTGGAATTGGACCGCCACCCCTTTTCCCTCGCGATGAACGGGGGTGCCAAAAACTTTGATCGGTTTTTTTTGATCGGGAAGGTGAAGGGTCATTTCGAGATTCGAATTTTCCTGCAAGACCAATTTTTCCGTCGGCAAAAATAACCCACCGCAACTTAAATTAGACGCAGACGCTTTCATCGACTTTCCATCGATGTTCAAATTCACTTTAAGATCAACATCTACCCGTTGATAATTACGCCGCTCCGGGTGTTTTAAAAATGAGTCTTCGCCCATAAGTTTCTCCAAGATGAACCCTAACTAACTTTTCTATTATAAAATTTTCAGCCCTGCTGTCAAATTGAATATAGGACGCCTTGCGTCAATTTTCCCTGATTTTTAAAGAATTTCAAACCGACCGAAGCTTTCTCACGTTAAAAACTTGATTGAATTTGTGTTAAAGAAAGTTTACTTTGACACGTTATAACTAAACTTAAGGAGAAAAAATATGTCAAATGAATATACTAGGGAGCAAGCTCCCGAGTTTCATGCCAAGAAAAACAATCTAATTATTTATGGTTTTTCTAGGTATAAAAGCATCATCAAACAAGGGTTGGTCGCCCTGACTGTTGCTACTTTTTTAACCACGGCTTTCGTGGTTAAAGCAGCTGATAGCGACAACAATCCTCCGGGGCCAGCCGGTGGCGCTGGCACCAACTGGGAAAATCCCGCAGGACCTGCGGGGGGACCTGGCGCTTCGCCCGACCATGAATGGAATGGTTGGTTTGCCAAACATCCTGGTTACAAAGCAAAAGCCGACCGGAACGGTGACGGCAAAGTCGACGAAAAAGAACGAAAATGGTCCCGTCATCACTGGCGTCGGGATAACCCGCCGGGACCTCGTGGTGGACCGGGTGCTGGACCAAGGTATCGTCATGACAAAGACAACAATCCTCCGGGACCCCGCGGTGGAGCGGGAACCAATTGGGAAAATCCTCCAGGACCTAAGGGGGGAGCTGGCGCTTCGCCCGATCAGCACGGTAATCCACCGGGACCTGCGGGGGGACCAGGTGCTGGTCCTCGCCATGATCGCGACAACAATCCTCCGGGACCTCGTGGTGGAGCTGGCACCAACTGGGAAAATCCTCCAGGACCTAAAGGGGGCGCTGGTGCATCGCCCGATCGGCACGGCAACCCACCGGGACCTCGTGGTGGACCGGGTGCTGGACCTCGCGGTGGAGCTCGCCACCATCGGTAAGGTATGATAAAGTGCTTTCATGGGCACGAATCAAAAGGATCAAAAAAAGCAGAAGATTGGAATCATTGGCGGGGGCAGTTTCGGTACTGCCCTCGCCAATTTACTTTCTGAAAAATCCCCCGTTCAACTCTGGGCGCGCGAGCCTGAAATTGTCGATTCGATCAATCAAAATCATCTCAACCCTTTTCTAAAAAATATTGTTCTCAATCCTTTTCAGGCTACAACAAATCTTAAAGAAGTTTGCAAAAACGATATTTTGATTTTTGTGATCCCCACTCAATTTATCCGTTCCGTTCTTCAACAAACCAAAGATGAAATTCCCGAAAAATCGATTTTAATTAATGCCGCCAAAGGGATTGAACAAAAAACTTTGTTGACGATTTCAGGAATTTTTTCTGAAATTTTTGGCGAGTCAATTCAATCACGCTTTGCCGCTCTTTCCGGCCCTACCTTTGCCGAGGAGCTGGCCAAAAAAATGCCTTCAGCGGCGGTAATCGCTTCCACTTCTCACGAAACGGCACTGACCGCCCAAAAACAATTATCGCTCCCCACTTTTCGTCTCTACACCGGTGAAGATGTGTTGGGAGTTGAATTGGGTGGAGCCCTTAAAAACGTGATGGCTATCGGCACCGGCATTGCCGAAGGTTTAGGGTTTGGATTCAACACGCGTGCAGGGCTGATGACCCGTTGCCTTTACGAAATTGCAAAGCTGGGCGAAGCGATGGGGGCACATCCCCTTACTTTTCTAGGGTTGGCGGGGCTGGGAGATTTGGTGCTCACCTGTACAGGAAGTTTGTCGCGCAACCGCAACGTGGGACTTCAACTGGGACAGGGGAAAAAACTGGAGGATATTTTGAAAGAATCCAAAAGTGTCGCCGAAGGGGTGGCCACCGCGAAATCGGCGTACGAGTTGGCCAAAAAATACAAAGTAGAAATGCCCAACGCCGCATATGTCTATCGTATTCTCTTTGAGAACCTTTCTCCTAAAAAAGCACTGGAAGAAATGATGGCGAGAGAATTGACAGAGGAAATGAAGGGCCTTTAGAAATCAATCACACGAGCACTAATTTGGGCTGTCCCCGCTTTAGTAAAACCTAAAACCTTAGCCGCCGCAAAAGACAGATCGAGAATTCGCCCTTTGATAAAAGGACCACGATCGTTGATTCGAACAATTACTTTTTTATCGTTGGATAAATTGGTCACTTCCAATTTTGTGCCAAAAGGAAGTTGTCGGTGGGCAGCGGTAAGCTCATTCATGTTAAATCTTTCTCCGCTGGCCGTTTTTTTGTGATTAAATTTTTTCCCGTACCAAGTGGCCACTCCTCTAAAAGTTTCTCCGATTCTGACAGTAGAAGTCTGCGGATGCTTAACCGATGGGGTAGCACAAGATGCCGTGAACAACACGATGAAAAACAAAAAACTGAATCGGATAAACATACTCCTCACTAACAAAAAACATTGACGGATGAAATAGAAATTACCTAGAACTTGTTCAAATATCTGAAAAGGAGAAATCATGGATTATGGACTGAAAAATAAAGTAGCCATCGTCACCGGCGGAGCTGGAGACGGCCTGGGAAGAGCGGATGCTCTAGCATTGGCCGCCTGTGGCACCAAAGTTGCGGTGTTGGATATTGCTTCTTCCGACGAAACAGTGAAGTTGGTCGCGGCCCAAGGAGGCAACGCCAAAGGTTACGTGTGCGATATTTCCAAAATGGATCAAGTGAATCAGACGGTGGCGCAAATCAACAAAGAGCTGGGCCCCGTGTCGATTCTCGTCAACAACGCTTCTATTTTGAGCACTGTGGGCATGTTTGCCGATATCCCTGTGGAAACGTGGAACCGCGACATCGAAGTCAACACCATCGGCACCGCCAACATCACCCGCGCCGTCTGGCCGCAGATGCTCCAGCAAAAATGGGGACGCATTGTCATGATGTCCTCGATTGCCGGGACGAATGGCGGATTGGGGCAGACCAGTTATTCGGCCTCGAAAGCGTCGATGATAGGACTTGGAAAATCGTTAGCACTGGAAGGGGGACGCAGCAACGTGACCGTAAACATCATTGCCCCGGGAGTGATTCAAACGGCGATTCTGGGATTCATCCGCGAAGACATGCTGGACCGAATGAAAAAAGGAACCGCGCTCAAACGTTTTGGAAAACCAAGCGAGATCGCCAACACCATCGCTTTTCTTTGCTCCGAACAAGCGAGCTACATTACCGGACAGGTCATTGGAGTAGATGGCGGCGCGGGGCTTTTCATTTTTTAAAATTTTTTCATCATCGGCCCGATGAAAACTTCCTCAAACGAATCAAACTGAATGTCCCGCACATCATGGAGTGTTTTCCACAAAAGTTTATACCCTTTCAAAAAACTTAAATGCCTCACCCGTTTGTGGAACTGCCCGATCTCCTCTGGAGTCGCAACTCTGCGTTCTCCAACCGTTCCGTAGAGACGAAACCCCACAGGCCTTGAGTAACGACCGGCAATCAACGATCTGAGCCAAAACCAAAATCCGTCATCCACCGCCATCACGCAAACCCTTTGGTTGGTTTTGAGATTGGTCGGCAAATTTTTGGTGAAAATTTCAAAATAAAAACCTTTCAGGTCATCCAGAAGAATCAAAGAACCGATGGGAGTCACGTGCGGCGTGCCTTCGGCGGTGACGCTGGCGATTGAATAATGAAAGGAGGAATTAAAAGCTCGTCGGAAAAGTTTTTTGATTTCTGGCCAGCGGGATTTTAGGTCTGTTTTGGAAATCATTTGTTCAAATTGAAATTTAATTTCGATCCAAATACCGTTCCATTTCTCTTAAAAATCCCCGGCATTCTTCACACAATTTTTTGGCATGGGAATCGTCAACAGAATTTTCTACGTCGTAATCGGCGGTGAGCCTTAGGTCGAACGCTTCTCTCAAAATCCGGTGAAATTTGGCATCCACTTTTTTTGTTTTTGCGAATTCTTTGCCGAAAGCCGAAATCACCGCTTCGTGGGAAGAAAATTCCAGACCGATATTGGCCAAAATTGCCTGAGCGCTATGGAATACGGCATAGTAAGCCCGATCAACCGCTCCGGAAGGATGATCAGCCGCCAAGAGCGCTTCCATTTCGAGTAGCGCTTCTTTGGCCCTCTTGCGGTAGAGCGGCGCTCTTTTGGATGATTCTTTTTTCAAACCGCAATTCCTTCTTTTTGAATATTCACGTAGAAGGGATAGCCTTCATTGATCCCACGATGATAAGCGGTTTCTTCAAGAACAGTAACGCTAATCAAGCGGTCTGTTTCTAGAGAAACATCCGAGGCAATCTGGCTGATGGAACGGATGAGGGCTAAATTTTTTTGACAAACGATGAGTGCCACATCCATGTCCGAATCAGGTTGTTCCTCATGACGCGCAAAAGATCCATAAAGCCTGATTTCCATGATTTGTTTTCTAAATTGGCTTCGCACCTTTTTGGCAAAGAGGGAAACCGCTTCTGGAATGGTTATCGGCACCACCCGCTTCATTTTTTGTTGGTCTGCCAGCCATCCGTCGATCATGGCTTTTGGAAAACGGAGTGATTTACCAATGCGAGTCACCGGAATTTTATTTTCTCGAACCAGTTTATAAACAGTCACCGGCGCCAACTGAAGATAACGCGCCAGGTCTGGGATATTCATTAAAGAGGGGTTGGGTATGGATGGGGCCATAATTCAGTATAAGAAAATCGTCTCTTAAAGTCAATATATCTAAGTATATTTATTATTATTTAGATATATTTAAGTATTTTCTAATCACAAACGATCGGGATAAAATTTCCTTCGGCATTTTGGAATATTCCGGACCGCAGAATTGGACCTCCACCGCTAGCTTCTTCTCATCAGATGTTGAAATGTTTTCTGGAATTGTCCAAGTAATCAGCCGAGCCTCTTTTCTTTTTGTAAGAAGGACGCAATGGTCACCCTCCCCCCAGCCCCCTCCCATCAAGGGAGGGGGGAGAACCTGAAATTCGGGGGTGAAAGAAGTAGCGCCAAGACGAAAAATCGGTTTTACTCCAATTGGAAATTGGCTGATGCCCGAGAAAAAAAGTTGGATCGTCTCGCCCGGGTGATAAATATCTTTGTCGATGGATAAATAAATATTTTTATTTTCCTGCGGTTCGTTCCCTTTGGGGAGAGCCGTCGCCTTTGTCCAAAAACGGGGGCGGCCCGAGTCGATGTGCAGATCAGTTCCACCGTAATACCCGACACCGCCGACATTTAACCCCTGCACATATTCCCAAACTTTTTCGCTGGGAACTCCGGGAAACAAAACATCGGCCGCCATGCCATCCATGTGATAGCTGGTTTCGCCGGCGGTCTTGCCAGCTCGGCGGAGTTTGGCATTGAGGGTGGGGCTTCGGTAGCCGGAAAAAATCACCAACGTTTGGTTGGGGGAAAAAGTATCTTGTAGATAATCGAGCAGTGAAATCAGACGGAGAGAAATATCCTCGCCTAATTCGGTCGATGGCATTCCAAACACTTTGTTAATTTGTTGAAGAGAGGAAGCGGAGTAATTTCCGTCGTTGTTGCGGTAATTGGCCGATACTTTCACTCCGCTATTTTTATTCGCCAAAGAAATTTTTCCATCCCCTTCATAAAAAAAACGTCCCGGTTCTGCCGCTTGAATTTTGAAAACAAATCCAAAAAGAGCTAACAAGGTGAGAAAAATTTTCATGACATGACTCTACAAAAATTTATTTTATGACGCAATGTTTCAAAAACCGCCAAAGTTTGGTGAATAAATAAGTATCAGCCATAATTCCCCATATTGTTTCTTTTTTCTATTCACCGTAAAATAGCGAAAGGTAGCCTCAATGAGGCTAAAGTTCATTCACAAACAATAAGGGGGAAAAATTATGACAACTTCATCGAACTGCATGCTCTGTAAAATCGCCGGGATTCTGGTGATCATCGGCGCCTTAAACTGGGGGATGATTGGAATCCTTCAGATGAACATCGTCGCCAAATTTTTGGGCGACATGACAATGGCCAGCCGGATTGTCTACAGTCTGGTTGGCGTGGCCGGCTTATTAAAGCTTGTCACCTGTTTTAAGGATTGCCCCGGCTGCTGCAAAAAATGAAACAAAAATCCCCTCCGCGTAAAGGGAGGGGATTTTTTTATTCCACGATGGCGGACAATGGCGGAGAGGGTGGGATTTGAACCCACGATAGCCTTTCGACTATACCAGATTTCGAGTCTGGCGCCTTCAGCCACTCGGCCACCTCTCCCGAGTATATTCATTTCGAAAAAGCAAGATACCCCGGTATAGCAACATTGACACCGGGAACCAACATCAGTATCCCCATCCAGGCTGGTTTGCCGCGCACTTCGGCTATTTTCATCCAGACAATGATGGCAATCACCAGATTGGCAATCGGAACCAGAAAAAGAATCGCCCACCATAAAGGTTTTTTAGCAATCATCAACGGCAGGATAATAAGCTGAATAATGGGAACCCAAGCCAGCCAGCCATTCTCAGTCGATGTTTTTTTAGCTATGAGATAAAGCGAGTAAGCAAGATAAACATACATGACCAACATCACGATCATATATATCTTGCCCCACAGCGCGGCGTGTTCCATCGCAGTTTGCATGTCTTGAGCTTGCCATCTGGCCTGTTCTTCTAGATCCATAAAATCTCCTTTTAAATTTGGTGAATTAAGTTATTCAGAGATGCCATTTTAAAGGAATATCCCATTTATGGCAAATGATAATGCTCAACAAAAAAAATATTAATTTTTCTTACGAAGAAGCTGTCACCCGACATGTAGTAAGTCGGGATCCATTTTGACGTAAAACTTGGATTCCGGCTAACAATCCGCCGGAATGACGATATCACATAATCGCGTAAGGTGATTTAGTAATAAAAAAATGATTAACTTTTCTTACGAAGAAACCGGATATGATGATGGGGGTGCGTCACCGTGGGCATTTCATCCTTTTTAATAATGCTGATTGACCCGTCAATTTCGAGCATCGCCATCGCAACTTCCGAGATATTCGGAATTCCATGCTCGCGCAACGCTTGGTCAAGGTCTTCGAGAGTGATTCTTTCCTTGTTCAAATTAATTTGAATAATTTGTCCTTGATGAATGAGAGGAGTGGGCGTCCCTCCCATGAAACGTTGAAACTTTCCAAAACGCCACGTCAGCCACGACACCAAAAAATTGGCCGTTAGCAAGGTGGCGGCCGCGATCATTCCCCCCGAAACCGACGTGTCGGGCCCGGTCATGGCATTTTGCACGGCGTTGGCAATCAGCAAAAGAAGCACCAAATCGAAGGGGGTCATTTGGCCTACTTCCCGTTTACCGGTAATGCGCATCCCCAGAAGAACGAAAAAATAAACAAAGACCGACCGCAAGACAATTTCGAGCAAAGTTTTATCGAAGATCCACATAAAGAATTCAAATACCAGACTTAAAGCTTCGTTGCAATAACCGTGAATTCGATATAACAATGAAAATCAAAAAAGGAGTGCCGCATGAAATCGACAGGAATTTTATTTTTTATGATGATCGCTTTAGTAACCAACGCGCGCGCGGACAATTTCATAGACATTCAAAATCTTCCACCTGTTGTGATTCAAACAAGCCCTATTGCGGGATCAACCGATATTTCCGCCGGCACGAGTGAAATACGGGTCATCTTCAGCAAAGAGATGCAAGATAAAAGCTGGTCGTGGATAAAAATGTCGGACAATTCTTTTCCAGAACTTGTGGGCGAACCCCATTTTTTAAGCGACAAAAAAACGTGCGTTCTCGGCATCAAACTCCAACCGGGACACTCTTATGCTGTGTGGCTTAATTCCACATCGCACGGTGGATTTAAAGATAATACGGGCCACAATGCCGTCCCCTATTTATTGACCTTTTCAACCAAACCTTAGTCTCCATGCCTTTTCGTAATATTTACATTCTTGGCGGACACCGACTGGCTTTGAGCTACATAGACACTCTTAAAAAAGCGCGAAGCGATGGAAATTTTTCTTTTGAAAAAATTTATTCCATAACAAATGACCGTAAAGCAAATGTTTTTCAATCGTTGTCTAAGGATGAAATTATTTTTCAAAGCCCTGCAGAATTTATAATCGACAAAGTGTTTTCAAAAGAAAAGATGAATACAAATGACGTGATTGTGCCCGACCACACCGCCAAACATGTTTTTTTGCAGGTTTTTTTGGAAATCGTGAAGGAAAAATTTCCTCGTCTCAAAACAACTCTTAGCCCTTTTGAAAGCTCTTTCGATCCTCCGTATTTGCACCAAGGGGACGGTGGCGCCATTTGGGCCATGAGCTACGCCACCTGGGTCTGCCCGTCGGATTGCGACGAGCCTGGAATTTGTCCCCACATCCGCGACAAAAGAACTTGGGATTTTGGCAAATCGTTCCAAAAACTTTTCAAAAATTATCCGCCCGAAAAATTCAGCATCCACCTTTTTGCCTGCCAGCCGCTATTGAGTTACATCGCTTGCATTCCTTTTCCAAAAATTGCTGGCGAGATCAAACAATTTGTAGCCCGTCTCGAAAAAGGGAAAACCCCAACCGTGATTGTCGCCACCCACTCCCGCTGTCATTCCATATTGGGGCAATTTGATGTTAAGTTGAAACGGGCTTCAAGATGAAATCTTCTGGAACTGACGCCACAATTCGGATCGGCTGATTGTTAATCGACAAACTGAGTTCTTGGGCATGAAGTTGGATGCGAATTCCTTTGGATGAGGAATCCGGTTTTCCATAAATATGATCTCCTACAAGAGGACAGCCGCTCGAAGACAAATGAATACGAAGTTGATGAGTTCTTCCTGTCAACGGTACCGCCTCAACCAGTGCGAGTTTCCCGTCGGTGTGCACCACACTAAAATCGGATTCGCTCCATTTGGATTCTTTAGTTTCTTTCGGAGAAAACTTGAAAACATCACGCGGCAATTTTCGAAAATCGCGGACAAGATATCCGGAAACTTTCCAGGATTTTTTTTCGGGAGGAGGAGAAACAACGGCCAGATATTTTTTATCAATTTGGCGCGTCTCGAATTTTTTCATAAATTCCGCCGCCACTTTTCCATTTTTTCCAAAAAGAACCACGCCACTGGTTTGTCGATCCAGCCGGTGGAGCGCCATCAACGTGGGACAATTTAATATTATGCGCAATTTTTCTTCGAGACAATAAATCCGACTGACCCGCGTACCTTGAGTTGGTAGCCACGCCGGTTTGTTGTAGGCAACAAGATCGTGGGCTTGATAGAGAATATCTTTTTTGGAAATTTCTATTTCTGCGGGTTCGCGCAAAAAATGATAGAGGTGGATGACGGTCTGGGCCGGAATTTTTTGGGGAATGTCTTCCCGCCAAATTCTTTTTTTCCCGATGGTAAGCCCTCCGTGCCTTAGAGCACTTTGAATGACAGATTTGTCGAGCTTGAGGGTTGATTGAACTTCATCTAAAAATTCATCGCGGGAAAGAGAATGATGAGTTGACCATTGATGGTGCTTGACGGGGGGATTGTAGCGGTCGTTGTTTGAAGCCATCTCCCTTACTAAACGTCCTTTTCAAGCCTTGCAATATCAAACAATTCTGGATAGGAAACCGTTAGATTTAATGGAGGGATGGCCGAGTGGCTGAAGGCGCACGCTTGGAAAGCGTGTTTACCTTAACCGGTAACGTGGGTTCGAATCCCACTCCCTCCGCAGTGATCCGCCTAGGCGGAGAGCGAAGGAGGGAAATTAAATGAGAAGATTCACCGCCAACAGGTGGCGGGGGAATCGACATCCCTAGGGATACTCTGACGCGTCGAGCGTCAAAACCCCACTCCCTCCGCAAAATAAAAAAAGAAATTAAGCTGGAGTTCGGGAACGCGCGCTGAGTTGAGTGATTGTCGCGGAATTGAGTTTGTGACTTGTAGCGCTGATGAATCTCGACCTTTAAACTCGGGTCGCCATGAAAATCCATAAATGGCCGGTGGGAGCACTTGGCGTAGTTGAAGAGATCGGTGGCGGTGAGGGAGGGTTTCATTTTCTATTCCTTGCCTTCTTTTAACAGTTTTTTGATATGCCGATCAAAATCTAAATAAACA
>Ga0209515_10008827_pt1 | contig 11640 bp, 17 predicted proteins | sample Subgroupgradi54m_FD_187454 | JGI IMG/M metagenome (GOLD analysis project Ga0209515, IMG submission 187454) | Subsurface groundwater microbial communities from S. Glens Falls, New York, USA - GMW60B uncontaminated upgradient, 5.4 m (SPAdes)... ... | reverse complement strand
GTGCGGTTTAATGAGTGTTCCCATCTCAAACATGGTAAACTCGCCCTTGCCGAATATCGCCTTCAATTTCTCGTCTGCTAAGATATTCCTCATATTCTTAGGGTTTTGGAGATTATTTTTCTTGATATAGATCCACAGTTTTTTTACTACTTCTGAACGTGGCATTGGCCCTTTTCCCGTTACTGCCTCTAAGGCGGCAGAAAGTTTTAATGGCTTCATGAAAGCCGAATTTGCTTTACCTGGCATAGTTTTATATATTATTTAAATTATTAATGAATAACCGTTTTAGAATCGACCTTGTTTTTTATGTTCTTAAGCTATTTTAGCCTATAATAACGGGGGGCGCAAGCCTGTGTCAAGGTTTTTTCAACTTTTGCCTGAAAAAGTCAATAATGTCAATGTAGCCGATAACACACCTTTTGGAAGGCCCGTCCCACAAAAACGGCACACCAATGGTTTCCACTTCCAATCCGCAAAGTTGGGCCTTGTCTTGCAATTCATTGCGGTTGTAATCGCTTTGCAAAACGTTTAGCCTGACAAAATCCACTTTTGCCTCCACCTTGTTGGCTGCCAAATAATCGTCAACCTTGGCGCAGTACAGGCATTCGCTATGGAAAAATAAAATAATACTATCTTTATAAGGATCATTCTTTTCAAAATACCCCGTCCAGCCCAAAAAACTGAAATTGGCGGAAAGCAGTAACATAAACACCAAAACCGCCACAAAAAAAGTCAGGGCAACTAGCAATAGGGGCCGTTTGCTGATGTATTTTTTAAAATTCATCGTTCTTTATACAATAGCCCGCCACCCCAAAGGCTACTGCCACATTTAACGACTCTTTTTTGCCCTTCATAGGCAAATGGATAATAGTATCAGAAAGCTCCAACGATTTTTTGGAAACTCCCTTCACCTCATTGCCAATAATCAGTGCCAAAGGAAATCTTGGCTTGAATGTTGTATATAAAACACTTTCTTTGGTTTGTTCAAGCGCTACTATCGTTATTCCCTCCTTCTTCAATTTTTCCACTAGGCGCCACACTTGTTTATAATATTCCCAGGGAACCGTTTTTTCCGCGCCCAACGCCGTTTTACTAATTTTTTGCTGAGGCGGCCGGCCCGAAATCCCGCATAAATATATTTTGGCTACACCCAGGGCATCTGCCGTTCTGAAAATTGAGCCAATATTTTCCAAACTGCGAATGTTATCGCAAATCACATAAAACTCCTTTTTCATTACAAAAGCTGGAAATCGTTAATCTCAAGCCCAAAGCTATATCCTAAAAACTGGGCTGCTTTGCGGCAAAACTGCATTCTTTCCGTGAAAATTTCAAAATATTCCATAATGGGGCAAAACTTGGTGTCAATTTTCAAAAATAAAATAATCCGCTTGGCCTTGCTGTCAACATGCAAGGCGCTTTCGGTGGTGGCCCAGTTTACCCGGTCGTGAATATCGGCCCTGGTTTCTTCCATGCTTTGCCTGGCCACCCGGCTGCGGTGCACATCAGACTTATCTGCCAGCACCAAAATAGCTGAAACGGTGTGTACAAAATTCATTTCGTCTTTATCATGGTTGGAAATGGCCTGCATAATCATGGCCAACTCGGCCGGATCGCACTTACCCATAAACACCTGGCCGAAGAGCTGCGCGCCGAAAAAATGGTGCCAAGTCCGGGTTAAAAAGTTCCCCATGTCATGGCAAAATCCGGCAATGGCCGCTAATTCCCCCTCGCGCGCAGGCAACCCAATATCTTCAGCAATTTCCATGGCGCGCTGGGCCACCACATTGGAGTGCCTCAGGCCGTGATTGGTATAACGCAAAGCCTCCATGGCCTGCTCAGTTTGGTTGATAAATTCCAAAATTTGAAGATTCTTTTTAACGTCTTCTAAGGTTATCATCATGATATGGTTTTACCCGCTTGCAACTTGGCAATTTCTTCCCTTAACCCGTGAAGCTTTTTCTCGTACATTTTCACTTCTTCTTCAGGAGACATTTCTTTTATGCCACTATACTCTTGCCTAAGGATAGAAGCCGCTTTACCGAAGAAACGGCCTACCAGCGATTTGGCCCGCCACGCTTCCAGCGCCTCTTTTGCTTTCTGTAAATTGCCTTCCAACACTTTTATATCCGAATTTAACTTGTCTGTCTTTTTTTCAAGCCACTCGGGCTTCATACTTTCCAAATAAGCGTCGTAAGTGGCAGCCCCAAAACCGGCAGATAACTTTTTTGCCTCTTTTTTATCATTTTCTTGCTGCTTGGCTATTTTGGCGGTAACATCGGGCGGCTTAGGGCCCGCATCCATCCAAGACTCCATGTCCTCGGAACGGACCGGCTTGTAATCCGGACTGCTCAAATCCCCAACACCTTCTCTTTTAACAGACATTGTGTATAAAATACTTAATTTATGAATATTGTGCCATTATACCAAAGTTCACCGCCAGAGACAACCGCACAACAATCCACTAATAGCATAAAATCTAAACGTTTACTTTTTATCCTATCACTCCAATTCTTCTATTAAGAAGATTTTTACATACTTTTCCAGATTGTGCATCTGCAACAACCCTTCCGTCTGGGCCGAAACATCATGGGGGGTGACCCAAACACTATGCTGGAATAGCACATACCCCAAATTTTTGAGGATGCTTCTTAACAGGGCTCTTGCCTTTGAATGGTTCTTGGGAATATCAAAGGTAATCATAATCCACTTTCCATCTTTACGCTTCTTTTTATCTTCAAATATCCATTTTGCCGCGAGTGCCTTTGACAAACCCTCTTTAGTAAGCATAACTGCCCTTTTACCTTCTAGGCTTTTAACATAAATAAAATTTTTACGCTTTAAATAATAGATAAGCCCGTTAAACTTCTGCCTATTTTTGTCTTCCCGATACTTTTTAAATACAGGATTTTCGGTGCCAAGCAGCATATCAATCCGACGATATTTGCTGTCAACCCAAAAATCAGCAGCATCGCCAGCCACCCCTAAAAGATCCAGAAGAAATTGATCAGTAATAGGAATTTTCATCTCACTTCTAACGATAGCACAAAATGTAAACGTTTACTATTTGTACTATCAATAGAAATGTGCCCTTGAATAATATATATATATGCTATTTTTGACAAATGCACTTGCTCCTTAGATTCTCACCTTGGATTGGGAGGTAGCCATGAATAGGAAAAAGTATGCCAGGATCCAGTGGCTCGTGTGGGAAAATAACCTTACACGCGCTGATCTTTTCGCCTTTTTAGAAATCAACGAAAAAAGATTGAAAAGACGACTACGAAAAAAGAAGGTAAAAACAGACGATAGCAAAGCTCGCTTGAAAATATATGCCGAGCCCTAAACAAAGCCCGAGAGGAATCTCGGGCGGTTTTTTTATCTGTTAAATCTTTTTTCCACTTCTTGCCAATTTACCACGTTCCACCAGGCTTTTAAATAGTCCGGCCGGACATTTTTGTATTGTAAATAATAGGCGTGCTCCCAAACGTCGTTGCCCATAATGGGCGCGTGGCCTTCGCTCATGGGGTTATCCTGGTTGGCGGTAGACATAACTTGCAACTTTCCATCTTTATTTTTGACCAACCACACCCAGCCACTTCCAAATCTTTTTGTCCCCGCTTCATTAAATTTAGTTTGAAAATCCGCAAAACTACCGAAGGTTTTATTAATTTCTTCTAAAAGTTTTCCCGATGGCTCGCCTACAAGGGGGTGCAGACTTGTACCCCCCATTATCTCCCAAAATATACTGTGATTTACATGTCCCCCGCCATTATTGCGAACCGCCGTGCGAATATCTTCTGGAATAGCATTCAAATCCATCAACAGTTCTTCCGCACTCTTTTCAAAAAGTTCCGGATGTTTTTCTAAAGCCTCATTTAAATTTTTAACATACGCCGCATGATGCTTGCCATGATGCAACTCCATAATTTCTTTAGAAATCACGGGTTCAAGCGCATCGTATGCGTAAGGCAACTGTGGCAAGGCGTGTAATTTTTTATCCATATGCATTTATTATATAAGAAAGGCTCCAAATAAAAAAGCCCCCAAGGGGCTTTTGTTTACGCTGAAGCTTCCGGAGTGGCGGGCGGTTCAACCGGCTTTTCTTGGGTGGCTGGTGTTTCGGCCGGTTTCGCTGCTTCTGCGGCTGGAGTTGCTGCAGCTACAGCTGCTTTCTTTGATTTTTTGAATTTGTTTATTTTTGGGGCGTCAATAATTTTTTCGCTTACCAATAAATTATGCACGGTCGGGCTTGGCTGGGCGCCCATTTTGATCCAGTGTAAAATCCGGTCTTTTTCCAAAGATTTACGTTTTGTCAGCGGGTCAATGTAGCCCACAATTTCTGAAGGCCGTCCGCCTTTTGAGCTGCGGCGCTTATCAATCACCACCACCCTGAAGAAGGGTTGATTTTTCTTGCCTTTACGAGTTAATCTGATTGTTAGCATATTTTCTTATTTTTTTAATTTTCAATTTCCAATTATCAATTTTCAATCAATTATTTAATTTTTGAATTTTCAATTTTTATTGATAATTGAACTTTGATAATTGATAATTAAGCCCACTTCTTTACAAGAAGTGCGGCGCGCGCTGCTTCTTCTTCTGCTTCCTGTTTTGAATAACCCTCTCCCTCTGCCACCATCTCTTTTCCTAAATAAACGGCAACAGTGAATTTCTTTTTATGATCCGGCCCCCATTCTTTCATTACCTTATAGGCCGGGGTTACGCCTGCTTTGTCTTGCGCTTCTTCCTGGAAATGGCTTTTGGCGTCTTTATAGGACTTGTTTTCAATAATTTCCGGTAGCCTTGCCAATACATATTTTTTGATAAACGCATCACAGGGTTCATATCCACCGTCTAAATACAATGCCCCCACCAATGCTTCAAACGTGTTAGCTAGAATATATTGGCGCGCTTTTCCCAATTCTTTCGTTTCCCCGCGGCTTAGCAAAAGAAAATCGTTAAAGCCTAATTCTTCCGCCACCACCGTCAGCATTTTCGCGTTTACTAGCGAAGCCCTCCAGTTGGTTAAATCGCCTTCGTCTTTTTGGGGATATTCTTTATATAACTGTTCCGTGATCACCAGTTCCAGCACCGCGTCGCCCAAAAATTCCAGGCGCTCATTTTGCTCTAGATGGAAATCAGGATTCTCATTTAAATATGACCGGTGCACGAATGCTTGTGTCAGCAGGTCTTTGTTTTTAAATGACAAGCCTAACTTCTTTTCAAATTGGTCAAACTCCTTCATGCGTTTGCTTCAGGGTTAAGTTGTTTATAAACCGTACCAAGAACTCCGTTCACGAATTTTCCGGAAATGGTGCCGGAAAAACTTTTGGCCAGCTCAATAGCTTCATTAATGGCCACCTTCGGCGGAACTTCTTCTTTGTTAGCGTACAAAAGTTCAAACAAGCCAAGGCGCAACACATTTTTATCAACCAGGGGAATTTGGGCAATGGGCCATTCGGGCGCCGCTTTTTCAATTATGGCATCAATGTCTGCCAAATGGCTCACCACGCCTTTGGCCAAGCTGCGGGAAAATTCCAAATCTTCAAGCCCCGGGCCAAAGTCACGAATGTTTCTTTCAACCACGGCATCAAGCGCGCCGGGCTTGGCGCCGTAAAAATCCCATTCATATAAGCTTTGCATGACGATTGACCGTGATAAGTGCCGGCTTGCCATCTATTTTTTTTCAGCTTCTTTTTCTACGTTTTTTATTTCTTTTTCTCTGGTTTTCTTTTCCTTCTTGGTCAGCTTTGCCATCACGTTAATCATTTCTTTACCCTTATAATACCCGCAATTGGCGCACATGGTGTGGGGTCTTACCGCCTTGGCGCATTTCGGGCATGTTGCCAAAACCGCCGGATTCAAAAAGATATGCATCCTGCGCTGGCCCACTGAAGACCGTGTATGTTTGTGTCGTGGAACTGCCATAGTTGTAATTTTTAGTTAAGATTAGTGTATCAAATAAATCAGATTTTGGCAATACCGCTCACAGGCCAAAAGGTTTTGCGGTGGATTTTGCAGGGACCGAAGGTTTTTAGGTGCGCCAGATGCAAAGCTGTACCGTAGCCTTTATGCTTGGCAAATTCATATTGGGGAAACTTTTTGTGCATTTTTTGCATCAGGCGGTCGCGGGTCACTTTGGCAATAATGCTGGCGGCGGCAATGGAAAACACTTTTGCATCTCCTTTTATGATAGACTTTTGCGGAATATTTGTATCAAGGCGAAAATTCCCGTCTATCAGCAAAAAGTTTACTCTATTGTTCTTGAGAACATTGGAGTAGGCTTTTTTCATGGCCAGCTTGCTCGCCTCTAAAATATTTATTTTATCTATCACCTTTTCCGAAACAATTCCCACCCCAAACACAATATCTTTATCGCTGATCAATTTTTCATAAAAAAACTCCCGCTGTTTTTCGGAAAGCTTTTTGCTATCGTTTATTTTTGTAATTTGTGATTTGTAATTTGGGATTTGCCGAAGCATTACGGCCGCTGCCACCACGGGTCCTGCCAACGGTCCCCTCCCGGCTTCGTCTAGCCCGGCAACCCATTCAAACCCTTTGCGCCACAGCTTCTTTTCTTCGCTTACATTTGGGAATTTCATGCCATTTATTACGCAACCGTTCTTCCCCCGTCAATCGTCAGCACCTGCCCCGTCACAAAATCCGCGTCCAGCAAATATAAAACCCCTTTGGCAATTTCATCCGCCCCGCCCCAGCGGTTTAAGGGCGTGCCAGCCATGGCTTCGGCATTTTCTTCGTCATTTAAATCCGGTGGCCGCAGCATCGGCCCCGGGGCAATGGCATTTACCAAAACCCCCGGCGCCAGTTCTTTGGCAAAACTTTTGGTCAAACCAACCACCGCCGCCTTGGCGGCATTGTAGGCCAGATAATCCTTATACGGGCTGGCAAAAATAGACCAGTCAGCAAAGAAAATCATTTTCCCTTTCACCTCATCTTCATTTTCTAAAAGTTCATCACCCAGCATTTTGCCAAACAAAAAGGTGCTTTTGGCCATAACATTCATATTTTTATCAAACTGTTTTTCGTCTAGCATATTCCAGGGAGACTTCTCATAAATAGCCGCCATATGCACCAGCCCGTCCACCCGCCCAAATTGCTTTTTAGCAAACGCAATCACTCGCGCCACGTCTGCCTTCTTGGAAACATCAGCCTGCACCGGTGCGCCATAAGGCCCCGCCTCTTTCAAATCACTAAAATACGTAATCACCAAATTCGCCCCCCGTTTTTCCAGCGCCTCCGCCACCTTCTGCCCAATCCGCGCCGCCCCCGTTATGATGATAGTTTTATTTTTTAAATCCATATTTTTAATTTATTTCGTAAATAACGTCTTTGCGCTCAACGACTATTTGCCAATCATGTTTTTGGGCGTGTTCATATAATTTTGAGTTGGGATTGAAGCAAATTGGATTATCAACAAACGTTAGAAACTTTATATCACTTTCAGAATCTCCCACTCCAATAGAACTTTCCAGGCTTAACCCCTCTTTCTCTATAAACCGTTTTAATATTTTCGCTTTATCTGAAATTTCTTCTTTATACAGTGTGCCACCGGTAAACTTTCCATCACTGCCCACTTCATAAATTCTACCATACACTTTATCAAACCCCCACTGGGCGCAAAATTCATCTAACAACTCTTTGGGTGAATGGGAAATGGCTAGAATAAAATACCCCTTCTTTTTTAAATCAGCAATCAGGTCACGCGTATAAACATAGGTCCTATTTTTATGAAACGCAATCACCTGCTTTACCGCCCGCATAAAATCATCATGGGCCAATATATTCAAATTGCCCTCAAAAGCCTTCACCACGTCCATAATATAGGTATCATAAGAACCTTTGCGGTCCAGCCAATCCTGGTAACTTTTTTCATACACCAGCCGCGTTTTTTGCAAAAACAATTTATTTTCAATCAAAGCCCGCACCACTTCAATCAATAAGCTTGAACGAAATATCGTCCCATCCACATCAAAAATTGCCACCTTTCGACTTCGCTCAGGATAAACTTTTTTCTTTTCCATACCATTATTCTAATTCCGCATCAATAAATTTACAACGTTGCAAAAATATATTTTCGTGGTAAGATTTAACCAGTTTCAAAATAGGGGCTCTTTTACAAAGGACACCGGCATGACGATTCAGATTGACATCAACAAATGGATCCACGAGGTTGAAATCATCCTGGAAAAAATGCAGAAATTGCCAGACTTCCCCTCGGGCAGGACTGGCGGATACCTGGCGCTTACGGAAACTATGTCAGATAATCTGATCTGCCTAGCAAGAGCAGGAAAAATCGTGACGGGAAATGACAAAGCGTACGAAAAATACGCACCAGAAAAGTCCCGCCGATTACACGGCATGCATCATGGAAAAGGTCATGTCAGCAGTTACCAAAGCAAGGATGAGACCTTAAATATGTATGCAGGGGGAATCGTAACCGAACTGATTATCGTCTCTTTCTCAGGACTTTCACCAGACCTGTGGGATGAGGTACTCTGCCTCATCTTCGCAATTGAGCGAGGATGGATCTCACTAAGTCAGGCCACGTCAATTGCCGAGATTAGCACCAATAATTTCTTCCTGCGCTATATTGCCACCTTCAGGTTCATTCGCCACTCGTAGCGCACCCCAATAACCCAGGTGAACGCCCATCCCGCGTTCGCCTCTTTTTTTGTATGAAAGTCCAAATTAAAGTATGTACTACGTTTTGTAAAGCTTTACAATTTATAGTACACCCTCTTTTTATAACTCCTCTATTAAAAATATCTTGACGTATTTTTCCAGGCTGTGCATTTGCAATAATTTTTCCGTCATTTCTGAAACGTCATATGGGCAAACCCAAATGCTCTGCTGGAACATTTTATATCCCAAATTATGGATAATACTCCGTAGTAATTCGCGGGCTTTTTTGTGTTGTTGCGGAATGTCAAACGTCAACATAATCCATTTGCCATCTTTACGTTTTTTAGCACCATCGATATTAAAACTAGCTTTTAGAGCCTTTGAAATACCACTTTTTGTAAGTATAATCGCCCGTTTCCCCTTTAAGTTTTCGGAGGTTATATAATTTTTTCTTTTTAGATAATATATAATCTTTCCAAATTCCCTCTTGCCTATCTGTTTTTCATATTTTCTAAAAATGGGATTTTCTCTGCCCAACAACATATTAATGCGCCTATATTTATTGCCCAACCAAAAATCTGCTGCGCCTCCCGCTACCTCTTCTACTGCGCCGTAAATATCCCAAAGAAACTTATCGGTAATGCTAATTTTCATATACATAATTGTACTACGTTTTGTAAAGCTTTACAAATTGTAGGACATACTTATTTCCGAGTTTTAAAATAAGAAAAAGGCGTTCGGGTTGCATGCAACCCGAACGCCTTGGGATCTTCGCAAATAAATCACGACTGATTGGCGTGTACGTACAGATATTGTTTGCAAAAGGCCAGCCGATGCAATTCATTTTGCTGGTAATCCATTCCCAGCTTCAGCGACAAATTCGCCCTCTGGATGATTTCGCCGATGAACCGTTCCTGGGGCAAGTTTTCATTGACGAGGAAATTTTCCCAGGTCAAGTCTTTCTCGCCGGCTCTGGCACGCTCTCTCAAACCAGTAAAACGATCTTCTGGCGAACGGTCAATGAAGACAACGATGACCATATTGTGCCGGCGCAATCGGTCGAGCATTTCCATATCCTCCAAACGACGTGGACAGTCGTAGACAATCACGTCATTAGGATCTTCCGGTACGGCGCTTTCAATGGCACTGGCCAAAACAGCGCCACCGAATTTTTCCACCAGCGCCTGAACCAGCTTGTCGCAAGTGGGACGGTCCGGCTTCATGCCCAACGTAGTGGCGATTTTGCGCATAATGCCACCCGTACTGAGGATGCTGACCCGATCCGATCCGCAATAGCGCAGAACGGTCTCGGTAAGTTTTTCTTTACCGGCACCCTGGCGGCCAATCCAAGCAAGAATGGTTTTTTTCACGACCAACTCCTTTTGAAAAATACACTGTAGTGAAATGAGCGAACAGAAATAAACTTATCAGTTAATTTACGTATTGTCAATATCTTTTCTCACCCGCTCCAAAAGCGCAACCATGGCGTAGGTGTCGCGTTTGCAGTATTCAATCATGTCTTGGCGCAGTTTTTCGCGGTCGGCGGGCGGAGTGGCGGGGCTGGTCATAATGGGCCAGCTGGCAGAGGCGGTTCCCCCTTCTTGAATGGTTAAATCTTTATACGAAAGTTCCGGGCATAGCACCGGCAAAATAATTTTCAGGGAAGCCAGTTTTTTAAATTCACTTTTTATATATAGCTGGTTTTTAAATTTGAAAATCAGCATCAAGTCAAACATGCGGTCATTAATGGAATTAAGTAAATCCGCAAATTCGGGGTGCTCAATAGCCATTTCTTTATTACGCCCAGTTTCAAATGGAGCAAACCACACAACCACGCTACCTTTGGGGCCCACGTCTTTAGCCAACTTTTCCAACAAATCATACATGGGATTTTCATAGACATCTGCCAAAAAATCAGTATGCTTAAATTCCGCTCCCGGAGCATCTTGGATGTGCAGTGAATACTGGAACGGAATTTGCTGATAAGGCTTGGTTCCGTCAAACGGCGGAATGGCACTGCTAAATGTTTCATAATCAAAAAAATATAACGGGTATTGTAGCTTGCCCAGTTCATGCTTGATGCCTTCGGTATTTATCTGCGTAAACTCGCCCATCGGCTCAAAACCCACTTTTTCCAAAAGAGCGGGTGACACTTTTTTGTGGTCTATAATTTCGCGTTCAAGCATTTGTGCCAGCTGGGTTAACTGAATCTTTTCCGCCACTGCGTAAATGTCTTCAGACATCTTGCCGTAATATTCCAAAAATTCGCAATATTTGGGATTACTGCAAGCATTAATTAAGCCAACACTCGGTGCTTCTTGCATGTCAATAACTTTCAACGCCCGTTCAATTTCATCTTTTATTTGGGGCAGCAATTCTTTCACCTCTTCGGTAATATCTTCAATTTTAAAAAGTTCTTGCGGGTTAATTTTGCCATGGCGCACATATTCCCCATTAATATGCACCAATTTTAACCGGCCAATAGCAATGCCCGCGTTTTCAAAACAAATTTTCTGGAATCCCAAGTCATACAAATACTCTTTTTTCACCTTGGTAGCCATTTTCACTTCATTAATATCAAAAACATCAGGTTCATTGCCTGCCACCAAAATATCAGCCCTGGCCGCCAAGTCTCCCTCAACCGCTGTCGGCTGAATCAAAATGTTCGCACCGCCCAAAATAGCCTGCTGGGTATCTTCCCACCCAGCCTGGTTATAGCTTTTAATTTCCACGCCCCTTGGGAAAAGCGTTTTAGCCAATTCATCCACCTCTCTTCCGGCAGCCAAAATGCGCTGTTTTTCAGCGTCATCTTTGGGCAACAACTCCGGCCGGTGCTTAGAAAGCCACAAGTGCATTGGGCATTCCAAATAATTCATAAAATCCGTTTTGGTCAGCATACTGCATCTTGGAATTTTTTCAGAAAAAATGCAAATGCAACAAAAAAGCGCCCCGACCGCGGTCGGGGCGCTTTTACCATTTCTATATTACGCTTTTAATACT
>Ga0209515_10008826_pt1 | contig 11641 bp, 9 predicted proteins | sample Subgroupgradi54m_FD_187454 | JGI IMG/M metagenome (GOLD analysis project Ga0209515, IMG submission 187454) | Subsurface groundwater microbial communities from S. Glens Falls, New York, USA - GMW60B uncontaminated upgradient, 5.4 m (SPAdes)... ... | reverse complement strand
GAGCCGACCCGGCCCGCGCGCAGCGCGTCGGCGCGCAGGGCGGCGAAGCCGAGCAGCGTCGCCGCCGAGGCCAGCCCGCGCACCAGCTGCGCGGCGTGGGTGGCGCCGTCGCCGCGCGCCTGCAGCAGCGCGACGAAGTAGATCGTGGCCACCGGCGCGAGCACGATGCCCACGCCGGCGAAGACGCGGCCGCGACCCTCGCCGCGCGCGGCCACGAGCGCGCCCACGCACAGCGCCGTGACCCACGCCCACAGGGGCGTGAAGCCGCCCTCGCCTGTCCAGGCCAGGAGCGGCACGCACAGACCACCCGCGGCGGCGAGGAAGGCATGCGCGCGCTGCCCGGTACGCCAGGCCAGCTGCGCCAGCGCCACGGTGACGGCCACGCCCAGAACTCCGGCCGCGAGCGCGGGCAGCACATGATCGACGTGCGCAGCCGCCCAGGGCACGAGGTACATGCCGAACGCGCCCACGATGGTCACGCCCAGCCCGACGGTGCGGCGGCCGAACTCGGGCGCGCCCAGGGCGCGCGCGCCGGCGCTGAAGATGGCGATGGCGGCCAGCCCGGCGAGCAGGTGACGCAGCTCGGGACCGAGGTAGCCGTGCTTGCTCGCCCAGCTGGCGCCGAGCAGGAGGCCCACCAGCACGGTCAGCGCGCCCAGGCGGTTGAACCAGCGCATGCCCAGCGCGGTCTCCATCGATTCATGCGCACGCACCGGCGGCGCGGGCGGCGCGGGCACGTCGGCCCGGTAAGGCGTGGGCGGCGCGGCGCGCGCGCGCGTGCTGGCGAGGGCATCCTCGAGCAGGCGCACCCGCTGCTCGAGGTCGGCGAGGCGCCTGGCTTGCTCGGAATCGGCCATGCCGTGCAGGCAAGCAAGAAGTCGACCCGCACGTGCCGACGGGCACTTGCAGGCCAGCCTGCCAGCTCCTGCCGCCTCGTGCCGTGCCGCGTGCGCCACGGTGTGGTGCGCGCGGCCCGGCGGCGTGATCCATGCACGGCGCGTGTAATGGCGCGTAATGGTGCCCCGGCGCCGAGAAATCCAGAGTGCAGGAGTCAACCAATGACTCTCGAAAGCAAAGGAGCCTGCACCATGCGTTTCTCCAATAGACTCAAATTCCTTTTCTGCCTGAGCGCGACCTCGTTCGCGCTGTCGGCGACGGCACTGCCGGGATGCGGCGAGCCCGGGTCGGATACCGCCGAGGTCGCCGCCACCAGCGACGCCGTCGCCGCCACCACACGGATCGAGTGGTCGATGGAGCCGCGCGCCGCCCGGTCACGCCAGGCGTTTCATCTCTCCGGTGCCCGTGAGACGTACGACAACGCCTACGTCAATCCCACCAGCTTCAAGGTCAACGTCACGTTCGCGGGCGGCGTCAGCGGCACGCAGTACCGCTGGCTGTTGAAGGGGCTGGAGCCGGCCAGCGCGGAGACCACGAGTGCGTGGAGCAACAACCCGTACGCGAAGCTCACCGCGCCCGGACAGGGCAGCTACTCGCTCAAGGTGCAGTCGAAGTCGGGCTCAACCGTGACCACCGTCGACACCACCACCATCGACGTGCGCGACGTGCTCATCGTCTCGGTGGGCGACTCCATGTCGGCGGGCGAGGGTGATCCCGACGAGTGGGCGTGGTGGCAGCACACCCGTATGCGCAGCTGCAGCGGCGACAACGAGACCCAGTGCTACGACCCGTCCGGTCCGATCTGGCAGTACGGTAACGAACCGACCCAGCCACCGAACGAAATCCCCGGCCCCAAGATGTTGATCAAGCCGGCCGTATGGATGGATGAAACCTGCCACCGATCGATGAACTCGGGGCAGGCGCGCGCCGCCATCGCCTACGAGCAGCAGAATCCGCACGTGTCGGTCACATTCCTCAACTACGCGTGCACCGGCGCCGACACGGGCAACCTCGGGCAAACGGCCCAGCACGACGGCCGCCTGACCCAGTTCCAGAACCTCAGCCTGGACGTGGCCAGGGGCGACGGCTCCTACCGCCCCGTCGACCACATGGTCATGAGCGTCGGCATCAATGATCTCGGCTTCTCCGGTCTCATGATGAAGTGCGCCTTCCAGTTCGATGGTGAGAGCTGCATCCAGGACCCGGGCGAGCAGCACGTCGCCAACAACCTCGCCTCGCTCGACCTCGAGTACGACGCGCTCGACGCCGCCATCAAGGCGCAGCTCGGCTTCGTACAGAAGGTGCATCTCATCGAGTACCCCGGCACCAACCTGTTCAGAAACGACCACAACGACCTGGAAGCATGCGAAGATCTGGACGGTTGGTTCAAGGACGACGGTGCCATTGTTTCGGGGCCGACCCATCTCCGCCTCGCCGAGATGGAGTGGCTGGTCACCATCGGTGCACGCCTGATGGATACCGGGCGGCAGAACGCGGAGCAGTTCAGCTGGCACTACATCAGCGGCATCGACTCCGCCTTCACCGCGCGCGGCTACTGCACCCCCGGCGGCCAGCGCTACTTCAACAAGCACCAGGAATCACTGTTCAAGCAGTCCAACAAGATGGGCATGCTGCACCCCAACAACGACGGCTACGCGGCCATGGGCAAGATCATCGCGCGCGCGCTCGCCGACTCCGATTTCACGCCCGCCCCGGCCGACTACGACGGCGACGGCAAGGTCGACATGGCCATGCTGCGCAACGGCAACTGGTACATCAACTTCGCGGCCAACGGCTTCAGCGCCTGGGACCTCGTGCTGCCCGGTTATGGCCGCGGCCAGCCGGTGCCCGGCCGCTACGACAGCGACAACAAGGCCGACATCGCCATCAAGACCGACGACGGCCGCTGGCTCATCGACTACGCCGCCAACGGCTTCGGTAGTTGGGACGAGCGCCACGCTGGCTACGGCGGACCCGAGGCGACCCCGGTGCCGGCCGACTACGACGGCGACGGCAAGCTCGACCTCAGCGTCAAGACCTCGACGGGCTACTGGGACATCGACTTCTCCCTCGATGGCTTCAGCGGCTGGAACGTGAGCGTGCCAGGCTATGGTGACGCGACCGCCATCCCGGTGCCGGCCGACTACAACGGCGACGGCAAGGCCGACCTCGCCATCAAGAATTCGCTCGGTGGATGGAACGTCGACTACGCCGGCAACGCCAGCCAGCCCAACTTCGGCTTCGGTAACTTCAACATCAACTACAACGGCCGCGGCGGCGTCTCGGCCCGTCCGGTGCCCGCGGACTACGACGGCGACCACAAGGTCGACCTCGCCGTCAAGGACCCCGCCGGCGTCTGGTACATCGACCTGCAGGCCAACGGCATCGATCACTGGGACCTCCAGCCCGGCGGTTACGGCGACGGCTTCAACATCCCGGTGCCGGCCAACTACGACGGTGATGCGCAGGGCAAGGCGGACCTGTCGGTGGTCTCGCCCGCGGGCAGCTGGTACGTCGACTACGCGTCGACCGGTCCCGGCTGGGATGTCGTCTTCGACTTCTCGCCCAAGCCCATCGGCGTGGGCACGGATCCGTCGCCCTATACCGCCGCGCCCGCCGACTACGACGGCGATGGCAAGACCGACATGGCGGTCAAGACGGCCATCGGCACCTTCCGCATCGACTACGCCCGCAATGGCTTCGGCACGTGGGACTGGGAAGGCCGCGGCTACGGCGGCGAGGATGCGCACGTGGTGTCCGCCGATTACGACGGCGACCGCAAGGCCGACATCGCCATCAAGAGCGACGCGGGTGACTGGGGCATCGACTTCGCCCGCGACGGCTTCGGCGGCTTCGGTCTGTTCTACAGCGGCGGCTATGGCAACGAGACCGCCGTCCCTGTGCCCGCCGACTACGATGGCGACGGCCGGGCCGACCTGTCGGTCAAGAGCGGCGACGACGGCAAGTGGTACATCGACCTGGCCACGAACGGCTATGGCCACTGGGACTTCGCGTTCCCCGGCTACGGCAACGAGACGGCGATTCCGGTCCCCGCCGACTACGACGGCGACGGCATGGCCGACCTGGCCATCAAGACCGCGTCCGGCAACTGGAACATCGACTATGCGCGGGTCGGCGGCTTCGGCGCCTTCAACGAGGTCCGCACCGGCTACGGCAACGCCTCGGCGATTCCGGTGCCCGCCGATTACGACGGCGACGGCAAGGCCGACCTCAGCGTCAAGGACTACCTGAGCGGCACGTGGTACGTCGATCTGGCCGTGGATGGTTTCCACGGCTGGAACAACCAGCGTAGCGGCTACGGCCCGGCGACGCCGGAGCCGGGCGACTACGACGGCGACCACAAGGCCGACTACTCCGCCTTCGATGGGAACACCTGGTTCATCGACTTCGCCAGCAGCCCGAACGACGGCTGGAACGCGGTCGTCACGCTGCCCCGCTAGGATCCCGACATCCACGTCGTGACCTGGCCGCGACCGGCCAGGGCAACCCTCCGAAACCACTTCAACGCATCCCTGGCTCGACGGCTGCAGTACTGGCGCCCATGTGGGTCAGGTGCAGCCGTCGGTCCGGGATCGCATCGTTGCTGGCGCTCAGCCTCCTCGCCGCCACGGCCGGCATCGCCCGCGCCGAGCAGCTGCCCGACGACGAGACGCCTCCGCCTCCGCCCGCTCCCACCTACGTGGCACCCGTGCCGGCCTACACCTACGGCTACTTGCCCGCGCTCGAGGCGCGTCCGCCCACGCCCTGGTACGGCTGGCAGCTCATGCTCTGCGACGTGGGCAGCCTCGCCATCGCGGGCGTGCTGCGCGACAACGGCGGCCAGGTGGCCACGCTCGGCTTCCTGGCCGGACCGGCGCTCATCCACATGGCTCACGATCGCGGGCGGGCCGCGCGGCTGAGCCTGGTCCTGCGCAGCGCCTTGCCCTTCGTGGGCGCGATGGGCGGGATGCTGGTGGGGGCCTACGTGGACGACCACAGCTCGCGCGATCCGGACAGCGAAGGGAGCAGCTACTGGATCATGGGCCTGCTTCTCGGTATGGCGGGCGGTGAGGTCACCGCGCTCGTCCTCGACTACACCGTGCTCTCGGCCGCGGATCCTGCGCCCGCGCGCGGGCAACCACGTGCGCTCGGCCTCGCCATCGCGCCGCGCTCCGGCGGGCTCACGCTGACACTCGGAGGCAGCTTCTGAGCCTATGCCTCGGCGCCGCCGTGGCAGCGCTTGAACTTCTTGCCGCTGCCGCACGGGCACGGCTCGTTGCGACCCACCTTGGGCTGGTCGCGCACCACCGGGCCGAGCGGCTGGCCCGGCCGTGAGCCGTTGAGCGCCGCGTCGAACGCTTCGATCACCGCCTGGGTCGGGCCGAGGATGACCGCCGCGCCCTCCGCGGTCAGCGCGCTCTCCTTGACGTCCTCGGCGATGAGCTCCTGCAGCTTGGTCACGATGGCGGGCTGGCGCTCGGCCAGGCCGGGAGCCACGCGCTCGTGCACCGGCTTGTCGGCGATGCCTTCGACACCGGCCAGCTCGGCCTTCACGATCTCGTCGGCCTTGCTCAGGTTGGTGGGCAGAAGGCGCGGCACGCGCCGGCCGTGCGCGCGGTCGAACATGGCCCACATCAGCGTGCCGTAGAACACCGCCGCCTCGCCCAGCGCGTCGCCGTGGTCGTTCTTGACCTGGGCGGCGAACTGCAGCAGCGCCGGCTGCTCCTTGCCGAGCCGGCGCGCCAGGTCGTTCATCGAGTCCTTGTCGCCTGACTTGTCGAGCGCGGTGAACGAATCGATCGTGCCGTTGACTGCGTCATCGGCCACGTGAGAGCGGGGATTCAACGTCATTGTCCGCGCAGTTTGCCGATGCGCTGCACGGAATTCAAGGCGTCTAGGGCACCGGACGGCCGAAAGCGGTCTCGTCCAGGGCATACACCACGGCCGCGAGCGCCACGCCCACGCGCGTCGACTCGAACTCGGTCAGCGGCACGGGCGGCCCGTCGACCACGCGGGCGATGAGCTGCGCCAGGGCCGGCTGCTTGTCGGCCAGGCCAGCGCCCGGACGCACACGCGTCGACGACTCGGCCAGGAACGCCGACTCGGCGCGTTCGAGCAGCGTGCTGAGCACGCGCGGCGGCACCAGGCCACGCGTGCTGTGGAATGCCTTCTCGATGGCGCACGAATAGTAGAGCGCCACCGCCATGGCGTCGGAGTCCTCGCCGCAGCGCGTCGCCAGGTAGCGCACGATGCCGGGCTGGCGTGCGGCAAACCAGCTCACCTCGCTGGACTCGTCCACCACCTGCGGCAGCTCCTCGATGCCGCGCACGATCTCGTCGACCACCCGTTCTTCGACCAGCATGAGGCCTCCTCTGCGCCACCATGGTCGTGCCCCTGCGAGGGGGCAACTTTTCGAGTAGTCTCCCGGCACATGGCCACCAACGCTGCATTCATCGTCGAGGCGCTGCGCACCCCCATCGGCCGCTACGGCGGCGGGCTCGCCGACGTGCGCGCCGACGACCTGGCCGCGGTCGCCATCCGCGCGCTGGTCGAGCGCGCCGGCATTCCTGCCGACCGCGTCGACGAGGTGATCTTCGGCTGCGCCAACCAGGCGGGCGAGGACAACCGCAACGTCGCGCGCATGGCGCTGCTGCTCGCCGGCCTGCCCGTCTCGGTCCCGGGCGTGACCGTGAACCGCCTGTGCGGCTCGGGCATGCAGGCGGTCGCCGACGCCGCGCGCCTCATCCAGGCGGGCGAGGCCGACCTGGTCATCGCCGGCGGCGTCGAGCAGATGACGCGCGCACCCCTGGTCATGGGCAAGCCCAGGGAAGCCTTCCCGCGCGGCGAGATGACCCTCCACGACACCACCTTGGGCTGGCGCTTCGTCAACCCGAAGATGAAGGAGCTGCACGGCACCCTGGCCATGGGCGAGACCGCCGAGGCCGTGGCCGAGCGCCACAAGGTGTCGCGCGAGGCCCAGGACGCCTTCGCCCTGGCCTCACAGAAGAAGGCGGGCGCGGCCATCGCGTCGGGCCGGCTGGCGCGAGAGATCGTGCCCGTGCCGCTTGCGCCCGGCAAGGACGGCAAGCCGCGCGCGCTCGACGCCGACGAGCACCCGCGCCCCGACACCACCATCGAGCAGCTGACCAGGCTGCGCCCGGCCTTCTCCAAGGCGCCCGCCGCGTCGGTGACCGCGGGCAACTCGTCGGGCCTGAACGACGGCGCGGCCGCGCTGCTCCTGGCCTCGGAGAAGGCGCTGGCGACGTTCGGCCTGACCCCGCGCGCGCGCTACGTGACCGCGGCCGCGGCCGGCGTCGAGCCGTCGTACATGGGCCTGGGGCCCATCCCCGCGTCACGCCTGGCGCTCGCGCGTGCCGGGCTGCGCGCCGCCGACATCGATCTTATCGAGCTCAACGAGGCGTTCGCCGCCCAGGCCCTGCCCTGCGTGCAGGAGATCGGCTTCGACCCCGAGCGGGTCAACGTGAACGGCGGGGCGATCGCACTCGGGCACCCGCTGGGGGCCTCGGGCGCCCGGATGGTCGGGACGCTGGTGCACGAGCTGGCCGTGCGTCCCCAGGCCCGCCGCGTGCTGGCGTCCATGTGCATCGGAGTCGGTCAGGGAATAACAGCCATCCTCGAACGCGCCTAGGCGCGGGCCTCGACTAAGATGCGCGCCATGAAGCGCGCTAGCCTGGTTTTCGCCCTGTTCGCCGCGACCGCTGCCTGTGGCGGCGGCGACGGCGCGTCGACGCCCGACGCCGACGTCTCGATTCCCGCCGCGGCCTGCCCGCCGCCCTCGCAGATCGTCGATCCCACCGGCGGTCGCAAGGTCGGTGACGGCACCGCGGCCAGCTGCACCGAGGCCGCGTTCGACGCGCAGCTGGCCATGGGCGGGGTCATCTTCTTCGACTGCGGCCCGGATCCCGTGACCATCGTGACCAGCGCCGAGAAGCCGATCACGCAGAACGTGGTCATCGATGGCGGCGGCAAGGTCACCCTCGACGGTGGCGGCACGCATCGGCTGTTCTCCATCGCCAACTCGGATCCCATGTCCCTGCAGCCCATCCTGACCGTGCAGCGGCTGACCTTCGCCCACGGCGCGGGCCCGGCCATCGACGGTGGCGGCGGCGCCATCACGCGCAGGGGCGGCATGCTCATCGTCAACGAGTGTGTGTTCAAGGACAACCAGGCCACGCAGGACGGCCTGAACGTGGGCGGCGGCGCCATCTGGACCGAGGGCAAGGCGCCCACGCTCATCATCGGTAGCGTGTTCACCGGCAACTCGGCCTCCAACGGCGGCGCGCTGGGCACGCTCAGCAACGAGCTCAAGATCTTCAACTCGCGCTTCGAGGGCAACAAGGCCACCGGCAAGGCCGGCAATGGCGGCAACGGCGGCGCGCTGTCCGTCGACGGCATGGGCAACCGGCTCGAGATCTGCGGCACGAGCCTGGTCGGCAACAAGGCCAACTCGCTGGGCGGCGGCCTCTACCGCGTCGCGGCCATGGACGATCGGACGGTCATCAATCGCTCGCAGCTCAAGGGCAACGAGGTCGCCGACGCCGATGGCAGCATGGCCGGCGGCGCGTACCTCAAGGGCACGCCGGTGCAGATCTTCGAGAGCGCCGTGGTCGGCAACAAGGCGCGCGGCGTGGGCGGCCTCTACCTCGGCACCGGCTCGACGCTGTTCATGGTCAACAGCACCGTCGCCGAGAACACCGCCAGCAACGGCCTGGGCGGCGGCCTCATGCTCGACACCGGCGTGACCGGCGAGGTCGCTCAGTGCACCATCGCCAGGAACAAGGCCCAGGGCTCGATGTCCTCGGGTGGTGGCGTGGCCGGCAGTGCCGGCGGCCTGACCCTGACCAACTCGATCATCGCCGCCAACGAGGTGGGCAACGACGCCAACCCGATCAACTGCACGACCCCGTTCATGGACGGCGGCGGCAACATCCAGTTCCCGCTCATGCACGGCAGCGGCTCCGACGACCCGGGCGCCCTGTGTGCGCCCGGGGTGATGAAGGTCGATCCCAAGCTGGGCAAGCTGACCGAGGTGGTCTGGGAGGGCGGCAGCGACAAGACCTGGGTGCTCGTGCCCGAGATGGGCAGCCCGGCGCTGAGCGGCGGCGCCACGGGATGCTCGGTGAGCGACCAGCGCGGCAAGACCAGGCCACTGCCGTGCACGCTCGGGGCAGTCGAGCCGTAGGATCACGGACGCGGTGAGTCAAGGTTCCGATCGGACGCAGCGCCGGTCAGTCGCCTACTTGTGATAGAAGCGCTCGTGAACGATCTTCCCGTTCTCCCACTTCCGCGTCGAGACCTGCGACATCAGGCTGCGCGGGGCGCCCTTCATCTGCACGTCGAATTCCCACTCCCCGAAGGTGACGCCGTCGCCGATGCCCTGCGAGACCAGTTTGGCGCCGAACCATTGCTCGACTGCGGCGGAGAACTGCTTCTCGCGCTCGAGGTTGGGGCCCAGGCCGCAGCAAGGCTCGTCGGTGTTCTCCTGCATGACACAGTCGCGGTCGTAGAAGCGCTCCATGGCCTCGTTGGTCTTGCCGGAGAGGATCAGCTGGTTCAGCTCGGTGTCGAGGGCGCTCAGGTCTTTGCTCATGGGTTCCTCCGTCCTGCTGCCTAGGATGCGCGCGCCCCGGTGCAGACCGCGCACACTTGTGTTTCCATACGGAAACGATGAACACGCTCTCGCGCATGGAGACGTTCGCGCGTGTCGCCGAGGCGCGCAGCTTCTCGGCCGCGGCGCGCCGGCTCGGGCTGTCGAAGGGCGCGGTGTCCAAGGCCATCGCCGCGCTCGAGGACGAGCTGGGCAGCCGCCTGCTCAACCGCTCCACCCGTAACGTCTCGCTGACCGAGGCGGGCGAGATCTTCCTGCGCAGCTGCATGAACATCGTCGCCGAGGCCGAGAGCGCCGAACGCGCGGTGCGCGAGCTGTCCGACACGCCGCGCGGGCTGCTGCGGGTCAACACCTCGACCGCGTTCGCGGCGCGCTGGCTGGCGCCCGCGCTGCCCGCGTTCTTCGAGCGCCATCCGGGCGTGCAGGTGGAGCTGGAGGGCGGCGACTCGTACGTCGACGCCGCGCACGGCGGCTGGGACGTGGTCATCCGCTTCGGCCGGCTGGTCGATTCGGGGTTGATCACGCGCAAGCTCGCGCACATGCGCGGCGTGCTGGCGGCGTCGCCCGCCTACCTGGCCCGGCGCGGCACGCCCCGGCGACCCGAGGACCTGCGCGAGCACGACTGCGTCACCTACAGCGTATCGACACCCGCCGACCGCTGGCTGCTGCACCGCAAATCGCAGCGTCAGACCGTGCGCGTGGGCGGCCACCTGCGCACCAACCTCGACGCCGCCACGGTCGCGGCCATGGTCGCCGGCCAGGGCATCGGCTCGCTGCCCATGTTCACCATCGCCGGCGAGCTGCGCTCGGGCGCGCTGCAGGTCGTGCTACCCGGCTGGGAGTCGCCGCAGACGGTCATGCACGCGCTCATGCCGCCCGCGCGCGCGGGCGCCGCCAAGGTGCGCGCCTTCGTCGACTTCCTGGTCGAACGCTTCGCCCGCGAGGCGTTCTGGGACGTGGCCTAGGCGGCCTACGCGTCGAGCTTGAAGGCCCGGTCCAGCGACGCCGGGCCCGGGCCGCGCACGGCGATGTAGAGGAAGAGGAAGCAGTAGACCACCGCCGGTTCTCCCTTGTTCACGATGGGCAGCCAGTGGCTGCCCGACCAGTCGCCCGCCACGTGGAACTGGAAGTAGGCCACCGCCATGGTGCCCGAGGCCAGGATGGCCATGCCGCGCGTGAACAGCCCGGCCGCGATGGCCACGCCACACACCAGCTCGATGAGCCCGCCGATGAACAGCTGCGGCTGGTCGCCGAAATGGATGGCAGACCCGCCCAGCACGCCGAACATCTTCTGCAGGCCGTGGCAGGTGAACAGCACGCCGACCACGATGCGCAGGGCGGCATAGACGGGGTCCTGGAACTTGGCGAGTGCGCGCATGGACGCCCTCTGCTTACGCGATCGGATCCGGTTCTGCAACCGGGCGTTCACCTGAGCCCGAGCCGGTGCGCAACGCCAGCTGTCCGCAGGCGGCGGCGATGTCGCGCCCGCGCGGCCACCTGACCAGGCAGCGCACGCCGCCCGCGTGCACGAGATCGCGGAAGCGCGCCACCCGCGCGTCGTCGGGCGGGCGCAGCGGGCTGCCCTCGAAGGGATTGTGCGGGATGAGGTTCACGTGCGCGGGCAGGTCGGCGAGCAGCTCGCACAGCCGGCGCGCGTCGTCGTCGGCGTCGTTGACGCCCGCGAGCAGCACGTACTCCATGAAGTAGCGCCGGCCAGAGCCGGTGGCGGCGTCGTCGCGCAGCGCGTCCAGCAGCGCCAGGATGGGCCAGCGCTTGGTCTGCGGCATGATCGAGCCGCGCTGCTCGTCGGTGGTTCCGTTCAACGACAGCGCCAGGTTGGCGCGGCACTCGGCCAGGAAGCGCTTCATGCCGGGCAAGACGCCCGAGGTCGACACGGTGATGTGCGCGGCGCCCAGACGCGGCGCCGGCTCCTGGGTCAGCACCTGGACCGCGCGCAGCACCTCGTCGAGGTTGTCCATCGGCTCGCCCATGCCCATGAACACGACGTTGCGCGCGGGTGCGCCCGCGGGCGCGTCCTGGCGCGCCAGCAGGTACTGCAGGACGATCTCGCCCGCGGCCAGCTGGCGCGTGAGGCCGATCTTGGCCGGGGCGCAG
>Ga0209515_10008825_pt1 | contig 11642 bp, 5 predicted proteins | sample Subgroupgradi54m_FD_187454 | JGI IMG/M metagenome (GOLD analysis project Ga0209515, IMG submission 187454) | Subsurface groundwater microbial communities from S. Glens Falls, New York, USA - GMW60B uncontaminated upgradient, 5.4 m (SPAdes)... ... | reverse complement strand
CACCACAATATTCCTCTTCACGTGTTGATCCGGACGCGCGTACGTCAGCGTGACCGATTTTTCGTGCCACCCTGCCAGAGGATCAACCATTTTATATCCAAAATCTTCCAGCCACTGGCTCGGATCAACCGTCAGTGTGCCGTGGGGAGAAACGAATACGGGCCACGCGCATACCACTCGACCGCCTTTGGCTTGTACGGTGGAAAAAACAAATAAGGCTTCTTTCCATAAACTTTCAATCTTGTCTTTTTGCTTGTTTAAAAAATTTAACGGTTCGTGCCCGCGCAAAGGTTCTCCCAAATATCCTTCGGTCACAATGGCGCCGATTGTTTTGTTAATCAAATGCGGCCCCAATGTTTTGACCGGCTGCACCAATAAGGTGAGATCTAACGAAGCTGGCAAAATTTGTTTTTGCACCAGCCAATCAAAATTCTGCTGACATCCCGCAATCTGCCGCGCATCCGCATCAGATCCAACGAGTGATTGATATCCCATAAGCGCCGCTTCCATAAGCACCGTCCCTCCTCCACAGAATGGATCGAGGATTGACCTCCCCCTGACAAGGGGGACCGAGGGGGTTTCGGGAGCGGCCAAATTCACCATCATCCTCGCCAATTTCGGCGGCAACATTCCTGTTTTAAGATCACGAAACGGCCGACCATAATCACGCAAACTCCAAGCAGTCGCGTCCTGCACATTTGTCGTGAGACCGACGATCGCCTTTTGATCAACGAGCGCCACACAAAAATCATAACCCTCATCAATCAAATGCGCTTTAGCAACTGCTGCGGGAGTCAGATCTCCTTTTTCCCCGGTCACCCAACGCACCGAAGACCCTCGTTCTTGAAGCACACGCTTTAACCCAATCGCTAAATTTTTTGTCTTTTGACGCGCCGCGCTCGAACCTCCGTACATCGTCAATCCAAATTCGATTTTCTTTTTTTCTCTCGGTCGCGCTTCAATTTCATCGGCCAACCGTTCAGCGGTCAATTCAGCGCTTGGAATTTCCGCAATCACTTCCCCTAATTTGATCGTACCGCCCAATCGATCATTCAACGCTCGCCCATCCCATTCATCCACATCTCCGCCGGAGGCGGATCCGCCTCCGGCGGAAAGAATCGCCATTTCTCCAGCAAGCTCCGGCTTTCGACCGCCAATCACCGCCTTGGCTTCGGCCAAAGATAAAAGAGGGTGTGTCCCAAAAATCAAAAAATGTTTCATGGAGAGCATTAAAGCATGAAAATCAAAATAAAAAAACCGCCAAAACTTTTTTCAAGTTCTGACGGTGGAGGTTGATGAAGGGGCGTGGATCAGGTTGCTTCGGCCAGAGCCCGTTCGAAGCATCGGTGACCGATGTCGCGCAATGCATCCGCGCTCTCCTGACTGCGGGCATCCGAGTACACGCGCGCCACAGGCTCGGTGCCGCTCATGCGGATGAGTAGCCAAGAGGCATCCTCGAAATCCAGACGCACTCCATCCATTTCACTTACCCGCGGCTTGTGTCGACGAGAATGCTCGAGCAAGAGCTCACGGGCCCGACGGAACACGGCCTCCTTCTGCTCCGCACTGACCGGAAGCTTCGCCGAAGCTTGAAAGAACGGCGGAAAGGAGCGTGCGAACCAGCTCAAGGGCTGATCCGTCTGTGCCATCACCTCGAGCAAGAGAGCGGAGATGAACACCGCGTCATACCACGGGATCTTTTGGCACACTGCGTACTTGCCCGAATTGGGTTCGCAGGCGAAGAACGGGCGGTGCTTGATGATGGCCTCGCCCGTGAGCGGCTGACCGATTGGGCAGTACACGAGCTCAACGTCCTTTTGCCCCCTGCACACGTGCGTGAGCAACCCACTCGTGTTGATGGTGGCCACACAGATTCCACCATGCGGAAGGTACTGATGAGCCAGGATCGCGCCTACCACATCCATGGACATGGCCTGCCCCTGCTCGTCGATCACGAGCAAACGATCGCCGTCACCATCGTACGCGAACCCGGCGTGGCACTTCGACGACCTGGTCCGCGCGATCGCTTCCTCGCACGATTCAGCGCGGCACTCGCTGTCACGGTGCGGATTGGGTTTAGGCTTCATGTTGAGACCCACGACCTCGCAGCCCAACTGCTGGAACAGCGCTCGCGCCGTCTCGCCCGTGGTTCCGTTCGCGCAATCGACGAGTACGCGGAAACGCTTGGAACGGATGATTGGAACGCTCAAGCGATGAAGCAGGTACTCGAGGTAACGATCCGCAGCCGCCTTCTTGCTCACACGAATCACCGGCTGAAGCTCTTCCGGCTTGACCGCGATCTTCGACCTCGAGAAGTCCTTGAGCGCCACTTCGATCGGGTCCGTGACCGAAGGCGGCGCGTATCGCCCGTCATGAAGCAACGGAATGATGCCGATGCGCTCCGGCGGCATATGCGAGCCGGTCACGAGGATCGCCCCTCCAAGCCGAACGATATGGAGTCCGACCGAGAGGACCCCCGTCGAAACCTGACCGAAATCGTACACATTGACCCCGGCAGAAGTGAGTCCTGCCATGGTCGCTTCGGCCAACATTCGCGCGCCATAACGCTGGTCATGCCCAACAGCCACGCACGGACTCGCCGCCTTCTTCTCGCGAGCGACGAATCCGCCGTACAAATTCCCGATCTGCAACGCCAGCTCCGGGGTGATCTGCACGTTCGTCACCCCTCGTGCTCCTGATGTCTGGAATAGAGCTCCCAAGTTCCACCTCCTTCCGGGTTAGATGTTGACAGTCAAGGTCCAAAATCTGTGACAACCGTTGGCGTCAAACTAATGGAAATAGGGAATTATGTCAACCTACTTCACCACATCTTTTCTAAAATCTTCTTCTGCCAGGTTAAATTCTAAAAGAATAATATCCGTGAGCGCCGTGAAGGCATGGTAGATGGATGGAGGGATGGAAATTTTATGGTTCTCCTCTATTTCGTACGTCTCTTCTTTGTTTGTTTTTATATCACGAACAAAAAGCTTCACCTTGCCCGCCGCAAGATAAAAAGTTTCCGGCGACTTGGATTGTGTTTCTCCTTTATGATAATGGTCCCCGCTCACGGTTCCGGCTTCTCGATGGAGCACGGTCAAATGATTTCGATTTCCAAAAGGAAACCCATACGCGCTCCCTCGCGGGCTCTTAAACGGTTCAATTTTTTCTATTTTGATGAGCATAACAAGTTCTTAGTTTTAGTTCGACTTTTGTGCCTGACTGGTCTGATCCACAAAATCGTACACGGTTTTTGAAATGGTTTGAATCGCGCCGGTCAAAGGCGTAAACTCCGACCCGCGAGTCATGACACATAAAAAATAGGGGTGGTTGGGATAATAAACGATCCCGCAATCATGCAGTTCGACACCGTGTGTTTTTTGATCATCTCCCAAAAAAGTTCTTTCTCCAAATTTGTGCGCCACCACGGTCCCCGTGGGAACTCCTGCCACGAGCCCATCCTTAAATTCCGTTTGGGAAAGCAACCGAAGCGCCCGTTCCGACATCTCATGATTGAGATAAGTTTCGTTATACAGCGCTCGAAAAAAATATGAGTAGTCTCTGGGGGTAAAAATCTGTTCTTGGCTCGCATTGTCTATGATGGGAATATCTAAGTCGTGATACGTACGTTCAATCAACCCAGAGTCCGCGTAGCGCGTCAAAACTTCTGCCGCATTGTTTTCGGAATATCGAATCATGGAATCAATCAGCTCACCGACGGAATAAATTTGGCCGACTCTTAAAGAAAGAGCGGGTTTAAAGTTTTGGGTCGCATTCAAATCGGTTCCTCCCTCAAATTTGATCAGTTGAGATAAAATATCCGGCTTCGATTCCGTATTTTTATAGTAAGAAATCATGATAGGAACTTTAATAAGACTTGCCGCCACATACGAATCATTTTCATTGACCCCCGTCCAATGCCCACTATTCAAATCACGAAAATAAATGGAAACCGAATCAGCCAAGTGCTGATCCTTACTTACCTGTATCTTTTTCTTCAATATATTCTGCAGAGTCTGTAACTCCTTAAATTCGTTACCGTGCGTACTATCGCAAAATAATAAATGATTGGTAAATTCCGTCTGCCCCAATCGCTGCGCATAGCCTTGAGGCGCCCCTCCAAAGACTTGATGAAAAAGTGCAACGCCATCCAATGGCAGGCCGATTAACAAACCGACGATAAATGTCAAAAAATAGGGCCATCCTTTTTTAAGCCATCTTTTCCACCAAACTGATACGTAAATCTCCGTCATGGAATGCTCCAATCATACAGATGCTTTCAGTGTTTGAACAGTGTATATGGGTTTATAAAATTGGCCGCGCCACGTGAATCCCGCGAAAGCAAACGAAAGGGGAGCCCCGTAAAATCCCGCGTTGCGGGATCACGGGGCACGTAAAAATCCCTGCTTTCGCGGGATTTTTACGTGGTGGACCCTAGCGGGATCGAACCGCTGACCTCATGCATGCCATGCAGGCGCTCTACCAGCTGAGCTAAGGGCCCAAGTGGCAGTATGGTGAATGAAAAAGAGTGTGGCGTCAACCCTCTATTTCTTCTTTACCGGATTATTTTCTGACGGACCACGAATTTCTTCTTTGAGAGGCTCTGGGAGAGGTTGCACCAATGGAGCGCTTCTGGCATCCACGGCTCGCTTGAGACTCGTATAACGTTGCTGAACCGCCGTATTATCTTTCAACTGCTCGGCAAGCGGCCGCATCATTGCCAAAGCTTTATCCAGCTGCCCTCGCTCTTCATACATCAAGGCAAGGTACCATCGCGCGTTTGCATTGTCCGGAGCGATATTCACAATTTGCTCAAGCAAACCAATGGCACGATCTTTTTCATTATTTCGATAATAAAGAATGGACAGTTCAAAAGCAACGCCGACATCTCGATTGTTATTCCGTAATACTTGCTCCAATTCACCGATCGCTTCCTTCAGCCGACCTTCCCGTTCATGAACCGCGCCGAGGAAGTAATGTGCCGGAAGATAATCCGATTTGATTTCGATCGCCTGATGAAGATTCTGAAAGGCCGCATTCAAATTTTCTTGAATGGCTTTCCGCGCATCGCTTTGTGTTTTTTGGTCATGAGCCTCAAGAAGCGGTTTTTGCAGTTCGGCGCGCGCCAAATAAATCTTCCCCGTCTCCGCAAGGTACGAGGGGTTTTGCGGTTCCAGTCGGTGCGCTTCCTGATAATTTTTAATGGCAAATTCATCCGCCCCGCGCACAAAACCAGCGATCCCTTGATATACCTGCGCCAAATTGGACCAATTATCAACATTATTCGGCCCTTGCGTCGTGGCGAGCCGCGCCAAATCCACCGTAACGGAAATTTCATTCTGAACATCTGCCAGTTGTTGTTGTGTCGGTTTTCCTTGCAACACATTCAGAAGATGAATCAAGTGCGCTTGTGACGCATTTCGCGTATACAAATCATACAGAGGGTTAAGCGTATGAGCGTGTTCCATTTCCTGGATCACCACAGCCGCCGGTTTATTAAACCGAAACGCCTGGACCCCTCTTCCGAACGATACGTCTGCCATAAAACGTTGACCCGTCAGCCAGAGAAGGCTGACCCCGCCCACGAGAACTATCACAAATAACACAGAGACAGCGCTGAACGCGGCGCGGCTTGCTTGACGACGACCGTCCCACACCAAAAATTCATTTGCCACCAAACTCCCAAGAAGGGCGAGCAACAACCACAAAACAAACTGATGGGCGACATTATAATTGTAGAAAAATCCGGCAAAGACAAGCGTCGCCCAACCACCAAACACCATCAAGTAGGCATACCAAACCTCGTCTTTCTTTTCACGCACGAGATGGACAAAGCTTTTAAGAATCGCGGAGACAACAAACAGCACCCAGAGCGCGATGCCAACAATCCCGATCGTGGCGAGCAACGTTAAAAACGCCGAGAGCCCGCGATCAAAACGAATGGCCCAAAATGGAGATTGATTCACGGCCGGAACCCGATATTGGGCATAATCAAAAATCCACGTTCCAGGGCCTGAACCAAACAACGGATGAGCCTCCAACGTTTGACGGGCAATATCCCAACTGGCGCTCGCCGAAGGAGCCACTTCTCCGGAGATATTAAAGTGGAACGGATTGGGAAGAACTAAAAACAGGATTGCGAGAAAGACTAAAATCACCGGAGTGGCCAAACGTGCGGGATGTCCGATCTTTCGTTCACGCCAATAACCAATCCCAACAACAAGGATGGTTCCAAACAATAATGCCACCCACGCAACCCAAAAATCAATCAAAATCAAATAGGTAAGAGATACAATCCCTGTGGCCCAGACGATGAATCTCGCCACACGACCATCTGTTGAATCCCCGGCTAAGAGGCAGGTACGGTCACGACATCCATGAAAAACCAGCGTAGAAGAGATAACCAGAGCTGCCGCAAGGTAGATAGCCAAGCTAAAAGCGCTGCCCACGGAATTGAATGACGGGATTTGGGTAAATTGGGACGAAAAAATAAAAACTCCGAATAGTTGGAGCAAGCCATACAACCCCACCACAAGAGAAGATAGAAGAAACGCAAAAATCGCATGATACACCTGGGTGACCGTCCGTATTCTGTTCACGACTAAAAAGTAGAACAACAAAAGAGCGGCGATCGTGGAAAACGACCAAGCCACCTGACCAAACATACCCACAAAAGACAGATAGTGGTCGCGAGAAAAAAGGGAAATGATGAGATAGCCTACCCCAAACAACAGAACGGCCATATGGAGCCAACTGCGTGAGAGAGACAGGCGTTTTTCCGCCAAAGCCCTTCCAAACCACGCCACAATTCCAACGACGATCAAAAGAGCTAAAACGGATTGCTTGCTAAATTCCAAAACATCAAAGGAGATGGTCGAAAACACGACAGGAATAAAAATAATCGCGCCATAGATACAAATATTGGTCACGTGATGAAGAAAGGCGGCGGTCCGAGGAAATAATCGAACAGACTCGCGCGAAGACGCTGCTGGAGCAAATTTAAATATAGACATAAGAGTAAAATAAGTATAGCACGGTTTTATGATTGGGTGGAGGTTGGGGTAGAGGTAGCTGAAACATCTGAAGATGACGTCGCCGAATCTATCATCACTGTGCCGGAAGTGCTGCTAGCATTTATCGGTAATGATCCAATAAGAGGAGCGGTGGACGTCGTCTGGGTACCGCGAACGATCATACCGGTCATGGGATCAACCGTTGCAAAAGTTCCATCAGAGATGGCAACCTGCTCATCAGGTTGTGTTGCTTCAACGTGCCACGCAAAGGTCACATCATGTGTCTGAATTTGCTTCAACAAAATATCAAAACCTGTGTCCAAGTAGGTGTCTGTCCACCAACCTCCATCCACCTCTCCACGTGGAGTAACTTGAACATTGGGATACGCCTGAAGCGAAGGAAAAGAAACATGCACTTTATTTGAACCAGCAACCACAAGCGCAAAACCTTGATAGGCTTTGGTAGTAACCGTTGGATTGACGCTCGGTGAAGGAGAAATCTGAGTGTTGACGATGGACGAGGTCTGACTAGACGCTAAACGCTCTAAGCTCACAGCTTCCCCACCGCCCCACCATACCGGATTTACAAATACTTCAACCAACCCGACATCAGCTCCGGAAAAATCCTGAAGAGCCTGACCAATAATAGGGCCGGGGGTTGTTGCTTTCACCGCCACACCGGGAATCGTCGATGGAGCCAAGGAATCTCCTGCGTGAATGGCGCCTTTCACGGTCGATACCTTTGTTGGGACACGACCCATGAGCGCAATGGGATAGGTCGAGGTTGCCGGACGACCTGCCACAAAACCGGGCTTGGTGGAAACAATACCAACCAGCATCTGCTTTTCATCTAACGCGCGCTGAACATGGATCTGCCCGCGTTGACTGATCACAACCAAATCCCCAGATTCCAATTTATCCGGAGAATAATATCGTTCCGCAAAATCATAAGAGCTGTCTGACTGCCAACCCGCGGCATTGGTCGCTATATAAGTAGACGTTGGTCCTTGTGAATCATCCACAAAAATGTAAGTACTGTTTTGTGAAACACCTCGAGCGGACGGATAAAGCTTCCCTCCAACGTTCAAATCTCCACTGACTGCGGCTGCGCCATTTTGGTTGATGGAAAAAACCGTGGTCGAACTGTTACGAATGGAGAATTGCGATGAGGTCGCATTGAAGACATGTGTTAATAAGGTAAAATCAGAAGACACGGCTTGCGCTCCATCCCAAGCGCTGCCTCGTAACGTAAGTCCCCACGAATCCGCCGTTGGATTTGCTCCGGAAACAGTAGACGTTGGGGCCACAACCAGATCGCCCGTAATCTGTGCCGTGGAACCATCGTTCGTGAGAATGGATCCGGCATTATAACTTACGTTGATGAACACTTCTATGGTTGAAGTCGAAGAAGCGTTTTGCAAGGCACGACCCAACACCATCCCTGGTTTTGTCGCCTTCATGGCAACTCCAGGATACGGAGATGAAGTAAGTATGTCTCCGACATGTATTGACCCATTGATGGTCGATACTTTCACCGGGACACGACCAACGAGAGCCACAGAAGTCCCCCCTCCGGTTCCCAACAAAAATCCAGGTTGCGTGGAAACGACGCCAAACAATTTTGGATCATAAGGAATTCCTGGACTCAATTTGGCGGTGGAAGAGGCGGTGGGATCAACCACTAAAACATCACCCGGACTCGCTGAACCGGAAATATCATAGCTTTCAGCTAAGTCAAAACTGTTGGAGGCGATTGTACCTTGGGCTGCGACGGCTAAACCGGTTCTCACAGGGCAAGTGCCCGCGATATCCGTGGCATCAATACATAAAGCTCCTTGAGTGCCACTAGTATAGGTGAACACAGACACCCAATTACCAGTTCCCGTCGCACTTTCCGTCGGTCCAACCAGGAGAGTGTTGGTATAAACACCCCATGTTTGTCCGTTCGTGCTCGTGGTGCTAGTAGCGGCTGTGTTAATAAACTTAGCGGCTGCCGCGCCTCCGGAAGAAGGCTTAGTGCTGGTTACCACTATGGATAAAGCGCCGACGGAATAGATCCCTCCAAAACCGATATTCAACCCACCATCTACTCGTAACTGATTCCCGATTGTTGCATCGCCTCTTACCTGTAAGGTACCGACTTCTGCCGTATGGGCCAGAAGTCCATTTGTATCAATGCCGGTCACATCTGCCACAACAAAACTATTGACACCATTCCCCTGACTGGCATACAGATAGCGCCCACTCACAAACACCCCTTGCGCATAACCTACCGTCCCTGGCAACGAATAGGACACTGCTTGGCTCATCGTCGCCGGCACATTGACATCAATCACGCGCACGGTATCATCTGACAAAGTCACATACGCATAACGACCACTCACAAACACAGAGGTAGAGGTCGCCGTGCCGGACATGGTAAACGTACCTCCATCCGTCAGAACAGAGGGGTTGGTGATATCAATGGCTCGTAGAATGCTATCTTGACTGGAAACAACATACGCATAACGGCCTTGTACAAAAATATCTATGGGACTAACGGTTAATGAAAAGGTCCCAAGTGATATTGGTATTCCTGGATTCTTTATGTCAACAGCTCTGACTCGAGTCGTGCCAGATTCTGCAACGTACGCGTAATGACCCCTCACATATACCGCTTGAATCGCCTGCCCGCCGGAACTACCTCCAACTTGGAGTGGACTGGTTGGATTTGAAATATCCATAATATATAACGTATTGTCAGAATTGCTGCTTACATACGCATAGCGACCGCTTACAAATACACCGGTAGGAGTATTTAATGCCCCACTTGTTCCTACAAGCGTAGAACTGGCTGGCGTTGAGATATCCACGACATTCAATCCGCCGGTGGCTTGCGCATCAACCACATAAGCATACGCTCCGCTCACAAATACGCGCGTAGGTCTTCGTCCACTCCCTAAAAAGGTAGAGGTCACAACCGTTGGAGACTCCGGGTTAGACACGTCAATCACGGACAAAGAACTGCTGGCGGTATTTGCGACATAAGCATAACGTCCATTCAAGAAAATTCCACTCGGAGCGCCCCCAGCTGGGAGTCCTGTTGTGCTGCGCGTATTAAAATTACTTGCCCCACTCAATTGATTGGTAATAGAACTTAGCACCGTAAAGTTCGTAGTGATTGAGTTTGTACTTGATGCACTATATACGCTTAATGTGGTACCCGAAGCAGTCGTAAAGCCCAACCACGTGGTGGTAGTGTTGGTTCCCGTGGCATTAGTCCAAGTGAGATTGTTGGTATTAATACTTCCAAAATTGCCAACAATAGTTCCTGAAGCATAAATATTTCTCCATGAGAGGGTGGGACTACCTAAATCAATGCTGTTGTTGGTCCAAGGAGTGAGAGAGGTTGTAATGTTGGAGACGCTAGCAAAAGTAGAAGTAACTTGACTAAAGACTCCTGTTGAAGCATTGGTTGCACCGATGGTGGTGCCCTTGATCGTGCCTCCAGAGATGGTGACATTAGAGGAAGTGAGGTTGATGATGTTGCCTGTGGTACCTGAGGCAGTTGTGAAACCAAGCCAGGTGGAAGTAGAGCCGGTGAAACTTCCATTTGTGGCAAAGAGGGTGGTGGCTGTGGCGTTTGTGAATACTCCTGTTGAAGCATTGGTTGCTCCAATGGTTGTTCCATTGATGGTGCCTCCAGAGATGGTGACATTAGAGGAAGTGAGGTTGATGATGTTTCCTGTGGTGCCTGAAGCTGTTGTGAAACCAAACCAGGTGGAAGTAGAGCCGGTGAAACTTCCATTTGTGGCAAAGAAGGTGGTGGCTGTGGCGTTTGTGAATACTCCTGTTGAAGCATTGGTTGCACCGATGGTGGTGCCATTGATGGTGCCTCCTGTGAGGGTGACATTAGAGGAAGTGAGGTTGATGATGTTGCCTGTGGTGCCTGAAGCTGTGGTGAAACCAAGCCAGGTGGAAGTAGAGCCGGTGAAACTTCCATTGGTTGCAAAGAGGGTGGTGGCTGTGGCGTTTGTGAATACTCCTGTTGAAGCATTGGTCGCACCGATGGTGGTGCCGTTGATCGTTCCACCAGAGATGGTTGCATTTGAACTGGTGAGGTTGATCGCACGAAGGGTGGTGCCAGAGGCACTCGTGAAGGCAAAAGCAGTGGTCGTCGCATTGGTCGTGGTCACATTTGTAAAGATTCCTGTTGAAGCATTGGTCGCGCCGATGGTTGTTCCATCAATCGTGCCTCCACTGATGGTTGCGTTTGAAGAAGTGAGGTTAATCACACTCTCAGTGGTACCTGAGGCAGTTGTGAAACCAAACCAGGTGGAAGTAGAGCCGGTGAAACTTCCATTGGTCGCAAAGAGGGTGGTGGCTGTGGCGTTTGTGAAGACAGCAGTGGAAGCATTGGTTGCACCGATGGTGGTGCCATTGATCGTTCCCCCAGAGATGGTTGCATTAGAGGATGTGAGGTTGATGATGTTTCCTGTTGTGCCACTTGCTGTCGTGAAACCAAACCAGGTGGAAGTAGAGCCGGTGAAACTTCCATTGGTTGCAAAGAGGGTGGTGGCTGTGGCGTTTGTGAATACTCCTGTTGAAGCATTGGTCGCACCGATGGTGGTGCCGTTGATCGTTCCACCAGAG
>Ga0209515_10008823_pt1 | contig 11651 bp, 18 predicted proteins | sample Subgroupgradi54m_FD_187454 | JGI IMG/M metagenome (GOLD analysis project Ga0209515, IMG submission 187454) | Subsurface groundwater microbial communities from S. Glens Falls, New York, USA - GMW60B uncontaminated upgradient, 5.4 m (SPAdes)... ... | reverse complement strand
AAAAGCATTTGTTCTATTTCTTGTTTGTAATTTTCCTTGCTTTGGGCGCCGACCATTGTCTTAACAGGGACGCCGTTTTTGAAAAAAACAATACTTGGAATGCTCATTACTCCATATTGGCCAGCAGTTTGGGAGTTTTCATCAACATTCATTTTCCCAACTCTTACTTTTCCTTGATATTCCGTTGCCAATTCATCAATAATTGGAGAAACAATTCTACAAGGCGCGCACCACGGCGCCCAAAAATCCACGACAACAGGCTGAGAACTTTCCAAAACCTCTGTTTTAAAATCCGCATCTGTAAAATTTAGATCGCTCATAAAACTTATTAAGAATACCAGATCTTTTTTCTTTATGCAATTGGGAAACTCAAAAAATTATTGAGAAAATTAAGCGGCTGGTTGCAGGGGAATCATTGCCACGGGCATGACCCAAATATGAGGAACGCCAATGCGCTCATCCGACTTATCAAGAACACTAAGTGGCTGAAGACTAAAGTTCCGGCCAACAAAGGCATAAGGATCACCCGTGTAGTCCATGCCAGTCTTATCTATAATGCGGACAAATCTATTGAGTAGATCTTTCCCTCTATGGCTTGCGTTCCAAGCAAGGTCTAATTGCACCACGGTAGAAACATGGGGTATCTCAAATTTAACTGCTTTTAACCTTGGGTCTCTTGTTTTTAGTTCAAGTCCATACACTTGGACTATTGCTTCCTGCTGATCTACAGGCAAATTCACTCCATCAGGTAAAAATAACTGATCCGGATTAACAGCTGCAACTATTACTTCGGGAATAATTCCTCTTAGTTGTTGCGAAGAATTTACATGGTTAAAATGTTCTGGATATTCTTTTTTAAGTGTCTCAAGCGATTTTGGCTCAATTAAATGAAAAAAAGTATAACCAACTCCCTTCAAAGCTTCTGCAATAGCTGGATCGATGAGGTCTTCAGCCCTGACTTTTTCTCCCGGATCTATTACGCCAGCAGATTCAAGTAATTTTCTCGCGGTTAAAATTGCAGACATTTTTGTCGGATCGGATCGATTATCCCGATGTTGTGCTGCGCGGTTCAAACTTTCGAATGGCATAATGCTTGAGATAATATCAGGATATCGGGCTAAATGTCAAGCAGAAATTCTTCCAAGCCATTTTGAATTTTGAATTCTAAATTTTAAATTTCGTTTACCCCATCTCTTCTCTTTTTGCCTAGACTATTTATATAACTCCCTGTGGGTTCCGAGAGTGATAAAATGAATTCAGTTCTGTCAATCTCTAAATTTTTACATTATAATTTTAGCTATATAAAAGTATGTGGAGTTTTGCATTAGTTAACAACAAATTAGCTGAAGTTTTCTTTGAAAGGAAAAAAGGAAAAAATATCTTTCTTGGTCATGCCTATGTCAAAGAATCAGAATATACAACCAAGAAGGAAAAAAGATGGATTAAAGAAGATACAACAAAAGTAAGGCTTGTGTATCGAAAAGGGCAATATAAATTTAAAAATTGATATTCTGAATTTCGCTACCCGATCTCTTCCCTCTTATCCAAATTTAATCATCTAAGAAATGCGAGCATTAAACAAAGCGAATTTTGTCCCTTTTTTGCGATTGAAACAAGAGCGTTAAATTTTTGTGAGTGAACGCATCAGGGGGATTCCTCAGCCCGATGCAATCGGGATTGAGGAGGGGGTGCAAATCACCCGATAAGTGAACGAGAAAAAATAGCTCGACTTTCACTTCGCAAAGAGCTTTTGGTACTTTTCTCGGCAGAAAAGTACAACTAAAAAAGAATTAGATCCTGAAATAAATTCAGGATGACACTAATGGATTACCCCATCTCTTCTCTTTTTGTCTGGAGGAAGAAGAACCATTGTTCCAGAAATCCGAAGAGTTCTTTAAATGGAGTTTCTATAAGATAATCAAAAACATAAAGAAAAATATTTATTTGAGATAACCCCTCGGTAAAACGGCGTCCGACTCTGATGATTGGCATAAAGAAAAAGTCCATAATAGGCGATAAAAAGCTTTGACGGGCCGGAATAGTGTAGCTGTGAGCGGTTTGATTAATTCTATAAGCCAAAAACGAAATAATGGCCACAAAGAAAACAAAAATTCCTTGAGATGCAGGACTGAATTTGAGTCTTTCCAAAGTATAGATAATCAAACCAAAACTCAGAATAAATGCTCCCCACCAAAGAGCTGTAAAAACAAAATTTAATACCGGATTTCTTTTTTCAGGCTTAAGACTTAAAATTAAAGGCCTATCCAGTTCCGGTTTATCCAGAAGCAAAACACTCATAATCTTATCGTAAATCCTTTTCGTATTATTGAAGTCTGGAGTACGTATAAAAAGACTTGCTATAACCATCAAAAGAGGCGGAATAACAATATTAATAACTAGAGAGTTCCATTCTATATGACCTACGACAATATTGTCATAGGTTGCTTCGACCGAAAACGCAAATATAAATTTTGTAAGTAAAATGAAAATTACCGATCTGACAATAGCGGTTCTGACTTTTTTGGAGATAGTTTGGTAACGGCCCTGTGCAGTTGCAAAAATACTATTTTGAAACTCTTCTGTATTGCTAATAAGAGCCCTTATACCCCCCCTTTCTTTTCGTAATACTTCGGCAAAAATCAGAAATGGAGGAAGCTGTTTTTTAACATAAGACACAATTCTTTCCTTGAGAGAATATTTAATTTGTCTTTCCAGCTCTTTGTATCCTTTTGCAAAATTGGAAGCAATTGTATGAATGTTTCCCTCTGTTATGCTGCCAAAATATTGTTCAAATAAATGGAACCTTAAAAACGCAATATCATCTTTTGCAAAAGCTCTTCTCACCGCAATAAATACCTGTATGTCGCGGGTTTCCTCTGAATCATCTTTAATTGTAATGCGTTCTTTAAGTAAGTGGAAAATAAAATTTGAAATTAATTCTACGTCTTTACTTTTGTTAAGCATTATTTCCAAATGGGATGAAAGAAGTTGGTAAATGAGGGAATCTATTTTTATTTTTACATCGTGTTGTTTTGTTAAAAGTTGTTCTCTAAGTTCAAGATAAAGATCGATAACGCCACCTACTTTTTTTATTTCCTCATCCGAAATACTTGCATCCGGAAAGTAGCGGGCCCACAAGAGTTCTCGCATCAAAGGGGAAGCTATTTTTTCACCACCTCCGCCAAAAAATAATCTTCTTTTGAGAATTCTTTCTATTGCAGCTCTACGAACCACCTCTTCTTCTCTGTAATCCATGGCATTACGGAATTTTTCATACCAAGTGGCAATCTCGGAGACAAAGCGATTAACATTTATTCCGGTCTTCGTCTGGTTTTTGGTCTCCTCTCTCTCAAAAGACGTAATAAGAAGATTGGAAAGTTTTGATAAATTCAAGCTGTCCATAATGGATTTATCCAGCACCTTTTAAAAAACGGAGTAAGCTGTATGAGTTAAATACTCCCTAAAGGTGCTGGATTTATTTTATACCCCTTCGCATTCAAATGCAAAGGGTATGCCTAACGAAGCTTTGATTCTATCAATAAAATATAAATTGTCTTAGCAAGACAATTAATGCTATGGAGGTATGCCACGAATCAAAAAGAATCAGAGCAAAGTGGCATAGTGTTTGAAGTGGAATGTAAAGATTTTTCAATTGCTGAGGAGTGATTCTCCTTGCAGTCTTACCGTGTCTTTAACGAAAATTGAGCGTCCGGCATATTCTATAATTCCTTTTCTCTCAAGTTTTTTTATTTCTATACTTACAGTCTCACGCGTCATGCCAATAAACATCGCTATGTCTTTATGCGTTAGTGGAATATGGATAATCCAACCATTGCCTTTCCTTTCCCCAAATCGTTCGGCGCAAATCATAATTATTGATGCAACTTTCTGATAAGCATTTCCAAAGGCCAAATATTCCATTCTTTGCATTATTCCGCCAAGCCTTAACACAATATGACTGGTTAGTTCAAAGAAAATCTCCGGATTCGCTTCTATAAAAGCTATGAAGTCTTCTTTTGGACAGCGCCAAAGTTCAACTTCGGTCATCGTCTCAAAATAATGGTCATTGGGCTTATTATTAAATACCCATTGCATTGGAAAGAAATCTTCAGGTTTAAACAAGATAAGCATCAACTCTTCACCGTCTTTTGAAATTGAATAATCTTTTACATACCCTGAATGAATAAAGTAAACGCCTTGAGGATTATCGCCGCCGCGCAAAATTAGCTCACCTTTTTTGTAGTGATATTTTTTAAACTTAGAAAAAAACTTGTTGAGACTTTCGATTACAGAGACACTCATTTTATAGTCTTGGCATTATACCATAATGTTAGAAATCTTACATTTTCCAAGTAATGTAAATCACTGCATGCATATTTTGCAAGATGTATTCTTTTGTTATGAACGATATATACAGGACACCTTTGCTTACTTCTTGGCCGGATCCTTTTTCGGGCGAAAGTTTAAAAGAGTGTTTTGGTGTCAAGAAAAAACTATCCAAACGTAAAGCTAAAAACAAGATAAAAGAATTATCGCCATTTTCCTACTTTTCTAATCTCTTTTCAACTCCTTATTAGTTTTGGGTATTGAGAACTTCAAGAGCAGGTTAGAGACTCCAAGGTAGCCTTTAACTACATCCTCTTGTAAAAAGTTGATTTATAAGCTTAATTATCCTATAATATATTTATATGGAAAGAGGGAGACCGTTTGAGGGCAGACTTACAAACAATATTATAGAATTCACGCAAATGGGTCCAGAAGCAGGAGTCAGCATGTTCGTTCTTAAAGGGTCAATGGACGGTTCGCCTGCTACGTTTAGCTCATTTGCTTCCCTAGGATTAGACATAAAAAGTAAACAAACATATTTTGTAGTTTCAATAGATCCAGAAGTACCTAGTCATTTTGAGATGTACAATAAGATTCTTGATCTTGAGCTTCCTGAAAGAGTTGCAGATTTAAATGTCCTCGATATTGAAACATTGGCAGATAATTTTAGAAAGCGTTTTGGAGCTAAGAAAATGCCTTTTATAGTTCTTTCTTTTGGAAAAAACGATAAAAACGGAGATGAATCAGTAGTTTTATCTGTTATTGCCGGTATTTCCCCAAAAGCAGCGCTTTCTGCGATAAAAGAATCAGTTAGGATGCGCAAAAGTACGTTTAATTAACCAATAAGCTATGGTAGGGGTTGACAAGTGTTTTTTAAAATCTGTATACCACTCCGCAATTATTTATAATAATTGGTATATACCTACCTTAGCTTTAAAAATAAATAATTGCTACGTTGGGTATATACATAAATACATATTGATTTTTGAAAGCGAAGGGGTATACAATACATAAATGGCAGAAAAAAAATCTTCCGAGATTGAAAATTTAAAATCCACTAACAAAATTTTGATAGTTGCTTTAATTATTGCAGCATTTTTCATAGGGTCTTTAACCAACAAAGTCGCAACTTTGGAAAAAAACACCTCTCCAACGGTGGGAGGTACACAACAAGCAGTTAATCCAACGACTGCTCCTGCGAAAAAACCAAAAGCTGTTACAGATGCCGACCATATTAGAGGAAACAAAAGCGCCAAAATAACTTTGCTGGAGTATTCTGATTTTGAATGCCCTTTCTGCAAAAGTTTCCATCCAACTGTACAAGAACTTATGAAAACTTATGGAGATAAAATAAGATGGGTTTATAGACACTTCCCATTATCGTTCCATGCAAATGCTCAGAAAGAAGCCGAAGCCTCGGAATGTATCGCAGAACTCGGAGGCAGCGATGCTTTTTGGAAATATACAGACACCATATTTGAAAGAACAACTTCCAATGGAAACGGCTTTGCACTGGACAAACTCGGACCACTTGCTTCCGAGCTTGGGATAAATCAGGTTCAATTTCAAAGTTGTTTAGATTCGGGAAAATACGAAAAATTGGTAAAAGATCAAATCGCAGACGGAACAGCATCTGGCGTAAACGGAACTCCATCTACTTTTATAATTAACTCCAAAGGAGAAAACCAGTTAGTAGTAGGCGCACAACCAATAACTGCATTCAAAACTGCTATTGATTCATCCTTAAAATAATTTTCCTCTTTTTTTAATCCAACTCAGTTGCATACTAAGTTCGGTTTGTTTATACCGCTCCGCCCCGCTGAGCGGGGCTACGTTAGGTATTATACCTTGCAATTTGAAAGCAAAGGGGTATAAACTATTGGAATGGAAGCGCTCATTCTATCATTTGTAGCTTTTCTTTCCACGGTCTTTGGCGGATTATTTAGTTTTAAAAACAGGCATCGTTTGCATCTTGTGATGAGCTTTACCGCCGGAGTTTTATTAGCAGTAACCATGTTTGACATTCTTCCGGAGGCATTCAATATTGTAACTCAAAATAAACTTGATGTGACCCCCCTAACTATTGCTGTTGTCGTTGGATATTTAGCTTTTCATATTCTTGAAAAAACAATTTCAATTCATCATGCTCATGAAGATGAATATGCGCAGCATAAACATCCTCATATTGGTCTTGCCGGAGCATTAGGCCTTTCCTTTCACAGTTTTTTGGATGGTGTTGGCATCGGGCTTGGATTTCATGTAAATCCGCATGTCGGACTTCTTGTAGCAATAGCTGTTATCGCTCATGACTTTTCTGACGGACTTAACACCGTAACATTAATGCTTACCCACAAAAACACTGTAAAAAAAGCTGTTGCACTTCTCCTTTTGGATGCTACTGCTCCTATTTTGGGTGTTTTGTCAACATTCTTATTTGTTATTCCAAACGATCTTTTGGTAATTTATCTCGGATTTTTTGCCGGATTTCTATTATATATTGGAGCAAGCGACCTACTTCCCGAGGCACATGCCAAACACAGTTCTTTTAAAATGATTGGCCTCACAATTCTCGGAGTTATTTTTATTTTTGTAGTAACCAGATTTACCTAACCCCCTCCACCCTCAAAGCCAAGGATAAGGAGATTATGATATAATTGCCTCATGACCAGTGAAGCTTCACCAACTAAAGATGCTCCTCAAAATCCTATTGAGATTGCTTCTTCCGATGGAAAAATTTTTCTTAGGCAATTTACTCTTGACGATAGTCAGGAAATATTTTCTCTTATTGATAATAATAGGAATCATCTTTCTCAATTTGGAGATGATACTTCAGATAAATATCCAACTCTTGAAACAGTACGAGAAAGCATAGAACATCCTAAGAATCCAAAAAGATTACGATTTGCTATACGAAATAGAGAAGGGCAGTTGGTAGGAAGCATAAATCTTACACCGGATGAAAATGATCCGACACAAGGAGAAATTGGGTATTACTTGAGTGCTGAATTTCAAAGACAAGGATATATGAAAAGAGCAGTTGAGACATTAACAGATTATGGATTCAATGTCTTAAATTACAAAACTATCTATGGCGATATTGCTGAGGGGAATACTACTTCAGTAAATGTTCTTCTTAAAGCCGGATATCAAGAAACTGGAAAACACGATGGAAAAATTCGCTATACAAAGGAGAAATAATTTCTAACCTCCTCCACCCTCGGAGCCTTAAGCTCTTAATATTCCAGCTCGACAAAATGTTCTTTTTCGTGAAAAGCTATTTTCTTGAAATGCTTAAAGAACCCATCTCTACCAACTAGTGGGAATGATTGTTCGAAGCTGAAATCTGCTTCTGCTTCAAATTTGTATGTTCCGACAAGTAGGATAACTTTGTGTCGAAAACATTTAATGTCCTTATTTCCGATTCCATAATGAATTATTTCTTCACCTGATTTGATTTTTATTCCAACTGCTTCGCCCCATTGCGCGGGAAATAAGCTTTTATCTGCTCCAGAATCTAAAAGACAATTAACGGGGAATTTACCAAGACTATGTTTGTATGCAAGTCTTATAGGAATTAATGGACGATAAATATATTCAACTTTTCTTGTTTTTTCATTGAAAAAAACTTCAGGAGTATAGTCAAATTTGACTAATGACATATTATGGAGACAAATATCTATTTGCTGGCGGGACAAAAGTAATTACAGCGTCTTTTATATCTAATTTACCCAGTTTTTTCTCCACTTCTTGTATTGATTTTCCAGAAGCAAGAATCTTTGATTTATCAGATGAAACTGCGATCCAATTATTCTGGTTTGACAGCAATGTTTTCTTGTATGCTTTATTCATCGTGTATATTATATCACCAATTGTAAATAGCAATAAGGCTAAAAGATGATTTCAAAGGTTTTGTAAGTTTCTTCCGGTTTGTCCTTTTCCCAAATTACTTCCACATCTTTGACTTCTGATAAAAATGGGCCTTTCTCGCAGATAGAAATAATTTTTTCGATTTGTTCTTTTGCGCCTACAAAAACTGCTTCTACTCTATTGTCTGATAAATTTTTTACCCATCCTGTTAATCCTAATTTAATAGCATTCCGTTTTACAAACTGGCGGAAGCCAACTCCTTGAACAAAACCTGAGATGAAAATGTGAGCCAACATAGGGATTAATTATAAATGATTAATGATTAATTAAAAACTAGAAATAATTAAGAACTAAAAATTCTTGGTTTTGCCTTTTTGACAATCGTAGTTAAAATTTTAATAATCTCCTCATTTTCCTTTAAAAGCAACCCCAGCTTACTTAACAATGCAGGATTCATTGCTACAATTAATCGTAACCAATAAAGTGTTTCGCGAGCTTCTTTTTTTGAGATGTTCATGCCATAAGTAAAATCAGTTTTTGTATGCGCTCCTCTTGCTTCTTCAATATTTGCTCCGATTGATGTTGCAGATCTAATAATCTGGTTTATAATAGCAATGTTTACATAATTCTTTGGAAGAGATTGAGTCATTTTTAAAACCCGTACTGCAAAATTAAAAACACGCTCTCCAATATCTTGCGGCCTATTAATTAATCCTTTATCCTTAATCATTTATCATTAGTTTACAGTTTGGAGCCAAATTGGGCTAGCGCCCAATATCTCAGAAAGCGGCCGACAAGCATAATTGCAAAAAATTTTAGCGGCGGATAATTCACAACTCCGGCCAAAATACCAACAGCGTCAAAAAATGGATTCGGAATAATCGCCATTATAAAAATTATCAATGCTCCATGCCGATGAAAATGTTTTTCCAAAAATCTTATGGTCTTATGGCGATCTAACTTTTTCTTTGTTAATTTTCTGCCGGAGTGTCCGAATGCAAACCCAAGCATATCTCCCAAACAGGCGCCCAGAGAAGCTACTCCTGCAACAAGAATAGGTGAATACAAACTTCCTCCTGTAATAATTGTTAAAAATGCGGGTGCTGAAACAAAAAAGGTAGCGCTCGATACAAAATTTACTATAAATAACCCAAGTAACCCTAAAGATGGAGCTTCTCTAAAGTAATCTCTAAATACGTAAAAAGCGATCAATAAAATGATCGATAAAAGAAATATAGAAATTGCGTAAACCTTATTTTTCACTGCGCCCCTCCGACTCGGCCTTCGTAGCCACTCCGGCGAAGGAGGCAGCTTTAGCGAAGGGGGGCTTCTTTTCTCCTCTTAGAAGTTTTAATTTCCACATAAAAAGCGCTCCCTTGTTTTTGGCATTACTATCTGAAACAAAAGAAAGGGCTTTCTCAAGAATAGCACGATGGATTGTTTTTGCCAATTTTATGTAAAGCCCTCTATGCTTGTAATCATCAAGCTCTTCTGACAAATATATACCAAAAGATTGGAACTCACGAGAAATATATTTATCCTCAACCGGACGGAAATTTTTAAGAATATTTTTAATCGATTGCATCTAAAATTAATTAAAGTCTACCATATGCGAGCGCTGAAACAAAGCCAGGTGCCAGACGGTACCTGGCAAAGCGCGTTAAAAAATTGCTTGGGAGTTGTCAGGGGGATTCCTCGTCGAGCAAAGCGAGATCGAGGAGGGGGTGAAATCACACGACAAACGAATGAAACAATTTTAGCGCGACTTTCATAGCGAGCGAGTTTTTGGACGGACGACCGAAGGGAGGAGTCCGCTTGCGAGCAAAGCGAGACAAGGGCGCAACTTTTGTCGGCACAAAAGTACAAGAAAAAGAAAATTTAGATCCTGAAATAAATTCAGGATGACATTTAACCTAGCTTGTATTAAATCTGTTCATTGCTGCTTCCAGCCCATTTTCAAGACCTGTCTCAATCGCATTTACTCCTCTTTTGATAAGATTTTTAACCTTGCCTCTTTCTTGTCCAACAAAATTTCCCAACACATAGTCCTCAACATTTTTTAATTTTTGATTTTTAATATTTGATTTTTGATTTTTCAATCCCGTTCCCATTCTAAACCTCCAGAATTTATCTGTTCCTAATTTTTCCATTATTGATTCAACCCCATGATGTCCGGCAGATGCGCCGCCGAATCTAATTTTCATCGAACCTAATGGTAAATCTATATCATCATGAATAATCCAAATGTCAGTAGTTAGTAGTTTGTAGTAAGTAGTTAGTAGTTGAACTGCAAGTCCTGAATTATTCATATATGTTTTAGGTTTAACAAGCATCACCTGCTCAATAAGAGCTTGGCCTGAGTGTAGTGAACGGCGCTGCCATTCAATTTGGGAAATTTCACTTTTAAATTTCTTGGAATCTTCCCACAGAGTGTTTTTCGCGCTTTGGAAATCTTTGAGGAAATGTTCAACTATCATGAAGCCTAAATTGTGTCTTGTTTTTTCGTATTTCTCTCCCGGGTTGCCGAGTCCTACAATTAATTTCATAGTAAATTGTAAATTTTAAATAGCAAACTTACATCTTAAATTTAAAAATTACAATGTATATTTACAATTTACTATTTCCTATTTAAAATTTCAATGACTTCGTTGTCTTCCAGCTGTGGAAAATGTCTATAGAATTGGCTTACAGATGCAAGATGATCTACTATTTTCAAAGAAATTATCCTATCAAAGTGACTCTTAATATTCTTTAATGAATCTTTTGCTATCAGCGGTGTTGCCAATATCATTTCTTTCGCCTGTAGCCTTCTTATGTATTTTGCTGCGCAAATAACAGTAGCTCCTGTTGCTACTCCATCATCAACAATCACAACTTTTTTGTTTTTCAAAGAAATTTTGCCTTGAAATTTATGCTGTAATTTTTGAGCTTCTTTTGATTTAATCTCTGACAATTTATTAAGATAATTTTCCTGTACCCTTAAATGATTGATTAGATCTTTATCGAAATAATATGTCTTGTCCTGAGTTACTGCGCCGATGGCAAGTTCAGGATTTGTCGGCGCGCCAATTTTCTTAACTGACAGCGGAAATAGCGGAATTTTAAAATAATCTGAAATCTTTTTCCCCAAAACAATTCCGCCGCGAAGAAGAGCAACCACCACAAAATCCTTACCTTTAATAATTTTTCTAAGTTTTAACGCCAATAAACGCCCTGCCTCTTCTCTATCTCTAAACATAATTTAAAAAGATCTTGCCGCAATAAGAACAGAAGACAGATGACCACCATTATCCAAAGGGAGAACGGGATTGCCTATCTCTTTTGTTCCTTTTTTTCTTCTGATAGAAGGAACGTATATTGCTTCTACTCTTGAACCTAAAGCAAAAACTCTCTTTTCTAAATCCAAAAGATTCGGAAAAACTAAGGCAGCAAATAAAGCTTCCAAAACTGTAGCTCCT